>QMCD01001078.1_pt1 | contig 31026 bp, 23 predicted proteins | sample 1821841 | NCBI WGS metagenome assembly QMCD01 (sample SAMN01991225, study PRJNA193472) | Termite gut metagenome, whole genome shotgun sequencing project. | isolation source: worker | host: Macrotermes natalensis | reverse complement strand
CTGTCAGCCCGGCTCCGGCCGCTCCGGCTGGCTGGACCTGCGCCTGCGGGGCAACCGGGAATACCGGCAGGTTCTGTGGCGAGTGCGGTAAAGAAAAGCCTTTTAACCCCGAGGGCTGGTCCTGCGTCTGTGGCACGCTTAACAAAGGCAAGTTCTGCAGTAACTGCGGAACCCGGAAACCGGCCTCCGATCTGCTGTACAAATGCGATAAGTGCGGCTGGGAACCGGAAGATCCGAAAAATCCGCCCAAGTTCTGCCCGGAATGCGGCGATCCCTTTGACGCAGGGGATGTGACGGTATGAGCGAAACAGTGAGCGGATTTCATACTGATCTAGATAATGAGACAACAGAAACCTTAAAAGAAACAGATAAAAAATGTCCTTCCTGCGGCGGTGTCATGAATTTTGACCCCGCCACCGGCGGGCTCTTCTGCCCCTACTGCGAATACAAGGAGAAGATCACCGCCCATGGCGAAGCGGCCGGAGCCGCTGAAGAACTGCGGTTTGAGGATGCTGAGAAAAAGGCGAACTGTGACTGGGGCGTATCGACAAAAACAGTCCTCTGCAAAGCCTGCGGGGCCGAATCCATCTATGATGACCTAGAGATTGCTTCGGTATGTCCGTTCTGTGGCTCCAACCAGGTCATGGAGGCGGCTGACCAGGACACCATCGCTCCCGGCGGAGTCGTTCCTTTTCAGATTGCCGATGAGCAGGCCGCGGAACTGTTCCGGCGCTGGATCAAAAGAAAATGGTTCTGTCCCAAGCCGGCGAAGGAAAGCGCCAAGGCCAAAAACTTCCATGGCGCCTATCTTCCTTACTGGACATTTGATACAAAAACAGAGTCGGCCTATCGTGCCGATTATGGCAAGGACCGTATGGTAAACCGCAACGGCGAACGCAAGACCGTGACGGACTGGCATGCTACCGCCGGCACTTATCGGGAAAACATCGACGATGAGCTGGTGATCGGCACTACCAAACACAGCCAGTCCATGCTGAGGGGCTTGGAGCCTTTTAACACCGCCGCCAACCAGAAATACAAACCGGAATATATCGCCGGTTTCGCGGCGGAACGCTATGCGATAGGCATCAAGGAAGCCTGGGATCATGCTAGGTCTTCTATCAAATATAAGCTACAGGACAATATAGAGAAAGCCATTAAAAGAAAACATGCGGCAGACCGTGTCCGGAAGCTGATTTTTACCACTACATATTATAATGTTACCTATAAATATCTGCTTCTGCCGATATGGATATCCAACTATAAGTATCAGGAGAAGGTTTATCATTTCATGGTCAACGGACAGACCGGCAAGGTATCCGGGAACACCCCGATATCGCCGTTCAAAGTAGCGATAACGATTGCTGCCGCCTTGGCAGCTATGGCGATCGCCGCATGGCTCTACAGTTATTCATAAGACCGGGCAAGTTAACTGTTAGCAATTTTGCTGCGCAATTCATGGGGAATGCTATGCACAATATTGAAAACGACTCCGTCACAAAACTGAACGAGCAAAGCCGCCGGAACTTGCTGATCATGAACTGTTGCCTGCTGGCCAGCCATGCAGTCTGTCTGGTCTATTTTATAATCCGGCATATCCACGTGATGGCGGCGTTCAATATTTTCAGCGTTCTTTGGTTTGTCCTGCAGGCCTTGCTGATAATCTTCTTCAAGCCTTCTTACCGGCAGGCCGGCACCGCGTCATATCAAAAGCCGGGCAGGCGGAAAATTAAAATAACCTACACGATGATCGGGATAAATATGCTGTTGGAGCTGACTGCCCATCAGACGCTGGCAGTCCTGTTCCTTGGATGGGAAGCCGGATTTCAATATGTTTTGCTGGGACTGGCAGTCCCTTTTACGGTTTTCTTTAACGACAATAAATTCCGTAAGATCAATGTGCTCAAGATCATTATTTCGTTGGGATTATATTTATTCTTGTTTCTTTTACATGCCACGGACAGCTATCAGCCCCGCTATGTCCTGTCTGACCGGAATGAGCTGATCCTCCTGAACTGTATCCTGGTCTGTGCCACCTTCGTGATGATGAGCCTGCTGGTGCTCAGTTCCTATGAGCGGTTGGAACAGTCGGTTCTGACCCATGCCAGCGTCCTGGAAGAGGAAAACGAAAAATTCATCAAGATGCAGCGGCACATCATCGACAGCGTCGCCGGCATCATCGAAAGCCGCGACGTCGATACCGGTCAGCATACGGAGCGCACGACGCTTTATGTGGAGGCGGTAGCCAACGTCTTAAAAGAAAAGGAAGGATATAAACATATCCTGACGGAAAAGAACATCCAGAACATGGCCGCCGCCACCGCGCTGCACGACATCGGCAAAATAGCCACGCCCGATGCCATCCTGAACAAGCCCGGCAAACTGACGGAAGAAGAATATGACATTATCAAGGAACATTCCAACAAAGGCGGCCAGATCATCCAGAAGACCCTGCAGAGCATCGAAGACGTGGACTTTGTCAATACCGCCTACCAGATCGCCAAGTACCATCATGAGAGGTGGGACGGCAAAGGCTATCCGGAGGGCCTGAAGGGCGAAGAAATCCCACTGGTGGCTAGGATCGTGGCGGTAGCCGATGTATATGACGCCTTGGTCTCCAAGCGCTGCTACAAGGATGCCTTTGAAGAATCCAAGGCCATCGCCATTATCAGGGAGGAAAGCGGCCGGCAGTTTGACCCACTGGTGGTGGAGGCTTTCCTTAAGGTAAAAGAAGCCGATTCATGACTTATAGGGAATATAGGTATAAACGAAAACAATAACAGTATCAGGTAATGAGAGGGACATAAAGTGAGTATATACGACACATTAAATGAACAGCAAAAAAAAGGAGTTTTTACAACGGATGGCCCGGTGCTTTTACTGGCCGGCGCCGGTTCCGGCAAGACCCGCGTCCTGACAACGAGGATCGCGTATCTGATTGAAGAAAAAAAAGTAAATCCTTGGAACATCATGGCCATTACCTTTACCAATAAAGCGGCGGGTGAAATGCGCGAGAGAGTAGAGGACTTGGTCGGCTTCGGTTCGGAAAGTATCTGGGTGACTACTTTTCATTCCACCTGTGTCAGGATCTTGCGCCGCTATATCGACCGTCTGGGCTATGACAATCATTTTACCATCTATGATACTGACGACCAGAAAAGCGTGATGAAGGAAGTCTGCAAGAAACTGCAGGTCGATACCAAGCAGATCAAGGAAAGGACACTGCTTGCCGCGATATCAGCCGCCAAAAACGAACTGATATCTCCGGAAAAATATGAAAAAACCGTAATGGGCGATTATAGCCGCAAGAAAATATCCGGAGTCTACTATGAATATCAAGCTGCCCTGCGGAAAAACAATGCCCTTGACTTTGACGACCTGCTTGTCAAGGCGGTAGAGCTGTTCCGCAGCGCCCCCGAGGTACTGGAGCAGTATCAGGACCGCTTCCGCTATATCTGCGTGGACGAATACCAGGACACCAACACGGCGCAGTTTGAGCTGATTCGTCTGCTGGCAGCAAAACACCGTAATATCTGCGTCGTGGGCGATGACGACCAGTCTATCTACAAATTCCGCGGCGCCAATATCCGCAATATCCTAGACTTTGAAAAGGTCTATCCCGAGGCTGTGGTCATCAAGCTCGAACAAAATTACCGCTCCACCCAGAACGTCCTAGATGCCGCCAATGCGATTATCGGCAATAACCGCAGCCGTAAGAAAAAGGTTCTCTGGACCGATAAAGGTACCGGAAACAAGATTCATCTCAAACAGTTTGAAAACGCCTACGATGAAGCCGAGTTTGTCGTCGATGATATTTCCCGCAAGAAACGGGAAGGGGCGGCAGAATATGGTGACTGCGCGATTCTGTACCGGACCAACGCCCAGGCCCGTATGATGGAAGAACGTTTCGTCCTACAGGGCATCCCCTATAATGTGGTGGGCGGCACGAATTTTTATTCCCGCCGGGAGATCAAGGACATCTTGGCCTACCTAAAGACCATAGATAACGGCAGGGACGACCTAGCCGTTAGAAGGATCATCAACGTGCCGAGGCGGGGAATCGGCCTGACGACGGTCCTCAAGGTTCAGGACTATGCGGATGAAAAAGGCCTCAGCTTCTACGATTCCATCAGGGAGGCAGAGCAGATCCCTGCGCTCGGCAAAAGTACCGGCAAGCTCACCGCCTTCGCCACGATGATCCAGGCCTTCCGAAGCAAGCAGGAAGTATACAGCCTGACCGACCTGATCAAAGATATCATCGTGACCACCGGCTATATCAATGAACTGGAGGACTCGGATGAGGAAGATGCCCAGAACAGAATCGAAAATATTGATGAATTGATCAGTAAAGCGGCTTCCTTTGAAGCCTCGGCAGACCAGCCCACCCTGAGCGACTTCCTAGAAGAAGTGGCGTTGGTGGCTGATATCGACGAGATGGAAAGCGACGGCGGCAAGGTTCTCCTGATGACCCTCCACAGTGCCAAAGGCCTGGAATTCCCTCATGTCTATATGACCGGCATGGAAGACGGGATCTTTCCCAGTTTTATGAGCATCGCTGCCGAAAATCCCGAGGAAGAGATAGAAGAAGAACGCCGCCTGGCCTACGTCGGCATCACTAGGGCTAGGGAAGACCTGACCATGACCTGTGCCAAGCAGCGCATGATCCGCGGCGAGACCCAGTACAACGCGGCCAGCCGCTTTATAAAAGAGATCCCCCTTGAACTGCTGGATAACCGTCTCACCACGCGCCGCAAGGTCCTTGCCGCCGCGTCGGTCAAGAACTATACCTCTCCCGAAAACCGGCCCTACATCGCCGGCGGGAGCACCGCCACCTTTGCGGCCGGCGGAATCGGCAAAGGCATGCCGGCCATGGGCGTCATGCCGGACTATGGCGAAGGCGACCGCGTCAAGCATATCAAGTACGGCGAAGGCACGGTGCTGGCGCTTGAGCAGGGAGCGAAAGATTACCAAGTGACGGTAGATTTTGACAGTGCGGGGCAGAAGATTATGTATGCGGCATTTGCGAAGCTGGTTAAGGTGTGAAGGCTGGCTAAGGTAAAGGATAAGAACTGGTAAAGGATAACGGCTGGTAAAGGATAAGGACTGGTAAAGGATAACGGCTGGTAAAGGATAACGGCTGGTAAAGGATAACGGCTGGTAAAGGATAAGAGCTGGTAAAGGATAATGGCTGCACAGATGTAGCATATCAAAATATATGTAGAATTAGGAAAAATTGTGGTAGAAAATTCCTTAAATTAGTGTTATATTAAATAGTAGTAAGGTAATAATATATAAATGACAGACATTTGATGGAAGTGAGGTAGTGATATGAGCGGTAGATGGAATAAGGTGGAAGAAATAGTGGACATGATTAAAACACGCGATCTGCACGATTTATTAAGCAAGAAGGAAAGCAAGAAAAAAAATACCGTTCTCTGGGTGTTTGCCGCTATCGGCGCTATAGCAGCAGTTGCAGCGATTGCGTATGCGGTATATCGTTATCTGACTCCCGACTATCTTGAAGATTTCGAAGACGACTTCGACGATGACTTCGATGATGATTTCTTTGAAGATGAAGAAGATATGGAAGACGATCTGGAAGACATAGCGGCAGTGGATGCGACGTAAAGCTTTATGCTCTGGGGAATGAGGGGAATGGGTTACAGTTATGATTCTGAGGCAATAGAATATGATGAAGCTGAAAAGCGGGATGTGCGTTAGTACATTCCGCTTTTGTGGGGAAATTTGGTGATAGGATGAATATATCGCATGAAAAAAGGTCAGATATTGTCGGGAAAAGTGATCCGGATAGATTATCCGAACAAAGGGATCGTCGAGACTGAGGAAGGGGTCTGTGTAGTTAAGAATGTCTTGCCCGGCCAGCGGATTACCTTGATGATACATAAAATGAGAAAAGGCAAGCCGGAAGGAAGGGTGCTTGCGTTAGAAGAAAAGTCGTCCGCGGAAATAGCTTCCCCTTGTCCGCATTTTGGTTCCTGCGGCGGCTGCAGCATGCTGACGCTGCCTTATGAGGAGCAGCTGCGGATAAAAGAGGAGCAGGTCATAAGATTGCTGATGCCAGTGGCGGGAGGCCGGCAGGATGATTACCGTTGGGAAGGCATCAAAGGAAGCCCGCGGCAGTATGCCTACCGCAATAAGATGGAATTTTCCTTTGGAGATGCCGAAAAGGGCGGTCCGTTGACGCTGGGGATGCATAAGCGGGGCGGTTTTTACGATGTTGTGTCGGCGGAAGAGTGTCAGATTGTCGATGAAGATTTCCGGCGGATCCTAGTGCATACAAGGGATTATTTTGCGGCCGCCGGCTATCCATTTTTTCATCGCCTTTCTCATGCCGGGTATCTGCGGCATCTTTTGGTGCGGAAAGCAGTCAGGACCGGTGAGGTATTGGTGGCTTTGGTTACTACCTCTCAGGAAGAGGGGGAGCTGGCGGCTTGGCAGACGGGTATTTTGGAACTACCGCTCGCGGGGAAGATCAGCGGAGTTTTGCATATTGTTAATGACTCGGTCGCGGATGTGGTAAAGAGCGACAGAACCGAGGTATTGTATGGCCAAGGATGGTTTTATGAGGAAATACTGGGGCTGCGGTTTAAGATTTCGCCTTTTTCCTTTTTTCAGACCAATTCATTAGGCGCGGAAGTGCTTTATAAGACAGTTCAGGAGTTTGTTGGGGGGATAGAGGACGAGCTTGGGCGTAAGCCGGTGATCTACGATCTGTATTGCGGAACGGGGACGATAGCCCTGATGATGTCATCCGTAGCGTCAAAGGTGATCGGGGTTGAGGTAGTAGAAGAAGCAGTGATTGCGGCGCGGGAGAATGCGGAAATAAATAATGTGGACAATTGCGAGTTTGTAGCGGGGGATGTGCTGAAGGTGCTGGATGAGATTGCGGAGGAGCCGGACTTTATTATTCTGGACCCGCCGCGGGACGGGGTGAATCCGAAGGCATTAAAGAGGATAATTGGTTATGGGGTACGGAGATTGTTGTATGTGTCCTGTAAGCCGACTAGCCTAGCCAGGGATCTGGAGGAACTGCTGGGGGCAGGGTATGCAGTGGAACGGGCTGGGGCTGTGGATATGTTTCCGGGTGGGGGGCATGTGGAGACGGTGGTGTTGCTGGAGAGGAAAGGGCGGTAAATCAAAGGGTTGTGGGGTTTTGAGGGGTGGAGTGAGGGTGTGTTTTGAGGGGTGTTGGGTTGCTGATGATGAGAGGTTAAGGGGGATGGGGTAACGCTGAAAGGTGTGAAATGGGGTTTTGTGGAAAGGTATGAGTTTTGCGGGATAGTAGGATACTTTTTGGCAAAAGTTTTTCTTATTTAAACGTAGTTGTGATATAATTTTATTAGTTACACTTGGTGTGAAAGAACTTTATGTGATTATACAAAATATTCTTGATACAGCTTTTAGTGATGACTCGAATTGAGTTTAATGGAGGAGTTAAAAGATGATTTTATCTGACAATGAAACTAAAGTTGATTTGCTTAATAATGAAGCGATAGGAAAGACAATAGTTTCTCTTATCATAGACAGTAATAAACAACCAATTTCTATTGGTATTCATGGGGATTGGGGTGCTGGCAAATCCAGTATTCTTGAAATGGTTGAAAATGAAGCGAATATGATTTCTTCAAAGTCAGGAAAGAAGTATTCTTGTATTCGCTTTAATGGTTGGAAACATCAGGGGTTTGAAGATTCAAAAGTTGCTTTGGTGAGTTCTATTATTTCAGAACTTGAGAAGAAAGAGAAACTTGGAGCTAAGTCTGGGGAAATATTAAAAAAACTATGGAAAAATATAAATTGGATGACTGTTGCTAAGAATGCGGGTAAAACCGCTTTAGGAATTGCGACAGGTACAGCACCACTTTCCCTATTGTCTTCAACAATGGATTTTTTAAAATCAACGGTAACTACAGAAGCGGGGATAACAGGAGCTATTGAATCTATTGGAGGTTACCTAAAAGATGCAAAAATCACAGAGGACACGTCGAGCAATAAAGAGTTTTCTGAATTTCAAAAAAATTTTGCTGAACTTTTAGAGGATGCGTCCATTGAGAAACTCATTGTGTTAATTGATGACCTTGACAGATGTTTACCTGATGTGACGATTAATACGTTAGAAGCTGTAAGACTGTTTATGTTTACAGAAAAAACAGCGTTTGTAATTGCAGCAGATGAAGGGATGATTCGATATGCAGTAAAAAAACATTTTCCTGATGCAATGGATGAGAATAAGTTTAATGCAGGCGATAATTTCGCAAATAAGTATTTGGAAAAGTTAATTCAAGTTCCATTTAGAATTCCTGCATTAGGTGAGGTAGAAGCATGTATATATATAATGCTTCTAATGGTGGGCTCTGTTTTGTCGGATGAAAACGAAAACTATAAAAAGTTGAGAGAAGAAGGTTTATCTAGATTCAGAAAGCCTTGGAATGTAGAAAGTCTTGCAGTTGATGATGTGAAAGAAATTCTCGGAACTGATTATGAAAAGTCATCGAAAGAGATATTAATTGCAACTCAAATATGCCATTTATTAGCACAAAATACAGATGGAAATCCTAGAAAGATAAAACGATTTGTAAATATGCTCTTGTTACGTTATGAGATTGCCAAGAATCGTGGTTTTGGAGACGAACTAGAACTTGCGATTTTGGCAAAGATGATGTTAGCAGAATATTATGAGCCAGTTTTTTATAAAGCATTACCAAATCACTTAGATTACGAAGGCAAATGGAACGAAGTTCCTGAAATAATTGGTGATATAAAAACAATGAACGAAGATAAGAAAACAATAGAGGCAAAAGAACGATGGTATGATTTGAACAAGATTTGGAAATGGCTTGTTACTGAGCCGGAAATTGCAGATAAAGATTTGAGACCGTATTATTATGCATGTAAAGAAAAAATAGACTTTTTTTCAGGTAGAACTTCCAGAAATGATTTATCAGAAATCGTTGAGTTACTTTTCAGGGATGAAATGGCTATTGTGGGACGTGTTGATGATCTGAAAAATTTGACAGATGAAGAATCAAATCAAATATTCGGAATTATTGCTCAAAAAATCATGGAAAAAGGTCAATTTGATATGAAACCAAAAGGAATTGATGGATTGATTGCATTAGTACAGAATAAGCCAGAACTCCGAAAGAGCATAGTAAACTTTATAGAATCTATTCCTGCAGATAAGGTTGGTGTGTGGATTATAAATGGTTGGGATAAAGCTATTCCGAAAGATTGTGATGAAAGAAAAGGATTAACTCAATACTTTACTAAATTGAAAAGTGAAGGTACTTCAATTGTTAAAGGTGCTTTAAAGAAGATGTGAGGTAAATATAAATGGGAACATCAACACATAATGGGGGACAAAAAGGAGGAACACCGCTGGTTCCATCATGGTTAGAGCAACCAGATGTAAATGTTCTTAATAACAATGGCAGTCAACTTCCACCAGTGGGTGATGTAGATCGCTTTAGAGTGCCACGGGGAGAGTTTACCAAGTATATAAATTCAGGAGGACGGGATAGTAGTTTAGGACGAAAAAGTGTCTCTAATTACATAAGAAATTCGCTGGGCGGTAGCTCAAATGCGACACAGAGGATGGGAACGGCCAGAAGCAGTTCAGCAAGATTATTGAATGTTGCTGGTGTATTTGCTTCAGGTGGCGCAAGAGCCGTTGAACAATATCTTTCTATTGAGAATCTCTCACATAAGACAGCTAGTGATGCATTTATAGCTATTACAGACTTTATCTGTCCAGATGGGGGACCACAAGATGAAGGTATTGCAAGATCGGCATATATTTCTGCAATAGAAGAATCGCCAGAAATTGCCACAATAAAATTTGAAGATTTAACAGCTGAACAGATTATAGTGATTGTGGAGCGTACCATGGCTAATGCAATATTTATTAGAATTACGAATGATATTGGCAATAAGATTATATTATTGCCGCAGGATAGGGCTACATCAGATAGCATAATCGTTCAGATGAAGGACTTTGTTAAAGGATCTGTATCGGATGCGGTAGACAATCTGGATATAAAGGCCGGAAATATTCGTCAGGTAGATTCTTTAAAAATAGTAGATCAGGTATATAAAGAAGCATTTGATATTATGATGATCGCAGGTGAAAATGAATGAATCGATATAGATTAAGAGCAAATTATGACATAGAAAATATAGATTTCAGGAGAGAGGGAGGTACGATTATTGTTGATGTACCCATACTTACTAATGGAGAATTAAACTATGGTTTAGGCCACCTTAAGAAAAGAATATATCAAGAAAACATATATCCATCTGAAATTGGGTTTGATATTATGTCGCTTGCAACAATGGTTTATATGGCTGATACGAGAATCGAGAGAGCAGTGCATGGACAGGATTCGTGGACAAGAGAAATTGAACTTGAAATACCAGTATCAAATGTAGAATTATGGAAGCCACGAATACATATAGTTGAGCGTATGCTCAAGTTTCTAACAGGAGACTTTTGGAAAATTACGTTAATCAGTAGAATATGGAAGTTTAATAGATTGGAGGAAGTAGGAGAAAAAACGAATAAATTTAATAAGATATCATTGTTCTCTGGTGGAATGGATAGTCTAATCAGTACCATCAATTTAATGGAAAAAAAGAAAAATACCTTGTTAATAAGTCATGCTGGCGAGGGGCTTACTAAAAATGCTCAAAAAAATATTGTAGATAAATTTGACCTCTTATATCCAGATGTTTTACATACTTGGCTAGATTTATGGATGGTGTTCCCAAGTGATTATATACCTGAAGGCGGTAATGATAATAATACAAGAAGTAGATCTTTTCTTTTTATTGGGTATGCAATTTTTGTAATGACTGGAATAGATAACATTAGTGAATTACTAGTTCCGGAAAATGGTCTTATTGCATTGAATGTACCATTGGAAGAAACAAGAGTCGGTTCATTTAGTACAAGAACAACACATCCATTTTATCTTTTATTATGGAACGAGTTGCTTGGTGGATTAGAGCTGAATTTGTCAGTAAAAAATCCCTTTTGGAGTAAAACAAAGGGAGAAATGGCAGCAGAATGTAAAAATAAAGATGTTTTGTATGAAACGATGAAATTATCATTTTCATGTTCATCGCCAGGGAAAGCAAGATGGAAAAAACTTAGCCCGCAACATTGTGGTTATTGTGTACCTTGTTTAATTAGAAGAGCGGCAATGCATAAAGCATTTGGAATTGATAGGACCATATATACGGAAACGTCAATTTATGAAATGAAAAGTAAACATTTCGAGGGGGTAGGGGTACAATTACGTTCTTTCCAATATGCAATAGATAAGATCAAACAGGACATAAATCGTGCTTTATTATATATACATAAATCAGGACCATTGCCCCAGGATAATGAGTATTTACGGGAATTGGCTAATACATATATGCGGGGATTGTTTGAAGTGGATACTTTTATACAGGATTATTTAACACAAGAGGGTGAAAATAGTGATTTATGATGCGCACTGTCATTTGGATTTGATGGAAGATATGCCAGACTTCATAAATGAAATACAGAGTTCTAGTATGAATTTATTTGCGGTTGGAACAACACCGAAGGCATATATTAGAGAAAAACAGTTTTGCAAAAATGCTCCAAATATTTATGTTGGATTGGGGATGCATCCACAATTGGTTTCTAGTGGTTATGATGATATGCTATTATTCAAATCTCTCATCGGAGAAAGTCATTACATTGGTGAGGTGGGATTGGATTTTAGCAAAGAATATATTCAGTCTAAAGAGTTACAAATAAAAATATTTAATGAGATTATTAAGCTATGTGAACAATATAACGAAAAAGTGGTTTCAATTCATTCGCTTAAATCAACAAGCACGATAATTGAAATTTTGAAAACGTATAAAAGGCAAAGGGGTAATAAATATATTTTTCATTGGTTTACAGGTTCTATGTCACAATTAGAAAAAGCCATTGAACTGGGATGTTACTTTTCAATAAATCCGAGGATGTTGAGATCCAAATCAGGAATGGAAGTTATAAAAAGAGTACCTATAGATCGTGTTTTGCTAGAAACGGATGCACCATTTGCTTTTCGAGCCCAACACATGGATAAGTTAGAAAAAGAACTCAAAGGCACTGTGTCAAAGATTTCAGATACAGTTGGATTCGACATATCAGATATAATCTATGAAAATTCAAAAGAAGTGTTTCACTACTGAATATTTAGTTGAAGAAGGAACAATTATTAAGGCTGAATTGAGACTTAGAAAAGATGCAAATAGGAGTGGCAGTTCTTGATTATCCTTTTTCATAGCCATTTCAAATGGTAAAAGATATGCTAAGAGATTTGAACATATAAATTAATAAAATGTGTATTGTGTGGAAATAAAACAGAATTAGAGAATAGAATTTCTATGAAATTAACATGAATGGAAATCCGATTTTATGCGATAGGAGGAAAAATGTCATATAGCTTTTTAGATTTAGCAAAAGAAGTATTGGAACATGAAAACATACCGTTATCAGTTGAGGAGATGTGGGAGGCGGGAAATAAACATACGTTATTAGGGAAATTATCTTCATCTGGCAAAACCCCTATCCGCACCTTATCAGCCGGGTTATATGTAGACATTAAAAATAACGCAAATTCTATTTTCACCCAAGTAAGCAAACGTCCAGCGAAATTCTTCTTGAAAAGCAAGACTGCGGGATTACGGGAATACGAAGAGCAACAGGAAAAGACCAGTAACAAATTAAAATATTCAGAGCGGGACTTACATATCCTGCTCTCCAGTTTTGTAAATTCCGATGAGCATTTTAAATGTTTTGCAAAGACGATATACCACGAGAATTCTAAACGAGAAAAAAGCGGAAAAAACAAATGGCTTCACCCAGACATTGTCGGTGTACATTTCCCATTTGAATCCTATACAGAGAATACGCTGAAATTATTCGACATCCTAAAAGTAAACCCATACAAGCTGTATTCTTTTGAAATGAAGATTGATATCAATCTATCAAATCTTCGGGAATATTATTTCCAGGCAGTATCAAATTCCAGTTGGGCGCATGAGGGCTATTTGGTGGCATTATATATTGCAGACGATCCGGAACTAATTGATGAAATACGCCGTTTGAACAATGCATTCGGTATCGGTGTTATCCGACTGGACGCAGAACATTTCATGCAGAGTGAAATCCTCTTCTCTGCCAAAGAAAAAGAATCCATCGACTGGGATACCATTAACCGCTTGGTGGACAGTAATCCCGATTTCAAGAAATTCCTTGATGATTTAATGGAAGACATTAAAATCGGCAAGGTCAAAAGTAAATATGACGACGTTTTTTTAGAAGAAGAGCAAATGTATCAGTATGCTGTTAAGAATGGCATTTTATCATGATTTACAAGTTCCATCTCATTAATCTAAGCGTATCCTGGCTGTCATTTTAAACAATAACGAATTGATAGCCGGTGAATTTTCTCATTCTTATTATCTCAACTCACCCCCATTTCAAAAAAATTTTCAATCAACAATCAATTAGTAAATTGACGTATAGACTCCAAAATCATGGAAATACTTCCCATATAAAGTTCTTTGGAAGGAGAAAAACATGAATGCAGACAGTAAAATAAAATTTGGCCAATACGTTGAACCAAACAGAAGAGAATACTCCTATTCATGACATATTTCTAAGAAATAGAAAGAATGTTAAACGTAATAAGTGCTTGGCCACATGTATGGCCATTCTGGGACTAATTGCTTTATTGATAGTCCTAACTACTAGAATTAATGCAATTGCGTATGTAAGTAATATAATGACTATAGTTGCCTTTTTAGCAGTGATAATAAATCTGCTTGTTAAAGATTGTTATAAAAAGGATTCATTAGAAAGATATGAAGCAGAAAGAAGAGAGATTATTGAAGACTTGGAATCATACAAAGTGATTCAATTGGAAGATAAATAAAGTCTTTTTAATTAGGAAGATTAAATATTATAACGATATTGACATTTATCAAAAATGGTAGGTGTCTTTATCAATCTATTCACAGAGTCAGCAATGGCTCTTTTTTTAATGCCAGAAAGGCGGTGATAAGCATGGCATCCCGTATTCAGGGAATTACAGTTGAAATCGGCGGGGATACCACACGGCTTTCCGCCGCATTATCAAAAGTGAACAAAGAAATCAAAGATACACAGTCCCAGCTAAAGGACGTAGAAAAACTTCTAAAATTAGATCCCGGCAATACCGAACTTCTGGCACAGCGCCACAGGCTTCTCAGCGAGGCTGTCAGTGAAACAAGAGAAAAGCTGGAAACCCTAAGAATCGCCGCCGAACAGGCAAATCAGGCACTGGCAAGTGGTGATATTTCCCAAAGCCAATATGATGCCATCCAGCGGGAAATCATTGAAACAGAACACGCCTTGGAAGAATTGGAGCGTCAAGCCGGGGAATCCGCCGCTGCTCTGCAGAACATAGCAGCTACCGGCACAAAGCTTCAAGCGGTTGGGAGTTCCATAGAATCGGTCGGAAAAAAGCTTCTGCCAGTTACTGCCGGGGTGACGGCACTTGGAACAGCGGCGGTCAAATCCGCTGTAGATTTTGAATCGGCATTTGCCAGTGTGACCAAGACGGTGAATGGTACAGAACAGCAGTTGGAAAACATTCGGCAAGGCATTCTCAACCTGTCACAGTCCACGGCATCCTCCGCAAATGATATCGCCGCTGTTGCGGAAGCAGCAGGGCAACTTGGTGTCAAGACCGATGATATCCTCCAGTTTACGGAAACGATGGTTCGCCTTGGAGACTCCACCAATATCAGTGCGGATGAAGCTGCTACTGCCATGGCAAAGCTTTTTAATATCACCGGAACAAGCATGGATCGGGTTCAGAATTTCGGAGCTACTCTGGTAGCACTTGGAAATAATGCCGCTACGACTGAAAATGATATCATGAACATGACCACAAGGATTGCCGCCAGTGCCACACAGGTAGGAATGACAGAACAGCAGATGCTGGCTTTGGCAACCTCCCTATCATCGGTCGGTTTGGAAGCGGAAGCAGGCGGTACAGCCATCAGTACCGTAATCACCAACATTGATAAAGCGGTTTCCGCAAATTCCGATGCCCTAATGACCTGGGCAAAAACAGCAGGGATGAGTGCCGAAGAATTTAAAACTGCCTGGGAAACGGATGCCTATGGTGCTTTGCAGATGGTAGTCTCCGGAATGGGGGATGCCAGTGCAAACGGGGAAAGCCTGAACCTTCTGCTGGATGAATTGGGTGTTACCGGCATCCGTACCAGTGATACCATGAAGCGTCTTTCCAATGCTTCTGAAATGATGGGAGAAATGACCGGGATTGCCAATCAGGCATGGGCAGAAAACACAGCACTGACGGATGAATCCAATAAACGTTATGAAACTACAGCGGCAAAATTATCCCAGCTAAAAGCGACCCTGACAGAAGTGGGCATTACATTTGGCGAACTGCTGCTGCCCTATGTCCAGGCGGCTGTGGAAGCCTTAAAGAAACTATTTACTTGGCTGAATTCTCTGGATGAGGGAACAAAGAAGATCATTATTACAATCGGCCTAATCGTGGCGGCGGTTGCCCCGGTGCTGATTGTAATCGGCAAGGTGGTATCGGCGGTCGGCACGATTATGACCATTGTCCCCAAAATCGCCGGTGTAATTAATACGGTCAAAACAGCCTTTGCCGCCCTGAACGCCACCATGCTTGCAAATCCCATTGTATTGATTATTGCTGCAATTGCGGCTCTGGTGGCCACTTTTATTTATCTATGGAATACCAATGAGGACTTCCGGCAGTTCTGGATTGATCTGTGGGAAAATGTGAAAGAAGTGGCTGTGGCGGTCTGGAATGCCATTAAGGAGTTCCTGTCAGCAGCCTGGGAGGGAATCCATTCAGCGGCAGAAACGCTGTGGAATGGTATTGCCGGTTTCTTCTCTTCCCTGTGGGCGGGAATTCAGAACGTGTTTACCACAGTGGTGACAGCGATTTCTACTTTTCTTACGACTGCATGGAATGTCATTCAAGCTACTGTCACCACTGTATTTACAGCTATCCAGACGATATTCACCACCATCTGGAATGCTATCAGTTCAGTGATAACAACAGTGGTTAATGCCATTTCCGGGTTCCTGACTACGGCATGGAATGCAATTAAAGACACCATTACTGCCGTACTGACAACGATCCAGACAATTATAACAACAGTCTGGGAAAGTATTAAATCGGTAATCAGTACTGTGGTTGATGGAATAGAAACGGCGGTATCCACAGCATTCAACGCTATCTGGGAAGGTATCAAAACAACGGTGACCGGTATTTATAATACCATTAAAACCGGATTTGATAATGCAGTTAATTTTATCAAGAATCTTGCATCATCAGCATTTAAGTGGGGTTCGGATATCATAAACGGGATTGTGGACGGGATTAAAAGCTGTATCAGTAAGATTAAGGATGCAGTCGGCAACGTGGCGGAGACAATCCGCTCTTTCCTGCACTTTTCTGTGCCGGAAGAAGGACCGTTGACCGATTATGAATCCTGGATGCCTGATTTTATGGGCGGACTGGCACAGGGGATTGAGAAAAGCAGGGGGATGGTGAAAAGGGCTGTAGACAGTGTGGCTTCGGATATGATGATTCATCCAATGATAAGTACTGCGGAAAACTCAAGTGGTGCCGGATATTCAGCAAAGTATACAAATGAAAAAATGGCAAGCGGTTTGATTAATGCCATTACAGATGCTATGCAGCGGTTTTCAGGTAATAATGGGGATATTGTAATTCCGGTTTATGTTGGTGGCACACTGCTTGATGAGGTAGTTGTCGGCGCACAGGCAAGGCAGAATTTAAGGTCAGGAGGCAGGTAGGATGGCATATATCCAGTATTTAATATTTGACGGAACACCGCTTCCAATGCCGGATTCTTATGAAGTCCGGCTTAATGATGTGGAGGCGGATTCAAGCGGCGAAACCGAAGCCGGGACAGTCCAGAGGGATCTGGTAAGGAAAGGGGTGGCTACAATTGATGTTGCTTTTTCAGTTTCATCCAAATGGTTAGCCCTGCTGACCAGCTTCAAGCAGAAGGAAAAAATAATTGTCGGCTTTTTTGATACAGAAGGGCTGGAAGTAAAAACTGCTGAGATGTTCATGGATGGATACAAAGCCGGTCTGGTAAAAGACACCTCACAAAAAGGGCTGTGGAAGGTATCTTTTACGTTGAAAGAGTTTTAGGAGGGGCTGGCACAATGTACCCAGTAAGTGAAGCTTTTATGGAGGCGGTAAAGCAGAATACCAGAAATTATTACTGGTCTGGCAGGATACAGACAAAAACAGGTCTGGTATATGATTTTGGTGCAGAAGATATTGTAAAAGGAAGCGGTTATGTTACTGCCCAGTGTTGCGGAAATACAGAGATAGAACTTGGCACGGTTTATTCTGCGGAGATGGGTGTCACCTTATATTCTCAGATAGACCGTTATACTATGGAGGATGCCGAGGTTAGAATATCCTATCATCTACGATTAATTGACGGCACTTATGAAGAAATTCCGATCGGAATATTTGAGGTCAGTGAAGCAAACAGGAAAGGCCGCTGTCTGGAATTAAAGGCATATGACTATATGATCCGTTTTGAGCGGGGGTTCAACGGATTCAGTACCATCGGGACGGCGTATGAATTTCTGGATTTATGCTGTAAGTCCTGTGACGTGGCTCTTGTCCATACAAAGGCAGATCTGGAATCTATGCCGAATGGAGCAGAACTGTTATCTATTTATACAGAAAATGATATAGAGACTTATCGAGATGTCCTTTATTATACAGCACAGGTGCTTGGCGGTTTCTTCGTTATCAATCGTGACGGGAAGCTGGAGCTTCGGAAATATGGAAATAGCCCGGTGATCGAAATGCCAGTCTCCCATCGTTTTACCAGCAGTTTTTCTGACTTCACAACGAGGTATACCGCTGTCAGTTCAACAAACCTTCGGACACAGATGGCAGAATACTATGCTCTGGATATAGATGATGGACTGACTATGAATCTTGCCGTGAATCCGCTCCTGCAGTTTGGGCTTGTAGAAACAAGGGAGCATCTGTGCAGAAATATTTTAGACGATTTATCAGTTGTTTCTTATGTACCGTTTGAAACAGATACAATCGGCAATCCGGCACTGGACATTGGGGATGTTATTTCCTTTTCTGGAGCCGAGAATGAAGGACAATGGCTTGGGTGCATCACGTTCCTAAATAATAAACTGGGCGGCAGACAGCAGCTAAAATGTGCAGGGAAAAATCCAAGACTTTCACTGGCAAAGTCAAAGAATGATAAAAACATTTCGGGCTTATTAAATCAGGTTGAAGCAGGAAAGCTGGGTATCCATACATTCACCAATGCTTCTGCTTATAGTATTGGGAGTACTAATTTAAAGGTTATCAGTATTGAATTTGCTTCTAAAGAGGTCAACCATGTGCAATTTTTCGGGCAGGTTGTTATAGATGTAACGGCTGAACAGATAGAGCGGACTGCCAGTGCTAAAGGAATAATCCATCTGCCTATAGTTTCAGATCAAACCGGCACAGATATTGAAAACAATTCCGATCCTGATTTATCAGTAAATGTGGATTTTCCGCTGTCATGGTATGAGGACGGGATGGCGACAGCTTATGTTACATTTGAGCTGAATGATATGGAAATTCTATTCCATTATCCGGCAGAAACATGGCACAGCGGAAAGCATATCCTCTCACTCTATTATCCGATTGAAGAACCAGTACCGAACTTTACAAACACATTCAATGTTTATGTCCGTATGGAGAATGGTGCTGGTGAGGTGGGGACTGGTGGCTGCATTGCTTCCATTAGCGGTCAGGCTATGGCAGCAGCTCCTGCGTGGGACGGCAGGATTACTATTGAAGAAAAAGTAACGGGGTTTCAGGTTGGCGGTGGTCTGGCTATCAAGGGATTCTCTGAAATTATACAGACAGAAACGATGGAGCTGGTTATTAAGGATTACGCTGACCAGATGACAGGCAGGACGGCTGTTGGTGCTTTTTGCCGTCCTGTAAATATGGAATAGAGATATTTCTAAAATCAGGAGGGATTTTTGAATGAAGCTGAAAGGGACAATGGTAATGGAACTGACAGATGATAACACAGGTGAAGTGGAAACCATTACAGAAGAAAATATGATTACAAATGCCGTCAATAACATTATGGGATTAAACCCGATGGGTGTCTTTTATAATGCTACAGGCCAATATGACAATGAAGTGCTTTGGAATGGTAATCTGCTTCCAATCTGTCCGAACATGATAGGTGGCATTCTGCTTTTCTCCAATCCCCTTGAAGAAAATGCAGATAACCTCTATGTGGATTCTGGTAATCTGCCGGTTGCCTATGCTTCAAATGATGTCAATTCCACAGCCAATACGGCAAGAGGAAGCTTAAATCTTACAGAAAGCAAGGTGCTTGATAATGGGTACAAATTTGTCTGGGAGTTTACACCGAGTCAGGGGAACGGCACTATTGCGTCAGTGGCACTGACCAGTTCACAGGGTGGACAGAACGGGTTCGGGAGCATTGTGGGGGATGCCAGTACCTTCCTGCAGATAAAAGCATCTGATGTAGGGAGTCTGATAAAAGACCGGCAGATGGTATTATTTGAAACAGTGGAAATAGATTTTGAATCAGAACTTTTATATTCCCTCACTTTTACCGATGCCAGCGTCAGGATAAGGAAAATCAGGATTCCTATTTTTTCTATAGGGCTTAATGAAAAACTAGATGATTCCACTTATACCGTATTGGATGATCATGCAATTGTGACCAGCACGTTCAAATTTCTTGGTAGTTATACTGTTTATGGGGAGTTTATGGATGGTCAGGACGGCTGCTGGTATGGCTTTTCTAATTTGGGCAATTCCTCTGGCAGTGCGGCTATGGTCTGGGTAAAAATATCAAAAGCAGATTACACATTTACAGAGGGTGAATGGACGCTTTCTAATGCCACCCTTATGGATGTGGGGACAAGGGATGGTGCTTCTACTTATCCAAAACGAGTGATAAGGTGCTGTATGAGAAGCGGTTATCTGTATGTACCGGCTTATAATAAGAGGGGTATTTATAAAATCAACGTCGCTAATCCAACCGATGTGACACTGATTAATTTTGGATTTACTTCAAAATGGAAACCCCTCTGTACTGCTGGAACTTGTGAGGTTTATCTTATGCTGATTGGGGATCTGATTGTGGGGGGTGATTTCCAGATAACAGTATCGGATGAGGTAATCAATACCTTTGGCAGTGCCCGGATAAATACAGCGGCAACACCTTTATTTCAGTATAAAAATTTCCTGCTTGGCTGGGGCGGAAGTTACGGGAGTGAGTATCGGACAATGTATCTGCTGACACCTTACCTTGCATCCATCAATAACTTATCGTCAGCAGTAGTAAAAACGGTGGATAAGACGATGAAGATTACCTATACGCTGACAGAGGAAGATTTGTAAATTGAGAGGAAAAGGCTGATAATGCTTAAATGACTCAAATCAGATTATTTTCTGGACTTCCTGTTGGAAGAAGGATGGTAGTCTGCTTCTGGCTCACAGACCAAAGCAGGGAGTGGTTCGGCTAACCGGATATGGATAGCACCTTCTTCATAGGCTACCTCAAGCTGATCGCCAATATGAAATCCAAGGGCTTCCAGCCACTTGCCTTCCATAGAAATTTTAGGATTGCATTTGTTTGTATTGTTACCGGAGTAGCTGTAAGAAGAGTAGCGGTTTGAATAGATTACTTTAATTTTTTTTGTTTTCATAGACACAAACTCCTTTTTAGAATATTTGCAGAAAAGCGGCTTCTGCCAGTGATGACATGTTAAATCAGGTTTGAGATAATATCCACTTGTTTGTGAGCATAAATCTGACAAAGATTCAACAGGGAATTTGTGTAATAAGCTTTGCAGAGTATAAATATCAAAATGTAAGAATAAATGGTTGTCCAAATTGGATGGCCGTTTTTCTGATATAAAAAATGAAAAGAGGTATTAGGAATGAAAGAATTTTGGAACATGCTGCAGTTGGTATTTGCCGGAATCGGCGGATGGCTTGGATGGTTTCTTGGTGGGTGTGATGGGCTGCTGTTTGCCCTTGTCGCCTTTGTAACAGCAGATTATATCACCGGAGTGATGTGTGCAGTTACGGATAAGAAGCTGTCAAGTGAAATTGGATTTAAAGGGATATTCAAAAAGGTGCTGATTTTTATTCTGGTTGGCATCGCAAATATTCTGGATGCACAGTTCATCGGAAATGGGAGTGTAGTGCGGACAGCGGTTATCTTCTTTTATATTTCCAATGAAGGAGTATCCCTTTTGGAGAATGCCGCATACTTGGGGCTGCCGATACCTGAAAAAATGAAAGAAATTCTGAAACAGCTACACGACCGTAATGAGAAGGGAGAATAGAAGTTATGAAATTGGTGGAGTCGATATTAACGAAAAATCCCTGCTATCTGGCAGGGAGAAAAATTAAGGTCAGGGGAATTATGCTGCACTCAGTCGGATGCCCGCAGCCGAAGGCATCTGCTTTCATCAATAGCTGGAATAATGCCACTTTTGACCGTGCCTGTGTCCACGGCTTTATTGATGGATTAGATGGGACGGTCTACCAGACACTGCCTTGGGAACACCGGGGCTGGCATTGTGGTTCTGACAGCAAAGGCAGCGGTAATGATAACTATATCGGGATAGAGATGTGTGAACCTGATTGTATTAAATACACTGGTGGTGCAGAATTTTCATGTTCTGATTTAAATAAGGCGAGGGATGTGGCAGGCCGTACCTATCAGGCGGCGGTTTCATTATTTGCGATGCTATGTAATCAGTTTGGATTAGATCCCCTGGCTGATGGGATAATTATCAGCCATAAAGAAGGCCACAGCCGTGGCATTGCTTCTAATCATGACGATCCTGAGCATCTCTGGATTCAGCTTGGCATGAATTATACTATGGACAGTTTCCGTAAGGCAGTAAATGCAGCAATGAAAGGCGATGATTCAGCAGCACAAAGAGGAATACAAGCATCAGATTTGTCAGGCTTATCAAATAAAAAAGTTATTGAAAAGATAGGAACATTATTTACAGAAAATCAGAAAGCAAGCGGTATCCTGGCATCGGTTTCCATGGCACAGTTTTTTTTGGAAAGCGGCTACGGTCAGTCTGAACTTGCCCAGCAGGCCAATAACCTGTTTGGAATGAAATGTACGCTCTCTGGCAACTCTTGGACAGGTTCGACATGGGATGGGCAGTCAATATACAATAAGGAAACAAAAGAGCAGAAAGAAGACGGCACAGAATATGAGGTCATTGCTGATTTCAGAAAATATGCCTGTATTGAAGATTCTATTGCAGATCATTCGGCATATCTTCTGGGAGCAAAGAATGGATGCAGAAAGCGGTATGCCGGGCTGGCGGGAGAGATGGATTATCAAAAAGCAGTACAGATTATCAAGGACGGCGGTTATGCAACAGACAATGACTATGTAAAAAAAGTATGTTCATTGATTGAAAAACATGGTCTGACACAATACAATATGCAGTCTGGTGAAGTTAATTTTGTTGAAGGGTGGTACAGGGTTCGCCGTTCATGGGATGACGCTGCTTCGCAGAAGGGAGCATTTAAAGAGCTTGATAATGCAAAAAAGTGTGCAGACAGCAATAAAGGCTACGCTGTGTTTGACGAATCCGGAAAGATGATCTATGGAAATAAATCAACACTTCCCTATCTGGTAGAAGTGAGGATAACCGATTTGAATATCCGCAAAGGTCCGGGAACGAACTATGAAAAGACGGGTAAGTATACCGGAGTAGGCATATTTACAATTATTGAAGAATCTGCTGGAGAGGGAGCCTCTGCCTGGGGGATGTTAAGAAGCGGGGCAGGTTGGGTTTCCTTAGATTATACAGAAAAAGTTTAAATATTGTTCGGGAATCAGATAAGATTCTGTCCGATGATTTTATCCTGCACGAGTTTGTTCAGGATAAAATCAGGGGTGGAAACCTTTAACCTGCTTGACTTTATGCGGCTTTAGAGTGATAGATAGACTACCAAAAAAGCAAGGAGGAAGGGCTATGGTTATTGCAGGAAAAGTAAAGCGGGCAGCGTTTTACTGCCGGATGAATCACAGGGATCGGAATTATTCACAGTTTGATCAGGCGGTTCAGGAAATCCTGAACCAGAAATATGGGAATGGAAACTGGGAAATGAGGATTTTCCATGAGATTGCCTCCGGCACTGATCCAAACCGCAAAAAGTTTAATCAGCTAAAAACAGAGATTCAATCAGGAAACTGGGATGTGGTGGTGACATTAAAAGCCAATAGCATTGCACGGGATTGGAAGCAGTTTATTGAGTTTATGGAACTATGTGAGTACAACAATGTTGAAGTAGTATGTATCAATGCTTTAGGAGCGGCATATCCCCTGTTTGAGAGGATTAAGCAGTTTAAGCAGGGTTATATTGAAGGGAATGATGGTCAATGAGAATCCGTATTATGAATCCGGCAGCAGAAAAGTCAAAACAAAAAATGAAGGTCTGTGCATATGCCAGAGTTTCCACGGACAGTAGGAAACAGGAGGATTCTCTTGAAAATCAGAAGGAAACCTATGAAAGATTAATCCGGCTGAATCCCGATTATGAGTTTGCCGGTGTGTATGCGGATCAGGGAATCTCCGGCTATTGTGAAAGCCGACCTGATTTTGTAGAAATGCTCAGAAAAGCCAGAAGCGGCGAAATAGACTTAATCATCACAAAATCCATATCAAGATTTGCAAGAAATACCGTCACTGTCCTGAAAGTGGCAAGAGAACTGAAAGAGCTGGGAGTCGGCATCTTTTTTGAAGAACAGAATATCAATACGTTGTCCGGGGATGGTGAGATGATGCTTGCCATCCTCGCTTCTTTTGCACAGGAAGAGAGCCGGAGCATGAGCGAGAATAATAAATGGGCAATTAGGAAGAAGTTTGAGCGGGGAGATATTATGATTACGGCCAGCCGTTTCCTTGGTTACGATAAAGATGAATATGGTGAACTTAAAATCAATCCCAGAGAAGCACTGGTGGTTGATTTTATTTATGATCTGACGTTATTTGGCTTGGGTAATTCAAAGATAAAGAGTCTGCTTAATTTTCTGGGCATAAAAACAGTGACCGGCGGAGAATGGAGTGACGGCACAGTGAACGGGATACTTATCAATGAGAAATACAAAGGAGATTACCATCTCCAGAAATATTTCACACCAGAGGATAAGCGGAATCAGACCCGCCTAAATCGGGGTGAGGTACAGAGTTACTATATTACAGATAACCATCCGGCGATTGTTTCGGTGGAAAAATGGGAATTGGTTCAGGCGGAGAGGCAACGCAGAATAAAAAAGCATAATATTGGGACAGGCGGAACAAAAAAATATCAGAACCGTTATGTTCTGAGTGGTCTGCTGATATGCCCCCACTGCGGCAGGAATTTAAGACGCAGAAGTGTTTATAAAGGGAAAATACAGTGGATCTGCAGCACCTACATTGAAAAAGGAAAACAGGTCTGTAAAGGCATCAGGATAGATGATACAGAAGTATCAAAGCAGAATATTACTGCACCAACAGTGATTGAGGAGGTAAATGCACATGGCAAGAAATATTACCGTTATACCCGCAAAGAAGACTTCGTCAGCGGACAAAGATTCGAGCCGGAACATCCGGAAACTGCGGATGGCAGCTTACTGCCGGGTATCAACCGACCAAGAAGAACAGTTATTAAGCTATGAGAATCAGTTGGAATATTACACTGGTTACATTAAAAATAATCCCCTTTATGAATTTGCCGGGATTTATGCCGATGAGGGAATCAGCGCAACGAATACCAAGAAAAGGGATGAATTCAAAAGGATGATTGCTGACTGTAGGGAAGGTCGGATTGATGTGATTATTACGAAATCCATCTCACGGTTTGCCAGAAATACATTAGACTGCCTGAATTATGTAAGGGAACTGAAGGAACTGGGAATTGGCATTATTTTTGAAAAGGAAAATATCAATACGCTGGATGCCAAGGGAGAGGTTCTTCTGACGATTCTTTCTTCGCTGGCACAGGATGAGAGTCGGTCAATATCGGAGAATTCAACTTGGGGGATAAGGCGGCGGTTTGAAAAAGGGCAACATAAGATGAGCACCAAACGGTTTCTTGGATATGATACGGATGATGAGGGCAAGCTGGTGATTAATAAAGAACAGGCAAAGATTGTGAAGCGGTTATATGAGGAATATCTAAGCGGAAAAACGGTAGATTATATTAAGCGGATATTTGAGCGGGAAGGGGTGAAGAATTGGGACGGCAAGACGAAATGGCAGGCAACGACTCTTCAGAGTATGCTGGAGAATGAGAAATATAAAGGTGATGCGATTCTGCAGAAGAGCTATACCACGGATTTTCTGACGAAAAAGCGGGTACTGAATCAGGGGGATATTCAGAAGTTTTATATTGAGGATGATCATGAGGCGATTATTGAACCTGAGATTTGGGAATGCGTGCAGTTGGAGATGGCAAGACGGAAGAAATATATGGAGGAGCATGGAACAAATTCTTACTCCAATAATACGGAGAATAATCCGTTTGCTTCTAAAATAATCTGCGGCTGCTGCGGTAAGGTGTTTACAAGGAAGGGCTGGCGGAGCAGTACAGGGGTTGTTCGGAAAGTGTGGCAGTGCAGTGGAAGGTATAAGGAAAAAGGTGTGATGGGGTGTGCTAATCGGCATGTGGATGAAGAAACGCTGGAGAGGGCTGTTGTAATGGCTTGGAATGGTTTTTTGAAGAACCAAGAGTATTTCTGGCAGAAGTGGGAGAAGCAGAAGAGTGAGAATTTGCTCCAGGTGTATCGAGCAAAGGATTTTCGGGAATTGATACAGGATGGAAGAAAGATAGAGAGGCTGGATACAGATTTTATGCTGCGGGTACTGGATCGTATCAGAGTGTTTGATGATGGGATGCTGGTGGTGGTGTTTTTGGACGGGACGGAGATTGAGTGTAAAAGTGAAGAGGTGTAAGAAAACATGCCTATTGGGAAATGCGCCCTGATTGGCGTTTTTCTTGTCTTTTTCAGATAGTAAAAGCAATTGAAATATGATAAAATAACATATAGTTTACAGGCATATAATCAAAAATTCATAGTTTATGGGGTGATAGATGTGCGAGAATATACACTTAACAATGTGATAAGCAGTTTTTCAGTAAAGCCTACTGGTAGTATGTCAGTACTTTTGGGTGCGGGAGCCTCTATATCATCAGGGATTATGTCTGGCGGTCAAATGGTATGGGATTTTAAACGTAAAATTTATTGTATAGAAAATAAAGTGTCTGAAACGACTTTTCCAGACTTATCAAAAGAATCAGCACAGAAGGAAATACAGATTTATCTTGATGCAACAGGAGAACATCCTGGTTTATATTCGAATAATGAGTACTCTCATTATTTTGAATGTTTATTTGGGAACAGTAGAGATAGATCACTTTATATTCAAGAAAAAGTAAGGAATGCAATTCCTGCTTTGGGTTATTTGTGTTTAGGAGCATTGATAGTTGAGGGGCGTATAAATCTTATAAATACTACAAATTTTGATGACTTAGCCAAGGCAGGCATTTACGCTTTAAATCCAGGTTATTCAATTAAGACCATGTCATCAGCGATGGACGGAAGCATCGGATTTAATTTGAACGATGGTTTTCCTACCGTAATAAAACTACATGGTGATTACTTAGTTGATCATCTAAAGAACACATCTGAAGAATTGCAAAAATTAGAAGATTCAATTGGATTAAAATTAAAAGAAGGGTTACATAATAAAGGATTAATTGTTGTTGGGTTTGCAGGAAATGACAATTCTGTTATGACAACCTTGGAAGAAATAGTTAATGTCGGCGGATTACCGTATGGAATTATTTGGTGTAAAACTAAAGGTTCTAACTTGAGTGAAAGAGCAGAAATATTCATGGAAATGGCTTGTGCGAAGAGTGAGTTTTCTGGAGTTGTGGATATAGATAATTTTGATGATTTAATGTATAGATTCTATTTGACAACAAACAAGTCATATAAAGAAATTGATGAAAGATGGAAAGACTCTGACTATATTAAGCCTGTATTATTTGGAGGGTTAAAAAAACGAAGTGCTTTTACGAAGACAAATACATTTGAATCTATAATAGTTCCAACAAAAGGTTATGTGTTTGATACAACCATAACTTCGTGGAAAGAACTAAAAGCTTATTTAAAAGATTCTAAGGGCGTGGTAGCAGCACTGTTTAAAGGACAAGTATGGGCTTTTGGATTTATAGAAGAGATAAGAGAGATATTTGACAAGACATTAAAATCAGAGATAAGGCTATCCGAATTTCCAATAGGTTGGCATCAAAAAGATTATTCATATGTTTGGAGTATGTATTATGATCTAATTAAGGTGACTTTGACTGCCAAAGGTTTAGTATGCTTTGGTAAGAATAAATTTTATGATAAGAATACGAGTATTTCTGAAAACGGACATAAAGTTTATGATGCAGTAGAGATTCACTTATCTTATATAAGTGGTAAAATCTTATTAACAATTTTACCAACTTTTTATATTGAAAAAAGTAATGGAAGTTCAATTGATCAACTTCAAAAGCAGAATATTATTAACTATCATATATCACGCATATATAACAACGGTGTGAGTCAGCAGATAAATGATTGGACACAAAAATTATGTGTAGGTTCAATCTTAGTATTTGAACTTTCTGATTTCAAGTTAAAATTTAATAAGCTTGTTTATACTAGTGGTGGAGAGGGAAGAAAGGAGGGATGGCCTGCAGTAAATTGTTTTCAATGTGAGGAACCTAGAATGTGCTTTTCAATTGATGATAGTAATAAAATTGCTGTTAATCAATTGAAGGGTTTAATTAATTATGGACCTATAGAGGGTTTGAAAAATATATCTGGTAAAGAAAGCATAAGATTGGCTGTCTTGACTCCAGAACAGGCACAAGGAGAAATATTACAACATTTAGAAAGATTGAAGCAACAATTTGTAACGAGCCTAAAGCAAGAGCAACATTTTTTGCCAGAATATATTGGTTTTGAAAAAATATTTAGAAGAGCAATAGATATTCCTAGCAGCAATGATAAAGCAAGATTTATGCATTATAACTCCAATAGTGTTATAAAACTTGATGCTATTCGTTTTTACAAAGGTTTAATAAAATACATAGATGTATTTGCCAAGAACCTAATTGAATTTGATGTATTAGTTATTTATATACCAAGTAGCTTTGGACATTTAAGAGAGATTAAAAATGAATCAGTAAACTTTGATTTACATGATTCTCTTAAACTATATTGTGCGAGTAAAGGAATTGTTGTTCAATTTATAGAAGGAAAATCAGCAGCAAGTGGAAAAAACGATTTAGCAAAGACCATGTGGGGATTATCTACAGGGATATACTCAAAAGCAGTAGGGCGCTTATGGAAGCCAGTTACTTGTAATAAAAACACTGCTTTTGTGGGACTTAGCTATGTTCAATCTGTTAATAATGGAGAAAAAATATCTATTGGATGCAGCCAATTATTTGATGCAGAAGGTAATGGTATGCGTTTGTATTTAAGACCATTAAAGAATCCTCAAATTATTCAAAGAAATCCGTTTATGAGGAATGAAGATGCAAGTAGACTAATGTTGAATTTAAAACAATTATATGATGACTCTGTGCCGACATATGAGCTGAAAAGGGTAGTAATACATAAGACAACATTCTTTACTAAAGAGGAGATGGAAGGTATGACAAGGGGGCTCTCAGGGATAGAAGATATAGAATTACTGCAAATTCAAGAGTTTACACCTTGGAGAGCAATTCGTTTTGATTCTTCAGATGTGAAAAAAGTATCGGGTTTTCCGATCCAAAGAGGGACGATTATTCAATTAGATAAAGATACATTTCTAATATGGACACATGGTTCAGTTCAAAATGAGGAGTTGGCGGGGACAAATAAAAACTATTATAAGAATGGTCGTGGAATTCCTGCCCCATTGCTTGTTCGCAGGTTTATGGGAAAATCTGATGGTGCAACATTAGTAAATGAAATAATGATGCTGACTAAAATGAACTGGAATAGTGGGGATAGTTTTTATAAAGTTTTGCCAGTAACTTTAGATTTTGCAAAAATGCTTTCAAAAGTGGCAAAGCAAGATGTAGTTATATATGATAGACCATATGATTTTAGATATTTTATGTGACAAATAATTTATTTTGAGGTGATAAAGAGTGAAAAAGGTTGCGATGCTTATTGGAAATGATAATTATGATACAATCAGTGCGGCATTAAGATGTGCGGTTAATGATGCTAATACTTTAGCAAAAAAATTAGAAAATTTAGATTTTGATATAGAAGTTCTAAATAATATAAACTATACCTCTATGGGAATGGAAATGGCAAAATTCAAGCAATGTTTATCAAATTATGAGGTGGGGCTATTTTTCTTTGCTGGTCATGGATTCCAGTTTGATGGAAGAAATTATCTTGCCACAAAAGATACAAGCTTTACCGATGAAAGCAGTGCCAGATACACTTCATTCCCACTTGATGATGTTATTGAGGCAATGGAAGATAGCAATCTTGCTATAAAAATTCTGATTATTGACGCCTGTAGACAAGGGGTATTTGGTGGAAGACGAGGAACAGCAGAGGGATTTGCACCGGTTTTTGCACCAAAGGGAACTATAATTGCATTTGCAACATCTCCTGGCCAAGCTGCTAAAGAGGCAAATGATCATGGTTTTTTCACATCAGCAATTCTTCAACACATTGCAACACCACATATAAGCATAGAAGAAGTATTTAAAAGAGTAAGAAATACAGTTTATATTATGTCAAAGGGAACTCAAATTACATGGGAACATACATCCCTGATGGGAGATTTTACATTTAGTTTAGCACAAAGACAGATTTTGCATGAAGAGTATAGTCGTTATGCCTTAGCAGATTGTGACTATGAGTGTTTACCAGATAGCAAATGTTATGATTGGATAAATGCAGCCAAATCATATAATTATCATACGCAGAATCCAATTATTGGACAAATGATACGTTCTAAGAAGGAATTATCTAAAGAAGATGCAAATGACCTATTTGTTTTAGGAAGAAATTTATACCAAGCATCAACGAATGCATTTTATATAACCAATTTCTTTGATGAACTGCATAATAATTTAAAGCAATTTGACCGAGCGGTAGCATCCCACTTGTTAGCAGGAATGGCTTATGAAATTTATTTTGATAGTAAAGGAAAATTACGAGGGAAATTTAAAACGCACAAGTATAAAGAGGTCTTGCAAGAGTTACTTTCTTCTGATTACACTAATAGTAGAGAATTTATAGTGGCTAAATTGGAAGGGTATTCTCAAAAAGTGGTTTTTATACCCGGGGGAAGGAGAATTGATTTAGAGGTTTATCTTAAAGAGTATCATGAGGAATATGTAGAACATGAGTTATATTGTCCGGAAAAGATTTTGATGGACGGTATTAATATAATGTATGACTCAGAAGGAGCTGAGTTATATCAAGATATTAGCTGGTATGGCATAAGAGGTGGCACCTTGGAAATGTTTATTGAACATCTCAGAGAAAAGACGGTTTCAACTCAAAGGGGATTGCATGTTTCATATGTTGCGGATGAGAGTTTTGATGAGAATAGTAGTGAAATTACAATACCTACCGATTTCCAATTATTAAGATATACAAATTAATATTAATTTAAGTAAAGATGTTCTGAGGGAAAAATGTGATTAATGAGGAGTATTGTTTATGGCAGAAAGTCAAAATATAGAATGGAAAGAATCCTGGCGGGATGAATACTTGAAGTGGATTTGTGGGTTTGCCAATGCTCAGGGTGGAAAAATTTATATT
>QMCD01000969.1_pt2 | contig 31051 bp, 21 predicted proteins | sample 1821841 | NCBI WGS metagenome assembly QMCD01 (sample SAMN01991225, study PRJNA193472) | Termite gut metagenome, whole genome shotgun sequencing project. | isolation source: worker | host: Macrotermes natalensis | reverse complement strand
CGTTGTATATCCGCACTTTATAAACCCAAATGAGCTGCAAATTAAATATATGTTTTACCACACGATTTTTGTGGAGACGCAAATGATCGAAAGTGTGAGTGCAAAAAAACGCGAGTGCAAAATAAACAAAACTATTGAGACTGACCCGGGAGTACCCGGTAACCTGATTGCACTTAATGTCTGGAAAGAGACTAACGTGGTCGTTAGGTTTAAACACCCCTACTGCCCGATTATAAATGGCGAACCCACAGAACATGAGTGCATAGAGCTTGCCTTTAACGTCAATGAACCCGACAAGGCCGTATGCGCAATTCAAGATGTAATCAGTACTTTATGAGATAGCAGCCTCGCGCATTGCACTTCGGGGGGCCATTACTTCCAGTCCTTGCTCTTTTGCCCAAAACTCTATCGTTAGCGCCGCTTGCTCAATGAGCATATCCAGACCATCTAGGGCTATGGCTCCAACTTGGCGAGCGGCTTTTAGCAATGCAGTCTCGCCGTGTCCGTACACAACATCAAGTACTGCAAGACCGGAGTGTAAAGCGCTGATTGGAACTACCGGAGTGTCTTCATGTTTCATGCCTACAGTGGTGGCATCAATGAGATAGTTGGCAGAGGCCAAAACTTCTTTTGCTCTGCTGTAATCGAGTACAGTAATAATGGTTTTCGTTGAATCACTTGATGTGGGCGCGGGAGAAACTTCGGATTCTTCAGCCGAGTCTTGAGCATGTCTGACAATTACATTTCCCGGAGCTGTTGCTTTTGAAACGATGTCTTTAACCTGGTTATTGCAGATCTGAACGCTGCGACTCAATATGTTAATCTGAGCCACTTCTTCCTCAAGCAAAGATACTACTGATGACATACCCACGGCTCCGGTGCCGCATAATACAACCGATGATCCTTTAAGTGAGCGCGCACCGACATGCTTTAAAGAGCCTACCAATCCCCTACCGTCAGTATTATCTGCAAGCAACTTAACTCCGCCTTGCTCATCAGACTTTAGAGTTAAAATGTTTGCGTTGCCGGAGATCTCGGCATAATGTGAAAACTCAACAGCTGCCTGATAAGCTGCAATCTTATATGGAGTTGTAATGTTAAAGCCAATAAAAGGCTCTGAAGCGCTTTTTGCAGCCTCCAAAACCTCGGAAAAGGCATCCAAATTAGGGCACGAATAGAGATCGTACTGCCAATCCAATCCAAGCTCGCGATATGCTCGATTATGAATAATGGGAGACAGAGAGTGATCAATAGGATAACCAAGTAAACCGGCTTTTAGCATGAAAGAAATCCTCACTTTCGTGGTTTCACGTCTTTAAGCAGCCATCCCTCAAGCTTACGGAACAAAAGCGTATACCAGAGATCTTTCACTGCTAAAGGACGTACCAGTATTGCATACGCTCCAAAGAGATGAGCCCCACACACATCAGTGACTATCTGATCCCCAACCACTACAACTTTTTCGCCACGTATTATACCAGCTTTTTTTGCGCCTCGTATAAATGCAAACGGCATTGGTTTCATCGCTTTGTAAACTATGGGGATTCCCAGTTCAGCAGCGTATTTAAAGACAGTTTTGTGCCAGTTATTAGATACCAGACAAAGCTTAAGTCCTTGCTTTTTAAGCTTTGAAATCCACGCGATCACCTCAGGACTCAATACCTTAGTTTCCCTTGAAACCAAGGTATTATCTACATCCAAAAGCACTACCCTAAAGCCCCGGTCATATAACTCGCGGGGCTCAATGACTAAAACTGAACTCAGATAATCATCAGGAGTCAGAAATGGCATGGTAGTGTTTCAGCTAACATCAGCACAGCCCTAACCAAATATCTCGTTATATTTGGCGGTTGCAGCGGCAAACTCTTCATCGGTAGCACAAAACGTGTGCGTTCCTTCTGTTGATGTTAGAACGTAATACAAGAAGTCGGACTCGGCCGGATTTACGGCGGCTTTTATTGACGCAATCTGCGGAGAACAAATCGGTCCGGGAGGTAAGCCATCATGAATATACGTGTTGTAAGGACTTTCAACCTCAAGATCTACATAAAGCAGCGGGTTTACCCCATAATCACGCGCATCGGGACCAAGCACGTAAACTACTGTTGCACATATCTGCAGCTTCATATTGTTTTTCAAGCGATTGTAGATGACCGAGGAGACCTTGTCGCGCTCGCTAGCTGTATACGTTTCTTTCTCAACCATTGAGGCTATGGTTATCACATCATAAATATTAAGATTGTGGCTTTCTGCGTGGCTCATATCCAGACCGGCAATTTCAATCACAAATTGATCCAGCAATACCCCTACAACATAGGCAGCGTTGGAACCTTCCGGGATCGTATAAGTCTTTGGATACAAAAACCCTTCCAGCGAGTTATTGTAAACATTTTGCAAGAACCAATACTTTTGTGTGTCTTTGTTGTAATACTTGTCGGCTGATTTGGCTTCGTTTATGAACTCATCGCGAGGAATGCCGCAAACAGTTTCGACTCTTGCTGCTGTTTGTTCCAATGTGAAGCCTTCAGGAACAGTGAGGATGTTTCCGGTGACTATCGGACCGCTTATCAGCATGTTCATTGCGTCCGTATCAGACATACCGGTGGTCATCTGGTATTTTCCCGGTTTAAGCATGCTTTCGGCACCACGATCCTTAACAGCCTTAATAAAGCTGCTATCCGTTCTGATCACACCGGCATCTTTTAGCACTTTAGCAATACTTGTTGTGCTCGCTCCTTCCGGGATGAAAACTTCGGTCTCAACACCCGCAGTTATTCCACCCGCATTAGAAGCGTTGCTCGTAATAAAGCTGTAGGCTATGAACACCAAAAGTGCCACTACAACGACAGCTAATCCACCCAGCAGAACCATAAATAGCGGGCTTCGGGCGTTTTTCTTTTGCACGTCTTCAACCGCATAACCACGATATCCGCCGTTAGTTGACTCCTGCTCTTGGGAGTTGCTGTTAAACAGCTTTATGCCTCGATCACTTTGGCGTTTATGGTTTGCGTACCTTGACCCGGAGCGTTTAAACGCTTTGTGATTATCAAGTCCTTGGTATGCAACAAACTCATCAGATTCTTTGGACTTATCCGCCTTATCAGCACCACCATTATTTCTGGATCGTCTTGATGTTCGTACCTCCTCAGCGCTGCGTCCGGTGCTCTTGGTCTCATCCAAAGATGATGTCTCGCGCGCTGACATACGCCTGCCACGTCTGGTGGACTGTGACTGCTCTTGATCTGAGGTCTGATCTTGAGTATGTTGGCTGTCTTCTGTCAATGTTTTAAACCGGCTTCCTTGGCGAGTGGATCTTTTGCTGTCGGACAACGATTTATCATTTTCCTTCGCGGAGCCTTCTTCCGCTGAAGTTCGTCTCGTAAACTTTTCTGGCATTGTAGCGATTCCCATTCATGAGTAGTAAGTGCAATGAACCCGAGAACTGCCGATATTATTCAGCTAAAGTATCAAGGTATGTTTGTAGAAAGATCGACGCTGCAATCATGTCTATTTTACCTCGCATCTCCTTTTCAGTACAGCCTCGCTCTTTGAGGATGCGTTTTGCTTGCGTGCTGGAAAGCCGTTCATCTTGGTATTTAACTTGCAGACCTTGGGTTATGGAGATCTGCTCAGCCAGAGTTTTTACCCTTTGTGCTTGCCGGTTTTCCTCACCGTCAAGTGATATCGGCAACCCCACCAGCAGTAGATCTACCTCATAGTCTTCAAGCACTCGCTTAAACGATGTTGCACCTGAGACTACTTCATCAATTGGCAAAACCTTCAAAGGCATGCTTATTTTGCGTGCAGCATCACTTACTGCGATGCCGCAACGTTTTTCACCGATATCTAGAGCTAAAACTGACATGGATCGTCCAAATACTCATCATTCGCTGCTATGGATTCCCGCCTTCGCGGGAATGACAGAGTGGTGCGGGCAATACATTGGGTTGCGGGCAATACATTGGGTTGCGGGCGGATCAATCGGTTTATAGTTGTGAAAGCAATAGCTAATCTTTCTTGGTCTCAATGAGCAACTCGCGTGCCATATCAAGAGCTTTATCTATACCCTCTACGTCTTTGCCGCCGGCTTGAGCCATTTGCGCTTTGCCGCCTCCGCCGCCTTTGATTGCAGGCGAAATGTGCTTAATTATTGCAGCGGCATCAAAACCTGCCTCAACAGCCTCTTTGTTTCCGGCAGCTACTAAAGCCGGTGTGCCTGCCGATGTTTTTGCGCCAAGCACGATGCCAACACCTTTGCCATCTGTTCCCAAGCGGTTACGGAGACTGTCCATTGCGGCGCGTAGTCCTTCGATATCTGAGCCGTCAATTCTAGCCACAACAAGAGCATAACCGTTATCAATCACCTGAGTAGCCAAAGCATCTATCTGGTCAGCGGCTCCCGAAGCTTGCTGACGCTTTAAAGCCGCATTGAGCTCGGCAACGCGGTTTTGCAGAGCCTCTATCTTTTCGTGCACCTCAAATATCGGTGTTTTTAGCAGACCTGCTGCAGTGCGCAATTCACTTTCGATGTGATTCACATGCTGCAATGCGTCAAAACTGGTGAGCGCCTCTATGCGTCGCATACTGGCGCCTACCGAAGACTCACTGATTATCTTGATGAACCCAATCTCCGCTGTATGTTTAACGTGAGTGCCACCGCAAAGTTCGCGCGACGTAGAGCCTATCTCAAGCACACGCACATTATCACCATACTTTTCGCCAAAAAGAGCCGTGACACCACTTTCTCTTGCCGATTCAAGCGATGTCTCAAATGCATGCGTGTCAATATCTTCCATGATGGCCTTATTTACAATAGCCTCGATCTTGCTCAATTGGTCTGTGGTGACTGCTTCAAAGTGCGTAAAGTCGAAGCGCAAGCGATCTGCTGCCACCAAAGAACCTGCTTGCTTTACATGATCGCCCAATACATCGCGAAGCGCTTGATGTAGTAGGTGCGTTGCCGTGTGGTTTCTCTCGATGCGTTCGCGGTATAGCCTATCGATGCTGGCATGCACTTTGTCACCAACATTAAGTGTGCCCTGCGCTTCACCAACATGCGCTGTTACTACCGACTCAAATATTTTTGTGTCTGAGACCTTAAATACTGCACCGGCGGTGCTGATCAGACCGATATCACCAACTTGACCACCCTTTTCACCATAAAATGGCGTTTTGTCGAGGACAATCTGGGCTTTTTGACCGCTTGATATGCTTTCAACTTGGCAGAACTGACTAAGCGATTTGTCCGGTTTTTCCTGTGTGCTTGCAGCTTCAGAGTCTGTTGCCTCTACGACTATAGCTGCAATCGTTGCCTCAAGTTCATCGGCTACATAACCCATGAACTCTGTGGCACCATTTGCTGCAAGTACCTCACCAAATACTGAACCGACAGAACCCCAAGCATCATCGTTTGCATTGTCGCGACCACGTTGGCGCTGCTCATTCATGTACGCCTCAAAGCCTTCACGGTCAACTCCAACTCCCAGCTCTGCGGCAATCTCGATAGTCAAATCGATGGGAAAACCGTACGTGTCGTGTAGTTCAAACGCGTCTTTTCCGGACAATACTCGCTCATCGCCGGTAAGCTGCGCCAGATGGGCATCCAGATAGTTTTGACCCAAGCGAAGAGTCTGGTTAAAGCGCTCTTCCTCGGCATTTACGTAATGCTCGATGGTTGAGCGGTTATCGCGCAATTCCGGGTAAACCAATCCCATCTCTTCTATGATACGAGAAACGTAATTACGCAAAAATGGTGCCTCTATACCAAGCAGCAGACCGTGGCGCACCGCTCTTCGCAGCAGACGACGAAGCACAAACCCACGTCCCTCATTTTTGGGTAAGATGCCGTCAGCTATCATAAAGGTGACTGCACGCGCATGATCGGCGCAGATACGTAAGCTCAAGTCAGACTTTTCGTCTGCTCCATACGTTATACCGGAAAGCTCTTCGCCAACAGCAATCAGTCCGCGCAAGATATCGGTCTCATAGTTTGATTTTACGTTTTGAAGAATTGCGGCTGTGCGCTCCAAACCCATGCCGGTATCGATGTTTTTTCTTGGCAGCGGAACTAAAGTGCCGTCTTCTTGACGGTCGAACTGTGTAAAGACGCAGTTCCAAAACTCTACATAGCGATCACAATCGCAGCCCGGTCCGCAATCAGGATTATCGCAGCCAAACTCCGGCCCGTAGTCATAATATAGCTCCGAACACGGACCGCAAGGCCCGGTTGGTCCGGCTGTCCAAAAATTGTCCTCGGCACCAAGTCGCACTATGCGCTTCTCGTCAATGCCGATAGATTTCCAAATCTCTACTGTCTCATCATCCTCTATATATACAGAGTAATAAAGGCGCTCAGGATCAAAACCTAATACCTCTGTAGAGAACTCATAAGCCCAGGCACACATCTCTTTTTTAAAGTAATCACCAAAACTAAAGTTGCCGAGCATCTCAAAAAAGCTCAGATGTCTGCCTGTGGTGCCGATTATGTCAATATCGGTGGTGCGGACACACTTTTGCACGCTCACAGTTCCTACATATGGCTTTGGCAGTTGCTTTTGCTGCAAGAAGTACGGTTTGAACTGAACCATACCTGCACTTGTCAGCAACATTGATGGATCGTCCGGTACCAAAGACGAAGAAGGCCAACGTTTGCATCCCTTGGCCTCAAAAAAAGCTAGATACTTTTCTCTAAGTTCGCTACTCTTCACGTTTGTTCTTACTTTCTCTCGTCACTTCTTGCTCATCATTACTCTGTTTTGGTTTTACTTTCTTTCTAAATGCATCACTAAAAGCTTTGTCCTTGGTGGCATATCGTGCGTTTGGCGAGCTCTTAAAAAGTGCTCCGTTATCGCTCATAAGCTCACGTCCGGTTTTAGCCTCAAAGAAATGTACAAATATGATCTTAGCAGATGCCAGCAGCGGAACTGCTGCTATGAGGCCGATTATACCTCCAATTGCTCCTCCGGTGAACACTCCTACCAAAACGATTGCCGGATGAAGTTTAACGGCCGAAGACATCACGCGCGGATAGATGAAATTATCGACGATCTGTTGAGCAATAACTGTTATCAGTATTGACAATAGCGCAGTGACGGGAGTTACAAAAAGCCCGATCATAGCCGCAATAAAACCGGCCAGCCAAGGACCAACATAAGGGATAAAGTTGAGCAGCCCGGTTAGCATGCCAAGCACCGCCGGATATGGCAGACCAATGATATAAAACCCGATACCGGCGATGGTGCCTGTGCACATCGCGCACACAGTCATGCCACGCAAGTAACCGCCAAAAGCGTTAGACAAGGTCGTAGTCACAAACATCACGGTATCTTCGCGCTTTGGACCAATAACAATACGCAGCTCACGACCGATCTTAGGCAGATCCATTAGTATCCAAAAACCAACGATAAGCGACACGGTAAATACGATAATGCTTGTCACGACACCGGTGCCAAGATCAATGGCACCTCGTCCTGCCTGCGACACCAAGCTGGCTGCCCAAGCCGATAGCGATGACGTGACGGAATTAACAAGTTCATGGATAGTGCTGTTCTCCAACAAATAACCATATTGAGTATAAAGCGAGTTAAAAGCACTTGTTGCCTGCGTCATATACTCGGGAATCATACGAATCAAACCTATGGTCTGCTGCCAAATAATGGGGATAAAAAGCAATAGAACTAAGGTGATGAGCAAAAATCCACCAACATATGCGATTAACGTACCCAAAGGTCGTGGCACCTTACGACGCTCTAGCCATGAAACCGGAAAGCGTAAGATAAAAACTATAAATGCCGCAAGTCCTATGATGACCAAAGCAGTGCCAACCTTGCCAAGCGCATAAACAGCAGCAACCACAAGTAAAATTATGCCTATGGTTGCCCATACAATATAAAAGATACTCTTTAGGCGAATCAGGCGAGATGCCCTTTCATTTTGATCATCTGCAATTCTATTAGACATTAGTTCTCGCTGCTTTTACTCTATTCTTACAGTTATTTCTTGCGAAATGTTGGTGGTGGAGAAGAAGACATGCCTGACGGCGGTTTCACTTCTTTGCGGGCTTGGTTTGTTGTCTCTGCCGGTGTCCGGGCTGTGTCTTGGGCTTGCACGTGTTGTGCTTGCTGCTGCGACGCATTCGAAGCATCAGCCGCTGATGGCGCGTTCGTAGTGTTCGAAACGCCTGCACTTACAGAGGCTACAACTTGCGATGCCTGATTGGCATCCACCTGAGATGTTAGCGACTCCGGTTGGTACTGCACGGGCTCAGCCACAGTCTTTACAACCTCGCTTGCTTGTTGAGTTACTTGAGCTGCTTGTGCCTGCTGCGGTATCTCTGCCGCTTGACTTACAGCTGCTTGAGTTTGCTGGGCAGCCGTTTGTGCCGACATATTTGCAGCTACCTGAGCTTGCAGCCCGGGATCGAGAGCAGATGCAGCTGATTGTGTATTTATCGGCGAAGCTTGAGTTGTCGGAATTTGCGTTTGAGCGGATTTCATCGGAGCCGCTTCGGGTGCCTGCTCGCTTTGAGCACTTGAATCGGGAGATGACTGTGGAGCATAATTTGTCTTGAGATCCTCCACATTTTCTTCTTTGTCATCTTCTTCGACAATGTCTTGCACGCCATCACTTTCCTTTGCGTGGCGTCGCTCAGCTTTCTTGTCGCCTATGACGTTGCGAATCTTGTCTGTAGCACTGGTAAGCAAATTGAGAGGTGCCTCTGTGATTCCGGACACCTTTTTGACGGCTCCACTTGCGACATCTGTTACATCCGACAGGTCAGCAAGTATCTGATCTACGCGCATAATCTCCAGATTTACTGCATCCACCGTGAGCGATGCGCGCTCCAGCAAAGGATCTACGCGCTTGAGTGACGGCTCAAGCGTTGCGATCACGGTATTTACCTTGGTAACAGCTTCGTTTACTGAAGGCATCAGCTCATTTAGTGATATTCTCACTTTACGTACTGTTCTGATAATCTCTATGGCTACGATAATCAATACAAATAGAAGGACTATTGCCACCCCAATAAGTATCATTGTCAAAAGCTCTTCGGTCATAATCCATCCCTCTTTCGAATAACCTGATCAAAATATGATAGCAGAAACAAGGCTTTTTGCTTCACTCATCTGTCTTTCGATCGCGTTTTGTTGCTTCTGAGCGGTATGATTCCCACCCTCGTTCACCCGGATTATAAAAAACACCGCGCTTTAGACCATCCGGTAGATACTGTTGATCCACCCAACCTCGCGGGTCAATGTGCGGATATTGATAAGCACCGTACTCCTCAGACCCCGGACGATGGCGATCGCGTAAATGGTTTGGCACCGCCCTTGCCGGGCCGTTGCGCACCTCCGACAAGGCACTAAATATTGCCGATGTAGCACTGTTGGATTTTGGCGCCAGAGCCATATAAATTGCTGCTTGAGAGAGGTTTAGCTGACACTCGGGATAACCGATGGACTCTGTGGCCTTAAAAGCTGCATGGGCGATAAGCAAAGCTTGCGGATCAGCGTTACCCACATCTTCGCTGGCAAAGATCATAATCCTGCGCGCAATAAACTTTGGGTCTTCCCCACCTTCTATCATGCGTGCCAGCCAATACACTGCGGCATCAGGGTCACTTCCGCGCATCGATTTGATGAACGCAGATATCACGTCGTAGTGTGTGTCACCTTTCTTATCATACGGAAGCGCCCTCCGTGGAGAGGCCTCAAGCACAGCAGATGTGGAGATATAGCGAGCATCGCTGTGAGTGTCGCCGCCTTGTGTTTCATCTAATGCTTTTGTCGGGGCTTTTTTAGAGCCTTTTTTGGAGCCTTTTTTGTTGAGGTTGAACTCGGTTAGCTCCTCATCCGTGAGCTTGTCTTTTTCTCTGGCAACTTCTGCTGCCAACTCCAAAGTTGTAAGCGCAGTGCGTGCGTCTCCTCCGGCTAAGGTTGTTATGGCTTTGAGTGCTGCCTCGCTTAAAACAAACTTGCCCGCCAGTCCGCGCTCATCATCTACAGCTCTCAGTGTGATATCTTCGATGTTTTGCGGTGTAAGCGTCTTGAATTCGATCACACGAGAACGTGATATCAAGGCGCTGTTCACTTCGAAGAAAGGATTTTCTGTTGTCGCGCCAATAAGGATGACGATGCGGTCTTCCACGGCATGCAGCAAGGCATCTTGCTGCGACCTTGAGAAGCGATGGATCTCATCCACAAAAAGTATCGTGCGCATGTTTTGCATAGTCAGGCGGTTTTTTGCCTCATCAATTACACGTCTGAGGTCGCTCACGCCGCCGGAAATTGCTGAGACCTCTGTAAAGTGTGCCTTGGTTGCTCTGGCAATTATTTGCGCCAAAGTTGTCTTTCCTGTTCCCGCAGGACCAAAAAGAATGATGGACGATAGCGAGTCTGTCTCTATGGAGTTTCTCAGCCACGTGCCAACGCCTAATACCTCAAGTTGTCCGACAAGCTCATCAAGGGTGCGTGGGCGCATGCGCACAGCCAAAGGTGCAACGCTGTTGAGTGCGTTTGTTTCAATTGGTGTGAACAGATTTTTCATGGGTTAATTGTAAAGGAAGTGCCGATTAATTGCTTGTGTTTTGGTTTTGCATATAACCCCTTACACAGGAGACGCCTCCGAAAAAACGGAGGCGACTGCTTTAGCCCTCATCCTCAAGCCGGAAGGATGAACCCACCTCAAAAGGTGGGTACCCGCGCCGCGATTTCCAGCTTCCTTAAACGAGAAGGATACCTGTACATCACAGTATCTGGGCTCCCTATTCACGCATGTCGGTCCATCGAATGAACCGGTCTCAAGAATGAGGTTACTTAGAGTATACAACGAAATTTCAGACTTGCAACTACCTTTTACCCATCAGATCGGCAGAATTTTTTGCCGAAGTAAATGTGTTGAGCGAGCTATATGCGTCCGGTTATAGCTTGTAGCTGCCCAACACATATATAGTGATTTTTGGTGCTGCTACTCACTTGGTCGTTAGAGTCTTTATGCTGCTCCATGCTCCATAGTAGCGTTTGCCGTCAATTGTCTTATATGCGCGCACTTGTACCTGATACTTAGTTTTGTCTTTTGCAACAATTGACTTGCTCGTAGCTGTTTTGCTTACCGTGACAGACTTGCTCCAGGTATTCCAGCGTGTCACATTTTTGAATTGCGTAAAATCAAAGGTTTGGTAGCCATCGCGATAACGCACTTCGTATCCGGAGATTCCGCTTTTGGTCTTCCACTTTATGTTGATCTTGTTATCGCCGGCCACGGGTTTAGAGATGAGCACTTTTGATGGAGCAATTGTGAAGCTTATCTTTTTTGACCCCGAATAATTACCTATGCCCTTAACCGTCACCTGAGCTTTGCCCATTTTTACGTTGTTCTTGTAATTTACCAACTTGTAGTCTTTATTTAGCACCAGCTCTTTATCGTAAAGAGTAACTGTGGGTTTAGCTTTGATAGCTTTGCCGGTGTATGTTTTTGCTTTGCCAACTTTAATAGTAGCTTCCGCAACAGAAAATTTACTTGTCGTGCTTAACGTATAGAACGAATTCTTTTTAAAGCCAATGTTTGTAAAATATTGGTCAGAAATGCTTGTGCGAATACGTGAGTTTGTAGTTATCTCGATAAAATACGGTCCACCGGCAGGAATGTCTTTGTACATGATCTTTGAGCTGCCAAATGCTGAAGGCACTGCAAGATAACCGTTTACATTGCCGTTACCCTTGATGTTTTTGGTGTCAATTTGGGTCAGATAGTTTGCTCCATCTGTTAAACGAACGCTAAGAAAATTCTCGTCAGTCTTAGTGGTGGGGTGTTTGATCGTGATCATCAAGTTGCTGCTCTGAGTGAGAGTGAAGTGATATTGCTGCACTCCGCTTCCCGATTGACATTTTACCTTGCTGACTGTTGAGCCAATACTAATCTTTTCAACTGTTGCACCGTGAGCAGTAGTCGGCAGTATTGCTATTGCCAAGATCAACAGCACTGTTATAGCTAAAGCGAGCGCCATCAGTTTGCGCACTCGATCTATTGCCTCGAAAGGCACTGCAATAGTATTGTTAGATTTTTCCATCAAAGAGGTGCTGTTTCTTTGCTGAGTGGTCTTCCCCATATATGCGTACATAACTTCCCATTTCTCCGTCCCTATTGCACTGTTATAGCGCGTAATAAAACTGGCTCAGTGTAACCCCCACATTTTAATAAAGTCAATGAGATTCAAGACATTGTAATAGTTTGTATACCTTGCGAAATAAACTTGTGTTTAGCGCAGAGGTGTCATTCCGCATCACATCGATATTCGCTCAAAACTCCCTGTCATTCCCGCGAAGGCGGGAATCCACAAACGCATGAACTCGCAAAAATGGATTCCTGCTTTCGCAGGAATGACAGGGAGAGAGCGGGAATGACACAACTGCTCTAAACACTAATTTACCCCTCTCCACATTTTTCCAAAAAGATAAGGTGTCGAGATTGTTCTCGGCACCTTATCTTTAATGTGCTAGGTTTTTAGATCTAGCAATCTATAACCATTTAGTCTGGGTTCTAATTACCCTACCATTGGTTATGGGTGAGTGATCGTGATTAATGAAGCGTATTCGACCAATCGCTCAGCTCCAAGTGTGCCTGCCAGGTAATCAGCTTCTGATGCACCAATTAAGAAGCAGTGTCCCCATACAGTTTCCACGCCTACAGTTTCTAGAAACTCAGCGCTGGAAGTAAAAGGTGATGCAGAAAGGTAACTCATAGCAATAACCGGAGCTACACTAACCGCACCGGTTGCGTCTGCGTGCTCATAAGAAGTGGCAGCAGGATAGAAATTACCGGCTGCCATAAACTGATCGTATGTAAAAGTCACAGGATCATCTGACATCGACGAAATTGTGATCGAATCACCGGCTGTAAACGTCTCACCAGCTGCTGTAATCAAGTCCATAACATCTACGTAGTTATTGGTTCCCCAAATTCTCCAGTCAGGATTCTCATCAGGATTACCGGATTGCAGGTAAGCCATTTTTGGCTCAGAAACAGTCATAGCATTAAGCTCTGCCTCTGAAAAACCTACGCCATCAGTAGGAGTGCCATCTACGCCGGATTGTGAATTAATGATGAGTATTTTTTCTTCCGGTTCCGGATGCGTGATTACCAGTTGAGCAGGATCTGCCAAGAGGCGATCTGCTCCCAGGTTGCCCTGTACGTAGTCAGGCTCAGATGCACCTATGAAAAAGTGTTTTTGATCAAATAGCGGGTAGTTGGCTATGTTGCTCACCACTGCACCGGCTGTATCAAAACCTGATGATTGTACATAGTCAAGCGCGATAACGCTGCCTACTGTCACAGCGTCAGCAGTACTGAAATGATCAGTTGGTGTGGCATTAGGAAAAAAGTTTGAAGAGTCTTGTACTTGCTCATAGTTGTAAGTCTTGCTTGCCGTGCCATCAGCATTTATCACTGTTATGGAGTCGCCAGCGGCAAAGTTTTCGCCCGCAGCTGCCACCAAAGCGTCAATGGTCACATAGTTACCGGTTGCAAAAGTTGTCCACGTTGGATCGCCTGATTGCAAAAATCCGATCGGGTTTGTCATTGCCACTGCAGCAAGCTCTTCTGCAGTAAAGGTTCTCTTCTCTTCTGCATCGCCGTTACCTATCTCGGCAGATACGCTAAATACGATAGGTGCCGGGGGCTCGGGATGCTTGATGGTTATTTCATCAACATATGATGTGAATCTGTTCATTGATGCCGCCTCAGCGTTGCCGCTCAGATAAGCTTCTTGTGAAAGTCCAATTAAGAATTGCGGAGCAGTTGAAGCGGTTGCGGTAGACCAGTCTGCACTCATCAAATCTGCACCGGCGGTTGTTGTGATTGGGGCAGCCAGTATTGTTGAAAATGATAGTACCGGAAGAACAGTTTCGGCATTTGCAATATCAGCGCCTTCAATCAGCGTTCCGGGCTTGGTTGCCGGAAACCACTGTGTGGCGGCGTTGTATACTTCACCGCTTAACTCCTGAAATACTCCTCCATTCGGACTTGACTCCCCTGCTGAGATACGTATTGCATCCTCATTAGCGATAGGAACCGTTGCTCCATACGCTGAAGATAAAAGGTTTTCTATGGTCACATAGCTATTGGTGCCAAAGTAGCGCCACTCATCAGCCATGTCTCCACTACCACTTGTGATATATCCCAAAAAACCACTTGATGAAAGAGCGGTTAACTCGCTCATCGAGTAATCGGCTTTAAGAACGCGTTCGTTTTCGCCCACTTGATCATAGATGCTCAGCGCGATTGGCTCAGGCTTGAGAGTGATGCCCCAGCTTTGCGCTGCTGTACCATTTGGCTCATGTACCCAAACATTGGTTTCAGCTTCTGTGCCGCCCCATTGAGCGTCTAATACGTTGCCGCCTATGGCGCTGTAAAGCGTAAACGAACTCATCTCGCCGGCTACAATTGCCCAGTTTTGAGCATGAGAGCCATTGCGCTCCCATAAGTGAACGTTAGTTCCTGAGGCAACTGATCCCCACTCAACATCAAGCGCCAGACCTGATGCGACGTTGGTGATGTTGTAGTAACCGTTGTTGTAATCAAAAGAAATCATGAACTCTTGAGCCGGAGTACCGTTTGCATCATGTAGCCAAACATTGGTACCGTTCTCGGTTCCTGCCCATTGAGCGTCAAGCAATAGCTCTGAGTTATTTGGAGAGAAAGTGTAGATACCGTCAGGAAGAGTTGGTCTGATGAAATCGATCATAAACTGTTGGGCTACAGTGTCATTTTTGTCCCATAGTTGGATATTTGTTCCGTTTTCAACAATTCCCCATTGCAAGTCAAATACCAGATCTGACTCTTTTGGCGAGATCCAGTATCCACCATTAGGGTTAATTTGTACGGAGAAGAGTTGGGCATCTGTACCATTTGGATACCATTGTTGAATAAGATTTCCGGCAGATACATCACCCCACATTACATCAAGGTTAAGTCCCGAGCATACGCTCATAATGCTGTAATACTGGCGGCCGTTGCCGTCCATCTCCATAGGGATAAAGCTAAAGCGTTGGGCATCAGAGTGATTGGTATCCCAGGCATGCACAAGTGTGCCGGCCTCGTCACTGCTCCACTCGATATCAATGCTTTTACCGGCAACCGAAATCGCACTTATGCCGGCATTGTTTATCTCAAAGGCATTAACAAATTTGCCTTTGCCGGCCTGCGCGTCAGGTGCACCAAATGCGGTTATTGGCATCATTGTAAAAATCAATAACACCGCTGCAAGCCAGCTAATTAATCGTTTTGTTTTACTCATAAGTTAGTCCCCCTCTAGCGACTAGTTTTTCTTGTTTGCGTAAATAGCCTTAGCTCGAATAACTTTGCGAGGTTTTATCCTCATTGATTATCGGCGTGGACGGCTGTTTAGCTTTAATCGGAAACTCGTAAATAATTGCTTTCCTCGAGTGTCCTCCTTAACTCCCACCCTTACGCTTTTCTTACATCTGACATACCTTCTTTGAAGCAAGGGTATGTCGATAAAGATTCACACGGCAGTTCCAACTATATGTGGATCAGCCGTGTAAGAGGTAAATGTTATGACCTTGGATGTCGTTTAGAATGCCTTCACAGACCGCAAAAAATGAAGAACCGGATTGGCTCCTTCTCTAAGCGGTATTTAAAGAATAATTAGAAGTGCCGATTTAAACAATATCTATGATATACATTTTTCCTCTATTAATTAGTATATATCATTTATAAGTTTTGTGTAGGCATTGTTTGTTTTTGTGCCTTCTTGCTGCCTTGGCGTGCAGTGGTTGCGCCAAAACTCAAGTTTGGCTACTTTGAAAGTGCTGTTAAGAAAGCCGGGGCTTAAAGAACCAAGCGCTTTCTGAGCGACAATAGTAGTTGTCTTTCAAAAAGCGCTTGGTTAGATTCTTCGACTGTGGGCTACGCCCTCCACTCAAAATGTCATTCTGATGGGCAAGAATACCTTGCACAAAAGCGTTTACAGTGATGACACCGGTTCTGCTTTTTGCTTGCGCTGAGGGGCGCGGCCTAGGGCTATGCGGATGGGTTGAGCGAATGAGAAAGCTGCTACTGCTTTTATGGCATCCGGGATTATGAATGGTAGTGTGCATATGGTAAATGCAGCGACAATGTCTGTGCCTGTGCTGAATGAAAACCATGCGAGACCAAAGCCATGCAGGGTTACAGCTGCCAATATGATTGCAGCAACATCAAGTGCCAGATATGCTTTATAACCTGCCACACTTGGATCAGATATCTTTGCCGGCAATACCTTACGCAGCACCATCACCAAGATCATTGCCACTACATAACCGATCAAAAACCCGCCGGTGGGACCAAGCAGTACTCCCGGGCCTCCCCTAAAAGCACTAAATATCGGCAAACCAATAGCTCCTAAAACCAAGTACCCTGCCACTGCAATAACTGCCTCTTTTGGTGTGAGTATGAGCATTATCAAGAACAGCATCAATGTTTGTGCTGTGAAAGGTATCGGACCTAGCGGCACAACAATTGCTGCTCCTACCGCTAATAAAGCAATGGACAATCCGCAAAGAACAACTGAACGAGTGCGTGAAACCATCAATTAAACTCCTTTTTGTAGACAGCCCCCATGCATTTGCATGAGGGCTGTATTCACTCATAATTTCGCCAACCAGTATAGCAGTTTAAACCTCGGCTAAAGTTGACGGTTTCAAGACATTGCTACTGCGCCAACCTTTGGTAGTTAGCATAGCGCTCTTTAGCGTCAGCTTCTGTTGCCTGGAATAAAGCTTCGGCGCTGTCCGGAAACTCATTGAGCAACGATGAGAAGCGTGTTTGACCCATAATGAACTCGCGGAAGTCACCTGTGGGCTCCTTTTGATCCAGCACAAATGGGTTCTTGCCCTCTTTAGCAAGCAGTGGATTATAGCGATACAGATGCCAGTATCCGCACTCCACAGCATCCTTGGTGTTCTCCTGAGTCTTGCCCATGCCCTTACGCAAGCCATGGTTAATGCATGGAGAATAGGCGATGATGATAGATGGTCCATCATATTCTTCGGCCTCTCGAATTGCTTTGAGGAACTGTGCCTTATTTGCGCCCATACCAACCTGGGCAACGTAGACATAGCCATAAGACATGGCAATCATGCCCAGATCCTTCTTCTTGATCTTTTTACCGGAGGCCGCAAACTTAGCAATAGCTGCCTCGGGGGTAGCCTTAGAAGCCTGACCACCGGTGTTTGAATATACCTCGGTGTCCAAAACCAGCAGATTAACATTTTCGCCGGATGCCAGCACATGATCCAGACCGCCAAAACCAATGTCGTAAGCCCAACCGTCGCCACCAAAGCCCCAGATACTCTTCTTTACCAGATAATCTTGGCAATCTGTGACAACCTTAAGCAATGCGCCTAGCTCACCAACACCGTCTTCGGTTTTGATAACGCGGATAAGCTCATCGGACACTTGACGTGTTTTCTCGGAATCGTCTTTGAACTCCAGCCAATTGTTGGCAGCCGCTTTGAGCTCTGCCGAAGCATCACCGGACTCGGCGATTGCACCAACAGCATCGTCCAAACGCTCACGATATTGACGGTTTGCAACAGCCATTCCTAAAGCGTACTCAGCATTGTCTTCAAACAGCGAGTTTGCCCATGCCGGACCGCGACCGTTCTCATCGGTACAATACGGCATCGAAGGAGCCGACGCACCATAAATGGAAGAACAACCTGTAGCGTTGGCAATAAGCATACGATCGCCAAATAGCTGCGTGATAACCTTAACGTAAGGAGTTTCTCCGCATCCCGAGCATGCTCCGGAGAACTCAAAGTATGGCTTGGCAAATTGGCTGCCCTTAACGGTGTCTTTGCTTACCAAGTTGTCACGCACCGGAATGGTAGTAAAGTAGTCCCAGCAAGCTTCCTCAGCCTTGTTCCAACCCTCTTTGGTCATCACAAGCGATTTGGTCTTGGACGGGCAGATGTCGGCGCAGTTGCCGCAGCCCATACAATCCAGCGGAGATACCTGCATGCGATAGTGGTAACCCTCTAAGCCTTTACCCTTAGCCTCCAGCGTTACAAAGCCTTCAGGTGCAGCGTCTTTCTCTTCATCGGTGAGAAGTGCCGGGCGAATTGCAGAGTGCGGGCAGATAAACGAGCACTGGTTGCACTGGATGCAGTCATCAGGGATCCACTCAGGCACAGTAATTGCCACGCCGCGTTTTTCATATGCGGAGGTTCCGGAGGGGAACTCACCATTCTCGCGACCAACAAAGGCCGATACCGGAAGCGAATCGCCCTCTTGCCTGTTCATCGGCACTAAGACTTCTTCGATAAAGGCCGGAACGTTTAAGTCTGCTCCAGCTTCATCTTTGGCGTTTGCCCAATCAGCAGGAACATCTACTTGCTCAAAGGCTGAGATGCCTTTTTCTACGGCAGCATAGTTCATATCCAGGATCTTTTGACCCTTCTTACCATAAGCTTTATCAATGCCGTCTTTAAGGAAGTCAACAGCCTTATCAATAGGGATAACATTTGTGAGAGCAAAAAATGCTGCTTGCATGACCATGTTGATACGATTGCCCAGACCGATGTCGCGGGCAATGCTAAAGCCGTCCATAATGTAGAACCTGGCTTTCTTCTCGGCAAGCTGACGTTTTACCAAAGCCGGTAGTTTTTCTTCCAGATCGTCTTTGCTCCAGAAAGTGTTGAGCATAAATACGCCACCCTCTTTGAGGTCTTTGAGCATGTCGTATTGGTTCACATACGCCTGATTGTGACAGGCTACGTAGTCAGCTGAGTTGATGAGATAGGTACTCTTGATGGGCTTTTCGCCAAAGCGTAAGTGCGAGATGGTAACGCCGCCGGACTTTTTGGAGTCGTAAGCAAAGTAGCCTTGCGCGTACATATCGGTCTGCTCACCGATAATCTTGATCGCCGTTTTGTTGGCGCCAACTGTACCGTCTGAGCCAAGACCCCAGAACTTGCACATGATGGTACCTTCCGGCTCGGAAGAAAGCTGTTTATCGTAGTCAAGTGAGCTAAAGTTAACATCGTCATTGATACCCACGGTGAAGTGATCTTTTGGCGTGTCAGCCTCAAGGTTCCCAAAAATAGCTACGATCTGACCGGGGGTGGTGTCTTTTGAGCCCAGACCGTAACGTCCGCCGTAGATTTCCGGAGCGTCTTTTTTGCCGTAGAAAACCGAGCGGACATCCAGATATAGCGGGTCTCCCAGCGAGCCCGGCTCCTTGGTACGGTCAAGCACACAGATACGCTTAACACTTGCAGGCAAGGCTGCCAAAAATGCCTCAGATACAAACGGACGATACAGACGAACTTTTAGCAGACCGATCTTTTTGTCTGCCAAAATGTTTTCCATAGTCTCTTCGATGGTCTCACAGACCGACCCCATAGCCACAACCACGTTTTCGGCATCCGGGGCACCGGTGTAGTCAAAGAAGTGATAAGGACGGCCGGTCTTCTCACTGACCTTTTGCATGTACTCTTCAACGACAGCCGGAAGTGCATCGTAGTAAGGCTGCGAAGCCTCGCGAGCCTGGAAGAAAATATCCGGGTTTTGCGCTGATCCACGAATTGCCGCATGCTCGGGATTTAGTGAGCGCTTGCGGAAGTTTTCCAGTGCGCCATAATCCACCATATCGGCAAGGTCTTTGTAATCCCACATCTCAACCTTTTGCACCTCATGAGAACTACGGAATCCGTCAAAGAAATGCAAAAACGGCAAGCTGCCCTTGATTGAGGAGAGATGTGCTACGGCTCCCAGATCCATGATCTCTTGCACCGATCCGGATGCCAACATCGCAAAACCGGTCTGGCGGGTGGCCATAACATCAGAATGATCACCAAAGATGGATAGCGCATGAGCAGCTACAGTACGTGCTGATACATGAAAAACGCCCGGTAAGAGCTCGCCGGCAATCTTGTACATGTTGGGGATCATCAAAAGCAAGCCTTGTGAGGCTGTGTATGTGGTGGTAAGTGCACCTACAGTTAGAGATCCGTGAACCGCTCCTGCAGCTCCGGCCTCGGACTGCATCTCCACCAATTTTACTTTTTGATCAAAGATGTTCTTGCGTCCGTATGCCGCCCACTCATCAACAAACTCGGCCATGGTTGATGATGGAGTGATCGGATAGATCGCTGCCACATCCGTAAACGCATACGATACATGTGCGGCTGCAGTATTGCCATCAATACATTTAATGATCTTGTTATCGCTCATTGTGTCTACCTCTCTCAGTGATTACGTCCACTGGGATCGCGTGCCATTATCTTTAGCTAGTGGCATCAGGTGATAATTGAATACGACGCAGAGCGGTCATGTGTTTTAACAGACCGCTCTGCGTCGCCGTGCCAATTAAGTCGGTTAATTGTATCAGTATAGACGGCGCTGCGTACATAACATTTCAGTTGCAAGACATCGGATAAACCGCTTAGTTGCAAAATGCTTCGGTGTACGGCGCTTTATGTAACACACCATGTAGGCAAGACGGCTCATCGCCGCCTTGCCTAAAGATCATTTATTGCAACACTAATCTACATGAAGCAATTCTGTCCAGCAAATCTTTATCTATTCTCCCTTTTGAATAGCGCGTCCTTGTGGGTTCCACATAAACAATACCACTCCTGCAATAGCCCACAATACAGCGATAACGACAAATGGCTCTTGATATCCGGTTGCACCCATAGCTGTTTGAATGGCTACAGCAACGAAAGGTGCAATAAACACAGCTAGGTTTGAGGCAATAAGCATAAGCGACATAACAAATGCCATCTTTGCAGGCGGTGTAATTATCCCCGCGGCGCCCATTGCACAACAAAATATTTGCATATAACCCCAACCTACCATAAATACACCAATAGCCATCATAATGAATCCACTTGCAAAAAATACTAACAAACTGCCTAAACCAGCAATAACACCGGAAGACAGCATGGTAATACGTGGGAGTTTTGCATATAGCTTACCAAACACCATTCCGGCCAAAAAACACCCCACCGTAGAAACAGCATTGCAAATACCGGCTATACCGGCATCACCCCAGCCATTACCTACGATAATAAGTGAAGAATTAATAAGTACCGGATACATTAAAATCATAGCAACAAGGCCAAACAACGCACAACCCCATGCTGCAAAAGGTGTTCTCGTTTTTTCAGACTTTGTTGCCTCAGCATTTGCGGATGTATCTTCTTTTGCAGGTTCCGGAAGACCCACCAGCACTAAAACAAAGGTTAAAATACCGATGAGATGCGATAGCCAGATAAGATCGATAGAAAGTGCTGCTAACTGACCAACAACCATCATCATCAGTGCTGATGCAACACTCGCAGTTGCATTTCCCCAGCCCTGTACTAGTTGAGATTTCTCCCCCTTAAAGATGCGAAATGCGAGCGTGGCCGGCAACGCCATTACGCATCCACAACCAATAGCCACCAGCACGCGACTTGCCATGACAATGGGATAACTTCCTGCTGCAAAAAACGGAATAATACCACCCAAAGAAAACACTAATGTACCAAACAAACAAAGCGGTCTAAATCCAATCTTCTTGCCAACTATCATACCCACAACAAGTACGATAGGTAGATCTACTATGTTTACAATAGTCATAATAAGCGTGATAGACTCATATGGCATATCGGGGAATTCCGCTGCGATACTTGCAACAGCAGGCGTAAGCATACCTGAACACCCACTTACGATGCCCAAACTTAATACGGCGAGCAGCGCTAATACACCAGGTTCTTTTGTCTTTTCCATAACGCCTCTCTTTCATGCGTTTTCATAGAAGTATTTGTACGGATTCTTTGTGAAAACAACTTTTGTTTTAAGGTGAAAAGTTTTACTTAGGCGCAATAGGAGCCTTTGGGACACCAGGCGCGCTCGGGGCAGCAGGTGCATTAGGTGCCGTAGGAGCAGCAGATGCAGGGACTTTTGGCAAAGGAGCGCCGCATTCTACACATGTTGTTGCAGCTCCGTCGTTAGGTGCCCCACACTCATCACAAGTTGTTTTTGAATCAACCGTAGGCGGTCTAAAGCACATAGTTTATTACTCCTCTCATAGCGAGTGATTTGCTTATGCGTTAAGAAAGGAAACCACCCGCTCAATGTATGATTAGTCTCTAAATCCCTTTTTCAACATAAAATACGTTATCGCGCGTCTTTTCCCATGGCGGTTGCTGCCACATGCGAAAACCCTCAGCGCGACGTTTTTCCAAACGCTGCGCGGCTTCACTTTGTGGATCGTCCAGATCACCATAATAAAGAGCACCAGACGGACAGTTGTACACGCAATACGGTGTCTCACACGTGGAATCATCACCCGTGCAGGTAAGACAGGCTTGTGTATAAACCGGGTTCCACTTCATGTACACATCTGGCCACCGACCTCCTGCTTGATCAATACCGCCGCCACCAATAGTGCGAATGAACATATGAAACTCATCCGTTTGTAAATTATGTGCCGTTTTGCATGTCATCGAGCACGTCCAGCAGCCCGTGCAACGGTTTACATCGATAAGGATAGATTTTGCCATGTTAATTCTCCACCTTTCTTACTTCGCACAGCGTGTCCCAGATAGTTTCCGGCGTAGATTCACCTGCAATAGGAACCAATGTTCGAGGTAAGCCTGCATCTAAAAAGCCCTGCGCAAACTTTGGACCAAACAGCTTGTGCATTGGCGTTTCGGTTTCCGGAGCATTGTTGGCTGTTGCCAAAACCTGCGGACAGTCAGTATCGGGATAATATGTTTCGTCGAAGCTATACCATGTATGAGCAATACCCGGAGCTATTTCTTCACGCAACTGTAGTCTTGAACGCATTGCACCGCGGTCGTTATAAATTTCAACAATGTCGCCATCTTTTAAACCACGCTCTGCTGCCGTAACCGGATTTAACGCACAACCAAATTGCTTATATGCTAAGTACTCCATTTCAGGAACATTGGTAAACTGTGCCTGCATAAAGTATTTATGTCGTGCCGGGAAAAATTGAAGCGGGTACTTTGCCTTTATTGCTTCATCAAAAATAATTGTGGGCTGTAGATCGGCGATTTGGTCTCCTGTTTCTGCCAACATTTCGTTATAAAACTCAAGACGACCCGTTACTGTTGAAAATGGTGTATGCGCATAAAAGTCGTAGGGAACATCTTCTACGTTCATATGGAGGGCTTTAGCTTTTTTCAAGCGTTCAAACGTAAGTGGTGCGAGTTCACCTACGCGTGCAGGGTCTTCTGTTTTAGAAATAGGTACCATTATGCTTGAATCACGCTCAACATAACTTGCCCAGTCAGACGATATCATCTTGCCAGCTTCACCACCGGCTATGGTAGCCCGCACCCACTCTTCTTGTGTATTCTGGAAGAATTGGCCAATACCAACTCCTTCGGCAATTCCACGCCATATATCGGCAATTGTGCGAGATTCACCCATGGGTTCTATCGCCGGCTCATTGAGCACGATACAGTTATCAGTATCGGTTACTACTTCGTAGCGCTCAAAGATAGTTGCTTCCGGTAGTACGTAGTCAGCCCAACGGCAGGTATCGGTCATGCGGATCTCGATGGAAACAAACAGCTCTAGATTGGGTAATATGCGATTGCGCCATAAATCTTTGTTTGGCCAATTCAAAAGAGGATTACCCATTGCGTTAATCCACGCCTTATACTGCTGCCCTTCCGGGTTTTCAAACGCTTTTAAAATATTGGGAAGTGAGACCTGATCACCCAAATTGTTTGGTAGCTCGGGAGGATAGTTGATAAAACTACGATCTATGTCGGTCAAAGGGCTGCTGTTTTGAATACCAGCCGACATTAGGCTTCCGCCCTTGAGACCATAATTTCCTGTCAGATAGGAAAGCAGCTTCAATGCACGCACCGTTTGCACGCCATTGCTATAGCGCAGACCGTCCCCAATAGCCAAAAGCGAAGGTGTAGATTTGGCATACTCGTGAGCAAGCTGCTCGCACACAGCCGCAGGAACACCCGTTACCTTTTCTTGTAATGCAGGAGCCCACTTAGTGACCTTTTCTTTTAAGAGCGTATAGGCCGTCTTGCAAGAATAGCCATTAACAAACAAGGAGGCTTCCATCTGTGGCTCAATCTTGCCATAGCTATACGGACGGATCTCACCACGACGTACAAAAGCAGGTTCATGTGTGTTTTTATCGATAACTACAAACCAATCCTCGCGTCCACCGGAGATGACATCAGCTTCGCGCAGATACTTACCGTCAGCGCGCACTAAATAAGCTGCGGAGGTTTCGCGCAACATGAAGTCTTCGTCGACTAAACCATCGCGAATGAGAACAAATGCCATGCCAAGCGCCAACGCTGCATCAGTGCCCGATTTTATAGGAACCCACTGATCAACTTTTGCAGAGGTGCAGTCAAATAGGTTTGATACATGCACCAGTTTTGCTCCACGCTCCTGTGCATCTAAAAACATACGTGTGGTACGAGCCGGGCGTGTAAAACCAATTGGATTGCCACCCCAAATAAGCACATAATTGTCCGCTTCCACCAAAGCGTCACGACCGGGAGCCGACATCATACCGATATCAACAGGGTCACTGAAAATTACGGCAAAATCTACGGCCATCGATTCAACAGCCGACGCGCCATAGGCATTGATAAATCTCTGAACCAATGCGTAACCAACAGATGATGTATAGGGAGGATATCCACACTGAAACGGATTAACGATGATAGAACGTGTTCCGTATTTCTCGGTCAACTCGTTAATCTTTTCTGTAATTTCACTTAAAGCTTGATCCCAGCTGATACGTTCAAACTTGCTCTCGCCACGCTCGCCTACACGTTTCAAAGGGTGCAGCAGTCGTTGCTCGTTATAAGGGATCTGCCAAGCAGTTGCACCTTTTTGACAAATCTGATTGCCCGGTTGAATGCCGCCGGGAAGCTGGCTTTTTTGTGTACGCACAATCTTGCCGTCAACTGTATGTGTCTCCAAAATACAGTGCTCATGGCACCCCCAACCCTGGCAACAAGTTAGTGTTACTTTCTTTTTACCCATCTCACACTCTTTTCTCTTTTAATAAGGTTTTTAGCCTTGATGTCACTCATTTAGCTTCCGGAAGTGACATCAAGGCAGATCAATCAAAGCAACTAAATGCTAAATGCCCTTTTCGGCATAAAGAATGCTTTTGCGTGTATCTTCCCATTCGGGAATTTCATACACTCTATATCTCCTACCCTTGAGTTCGTTCAAGCGCTGTGATATTTCACTTTGCTCATCAGCAAGATCTCCGTAGGTAAGAGCACCTGTCGGGCAATTAAATACGCAATACGGCTTGTTATCGGTGGTATTGTCGCCACCGCACTTTGTGCACGAAAGCTTCCAGATAGGCATCCATTTCATGTATAGGTTTGGCCATTCTCCACCCGGCTCGTCGCGCTCGCCACCACCAATGGTGCGCACATATTGCCAAAACTCATCGGTATCAAGATCATGCGCTGTCTTACATGCCATCGAACAAGTCCAGCAACCCGTGCAACGATTGATATCGACTAAAATTGACTTCACCATAATGGTTACCTTACCTTTCTGATATCACACAGGCAATCCCAGAAGGATTCGCCGCATTGCATACCGGTACCAATCATAGGTTGTGGTATGCCTTGAGCTTCTTGGTCTTGTACAAACTTAGTGCGAAATGCCTCGTTAAAAGGCGTCAGAGTTTCTCGTGTATTGAGAGGTGTTTCAAGCTCTTGGGGGCAGGCTGTGTTTGGGTAATATGTTTCGTCAAAGCTATACCAGGTATGTACCATATTGACCGGGATATCGTTGCGCAAGTTAAGCGGCACTCTCATAACGCCACGCTGGTTAAAGACTTCTACAATTTCACCATCTACCATATCACGCTTTTCAGCTTCTGCCGGATTGATGGCAACACCAAACTGAGTAGATGCCAACATGCGACACTCGGCAATATTAGTGAACTGACCTTGCATGAAGTATTTATGACGACCGGAATAGAAGTGCAAAGGATACTGGTCGCGCAACGGCGAGTCATTAATGATGTTTGGATAAGGACTCGCCATTGCTTGTCCCATCTCAGCCAAGTTTTCAACATAAAACTCAATGCGTCCTGTTGCATTTGGCCAAATGCTGTCAGCAAATGGATCCCAATCCCTACCTGCAGGTAGATTCAGTTGAATTGCTTTTTCTTCCTGTAAGCGCTCAAAAGTAATAGGCTGTCCATCCGGCGAGGTCATACAACTGTTACCGGAACGCGCCTTAATTTGGGCATATTCTTCGTTGGTTTTATCAAACGCATCGGGCAGCCCCATACGTTTGGTTAGCTCGTGCCAAATCCAAGTGGCATCTTTAGCTTCACCAACCGGTTCGATAGCAGGCTCACACCACACAATAACGTCAGCAGGGCCACTGAGCACTTCGTGGCGCTCGAACGTAGTCACTTCCGGCAACACATAATCTGCCCAGCGGCACGTATCTGTCATGCGGATTTCCCACTCAACAAACAGTTCTAAATTGTCAAAAATTGTCCGCCATAAAGTTTTGTTTGGCCAGTTTAAAAGCGGATTACCCATTGGATTGAGCCATGCTTTGTACTGCTGCACATCGGGATTCTCGAAGCTATCAAGCAGATCGATCGTCTCAATACGATGAGCTTTATCCGGTGTATAGTTTGGTGGAAATACAACGCCAGACGTGTTCATAATGGTAGCAGAATGATAGGTAGCGCCTTGGTTAACCACACTACCACCATTTGCTTGACCTAGATTGCCTGTCAGATAACTCAACAAGAAAATAGAGCGTGACGTTGGGATACTGTTTAGATAGCGCAAGCCAAAGTAAACAAAAATTGTAGCTGGTGTAGCATTAACATAAGCGTGAGCTAAATCGACACATGTTTGGGCAGGAATACCAGTAACGGTTTCTTGGTATTCTGGCGTAAAAGTACTTACATGCTCGCAGAGCAACGCATATGATGTTTTACAAGCAATACCGTTTACTTCGCCGGTAAAATCGATTTGCGGTTTCACATCGCCATAGTCTTTGGAACTACGCACTCCACTATCGTTTAGATACTCGGTAGTAGAAACGCCAACTCCGGTAAAGCTAGCTTCATCAGATGTCAGCTGTTCAACGATAGCATAATCACCGCTTTCGCCCATCACCACGAAAGCGTTCTCTCGACCACCATCAATGATATCTGCCTCACGCATATATTTGCCGTTGTCATCTCGCACAAGGTAAGCAGCCGCTGTTTCACGGAGCAGGTATTTCGTGTTGATCAAGCCATCACGAATGAGAACATGAGCCATTGCAAGCGCAAAATATGCATCGGTTCCGGATTTCACGGGCACCCATTGATCGCAACGCGCTGATGTTACGTCAAAAAGATTGGAAACATGCACTAGCTTTGCTCCACGCTCTTGGGCATCCAATAACTCGCGTGTCGTAGTAGAAGGACGTGTGTAACCCAGCGGGTTGCCACCCCAAATAATAACCATATTGTTTGCATTGCGGAGAGGACCTCTCTCAGAGGTAAGCAAGTCACCCATATCGATCGATGGACCAAACAAAGTGGTGTCCACGGCAGGATTTTCGATGACAGATGAATCGGTTGCAAAAATGAAACGGAAGATAAGATCATTTTGCAAGCAGCCCCAATCCCCCGGATAACCACACCAAAACTGGTTTGTAATGATTGAGCGACTACCATATTTTTTGGTAATTTCGTTTAGCTTTGTTGCAATTTCATCTAGTGCTTGATCCCAACTAATCTGCTCAAACTTGCCTTCTCCTCGCTCGCCAATTCGTTTTAGAGGATACAGAATACGATCTTCTGCATAGGGAATCCTCGAAGAAAGGATGCCTTTCATACAAATAAAGTTCTTATCCGCCGATTCGCCCGGAAGGATAGCGCGTTGCGTGCGAACCAGTTTTCCATCTTTTGTATGGCACTCAACATAGCAATGATCATGACAACCCCACCCCTGACATGGGTGGTATGTTATTTTAGTATCAGGCACAACTTCTCCTTTCACGTACCAGAACACACTGGTAGGTTACCGAAAAAATAAAGTTAGCCATGGCTTTTGTACAGATTACTCGTTTTTGATTTTGCTGTGAACTGAATTTGTGTAGGTAAAACGATGACGTTTTTCCTACATTTGTAGGAAGAGTTTCTAAAAGAAGTCCATGAGATATAGCGAGAGCTCTAAATAAAGACGGCTATTTGGATCATTTAGAGATATACCTGTAATTTTTTCGATTTGTTCCAATCTATACAATAGTGTGCTGCGGTGAAGAAACAAGGCTCTTGCCGCTGCCGAAGCATTGTACATGTGTAAAACATATGTACGAAGAGTCGAAACCAAGTCTATGCCACTCTCTTGCGACTTTTTCATTAAGGCTGTAAGCTCCGGAGCACAAAGTGTTTTCGGCTTAAACTCTGTAATGCCATACTGCAAGATATATATTGGTGCTATTTCGTCAAAGCAGACAATGTTTCCCGGATGTTGGAATTGTCTTGCTGTTTCAAGCGTTCTTTTAGCCAGACGAACTCCGTCACGTAAGTGTAAGATTCTCTCAATTGGCAAACTAACACCAGCACTAACCATAATCGGCTTAATCAAATCAGAAACCGTTTCCAGTAACCTTTTAATAGAAAGTGTTTGAGCACAGACATCCGCAATTATCACTACGGCATCATCGTGCTCAAGAGCGTAGCATCCACTACCCCATGATTCGATCATTGCTATAAGTTGGGAAGGGGGTAATTCTTTCATTTCTTTATTGTGCGCCATTAAAACATATGCGCACTCGTATTGACTCTCAGTATTAAATCCCGCTGCTTCAAGCAAGCGCCTAGCATCTCCCAAATCAAAGGGATTGTCCGATAGCAATTGATGCAACACGTTGTTTGCTGTGAGACGATCATCACCAACAGGCTTTATAATGTTGACGTGCCATTCAAGTGCTTCTTTAAGCATCTTTATGTGCCAATAAACAGCTTTTGTTACGTCTGGAGTATCAGAAGGCATACAAACAAAAGCGATGCAGGTATTATCTTTGTCGAAAACAGTTGTTGTTAAAAGGAATAGTGTTCCACCATTTCTATCAGTTACTGTTGTCATGCATGGAAACTTAGTGTTTATTGCGACAATAAAGTCTTCGTATTTTTCTGCTCCTATAGGTATTTCGCCCTTTTCATCAATCAATCGATATACCGGAGAATGCGGTGGTGGCACGGGCTTAGACAAAAGGTATTTCCGGTAAACGCCAATGGGGAAATACAGTACCGCTTCTCCCAGCAACTTAGCAGCCATATCAAGATAGTCCTGCACTTCGCTTTGCGCAGTGTGGAGCTGCCAAAACTCTTCCTGATAGTGCTCGTTGTCAAAATAAAGCTCGGTTAGATACTCATACAATTCCAGCGCAGATGCACATTCTTCTTGAAGTATCACATAAGAAGTTGCATTTACAAAACTGTCTGTGTCATTTTCGTGCGTTATTTCATGTGTGTCATTACAAAATATAGCAAGAGTGTCGTTATCAAAACAAGCGTTTGTAATACCACAAGGAACAATATACACATGCCCAGAGCGTATAGGCGTATCTTTTCTATAGAGAATTGGTTCAGAAAACTGCCCGCCTGGATTACCGGCAAGTTCTTGTACTGCAAATCGTTTAACGAGATGTTCGAATAGGTATTCGTATCCCAAATACATACGGCACACTCCCTGCTCTATTTCTTGCGGCATATAATAGCACTACTTCATTCGTATCACACAATTCAATTCCTTTTGCTGTGATAACTAGAGTAGCAACAAAACATCAGAGTTATGCAGGAATGGTAGCTTACCTACAATTCACCGGTGCTTGTTATGTTGCGACCAAGTGATATCTCTAGGTTGCCATTGCGCATACGTAAGTCATCAATGAAAGCTTTTTGCTTGACGCTGCTTTTTAATATGACCTCGTACGTAAGCATAAACAGCGAGCCCATGTTTGTGGTTTTTACACTCACAAGCCTGCTCTTTGTGGTGTATTGTGCCAACACAAAATTGAATACCTCATCGTAATCCAGTGTTTCCGGAATAGTTATTTTAAGCATTCGCACGCCATCACGCGGCTCGCCAAATGGAACTGCGCTGTAAAACATAGTTGCCAAACCAAAGATTATCGTAAAGACTGTAGCAATTGCCAAAAAACCCATACCGGTTGCCAGACCTATAGCCATCGAAAAGAACACCGCGGCAATATCTTTAGCTGATCCCGGGATAGAGCGAAATCTTACTAAGGCAAAAGCGCCCATGACCGCAAGACCGGCTCCGAGGTTTCCGTTGACCAAAATTATTACCAGCTGGACTACTACCGGAAGCAACGCCAGCGTGACTACAAATCCTTTGTTGTAGGAATTTTTAAACATGTATATTGTTGCAGCTAAAGCACCTAAACCCAGCGAGAATACCGCGCACAGCAGATAGCTGAGTATCGGGATTTCCACTGTTACCTGAGTGGAAGAAAGAACTGAACTAAAAACTTGATCGAGTGTCATGATAAAGCCTCCCCTTTTTGATGTTTCTTACTTGCCGATCATAGCCATATGAGCTCGCCCAACTTTTGAAAAACTCTGCGGATAAATATCCAGTTTTGCAAATGCCCTGGACAATTTTAGTGGTAATACGCCACCGCATTTTATCTCCATTAAACAACTGCCTAGTGGTAACAAGGAATGGTATTTGTTGTTCTTGTTGCGGAGCTCAAGATCAGGTATGTTTTTATGTGTGGCTGTGCCTGCAAACCAAGAGCCCTCGCTGTAATAGATGGCATGATCCACAGTAAGCCTTAATTGATCCGCTGCATCAAAGTAAGTGTAGGCGCAACGCTCATAACTTAACTGCACTGCCGGTTTGGGCCAGTTGTAGTGTTCCATCGTGCAATACATCTCGCCGAGTATTTGATCATCTAGCGACCTCTTGCCATCTTTGGATGCTTGCATCGAAGACGGCATGGTTCGCGACTCAATAAAACGCCTAGCTTCAGA
>QMCD01000442.1_pt1 | contig 31106 bp, 26 predicted proteins | sample 1821841 | NCBI WGS metagenome assembly QMCD01 (sample SAMN01991225, study PRJNA193472) | Termite gut metagenome, whole genome shotgun sequencing project. | isolation source: worker | host: Macrotermes natalensis | reverse complement strand
CCGGTCTCACTTTCAGCTAGAATAATTATGAATTATTGCTTGATTTATCTCTTGTTTTGCTGAGGGATTCTTTAGAGACAGCCGTAATTTATCTGAAAACAGTACTTTTGTGGTAAAATTCTTCCTCTGTAATTCTTCCTCTGTGTACAACAATATCCTCGTGTAAGAGAATATTTCTCCTCTGTGTAACGAATATGTATAAGATTCTCAACACAGAGGTTCCCTATCATAACACAGAGGTCTCCATCACTACGCCACAAACAGAAAAGCATCAACACAGAGGAACATATAACTCACAAACTATTTGAGCATTGCAAAGATTTAAGAGTTGAGATTTATGCCAAAAGAGATTTATTCGTGTTGAAGTCCGACCACTCAATGATGAGTGGCCGGGCTGAATACAACCGCCAAAGCAGAACCAACATACCTCGCCGTATCTTTGATACGCGCTCTGCCTCGCACGCGAGAGCGTGCAGAAGGTTGTTGATTTTTCATGCAGCATTCCATTAACTCTCCGCCGTTCAATATAACGGTAAGGCAGCATGTACATTCACCTTTTCGTGCGATAGTATCAGGTACGGAAGATTATCCCTAAAAGGGTATCAAACAGTTCGGTCCGCGGCCGATTACATCGGTTCTGCCGGTTTTTTCGAGCGCTTCTTTCACAAGCTGCCTTGATTCTTTCCGGTTGAATTGAAGGAGGGCTCTCTGCATCTTTTTCTCGCGTTCGCCTTTGGGGACGTAGACCGGCTTCATGCTTCTGGGATCAAATCCTGTGTGGTACATCGTTGTGGAAAGGGTTCCCGGAGTCGGGTAGAAATCCTGAACCTGATCGGGAACGAAGCCGGTTTTTTTCAGATACAGCGCGAGATCGACGGCGTCATTCAGCGTGGAACCCGGATGACTCGAAATAAAATAGGGGATGATGTACTGTTTGAGGCCCAGGCGATTGTTCACCTCTGTGTATTTCTTTCGGAATAGTTCGTATTTTTCGTTTCCGCATTTTCCCATAGCGCGCAGAACCGCTTCCGAAATATGTTCCGGCGCGGTTTTCAGCTGTCCGCTTACATGATATTTGCAAAGCTGTTCCAAAAAGTTCCCGCCGGATTTTTTATCGGCCAAAAGATAATCAAAACGGATGCCCGAACGGATAAATACTTTCTTTATGCCGGGAATACGCCTTACCGCATCGAGTTTTTGAAGATAATCCTCGTGGGAAACCTTCATTTGAGGGCAAATATCGGGAAAAAGGCATTCTTTGCCGGGGCAAAAACTTCCCCTCTCCTGCCGTTCGCAGGCAGGACCCGAAAAGTTAGCCGTAGGACCGCCCATATCGTGGATGTATCCCTTAAAGCCTTCAAGATTGATGAGTTCCCGCGCTTCCCGCACCAAACTGGGGCAGCTTCTTCCCGTTACCGCCTTCCCCTGATGAGCCGTGATCGCGCAAAACGAACAGCCGCCGAAACATCCCCGGCTCGATACAAGCGAAAACTGCACCTCTTTTAAGGCCGGGATTCCGCCTTCCGCGTCATAGACGGGATGAGCCAGACGGGTAAAGGGCAGCTCGTAAAGGGCGTCCATTTCGGCTTGGGACACAGGATAAGCAGGCGGATTTTGAATCACGAAGCGGTCATCGGTTTTTTCGATGAGGATTTTTGCCGTTGCGGGGTCATGATTCTCTTTTTGCGTCATGAAGTGTTCGGCATAAGCCCGCAGGGATTTTTCGTCAGTTCCCTTCACCAATTCAAAGGGCGGCAGTTCGATATAAGGCCCGATATTGGGCATAATGCCATGCAGAATATCAGACGGAATCTTGCCGTGACGGCGGATTGAAGTTCCCCGAATATCGGTAATCGTCCCGATGGATTCGCCCGCATCGAGCCGTTCGGCAATCTTGATGATGGGATGTTCTCCCATGCCGTAAACAAGAATATCCGCTTTTGAATCGAGAAGAATGGAACGGCGGACTTTATCCGACCAATAATCATAATGGGCAAAACGCCGAAGGCTGGCTTCAATCCCGCCGATGATGACAGGAACATCTTTGAAAACGCCCCGAATGCCTTCGACATATTTCAGAATCGCGCGGTCGGGACGCAGACCGGTTTTTCCTCCGGGGCTGTACGCGTCGCCGGAACGCGGCTTTTTCCCGGAAGTATAATGCGAAACCATGGAATCCATGCAGCCCGATCCCACAAGAAACGCTAAGCGGGGTCTGCCGAGGATTGTATATGATAAGGGATTTTTCCAATCCGGCTGCGGGATGATTCCGATCTTGAAACCCGCCGCTTCCAAAGTCCGCGAAATGAGCGCGGCGGCAAAAGACGGATGATCGACGTAGGCATCGCCGGAAACAAAGATGAAATCGCAGGATTCCCAGCCTCTTTCCTCCATATCCTGCCGGTTGATCGGCAAAAATCGTTGTCTATTGTTTCATATCTGATACTTAAGGAAAGAGGCAGGAAAAAATCGTTTAGACGCCCACGACAGAACTAACTTCGGGAACCTCTTTTCGGAGATAATTTTCGATGCCCATTTTGAGCGTCATCTGGGACATGGGACATGAACCGCAGGCTCCGGTAAGTTTCACCGATACCTGACCTTCCTCATCAATGCCGACAAACTCAACATCCCCGCCGTCAGCCTGTAAGGACGGCCGGACACTTTCGAGCGCGGCCTTTACTTTATCTTCAAGCATAGCAGCCTCCATACATCAATATTCTTACCGGAAGTATAAACGATGAAACGCCCAAAGGTAAAGTGTGAGAACGCGGTATTCGTTATTATACTCATATCAATAATGCGGCGGCTTTCGGCTTGGAACATCTTCAATGTCCGCGGATAATTGAAGCACCTTTTCCTTTAAGGCCTTATGTTCGGCGCTGAGTTTATCTACAAGGTTGTTTTTGCTGACAACTTCGTCCTGTAGACGCTGGAGAAAATCTTCAAGAAACGTCAGCTTGGTTTCTATCGTTTGAAAACGGTCTTCAATCATGTTATCTTCCATGAGGAAAGTATACCTGTTTTGTTACTTTCCGCAAAGTATTCTTAATCGTTTTTCATATTTTGATAATATTTTATACAAAATACGACAAAAAAAGACAGACGTCCTTGTTTCTATCAATAGTTTATAATAACATTAGAATATAGAGCTTGCTGCAAAACTCGGTTAGTTTTGCCCAAGCTCCTGCATTTTCTCGTCAACGATCCCTTGGATCGCGGGCTGCGAAACATGCGTTTTTAAGAAGTTGAAATTGCAAAAAATTGAAGTTTTGCAATTTCCTTTATAAAGATAAATGGGAAATCTTTAAAAAACCGCCTGGATTTTAGGGATTTCCAATAGGGGGCTTTCGTTTTATGGATAAACATGTTGATTTTACCGTTGAAGACTTAGGGAAACGGACAATTAAATCTCCGATAGAGCTGTCAAAAGTTGCTGGTGATTTTATTGCGAATTATGTCACTGATGAAGAATTGGTCAGGATGGGCATAGATGTGAAACTTGACAGTCAAGCTCCGCTCAAACGAAGCGATGTTTTTGAAGCTGCCGGTCCCAGGGAAATGATTTACTTTTCCCCCCAGCATGTTCACGCGGGAATTGTCACCTGCGGCGGCCTTTGCCCGGGACTAAATGATGTTATCCGCGCCATTGTGCGCTGTCTTTGGCAGCGTTACGGCGTCCGGCGGATTTCCGGCATCCAATACGGTTATAAGGGCTTTCTTCCGGAATACGGATACAAGACAATAGAGCTGAATCCTCCGGTTGTAGATGATATTCACAAGATCGGCGGTACGATTTTGGGAACGGCCCGCGGCGGCGGGAAGCAGGTTACGGAAATTGTTGACTGCATGGAACGGATGAACCTCAACATGCTTTTTACTGTCGGCGGCGATGGAACACAAAAAGGCGCGCTCGATATTGCGGAAGAAATCCAAAAGCGGAAGCTGAAGATGGCTGTCATCGGCATTCCGAAAACCGTTGATAATGATTTTTCGTTTATTGATAAATCGTTCGGATTTGATACGGCGGTAACCGAGGCTGTGGGAGTGGTAACCGCCGCACACATGGAAGCTCATTCGCAGATCAACGGCATCGGTCTTGTAAAACTGATGGGCCGGGAAGCCGGGTTCATCGCGGCGCATACCGCGTTGGCAAGCCATGAAGTAAACTTTGTCCTTATTCCCGAAGTGCCTTTCGATCTTGACGGCCCCAACGGACTTTTGCATCATCTGGAAATTCGGCTTGCAAGAAGGAATCATGCCGTAATCGTTGTGGCGGAAGGAGCAATGCAGGATAAACTTGTTACAGATATTAAACACGACGAATCAGGAAACCTGAAGATGGAAGACGTAGGACGTTACTTAAAGGATGAGATACAGAAACATTTTAATGATATGGGCCTGGAAATCAACCTGAAATACATCGACCCAAGTTATATGATACGGTCAGCTCCGGCCGCCCCCGTCGATTCAATCTACTGTGAACGTTTGGGGAACGCGGCGGCTCACGCGGCAATGGCCGGAAAAACTAAGTGTCTCATCGGTTTGATCAATAATGAATTTGTTCATCTGCCTATGAAGGCGGCTGTTTCCAAAAGAAGCTGTGTCGATCCGGAAGGAAACCTCTGGCGGGATACGTTGGACGCAACACAGCAGCCTTTCCTTATGAAGAATGACTGTGCCGTGCCGTCAGGTACGGAAGCGTAAAACCGGAAACAGGGAACTATTCATGACTTTTACGGCTGTGGGGAGCCCCCGGCATGATCTCAATGCCGGGGATATCGGTAAATATGTGACAGAAGCCTTACCGCTGGCTCTCAGCGAAGTTGACGGTTCAGGGAAAGTCCTCGTTCTTCCCCCTGACGGAACCCGCATTCATTCAAAGGCGGGGTTTATCACGGATTTGCTTTCACAGCAGCTTTCCCGCGAAGACAGGCTGGGAGCTATTACGCCTGCCCTGGGAACTCACATGCCCATGAACGAAGATGAACTCCGGCGGATGTTTCCGAAAAGTCCCCTTGACAAATTTGTCGCGCATAACTGGCGTAACGATGTCGTTGAATTGGGAAGAATAGAATCGGACTGGATTCATTCGATTTCCGAAGGAGCGGCGGATTACGATTGCCCTATCGAGGTGAACCGCCTTCTTTGCGACGGGGATTTTTCTATGATCGTTTCCATTGGGCAGGTAGTGCCGCACGAAGTAATGGGGATGGCGAATCATCTCAAGAACATTTTTATCGGAACCGGCGGCAAAGAGATTATCGATAAAAGCCATTATCTGGGGGCCGTATACGGCATGGAACATATCATGGGACATATCGATACGCCGGTCCGCTCTGTTCTGGATGAAGGTTACTTGCGATTCGGCAGCCGGATGCCGCCCATCCTTTGGATACTGACCGTGGTAGGACCGAGAACCCCGGAAGAAGCGCTGCATGTTGGGCAGCCTGCCGGATCGCTGGCCCTTAGGGGGCTTTTTATCGGGTTCGGGAGGCATTGCTACGAAGAGGCGGCGCTCTTAGCCCAAAAAGTGAATATAACCTTATTGACCGAGCCTGTAAAAAAAGCGCTCGTGTATCTTGATCCGCGCGAGTACCGGACGACATGGCTGGGAAATAAATCGATATACAGAACCCGCATGGCTATGGCTGATGAGGGAGAACTCATCATCTTGGCGCCCGGTTTGGAAAAATTCGGCGAAGATGCCGGCATCGACGCGCTTATCCGCAAGCATGGATACCGTCCGGGCGCGGAAATCCGGGCGGCGGTAAAACAAGATGCCGAACTGGCTGACTCGCTGAGCGCCGCCGCCCATCTTATTCACGGGTCAAGCGAAGGCCGTTTTTCCATCCGCTATTGTCCGGGCCCGAAAATCAGCAGGGAAGAAATAGAATCCGCGGGCTTTGAGTGGGGCAGTCTGGATGAAATGATCAAACAGTATCCGCTTGAAAACATACATTCCGGCTGGAACACCATTGAAGGCGAAAAAATCTTTTTTGTTTCAAATCCGGCGCTCGGCCTTTGGGCGGAAGAAAAGCGGTTTAGAAATGAAGAATAAGATTTTGAGAATGCCGCGAAATTACAAAGCAATTGATTGGAATGCAATTGTGGTTCATATCCCTTCCACAACATCATTTCTTTACTTGTCAAGATGCTGATCATGTTATAAAATACTTATGATGTTATGGCGCAGGTCATAATGTCGCCTATTCGCTTTAGCAAAGGATTTGTATTCCTTGCGGCGCAGTCGGGCTCTGCCTTTCTGTGTTCCGGGTGAATAGGATTCAGGGCAAAGGCCGGCGGTTCAAATCCGTCCATCGAAAGATGCAGCTCAGCGGTAGAGCATTGTCCGCCAACACGGTAGTGTCGAAGGTTCAAATCCTTCACTCTCACGAGTTAGCTCAGTTGGTAGAGCATACCAATGTTTCATGGGTTCGAATCCCATACTCTTTTTAACGAAGGAGTTAGCCAAGCGGATAAGGCACAGGTCTCATAAACCTGCAACATTACACTTCCACAGTGTAACGAAGAAAGAAGAAGCGAAAACGTCCTGCCGTGCGGTTTGTGCGCGGCAGCGGAAACCGGGCAGCAGCGGAGCGGATACCGCAAAACTGCCGCACATCCCATAGCCATGATGTGTCATGGAAGCCGAATGCGCGGCAGATTGCTCAAACTCTGTTCCCCTTGGGGACCGTGGACGTTTCCGCCGATTCCCCCAACAAACGAGGTGAACATTATGAAGGTTATTATCAATGAAAATGAGAGAGGCTTTCTTTTCAAAAACGGTACGTTCCGGCGTATGCTGCCTCCCGGTAAACACAGCGTTCGGTCTCTCTTCGGCGAGACGTATGTTAAAACCACTGTCGGAAGACAAGTTGTGATCAAAGATATTGACATCAATGTACTGCTAAAAGATAAAGCCTTTGCCGAGAGCGTTACCAAAATTGAACTGCCCGATGTGCATTACGCAATGCACTATGAAGACGGCATCGCAATTGAAGGGATGTCTACTCCCGGTACGTACTACTATTGGAATGTATTTCATGAGCATACGTTTCAACTGATCGATATAAAGAATCCTGTTGTTGCGCTGCCAGAAGAAAAAATGGCGAGAGTGCCGACCAGTTTTTATTCACGCTTTGTTGTATCGGAAGGCGAAACCGGATTGCTGTTTTTTGACGGAAAATTCCAGCGGCAGCTTGATCCCGGCTCTTATTATTTTTGGAATACGTTTGTAAAAGTGACCTGCGAGATTGTCGATGTACGTACCCAGCAGCTCGACGTAAACAGTCAGGAAATTTTGACGGCGGATAAAGTGACGCTCCGCTTGAATTTTGTCTGTACCTATAAAATCACCGACGCGGTAAGCATTCATAACAAACTGAAAGATTTTAAAAATCAGATTTACATGACGACACAGCTTGTGCTTCGGGAATATGTCGGCCGCTTAAAGTTTGATGAGCTTTTGGAGCAGAAAGACAACATTGCGGGAATCGTTCTTGAAAAATTGAGGGAAAAGCAAAACAGCCTTTTCGTGGAATTCTCGGATGCGGGTTTAAAAGATATTATTCTTCCCGGTGAAATCAGAGATATTATGAATATGGTTTTGATCGCGGAAAAAAATGCTCAGGCAAATGTAATTTCCCGTAGAGAGGAAGTTGCTTCAACCAGAAGCCTTTTGAATACCGCAAAATTGATGGAAGAAAACGTGACACTGTATAAACTGAAAGAGTTGGAATATCTTGAAAAGATTTGCGATAAAGTCGGCAATATTTCTGTCGGCAGCGGCAATTTGCTTGGACAGCTTGGAGAAATTTTGACGGCAAAAAATCACAAAGATTCATAGGAGGAATATATGCTTATTGAACGAAGCGCGATGAAAACCGAGACCAAGGAAAAAATGCGGGGCGGCGAAGGTTCTGCGCATTTTACCCACATTGTAGACGGTGATAAAATCCCTCACGCAAGGATGATGGCTGAAATTGTTTTGCAGCCCGGCAGTTCTATCGGTGAACATGTTCATGAGAAAGAAACCGAATATTACATCATCCTTCGGGGGACCGGCACTGTTACTGACAACGGAGTATCGAAAACGATAAGACCCGGCGATGTGATGATCACGGGCGGCGGCGCGTCTCACAGTATCATGAATACCGGGAACGAAGATTTGGTGTTTCACGCAATGATCATTTTGGATTGAAAAAAAAAGCATTTTGGGAATCCATTATGTATTGACATTTTTTCTTAATATCCTTAATATAACAAGCGTTAGGGGGCGTAGCGAAGCTGGTTATCGCGCTGGCCTGTCAAGCCGGAGATCGCGGGTTCGAGCCCCGTCGCTCCCGAAAAAGCCCGTCGTAGTGACGGGCTTTACGTTTTTTACGGGCAGTAGCGCAGTTGGTAGCGCGCTTGGTTCGGGACCAAGAGGTCGCCGGTTCAAATCCGGCCTGCCCGATTAGTGTTTTCTTTAATCTCTCCGTTCTGCCTTTGCGCTCAATTGAAACATACTCCAACTTCCCGATATAATGTCCCCAACAAAGAAAAACGGAGTTTTTATGGAAATTCGAGACCGATACGCTCCCTCTCCTACCGGGAACCAGCATATTGGCGGGGTGAGAACCGCTCTTTTTAACTATCTTTTTGCGAAATCAAAGGGCGGGAAGTTTATCCTCCGTCTGGAGGATACCGACCGTACCCGCTTTGACGAAGCTTTTGTCCAAAACCTTTATGACACCTTCAATTGGCTCAACATTCATTGGGATGAAGGTCCTGATATTGGCGGTCCCTCATCGCCTTATGTACAATCCGAACGCTTTGAACTCTATAAAAAAGCGGCGGAGGAATTGATCGCAAAAGGAAAGGCTTACCGGTGTTTTTGTTCATCTGAAAGGCTCGATAACATCCGGGCGGAACGGGAAGCATCCGGCTCCAGCGAGACCGGCTACGACCGGCACTGCCGATCTGTCAGCGCGGAAGAATCCGGGCGGCGGGCGGCGGCGGGCGAATCTTTTGTTATCAGGCTCAACATTCCCCTGGAAGAATCTACGAAGTTTCACGATCATATCCTTGGGGACATTGAGTGGAAAAACGCGGACGTAAATCCCGATCCCGTACTCCTTAAATCTGACGGTTTTCCCACGTATCATTTAGCAAATGTGGTGGATGATCATCTTATGAATATCAGCCACGTGCTTCGCGCGCAGGAATGGATTCCGTCAACGCCGCTTCATGTCATTATGTACCGCGCTTTTGGGTGGACGCCGCCGGAATACTGTCACCTCCCTATGGTGATGGGTCAGGACGGGAAAAAGCTCAGTAAACGCCACGGAGCCACAAGCATTGACGAGTTTCGGAAAGCCGGATACCTTCCGGAAGCCCTTATCAACTATGTCGCGCTTCTCGGGGCTTCCTACGAAGAAGGAAAAGAAATCTACACGCTCGAAGAACTCGCGGAACGCTTCAGCCTTGATAAACTCAACAAAGCTCCCGCCATTTTCGATTATAAAAAACTGGAATGGTATAACGGTCAATATATCCGCATGATGACCGATGAAGCGCTGGCGGAAGCCGCTCTCCCTTACGCAGTAAAGGCCGCTCTCTTCGGCAGTTCCGGCGCAGCCGCCGTTCCCTCCGCCGAACAGAAAAAAACATTTATCGCAGCGATGCCGCTCATAAGAGAAAGAATCAGTTTCCTGCATGAAGCCCCTGAAAAATTAGCGTATCTTTTTTCAGAACCGCCGGTTCCCGCGGCGGAAGAATTTATCCCCAAAAAAGCCGATCTCGCGCGGACCGCTGAACTTCTCAGCCTTGGCCGCGGTTTGATAGAACCAATGGCGGTCCTCAATGATGCCGACGCGGAAGCGTATATCAAATCATGGTGCGAAGAACATGATATTAAGCTGGGTGATATTATGATGCCCCTCCGTGTCGCCATAACGCGCGCCAGGGTCAGCCCTCCCCTTTTCGGTTCCATCCGCATCCTTGGAGCAAAGCAGTCCCTCGAAAGAATTGACGCGGCGCTTGGAACTTTGCGGGCGGCGCTTGAAACCTCAAAGGAAACCCGATGAACATCCGTGTAATAGAAATTCCGCTCGACTTCGGCGCAAGCCGCCGCGGCAGTGACATGGGGCCGTCCGCGATGCGGCTTGCGGGACTAAAACAAGAACTCAATAATCTGGGACATGAAAGTGAAGAACTCTTTCCCGGTATTCCTGTTCCGTCCCAGGAATTTCTGGAAATGGGTGATGAAAAAGCAAAGTATCTTGTGCCGATTGCCGAAGTTTGCGGAAAGCTCGCGAAAGAAGTTGAACGATGCATAGATGAAAAACTGTTTCCGCTCGTTCTCGGCGGCGATCATTCAATAGCGATAGGAACCCTTTCCGGGCTTGGTTCCGCATATAAAAAAAGAAACAAACGCTGGGGAACGCTCTGGGTGGATGCTCACGGCGATTTTAACACACCTGAAAGTACTTTGTCGGGAAACATTCACGGCATGTCTTTGGCCGCGCCCTGCGGTTACGGCCGTAAAGAATTGACAGCACTCCACGGTGATTTCCGGAAGCTGGATCCCAAGAATACGGCAATTGTCGGTGTCCGCGACCTTGACCCAAAAGAAAAAATCACTATGAAGGAAGCGGGGCTTTCGGTTTTTACGATGACCGATGTTGACCGTTTGGGAATCGCTGAAACAGCCAAACAGATCGTGCAATTTTTTAAAGATCGTGTGGATGTTCTTCATGTCAGTGTGGACATGGACGCCATGGACCCCATGACAGCGCCCGGCGTGGGAATTCCGCTCTCAGGCGGATTTTCCTACCGCGAAGTGCTTTTCCTTGCGGAAACCCTTGCGGCATCCTCCCTGATAGGTTCAATCGAAATTGTAGAAGTAAATCCGGTGCTCGACGTGAAAAACCAAACCGCCCGGATGGCAGTAGAGATAATAAGCAGGCTTTTAGGCGGAACTATTTATTAGGCTCCGCAGGAGGATACGCGTTAAACAGAGCCATCATTCCCGGCTTATTAAAAAGGGCGGCGTATTTCCTTGCGCTGGCTCCCAGAGCATCCGGATCATCAGCATTGGCGCCGGCTTTTAAAAGTTCGGCGGCGATTGTTTCATCATTCAGCCCGACCGCAATAACCAGGGCCGATTGACCGTCTTTGCTCCTTATGTTTACATCCACGCCAGCGGAAATCAAATCCGTTACAATATCCAAAGACCTTCCCATACAGGCGTCAATCAAGGCCGAACTCCCCCTGTCATGCGACTGCTGGTTGATCTGGGCTCCGCCTTCAAGAAGAATCTTAACCATCAGCCTGTTACCCGTCCGGGCCGCCAGGTTCAAAAGCGGAACACCATTTGTATCCATTGCGTCCGGCAAAAAACCCGCTTTCAAAAACAATTCGGCAGCCCAGGTATTTTCTTCCCGAATACACCGCTCAAAAGATTCTTCGTTATAAGGAATTCCTATCGCTAAAAGATCATTTCTCGCCTGTTTTTGTACATCCTTGGCAATCCATACATGGAAATCTCCATTCAAAAAGACTTCCAAATCTTTTATGCTGTCACAAATCTTGATTTCATCGGAGCGGCTCGTATGAATATACGAAGGTTTGCGCCCAATTATAATAACAGGATTTTTAATACCAAAAGCATAGCCTAAACAAAGGCTTTCCCATGCTGTATCGGGATTAATAGCATTAATTATGACAAAAAGAGAAAATTCAGCAAAAATGTCTAAAAAATCATCTTTTTTCTTCCAATTTGGTCCAAATGACCTGGCACGAACATAAAGCGATCTTTCTGTAAGCAAACGCACCACTGCTTGAAGATGTTCCGATTCTTTTGCGTCATGAAGCACTAATATTTTCAACACCATTCCCCTTTTTTAATTTTCGGAAGAATAGAACATTTCGTTGACCAAAAAATGCAATATATAGAGCTCTTGCAAACTTTCGGAAGTTTTTGCAATTTTCCTGGGATAAAAAAAGCTGTTTGTAAAGTATTTACAAACAGCCTTTGGATGCCGCCAAAGGGAATTGAACCCTTGACACAAGGATTTTCAGTCCTTTGCTCTACCGACTGAGCTACAGCGGCCTGATAGGCTTATTTATACCTAACCAAAGAGATAATGTCAATAGATTATCAAAAAGATTTTTTCAATTCCGCAAAAAACAGGATGCGAATCCTACATTTTTAACTTATCCAATGTCAAGTTTTTGAATTTTTTTATCGATTCCGCTCCCGGATCCAAAACAAGAGCGCTTTCGCAGTCAGACAAAGCCTTGGGATAATCATTAAGATGAAAATACGCCTGCCCTCTTCTGAACAAGCAATAAGATTGATAAGGATTAATCTCTAAAGAATACGTAAAATCATCGATAGCCTTCACATAATCCTGCAGCACTGAATAAACAATTCCCCGGTAATACGGAGCTCTGTAAGCCTTGGGGTCGAATTCCAAAACCCTGGAAAAATCATCGATGGCTTCCTGATATTTTGACTGAGCAAAAAAAGCCATTCCGCGGTGTTTATAAATAAGGGCCTTAATCACATCCGGCGGATTCAACTCAAATATTTTGCTGTATATTTTTACCGCCATGCCGAATTCGTTTTTATTGTGCGCGTACAGAGCATTCAGAAGCATATCATCAATGGAAGCGCCTGACGCGGGATAATCCAGACTTGAAGGATCGATAAACGTATCATCTTCACGATACTTATCGTCTTGGAGAGCTGCTTTCTCATCAAAAAAGATAATCTCATCCGAAAAGTTATCAACTTTATGATAAAAAGTACCTCTTCGTTTATCCAACTGCCGGTTTAATCGGCGCTGATAGTCCCGAATTTCCTGAAATATGGTATCCGCCAATGAAAGAGACGCGTTTACCGCCGCCAGTTTTCGTTTTAAAGGAGTATCAAAAGGATTAAAATCAGCTTTGTACACCAATTCATGTTCAACTTCCGCCCACGCGTCCTGCAAAATCGTTCTAATTTGAACTTCCGCGGCGTCCGTACCAAAATCTCCATATTTTTCCAAAATATGCGGAGGGATTTTTATGATGACATGCGTTGATTCATAGCCGAACTCTTTAAAAGAATAGTCCGATCCTTTGCGTTCTATCTCGATGATCTCAAAATTTTTTTTCAGGATTTCTTCAACATGACGCAGATCTTCCATGAAGGGACAAATAACCCGAATTCCCATAAGATCGGCAACAAAAGGCTGTTCATCCTTGGAAGGAGAATTCTTTAACAGTCTGATATATTTTTTAAAAAAACTATTAAAATCCTTTACGCGGCTCTTAATGGAAGGAAGCGAAGGAAGCTCTTTGAGCAACAATGCAATGTCTTCGTGAAGTTCTTTTACGACGAGTATTCTTACATCACTATGTTTATAAAATTTTTCTTGCAGCCGGCCTTTGTCAGGTAATTCTCCATTTTGCATCAATAACACCCTTCAGATGAAGTGATTGCAAAACTTTAGTTTACAATCACAACTACTTAAAAATGCATTTTTCGCAGTCTGCGAACCAAGGTTCGTTGACGAGAACATGCCTGAACCTCGGCAACAATACCCAAGATTCAATTTCTGAAAAAAAAACCGTCTTAAATGGTTTAAGACGGTTTTTGTGTCAACGAATCTATACCGGACTATTCGGCGCTGTCCTCGCCAGCCGGAGTGAAACTGTTTTCTGTGGCCTGTTTCTGGCCTTCAAGATACCGGAGTACCTGGGCTTCACCAAACTGGGACATTTCATAAGCCTTTTTCTGGGCTTCCCGGTCTTTGATGATATTCCACAAGCCTTCGTCATCAATATCCCGATTATCATCCAATACTGCCCTATCGTAGATGATCCTTACGTCTTTGAAGTAAGCGATAAAATCGCCGCCTTCATGAGAAGCGTCCCTCTGAACAAGGAATCCGCCGAACTTTACGAAAGGAGTTGACTTGGGATACAAGGGATACAGCCGGAGTTCACGGTTGCGGACTTCCTGCACATACTGGGGATTATTCCACACGAGTTCTTTCCAGCCGTCATAACGAAGATAACCCATGAACGTGGTCTGCTCGTTGCCTTCGGCATCGATAAGGATGGTGCTCAAAGCATGGGGAAAGTTAAGACCATACGCATTCACCGCAATGGCTTTAATAGTGCCGACATTCTTTACGACGCCGTATCCGTCTTCAAAACGGCTGGGATCGCTCATTGAAGCGTCTTCCGACGCGGTGATATTTCCCTGATCATCTACTTCCGCGGGAAGCTCAAAAGCGGGAATATCAAACGGCGGTTTAATAACGGCCCAAGATTGGAACGGTTCCACGGGGAAATGCACTCTTACGCCCATAACAGTGCCATACCGCGTAGAAGCAGCCTCTGAGGTATAGCTCAAAACCTGATTGGAAGTAGTCCTGGAAGAAGATGCAAGCACTACATCCCAGTTAGGAATGGCGAGAGAAGTCTTCATCACAGATCGTTGCTCTTCTGTGAAGCCGCTGCCGGCGACATTGGAAAAATCCATCATGGTTGCACGGTTTTGGTTGGGATTGTCGTCCTGATCATCGGGCATAGTGTCAATGTCTGCAATAAGCTTACCGAAATCGATCAAAACAGCCTCATCCGCAAACAAAACTCCCACAGTCAACACAACGATGGCAAAAAGAATGAACATCCGTTTCATTCACAGCTCCTTTATATTTAAAGTTTCACCTTTACTCTAGATAGTATAGAAGTATACGAGATACGTCTAATTTGTCAACGCCTTTTGCGCCAATTCCTCATATATATTTATCATATATTGAAATATTCTGTAAAAAAACTTCATTTCCGTTAATGAACAACATGATGTTGTCAACGTAAGCGAAATTCCGTTTTATTCCCGAAACAAGGGTAAAAAGGTTTTCGTTGGCATCCTTTGTTCCGTTAAGCGGCGCCAGCGCGGCGCCTTCGGAAAGGTTAATATACACATTTTTGCCCCGGCAAAAAAGCGATTCCAGCCTCGTTCCCTCCGGAAAAAGCGGCGCCGTATCGAGGCCTGCCGGTCCTAGAAGAACTTCATCAACATATCTTGTTAAAGATTCTTCCCCGGTTTCCGCGGCGGGAATCATCCTATCTTCGATTACAGGGATTCCATCCTTAATTGTGTAAAAAACCATGGTGTATCTGTCATTGCCGGTCACAAGGAAATCCGCCAGGGCTGCCGCTCCCAGCAAAATCAAACAGCACAGCAAAAACACCGGTTTACGCCAAAAAAAAACCTTAGAACTCATTGAATTTGAGTAAATCCTCCGGACCGTTCAAATCTACCGACAAAATCCACGATACCATTATACAACGCATCGGAAAGCTTCTGCAAGTAGTCCGCGTCTAGAAGCAGTTTCGCGTCATCTATATTCGATACAAAGCCAAGTTCCACCAAAACGGAAGGCATCCGCGCGTTTCTTACGACAAACCATTCTTCGGCCTTTATGCCGCGGGATGGTCCGTAGCTCCCGATATTCCGATCAAACTGCGTCATGATGGACTGGGCGATCATGATGCTTTCGGTGGTAAATTCTTCTTCCATCATCAAATTAAGGATGTCAAGGACTTCGGAACTTCCTTCAAATGATTCTTTGTCGATCACCGTTCTGCGGTATTCCGGCGAAAGGTACCATACTTCATATCCTCTCGCCTGTTTATTGAACGACGCGTTGGCGTGAACGGAGACAAAAACGATGGCTTCGTTATCTTTCAGCGGCACCGAGTGAGCTTCAAGCACCCGGTCTTCAAGCGTTGGAAAGGTATCGCTGTCTCTGGTCATGATAATGCGTTTATCGGGATACGCGGAGGTCAGCCGCTTGTTAAGACCTGTTGATACGTGTAACACAATATCTTTTTCCACCACCTTTACTGTTTTTCCATCAATTACATGACTTCCTACGGCTCCGCTGTCCCGTCCGCCGTGTCCGGGATCGATAATGATCGCGGCAATCCGGAGGCTGTCCGCGTCCAATATTACGGAATTTTCCAAAGCTGATGTAATATGTCCGGCAAAGGCTTCGGGAAAACAGAGAACGCCGTTTTCCAGGTAAGGATTCGGGATTCGGATTAAATCTCTGCCGTCCACTATCGCAAGAGAATTATCTCCTCTGTTCCCTGTCTGAAACGCAATGCGATGATTTCCCAAAAGGAGCGTTCCGGATTGAAAAAAAGGATCCCATTGAAGGCTTTCCGCCCCGGTTTTTGAGAGAAGTTCCTCTGTGTTCAAAGTTACTTCGGAATTTTCTCCGTACAACGGAAGCGGAAAAAGAACGGAAACCGTTATCAATATGAGAAGAAATGTATGGTTACGAAGATCCTTCTTCATCAAACTTTTACCTCTGTGTAATTATCTCCGCGGCAGCATATCCAAAAAATATACCGCTCCCTGATAACCGCCGCGGATAAGGCTTTGCCAGAATTCCCTGCCAAGAAAGCTTTCATTTTGAAGATCGGCATTTTTGGGAAATTTCCATGAAATTTCCTCCGCGATTTCCAAGGTATAGCCGCTAAGTTTTCTTAGCGCGGAGAAAACCTGAGCGATATTTCGGCCCATGTAATCGAGCGGGTTCCTCTGTGTAAATTCCGGAAAAGGATAAACCATTAAGTTTTTTTCTTTGTTTGACAAAAAATTACACAGAGGAAGATTATTCAGATGCTTGCGCGTATTTTCATCAAGAGGAAACGCGTTCGGAGGAAAATCTGTCCAAGTTTGCAGGAATTGTTCTGTTTCCTCGTTCGGCGCTTCCAAACGGATAAGGATGCTTTGAGCCGCCGTTTCCGCGGTGTGGACAGCTTCTTCACGGCCTGGAGCGGCTGTTATGATGTTTCCGCACTTACTGACATTATTTTCCGGAAACGCAACATGGCTTCCCTTTTCTATCCGTAAAAAAACATCTTTGACACGCGGCATTTTTTCCGCGTCATCTATTCCTTGAATCGATTGTACGATTCCCGGAATGGAAATAAAGGCCCGCTCCGCGCTGGTCCATTGTTTTGACGGTTCCAGGCAGTCCGGCTTTTTCCCCAGACACACCATAATCGCGGCCTTTGCGGGTTCTACGCCGGATGCATACGGATACGTCCATCCCGACATGTATCCGCCTGAAAGCCGTGCCGCGATTTCCCCGATCATGGGGCCGCGCTTTGTCAATTTTATGTCGCCTTTGGCGGCTCCGTTCTGGATTCCCAAAACGTTTACACCCTGTGTAAAAACCTCGATAATCGCTTTTTGCTTGTCTTCATCAATATTCGTGGGCATGGTGTGGCCCATTTCAATAAAACAGGGCGGGAAAAAGATGTGCCGGTCCGCCAGGCCGCAAATCGTAATGTTTCCTTCGTAAACGACGGCATCTACCGAAAATTCGGGGCCGTCCATATATTCTTCGATGATCGCGCGTCCGGTCCGGGAAAATTTCAGGGCATCACGCGCCGCGCCGATCAAATCTTCGGAAGAAGAAACTTTCCGGCATCCTCTGGAACCCATGTTGTCCACGGGCTTAACCACCGCGGGAAAATCGAAAGGGAGGATAAAACCATCACCGGGAACGGCATCAATTATCGTAAATTCCGGAGACGGAATTCCGGCTTTTTTAAAACGGCCGCGCATCCGCTGTTTGTCGGAAGCGTCAAGAGCGCTTTCGTAGGAGATTCCCGGAAGCCCAAGTTTTTCGGCCGTCCAGGCGACAGAAGCGGAAAAATCGGTTCCCGCGGTCATGATTCCGCTTAACCCGCCGTCATCTTTCAGGGAGCGGGCAAAATGCTCAATGGCTTGTATATCTTTTAAATCGATGCGTTCAAAATGATCCGCCAAATGTACGCAGGGAGCTTTTGGATCGGCGTCCAGTACAAAGGTTTCCAGGTCCATGTTTTTCGCAATCGTAATAGCGGGGCCCTGCATGACCCCCGCTCCAAGGATGATTATCCGTTCTTTCATGTAAACCCCAAAATCAATTAACAGTGATCAATGAGCATTGAGCAAATGACAAATAGAACATCTTACTTTTGTTATTTGTTCATGTCTCTTTCACCGCGTATGCTTCAAACGTATCTCCCAGGCCGAAACATCTGCTGAGCCGGTTTACGGCATTATACATCATTCCTTCGTTTTTGTGTATAAAGGGAAAACGTTCGGGATGATGTCCGGTAACGGCTATTTTTTCTACATCAAGATGATACGGTTTCAGCGCATTCATTGTCTTCCGCGGATTCCAAACGCTCCAGTGATCCGCGGGACTTTTATCGAAAAAATCATTTCTGTTCCGAAGGGCTGAAATCCCCGTTCCCGACGGCGTTGAAAAAGCAAAAACCCCACCGGGCTTTAACCATGCCGCTATTTTTTTCAAAGCCGCCCTTGTGTCTTCAAAATGTTCGATAACATACCACAGGGAAATAACATCGAAGCCGTCTTTTAATACATCTTTTGGAAGATCAATGTCCGGGAAAAAACCCTGAAAGGCCGGGATTCCAAGCGTTTCAGTTACATAGTGTACGGCGTCTTGGGATGGATCGATTCCGAAGGCATCGAAGCCTTCGTCTTTGGCGGCCAGGAGAAAGGGACCATAAGCACAGCCAATGTCCAAAAGCCGGAACGGTTCGGCAGATGCTGTATGACGCAATATTTCTATAATATGTAACATTCTGTTTTTTGCCATGTTAAGCAGATGTAGAAAATCCTCCAGATATGTTTTTCCGTACTGTTTTTTATAATCGCCGAAAAAATAATCTTCCGTGTATTGTACGGAAGAAGGATAAAGCCTTAACATGTATTCCATAGAACAGTAATTGCAGCGCTTGTATGTCCGGTCATAAAAGCGCGCAGCAATAGGATGATTCAACGATGACGCGCCGCACACCGGACATGTCCGGGAAATGTTAACATCAAAAGCTCTTATTATGTCAATGAAAGATTGACGCGGAACTGTGTCCAGTTTTTGTTCGCAACATATTTTTTTTGACGCGGCAATAATCTTTTCGAGAAATTTTTTCTTGAAATGAGAAAAGTTTTTTTCCGCATTCCGCAATGTTTTTAAAGCGCGATTCTTTGTTCCTAATGTTACAAAACCGGTTCCTCTGGCAAGCTGTTCGTGGTACCTTGTAGGCGACGTGATAAGAACCGGAACGCCCGCGTGAAGCGCTTCAAAGGCGGTGATTCCAAAGTGAGTAAGCACAAGATCGTATTGATACAGCGTTTCTCTTAAACCGGAAAAAGGCCGCACAATATTGATATTCGGCGGCAAAGTTTTTTCATCCGAAACAGGATTTTTACGTACAACATCGATAATGATATTTTCTGTTGAAGCAAGTTCCATTGATAACAAGAGACTCATGTCGGAGGCGTCTTCCATGCCGAAGACAGAAAGAATCTTAAAAGGATTTATTTCAGAATATTGAAAAAATTGTGCGCGGCGCTTCTTCGGAAGGGAAAGCAAGGATGGGCCGGAGATATTTGCTTTGCTCCGCCCGGAAGGCCCCGGAAGAATATCGATAAGGAAATCAAACGCATCTCTTTTTGAGCCGCCTTCATCGACGGCTATTACTGGAGCAATGTTTGACCAGAAAACGTAATCCGCTTCACTGCTCTGAAAATTATCCAGGATAATGAACGACCATTTTTCTTTTTCCGGTTCAGATGAAACAATCCATTCAGGATCGATTGTAGACAAAAAAGGAAATTGCCGCGCCGCAGGATCGCTAAGGATTTCATCACGAATAAAAATATATGCTTCAATTCCCGCCTGCCGTAATTCCCCGGCATACGTTACAGAGCGGACAAGATGCCCTCCCCCTTTTCCTTTTTCAACGCGGGGAACAAAGAGGATTTTTCCAACAGTGTTTGTTTTTTCTTTTTTTAATTTCATATTACGAAAAAAGTTCCTTGTGACATTTAATAATCATTTCACCGAAAGCGGGATGTATCACGCCGGTATTCAAAGCATCATACAGACGCTGGGCTTTAGTATAATCTTCCATGGTATCAACGGTAATCCGTACTTCGGGATGCTGCCATTTCAAAGGAGGCAAAGGCCTGTGAAGGGAAAAGGTTTCCGGATGATGATACAAATATGGACAGACATGTTCCCGTTCCGCCGGAAGGGACGCTTCCTTTTCGGCTTTGAGAAGTGCTTCGGCTTTAACCGATTCAATTCCGGCGCCGTGAGGAATACAGGCATATCCGGCATAATCCGCGTGAAGAACGCTTGCTTCTTCATGCAGAAGATTCGCGGCATCGGCAAAGACAAAAGGATTGTCTCCTGTAGCGCGGATAATGCGCTCAGGCTTATAGACGCGGATAACATCACAGTAACGCGCAAGAACATCGTGTTTGGAACCGGCCGCGATTTCAAATCCGCCTTCTTTGGCAAGAGGTTCAAACGTTTTGTAACTGTCTTCCGGGCAGGCAAGCACAAAAATATCGGCGTGAATGTTTTTCAAGGCTTCCATAACGCGGAAAATGAGCGGTTTTCCGCCTAAGGGAAGCATCGTTTTTTGGGGAAGCCTGGAAGAATCAAGCCTTGCCTGGAGAATAAGGGCCGTCATAGAGCGGGTTTTTCCCATCGTTCTATAAGTTTGCGGGCATCACACTTAAAGCGGTACTTGTTGATTTCTACCCATTTCCGGGCGGCGAAAAAATCTTCCCAGTCTTCAAAAGGATTATCGCGAAACCGTAACATATAAGAAGGGCAGCGCCGCAGGGGAATATGCGCGCTGTCTCCCCGGTACACGGGGGCAAGATTCTTAAGGTAAAAACGTTTGTAACTTTCTTCTACCGTTGAATCTTCCGATGGAATATCGCCGTCATAGGACATTCTCACAAGCTGAGTGCCCGCGATTTCCTCGCCCCAAAGCCAAGAACGAAATCCAAAATCCGCAAACTGCCAATGGGAATTGGAAAGCGTCTTGTCAAAACCGCCAAGCCGGATAAAACGTTCCCTGTCATAAATGCCGATACCGTCAAAAGGATAGAGCGTCATCTCCCCTTCCGTGTTTAGCGCGGAAGGAACTGTTTTTACGGAATCTTTAAAATACGCGGGCGACATTATGGTAGGAAGCGTTTCAAAATGACTGTTCTGAATAACAGGAACCGTACAAAGTCTTTTATATACTGATGTATCATCTCCCGATTCTGACGGCTTTTCGTTCAGCATCCGTTTGGCCATTTTCGCGGCTCCGCCGCCGTGAAGAATCCTGATATCATTCCATAACACAAAAAATAAAGAACCGGTAAGTTCGGACACCGCGAGGTTAACCTGTTCCCCTACAGAAACAGCTTGTTTCAAAAGAATAAATTTTACCGACGGAAAACGGATGGAAAGGTCTTCAACATCGTAGCGTTCCTCCGGTCCTTCCAGCGAAATAATGTAATCGAAGCCGTTTTTCTCCAATTCCTGAAAAAGCGTACGCCGCGGATAACGCCCGCCGCGGTTTAGGAGAACAGCCGACAATCCGCTGTTCCCGGCTCTTTGAATTCCGCCCACCACCGTATAAGAAGGCAGCGAATGATTAAAAGTTGTAGGTATAGTATTCATCGCATACCGCACATAAGGGCGGATATTTTTTATCCGCATGGGCAAGGTATATTTCCATACCCGTTTCCCAAATTGATTCAAGTGAATCACGAAAGACATTTCCTAAAACCGGACTGCCCGGAGCAGTCAATACTTCTTTGCACAGAGGAACAGTTCCGTCAATCAAAATAGATACATCCCTCATACAATGCCAGCAAGGATTTCTGTTGATGGGAGATAAATCCGATGCTTGCAGTTTTTCCCGCGTTCCGCAAAAATCATCATATTTTTGCACGATGATGTTTACGCCGCGTTCCTTCCATCGGCGGTAAAACTGTTCGAGATCATCTTCATAGCCTTTTACGCGGACAGCCTGAACGTAAGTATCCTTGGGAAAAAGCTGAAAGAGTTTTTCCGCGGTCTGACGCGCTTCCGTAAAACCGGGGCCGCGGATTTCTTTGTAACGGGAAGGATTGTCTGAATCCAAGGATACAATCCACGAAAGCGGCGCTTCTCCGTTCAGCCTGGCTCCCGCTTTTTTTGCCATGAAAGCAATCTGTTCCAATTCCGCTTCAATCCAGCCGATGCCGGAAGTTTCGATAATCAAAGATAAAGCAGGACGCGCCAATACCGCCTGAATCAATTCCAGCTTTTGAGGGTGAAGCGCGGTTTCCCCCCAAAGGGAAAGATCGATTACGGCATCTCCCGAAAAGGCAATAACGCGGTCAAGAAGCGTTTCAAATTGATTAACATCCATAAAATCCCGGCGTTCAAGGATTGATGTTCCATCATGTTTTCCAAAATTAGGATAAGGGCAGATGGAGCATTCCTGCGGGCAGGGGCCGGAAACCTGAACGGCATAAAAAGCCGGCAAAGTCCGCAAAGCGGGAACATTGTTTTCGATTATTTCCGCCGCGTTTTCTGTACCGGACAATCCGGCATCGATAAGCCGTTTTAAGAGCAGCATGTTTCTTTTTGAATCGGCAGTCAGGCTCAAGCGGTATCCCCGTAAATCCACCGGGGAAATTTCAGTTTCAATATCGAAAGCATTGATGTCCTTTTGCAAGACCGAAAAGATGCAGTCGCGTTCGACAGGGCCGTCCGCATCGCCAAGAATTTTTGAAAGAATTCCGGCGGTTCCGCGGCAAAGTATTTCCGGCGCCATCCCGTAAGGCCAGCCGTCGGCATACGAATATTCGGCAGCGTATTGCGTGTGCCGCTTGTATATTGCCAGAGCCATGTCAGGATCAAGCAAAGGAGCGTCAGCCCAGGCAAAAAAAGTATGATCGAACTGTTCCCCTTCTTTGGAAATGCATTCCAGAAGCGCCCGTTTTGTCCAGGAATCCTTACTGATTACATCGATTTGCGGAGAAATGGATTTACAAGGCCCATCATCTTGTAATAAGAGAAGACACTTTGAAACATCGGGAAACGACCTCGCCCTTTCCAAAGCCTTTTCCAGGGCATTTTTCCCGCCGAATACCGGTTCCGCCGCAAAATGATTTAACTGTCCGCCATAAAGCACCACAAGATTATTCATACTTTCACAGTATCGGCAATTAGCAAGGAGCAATTGAGGCTGTTTCATCCTCTGTGTTCCTCTGTGTAACAATTTCTTTTGCCGTGATCAATTGGCAATCCTCTATTGAACAAAACATATCCGGCTGGTAAGATAAGGAATGACATTTTTCCTACATTTTGTAATATGAAGGTCATCGGTTTGTGTTCTCTGCATCTCAGCCGTATTCAGCTTCTAATACATTAAAGTCAAGTATTTTTTGTCAATTAACATGAGAGGTTATATGCGTTCGTTAGGTATCAATATTGGATCAACAAGTTTAAAGATGGTGATGGCGGAGGATACGCTCCCGGTTTGGAGCGCGGCGCTTCCCCATGAAGGGGATTTCGCCGCGGTTGTGCATAAGTTATTGGCGGAAGGTCATATCCCCGAAGGTATCCCAACTCTTGTTACCGGAAATGAAGGCCGCTTTATGTTTGACGCGGCGGGAACGCTGGAGCCGCTTTGCGTAGAAGCGGCTCTTAAAGCCTTGGGCTTAAAGGCCGACGCGGTAGTCTCGATGGGAGGTGAGGACCTTGTCGTCTATTCTCTCGATAAAGACGGAAAGATTATCAATAACTTTTCCGGAAACAAATGCGCTTCGGGAACCGGGGAATTCCTGAAACAGCAGCTTGCCCGCATGGACATGACCCTTGCCGATATTGACAAAGTGCCTGACACCGCAAAGGTGCATTCGCTTTCTACCCGCTGTTCGGTTTTTATGAAGAGCGATTGTACCCACCGCCTCAACAAGCGCGAAGCCACGAAAGACGACATCGTTTTGTCTCTGTCCGATGTCATGGCCGTAAAGGTTATCGACTTTTTGAAGCGCGCGCGCGTGAACTCTGGAAAGGTTGTGCTCACGGGGGGCATCACCCTTAACCGCCATATTATCCGCTTTATCCGGGAAAAAGCTCCGGGGATTGAGTTCATCATCCCCGAAACGGCTCCTGTGTTTGAAGCGCTTGGAGCGGCGAATCTTGCCATAACACTCGGAACGCCGCTTCCCCCGGTTGATAATCTTTTAAAGCCGAACGCCATCCGCTTTGATACGCTGGGCGCGCTAAAAGACTGGCAGTCAAAAGTAAAGACCTTTGACGCAAGCGAAGGAAAAGTTCGATCTGACCGCAAATACATTTTAGGCGTTGACGGCGGCTCAACCACCACCAAGGCCTGCCTTGTGGACATGGAAACCGACGAGGTTGTCGCGAGCCACTACGGCAGAACCCACGGCGATCCTGTGAAAGCCCTCAAGGAATGCCTGAAAATTATTCAGGATAAAGTAAAGGCCGATACAGGTGACACAAAAATTGATATTCGCCTCGTTTCTACAACCGGTTCCTCACGCGAAATCCTTGGCGTATTCCTTGAAACACCTGGCGTATATAACGAAATTATTGCCCATTCGGTCGGAACTACCTATTTTGATCCCGGCGTGGAAACCATTTTTGAAATCGGCGGCCAGGACGCCAAGTACGTGCTGTTGAAGAACGGCGTCCCCATCGATTATGCCATGAACGAAGCCTGTTCCGCGGGAACCGGTTCCTTCTTGGAAGAATCCGCGTCGGGCGACCTTTCTATTCACAGCGCAAAAGACATCGGCCCCATCGCTTTGAACGCGGACGCTCCGCTCAAGTTCGGCGAACATTGTTCCGCCTTCATCAATTCGGATATCCGCAAGGCCGTTCAGCAGGGCGCCACAAAGGAAAACATCACCGCGGGAATCGTTTGTTCTATCGTTGCAAACTATCTCAACCGCGTTGTCGGTAACAGAACCATAGGCGGAAAGGTTTTCCTGCAGGGAGGCGTTGCCAAAAACATCGCGGTTCCGCTTGCCTTTGCCATGATGCTCGACAAGGAAATCCTTGTGCCGCCTTCACCGGAACTTATGGGCTGTTTCGGCGTTGCCCTCCTCGCGAAACGCAAGCAGGCCGACGGACTTCTTGAAGAAAAAACCGTTGACATTGACGAGCTTTTGGTCCGTGAGATCGGATACGAGCGCGTGTTTAAATGTCAGGCTTGTGAAAACTTTTGCGAGATTCAGGTGCTCAATGTGAACGGAACCAAGTACATGTTCGGCGGCCGCTGTAACAAGTATACGAATATGCGCAAAGCCGTTAAGGATGTGCCGGTTTTCGATTATGTTGAAAAACGGCAGAAGATGCTCTTTGAAGAATTTGCCGCCCCTGTATCGGAATTTAAAGAAAAACGAAACTATACCGTCGGCATTCCCCGCGCGTTCTCAACTCATACGCTGTATCCTTTGTATTCGTGGTTCTTCCATGAACTCGGCATCAAAACGATACTATCTACGGAAGTCGCGCACGAAGGTGTTGCACGCGCCGAGAGCACCTACTGTTTCCCCGCGGAGATTGCCCACGGAGCCGTGCAGGACTGCCTCGACAAGGGAACCGATTACGTTCTGCTTCCCCATTTTAGGGACATGCCTTCTTATCAGGATGATGTTCACGCGAACTTCTGTCCTATCACACAGAGTCTGCCCTACTACATTGAAAAAGCCTTCCCCGATGTTGATAAAAAACGCTTCCTGCCTTTGGTTGTAAGTTTTAAGTTCGGCGAAAAGAAAGCCCTCGAACTCTTTAATGTGATGACTGGTCTTCTTGGCATTGATGAAGCCGAGACCAAGGCCGCTTTCGATACGGCTATGGCAAAACAGAAAGCCTATCAGGATGCTGTGCTGAAGATGGGAGTTGAAGCCCTTGAAGAAGCGAGGAAAGCCGACCGTCCTGTTATCGCCATTCTTGGCCGGCCTTACAATGCCTTTACGCCGGAAGCCAACATGGGAATTCCGCGGAAGTTTACCACGAGAGGATATTCCATCGTTCCTTTTGATATTCTTCCCTTTGAAGATCAAAAAATCTTCCCGAATATGTACTGGTATTACGGCCAGCAGGATATGAAGGCGGCGAATCTTCTGAAAAACGAAGATAACATTTACGTTACGTTCATTACAAACTTTTCCTGCGCGCCGGATTCTTTCATCCTTCATTACCTTAAATGGACGATGGGGCAGAAACCCTTCCTTGTACTGGAACTGGATTCTCATTCCGCCGACGCCGGCGTCGATACCCGCGTTGAAGCCTTCCTCGACATCATCGACGGGTACCGGGCGAAGAAAACCGAGATTGAAGCCGAACGCTACGATAACGGCTGGAAGTTTATCAGCGACGGTGCGGACAATCTTCATCTGCACAACACGAAAACCAATGAAGATGTGCCTATCCGCAACAACAAGCGCGTGAAGATTCTGTTGTCCAACATGGGCGCGATTTCCACGGAATACATGGGAGCCGCCGTCCGCAGCCTCGGCATCAACGCGGAAGCTCTGCCCGTAGCAACGAACAAAACGATTCAGGTTGCGCGCGCCCACGCTTCCGGCAAAGAATGCGTTCCGAGCCATCTCGTCTTGGGAAGCGCGTTACAGTTCTTTGCGAGCGATAAATACCGGAAAGATGAACTCTACATGCTCTTTGTTCCGATTACAACGGGCCCCTGCCGGACGGGACAGTATTTTGTATTCTACGAAAATCTTTTTAAGGATCTGCGGCTGGAAAACGTCGTGGTCTTTATTCTTTCCGCTGATAATTCTTACACCGAGCTCGGCCCCAATTTCGCGAAGGAAATGTGGAAAGGGGTTGTTATTGCCGATTACCTCAAGGATATTCAAACTTCGTTGAAAGCAACAGCCGAAAAACCAGAAGAAGCGGTAAAGACTTTTGAAAAATCCTGGAGACAGGTTATGCACGCGGTTGAACACAATCCCAGGCAAATCTGGAAGGAACTCAAAAAAGTCGCGGAAGATGTAAAGAAGATTCCGCTTAAGCGCAAGGTTGTCGATTGCCCCAAAGTGTTGATTGTCGGCGAGATTTATGTCCGCCGCGACGATTTTGCCGTAGGCGAACTCACCAATCTTATGAGCGAACGGGGAATCGTGGTAAAAGTATCGGGGATTGCCGAATGGATTCATTACCTCGATTTTGTCCGCGAATATGCCCTCAAGAAATTGATCAAACTTGAAAAGCCCGGCAAACGGCTTTTCTCGAAACCCTACCGCGATCTGAAAAAACTTGAGATTGAAGAATGGTGGAAGCATTCGGTCGAAAAAAAGGTTATCTCGATTCTGAAACCCACAGGCCTTGTGCCGGAAACGCCGCACGACATGCGCGAAATTATGAAGACCTGCCAGGAAAACTTTGTGAACTTGGAACTCAACTCTGAGATTGCAGTTTCCAGCGGCGTCGCAGCAACAGCCATGCAGCACGGATATTCGGGAATTGTGAATATTTCGCCGTTCGCCTGCCTTATCGGCCGGGTTATCGAAGGCCTGTTCACTCCCTGGGCACGTGAACGGAATTATCCCATATTGTCGGTTGAAGTTGACGGAAACCTTCTGCCGCCCAACATCGTGAACAAGCTCAATATTTTTATGGTAAACGTTCTCCGCTTCAAAGGCGGCAATGATCTTTCCAGCTTGATTGATAAGGCTGGTGGTGGGAATGCCTCCGCAAGCGCGGCATTTCAAGCGGGAATTGTAAAAGAAATATGCGGCAACGCGCCCAACTCAAGCGCCTGTGAAGGGTGCAGCGGCTGTGCGTGAAAAATGAGCAAAGAGCAGTGAATAATTAGAGAATAACGAGCAGGCCCGGCAGAACATACTGCCGGGTTCTTTTTTGTATTCAAAAATATTTACTTGACAGATGTTTATTTTACATGTAGCATCATTTCATGAAGATACTTGTAGACGCAAGTGCGGTAATAGCGTATATTGTTGGCGAACCAAAAAGCAATATCGTTATTGAAAACACTGAAAATGCAGATATTGTTTCACCAAGTATTTTACCTTTTGAGATTGCTAATGCGTTAACGAGAATGCGGAAAAGATCAATTATAATTAGTAAAGAAAAGATAATTGAACTTATTGAAAATTTCCATACAATTCCAATTCAATTACTTGATATTGATCTAAAAAGATCCTTGGAAATTGCTTTTGATTACAACATCTATGCTTATGATGCAATATATCTGGAAACAGCAAAAAGGTTAAATTTACCTTTATTATCTTTTGATAAAGGAATGAGAAGGATTGGACAAGAAATTGGTGTTACTCTTTTAGGAGAAATATAATGTTGATATTTGATATTTCAGAATTTACGCAAAATTCTGAAAAAGTTTTTGATGCAGCATTGACTGATGATGTAATTTTGAAAAATGAAAACGGAAATAGTTATAAATTAGTACCTATAACGGAACCTACGTGTAAAAGAAAATCACCCTTTGAAGGTGTTCCCCAAGTAAAACTGAATATAACTACGGATGAAATCGTAGAAATATTACATGAATGCAGAGCAGGGATATAAAGACAAAAATGTCATAGTTGGGGGATTATTATATTGTTTGAATTAGGTTTAATAGGACTTATTATACATAGATAAGTATTGGAGATAAACAATGAATAAATCAATGTATAGCTTGATTGAAAAATATATGTATGATTGCATGAAAGATGCTGCTCATGATCCGGAACATATTTTTAGAGTTTTGTATCAATCCTTACACATTGCGTCAAAAAGACAGGAAAGAATAGATTATAATGTTTTAATAGCGTCATGTTTGTTACATGATATCGGCAGGGAAGAACAATTCAAAAATGATACTATTTGTCATGCCCAATTCGGCGGAAACATGGCAAAGAAATATTTGCTGAAAATACATTGGTCTGAAAAAGACGCCGAACATGTAAATCAATGCATTTCGTCTCACAGATTTCGGGGAAATAATATTCCCGAAACGATAGAGGCAAAAATATTATTCGATTCAGATAAACTGGATGTTATTGGCTGCTTAGGCATTGCAAGAACATTAATGTATGAAGGTCATGTTGGTGATAATATATATACTTTACAGAATGAAGAAATATATATTGGAAATGACAGAGATGTAATAAACAAACAAGAAACATTTGTAATAGAATACAACAAAAAACTAAAAAACTTGTATGAGAAATTCTATACAGAAGAAGCAAAAGAAATTGTCGGTAAATATAAAAAATATGCGGAAATGTTTTATGATAAGTTAATTGAACAAATAAATGAAACCTATCGTTCAAAAAATTTGTTGAATGAAATAATAACAGCGGCTGACGGAAATGCGAGTTAAGAAGTGAGTAATTAGTAAAGAAAAATGGAAAATCTTATTGAAAGTAATAACAATATGCGGAAGTCTAAAATTCATTGATGAAATGAAATATTATGCGGAAAAATTGAAATTAGATGGAAATTGTGTTTTAAGCGTGATTTATCCTACAAAAGAAAATTATACAAAAGATGAAATACAATCTTTTGGAATTGCTCATAATAAAAAAATTGAATTGTCCGATGCAATATTTGTTGTCAATAAAAATGGATATATTGGTGAGGCAGTAAAAAATGAAATTGATTATGCAAAAAGACAACATAAAGAAATAATTTTTATGGAAAAAATGAACACAGAATCATAAAGAATCGAGGCAATCGTAAACTGATATTTGCGGCTGCCTCTTTTTGGGGAATAATGGTATTATAAAATTATTGAAGAAAAAAAATGTATCATATTGTTAAAATACATTCGTTATTCGATCTATTTTGCATTTTAATTGAAATTCAGCTAAGAGTCATATCATATTTTTGAACTTATAAACATATGTTAGGATTATCCAAATGAAAAAAGATGAAATAGCACACGATTTAAAGGAAGGAGTTAAAAAAGGATATTGTAGAATATGCGGAGAATATAAAAAACTTACATCTGATCACATTCCTCCAAAATCTTGTGGTAATGGTAAAAGAGTTAATGTGATAATTAATGAAAAAAAATTTATTTCACAAAATGGCTTTAATTGTCGAACTATATGTGAAAGATGTAATAATGAATTATTAGGTAGTAATTATGATAAAGAGTTTAAGGATTTGTATGATAGGATGGAATCATTTAAGAAATCAAAGTTAATTCTTACTGAAAATATGGTAATAGATGTTGATACAAAAAAAATTCTAAGATGCTTGTTGGGACATTTACTTGCAACCGATGTGTCAGGAAGAGGTCCAATTAAAAATATCTTACGAAACAAAATTGATAATTATTTTCTTCTTGATCAGTATAGAAAATTTGTAGTAGGAGAAATAGAAGAAATAAAAAATATTGATGTATATTATTGGTATTACCCTTTTGATAATATCGTTTTAATACCACATTTTATGAAAGATGTTAACTTTCTTGACGATAAAATACCGAAGATAAATGGTTCTTTAATAAAGATATTCCCAATCTCATTATATATTATTAAAAAGGAAAACGATGTTAGATTACAACATGTTTCAAGATTATCATTTACTGATACCAGTATTTCGCTCAATACTAATCAATCTTTGGCTAATAAATTAGAATATTTTCCTGAACATGTGGGGACAGATTGGGGACTTGTTTTATATAATCCTGAAAATCTAATTAATGTTGAACGATAGAAATAAAACAGTCGTTATAACGCAATCGCAAAACACCGCATATAATCAGGCAACGCAAAAGTGCCTGATACCAAAAAAATCATAGTGTTGCCACGGTTGGCTATACATCATATATACCGTAAATTTTTAATCGAGGCTGTTTTTGGAAATGAAAATAGCCCATCGTTTTATGCATGATGCTTCAGGATAAAACATAGCTTTTTTACTCAAAAAGGAATAGACTATACATATGGAACCGGATATTATTTTTAAGCCGTCAGCCTTTAAGCATGGTATAAATGAAGCTGATATTTATTGGGCGTTCACTACTGCCCGATATGATCTTCCGGTAGAAGGCGAAGAAGATAAACATTTGCTTATCGGATTTGACAATGCGGGAAATCCGCTTGAAGTAATGTATAATGAATTGGACGATGGCAGGATAAATGTTTTTCATGCTATGCCGTGCAGAAGTATGTATATTTCCTTGTTGAAACAATGGAGGAACGAATGAAAGAA
>QMCD01000414.1_pt1 | contig 31115 bp, 33 predicted proteins | sample 1821841 | NCBI WGS metagenome assembly QMCD01 (sample SAMN01991225, study PRJNA193472) | Termite gut metagenome, whole genome shotgun sequencing project. | isolation source: worker | host: Macrotermes natalensis | reverse complement strand
GTATGCGCTCCGAAAGTTTTCCAAAAAACTTTACCGACCTCGCTTTTCTCAACTTAATACCACTAGAAGTTTTTTTGTTCATTCTCTAACCTCCCTATACGTCTGTCCAATGGCGGATGTGTACTAAAAATATTGCTCCAAAAACTCTTCCTTAACGGAGAGCTTATAAACAACGCTTCGGTCGCCGCATTCTGCTGCTTCATTGGCTTCTGGTATTTTTGTAATTTCTTCAATGCATTTATCATGCCTTCCGGATAACGCGTCATCAATGCGGCCGAAGAGTCCGCTAAATACTCCCTCTGACGACTCACCGCCATCTGTGCCAAACCAGCACAAATCGGTGCAAGAATCGCTACAACCAATCCAATAACCAATCCAATAACGTTTCCGCTATCACTATCTCTTCCTCGCCTTCCTCCGAAAATCATCATCCGCGCAAATACGTCGGACAGCAACCCAACTAAGAAAACTAGTCCAAACGTAATCATACTCACTCGAATATCATAATTACGTACATGACTTAATCCATGCGCCATCACAGCCGTCAACTCACTATCGTCCATCAACTGCAGCAACCCTGTGGTAGCAGCAATTGCGGCATGTTTTGGATCACGTCCCGTCGCAAAAGCATTCGGTGCAGGATCATCGATTATATATATTCTCGGCATAGGCAAACCAGCAGTAATTGCTAGATTTTCTATAGTATTCCACAATCTTGGATTATCATTTCTCTCTACTCGCTTCGCACCAGTCGAAATAATCGCCAGCCCCTCGGCTGCAAAATACTGAATAAACACATAGATCAGAGAAATCCCGAACACATACACCATTATACGACTATCTCCAAACAGATACGAAAACAACCAACCAATAACCCCAACCAGTACAACGAACCCCAACATAATGAATATAGTATTGCGTTTATTTGCAGCTATCGCTTTATACATTTAATCGAACTCTGTACTAGAACGAAACCTTTGTATTATCGATCGGCAAACCCTCGTCGAGCGCCGTATGATCTTTTGTATCCCACATTTCACGTTCTCTAAAACTAAAGATCCTAGCTATTACATTCGACGGAAACATCTTCACTTTTGTATTCAAAGTCATGACGCCTGCGTTGTAAAAACGTCGCGACGCCTGAATCTTATTCTCTGTATCTGCATCTGTAGAAAATTCTGATCTGCCTTCAATGCCGGATACTGTTCAGAAATCATACGCATCCCCTGAATAGCCTCACCAAAAGAAGTCTCCGACTTCTCGGCATCCTTCAAAGACCCACTTTCCACTGCCTTTGCGACATCGCTTCTCGCCTCAGCAAACTTGTCCAAAATACCCTTCTCGTGTGCCGCATAACCTTTTACTACAGCCATCAAGTTCCCGAACAAATCGTTACGACGTTTCAATTGCACACCAATATCAGCCCAAGCTTCATCAATTCGCACATTCACTTTTACAAAACCGTTATACGTCGCCCAAAGTATAATTACCAACAAAAGCACCAACCCTCCTGCAACAATCAAAACAATAGTCCCAACACCCATAATCTCCTCCTTATCTTACCCCCTAATTATATCGCAAACACCTATCAAAATCAAGACTTGCATTCTCTCATTTTTGTGTGATATAATAAACACACATGCGGGTTTAGCTCAGTTGTTTAGAGCGCGTCCTTGCCAAGGACGAGGTCGAGAGTTAGAGTCTCTTAGCTCGCACCAGAAAAGGCTTTTCAGTTACCGGAAGGTCTTTTTTAGTCCTTCGCCATCACAATACGTTTGGACATGGAATAAGTTATTAAGAAATATCCACCGTAAATAATCGCGATAAATACCGCAGTTGCAATAATCGACAGCAACAAGTCAGCACTAGCAAAAGTCATAATAATCTTATCCGCGAACATTATCCCGAATATCGAGTGGACAGCCGCAACCAATAGCGGCATGCCGAAGAATATACCAATCTGGATAAGCAAAGTCCGATTCAGCGCTTTTTGGTCCACGCCTAACTTGCTCAAAACCATGTATTTTTCGCGGTTATCAGAGCTTTCAGAAACTTCTTTCAGGCCCAACATCGCCGCACTAGTAATCAAGAATACACTCCCCAGATACAACCCGACAAACGTTGACATCACCGATAACCCAACACTATTTATGTATATTTCGCTCTTCGAGTTCGGCATCAAGGAGCAACCATCACAAGTTTGCCCCACATCAGAATAAACCCTGCCATAGATATCTTCTTCGATTGTGTCTTTTTCTTCATCACTTTCGGCAAGATAATTGCCCACTAGCATGCTCTCTATTGTATAAGAATCTAGGTCTAACCCGTTCGGCACCACGATAAACCCCTGATTTACCGGCCCATCGGACATATATATAAACCCGCTTACGGTATGGTCATATCTAGGCCGAAGCGCGGTGGCACCGACTATGATTTCTGGCGCACGGTGGCTCAAAGCATAGTTCCGTGCCTGCGTGGCATCTGGTTGGTTTGAGACCGCCACATATTCACCATCCGCTAGTTCCACCACTGGCTGGCCATAAAACGTTGCCAGCCTGTTATAATCGCTCACCCGAATTAAATGCTCTCTCATACTTAACATATTATCAATTGTTTGACCAATCGAGTCCTTAACAAACGCCTCTAGGGCTTCTAAGCCGACCGTATCGGCATAGGTGACATCATCGCTCGAGTAGGTTTTCGCAACCTCGTACTCGCTGAATGTCCGGCCTAGGTCAATTCCCAGATTCTCCAGAGCTTGCTCAGCCGTCACGACTTCTCTTTGCTCTTCACCCGGTTTCGTTTCCAACCAAGTAATTACCGAAAGTTGAAAATCCGCCGGTGCATATTCATGTAATTCCGATGTCATTGAGTTGCGAATCGAAATCGCACTGCTAAAAATCCCAATGGTCAAAAATAGCAACAAGCTAATCACCGACATCGAAACCACAGTGGTGTTGATTTTACCATCAACCTCACGCAAAATAAAAGTATTCAATTTGCGGTTATAGAACCCTTTGAACCTTTGGGCGATTCGCAGAGCCAGGCCGGACCAGGACCAAAATAGTAAGAACGTGCCGACCACGCCAAAAACGATATATTGAACCAAGAGCTGGTCCGTAAGATCAGCAAACTTTGCGGTCACCCCCATGTATGCCATCACCAGCAAAACGACAGCAACCATAAACAATAGCGTGCATACAACTGGGTTTCGGAGTTTTATCTTCTCGTTCATCTTGCTACTATGAATCAAATCTATCAGCCGCGTCCGACCCACCGAAATTGCGCTAAAAATCATAACGATCACATATATTGCGCCAAACATACCGAGGGTAGTCAGCAGCGAAGCGCTGGAGAAAACGAACTGGAAACTCATCATATCCACCTCGAAAATGTTGGCGACAAATATCGACATCAACTGCGAAAGCCCAATGCCAATTCCAAGCCCGACTATCAAGGAAACTAGCCCTATTAGCAGAGTCTCAATAAGCAAAATACGCGAAACCTGCCCCTTGCCCATACCCAGCGTCATATAGATTCCGAACTCGCTCTTGCGCCTCTTCATCAAGAAACGGCTAGCATAGATAATCAACAACCCAAGAACCACTGCCACTCCCACGCTCAAAACCGACATCACACTGGTCATCAGGTCTACCAATTCGTGCTGACGGGCAGAGATATTCAGCATCACGGTTTGCGATTCCAGAGAATTAAATAGGTAAAAGATCGTCGTGCCCAAAACCAGCGTAAAGAAGTAAATAGCGTAGTTGCGCAAATTACGCCGGATGTTGCGCACAGAAAGCTTAAAGAGCATCACTAACATCTCCTCCGAGCAACGTCATTACATCAATTATTTCGCTAAAGAACGCTTTTCTTGAATTGTCGTTTCGAGCAATTTCGTTGAATACTTGCCCGTCTTTAATGAAGATAATTCTCGACGCGTAGCTAGCAGCAAAAGCATCGTGCGTCACCATCAAGATAGTCGCTTTCAAATCCTTGTTCAGGTATGTAAAGGTTTCCAAGAGTTGGCGGGCCGATTTTGAATCTAGCGCTCCGGTTGGTTCGTCAGCCAGCACCAGTTTCGGGTTAGTAATTACCGCCCGGGCCGAGGCAACCCGCTGTTTTTCGCCACCAGAAAGCTGATACGGATATTTTTCTAAAATTCTAGTAATCTCCAATTTCTTTGCGACCTCGTTAGTTCTCTCGATCACTTCTTCCGCTCCCACACCTTGAATAGTTAGAGCCAGCGCAATATTTTCCCGTGCCGTTAGCGTATTCAGCAAGTTAAAATCCTGAAAGACAAATCCTAATTCTTCACGCCGAAAACGGTTCAGGTCGTTCCCTTTTAGCGTAGTAATATCCCGCCCAGCCGCAAAAATATGTCCGCTAGTCACTCGATCAATTGTCGAAATAACATTAAGCAGTGTAGTTTTACCGGATCCGGAAGCTCCCATAATCGCCACAAATTCGCCCGCATCAACCTCAAACGAAATGTCACCAATCGCTTTCGTTATATTGGAACGATTGCCGTAGTACTTCTCGATATGCTTGATTTCCAAAACTGTATTTGCACTGTTCATTGAATTTTTCCTTTCATTCTGATTCGCATTCTACACGCATTCGTAAACTATCACAATCGATTTAGCTTACAGCAAACTAACGTTTCCGTAAGGTTTCATCCCGGATTGGCACCAAATACCTATTATTCCCAAACGTGATTTTTACCTCTGTGAACTCACCCTCCACCGAATCAATTTCCAATTTGTGGCCCATATCGCGGCTCAATTCGTTGGATATATATAAGCCCATCCCTGTTGACGATCCTCGCCTCCGATCATTGCTGCCCGTAAAGCCCTTTTTTAGTACCTGTTTTAGCTCTGACTTCTTTATGCCTATACCGTTATCACGAATGCGTAGTACAATTTGCCCACCTTCCTCTTGCGCAAAAATCTTAATCTGCGCGTCACCAGCACCACGGTATTTTACGGCGTTTAATATGACCTGGTTGATAATAAACTCCAGCCATTTTGGATCACTATGCACCGTCATGTTCAAGTTTTCTGTTTCAATCCTCATGCCATTCTTAATTAAACTATCCTTGTTGCTCTTAATTGCCGAGTTGACAATAGTCCTCAAGCCTACTGGTTTGATTACGTAGTCCTTTTCGGCTGCACCTACCTTGGAATAGAATAATGCTTGATTGATGCAGTTTTCAATCTCCTCCAGATATGTTTTCTGCACCCTGTCGCTTTTGTGTAGCGAAAGTTTCAGCCCAGTCAACGGCGTCTTAACCTCGTGCACCCACAGTTCAATATAATCACGAAACTCCTTGTTGTTCCTGGCATAGTCTGCAATTTCTTCCGCCAAAGACCTATCCGTATCAAACAAAACTTCATAAAATATCCGGCCCTCCAAAAAACCCGGCCGATCCAAGAGCTCGGCCAATAAGTACTTTTTATCGAGCTCCCGGAGTGTCCGCTGCATCCGACCGTAAAACCCCCGCTTACGAAAAAAGTCATACAGAAACAGAGCGACACCAAAAACTACACTAAGAACCAAGATACTAGACACTGCTGCTGGATTCACCCGAAAAACCAGCAATATCGCTAGCTCAATCAAAACTAAGCTACAATAGCCCAATAGCTTCACCCCATTATCCCAAAAGTAATCTACAAATTTCATTCCAGAATATACCCTTGAGCTCGCCGCGTTGATATTAATTCCCCCAATCCTACGCTTTCTAATTTGCGCCGCAACCGGTTGATGTTTACCGTCAGCGTGTTGTCATCCACAAACCTATCGCCCTCCCATAAGTTGTCCATAATATCCGCACGGGACATGGTTTTACCATGGTTTTTGACCAAATAACTCAAAATCGCCAACTCATTTTTGCTCAAAACGATGTCTTGCCCAGCAGATCTGAGTACGCTTTTGGCCAAGAAAATCTCGATGCCTTTATACTCTAAACTTTCCGCGCTAGATCCCTGGAAACGTTTCAGTACGGCCTCAATTCGCAACAACAAAATTTGCGCACTATACGGCTTGCGCACAAAATCATCTGCTCCGTAGCTCATACTCACCACCTCATCCATCTCACTGCTCCGGCTAGTCAGAACGATGATTGGCACCCTATTCCCCGATTCTCGAACTTTCTTCAAGACCTGCATCCCATTTAACACAGGAATGCCTACATCCAACAACACCAAATCAGCTCTGGATTTCAGGACTGTCTCGACCACGTTCGCAAAATCATCCACTACTACCACCTCATAGCCATTTTCGCCCAAAATGCGGGTCAACTCATCCACGAGCCTCGTATCATCTTCGACGACCAGTATCTTTGCCATACTATATATTATAGCATATTACGGCTAATCTGTCAGCTTGAGGTCAAAGCCGCGAGCCGGTACCTGCACGCTAGTCCAGTTCACCGCTAACGCCGTTGCTGGACGACTGTAGCGCAGAGTTAATTCCTCCACCCATCCCGCCGGAACTCTAAAGAAGAGCCAGCCGTTTTCTATTTCGCTTACGCCTGTGGTTGAAAGCAAGCGCAGGTCATGCTTTTTTATAAAATCCTTAAAAAGCGCATTATCCGACTGGACCAGCTCCATTCCAGCAAACAGCGACAAATCGCTCGGATCTACCGGAATATATAGGTTCTTGCTATTATCAACTTCTATCTGCAATGCTACGCCCACTAGACTCCCATCCTGCACATCGGCTTTTCTATCAATTTCTACGCCGGATAGGATATACTTGACAGTGATTATCGATTTCCAAAGCTCGGGGTTTGCGGAGTTGGGCCCCGAATCGCCCTCGTCATAGTTCAAGATGCCGTGATTCAACGAGCGAGCCTTGATTTTAGTGCCATTCGTCATGAGCTTGACGGCATAATCCGGATCGTTCTTATTCAGCTCGTCCTGCAGACCGGAGACCTGGTTCATTAAAGTGTCAAATCCACCGTCCAAAAACTTTACCACTCCAAAAGCCACTACACTAAAAATTAGCACTACCAATATGATTCTGGAGCGGTTTCTGCGCAAGAACCCTAACAAACCAAACTGTTGCTGTTTCATACTAACCCTCTCATGCTAAGATTATACCAAAGCTCCTTCCACTTATCAACACCTAAATCACTGGGGCGAGCATTCTCTGGAATCCTAACTTCGGCAAGCGCGCTCGCAGCTGCAGTCTTACTGATCTTAAGCCCCGCGGCCAAATTACTCACCAGTTTTTTGCGCGGTGACGAAAAGCCAATCTTGACCAATCGAAAAAACCCTTTTTCCGGAATATCACCCAACTGATCGCGAGAATAAACATCAAACACCACCACCTGCGAGTCAACTTTGGGCGGCGGCGTGAATTCTGTCGCTCTGACGACTTCACCCAAGCTCACGCTGGCATAAATCTGGGCCGAAACGCCCAAAATACTCAGGTCTCCCGGCCCAGCCGCCAACCTTTCGGCTACCTCTTTTTGCACCAGTAGCACCATTTTGCGGGGCTTTTTCCCGCCAGCTTCTGCCAAAAACCTCTTGATAATCTTGCTAGTTATGTAGTATGGCACGTTTGCCACCACGTCGTACACATCCGGCAGTCTTTCCAGATTAAACTGCAAAATATCCTCATTCACCACCTCCAGATCTTTTTCGTGTCCGGGAAAAAGCCCCGGCAGCTTCGCCGCCAAATCCTCATCCAACTCCACCGCCACTACCTTTTCATAGTTCTTCAACAACGCAGACGTCAAAAAACCCAACCCCGGGCCAATCTCCAAAACAGTCCCCGACGTTTTATTATAGCATACCTCGTTTTTTTTGTCAATACTCTTTGTGCTTTTCTCGGGAGCCACCTCTGTCAAACAGCCTTTCGCATCCCCCACAATCCGCATCAAAATCTCCCGATTTTTCAGCCAATGCTGCCCCAGAGTTTTTTTATTCTTCATTCCGATTTGCCAAAGTGTAGTGCGTTGTGTATATGTTATGGGCGTATTGCAAGCGCTTATCCTCCCTACAGATTCCACACCTTTCAAACTGATTCTGGAAAATCCTCATCGCTTCGTCAATCGAATCTGTCGCCATAATCGCATTCTTTACCTTCGCATATCCTCCATTCAACTCAATCATCAAAAACTGCAGCTGGGTGTGGATACTCGTCGGATCGTCCATCGCCAACAGTTTTGCTCTACGCCCAGCAGTCCATTGAGCAATTCCCAACCCACCCGGCGCATCCGAAGTCTTAAACCTATGCTCCTGCATCAAATTCCCCATTATCCCCGCCGTCTGCTCCGGAGAAAACCCTTGGCTAATCAAGAAATCCCAAGTTATTCGCTCGTTTTCCACCGGTGTTGTGTAAACACCCTGCGCGATCTTGGCCCCGACAACCTCCACGCGCGCCACCGGCTCTTTTGTCACCACCTCCGAAATCTGCGTCCGGCTGGTCTCCACCCCGTCCTGCATTTCCACCTCAAACGTGATTTTTTTCAAACCAGCCGCACCCTCCTCTTTCACCTCCAAATACCCCTTGTCGTGATCAAAATCCTGAATCTGCTGCACCTCAAACGGGATTTCCACTTCTTCGCTTATCAGACTTACGCCATTTCGCCAAATCTCAAGACTATTCGATTCCACTAATCTAGTATCAGGCGCCAAAGACACGTAGTCGTCCACGCCCCTGCCCAGTTCACGCTCAGCCAAAAACTCACCAACCGTTTCTGCTTGGGTGCGCAAAGTCATCTGCTCGCCATATAACTTCAGTTCCACAACCTTCGCTCGCCGCACCACAAACGATGTATTTACGCCAGTCTCAACCAAATTTGCACCGTTAGACACTGCCAGTTCCACCTTATCCTCCGGAAATAACTCAATTCCCGCCGCGCTCGCCACCGCCCGCGGCTCCTGCGCCGAGGTCAATATCTTCACCGAAATCCGCCCATCCGTCACCACCGCTGGCTTGGCGCGGTAGATATTCACAAAAAAACCACCGTCCGAAATCTCTTCGTCCAACCCCGGCTCTACCTTGTCGCCATCAAAAAGAGCGATCTTGGCAATTTCCAGCGCTTCGCGCACCGTTTCGGCATCCATTTTTATCACTTTTTTACTGCCACCATCAAAAATCGTCACCAATTTGCCATGCTCGGGCGCATCAATCCTGGACTCCATGCCGTCAGCCGACACATCACGCGGACTCAACGCGCCCGCCAACATCGGCCAAGCGCAAATCCCAGCAAACGCCGCGATCCCCACCGCACTGATTCCCCGCCGCATTTTTACTCCAATCTTCAACATATCTACATATCCATTTTAGCACCCGGCAAACTTTTTGGCAAGTCTTGCCAAAACATAGGTGTTGAGTTATAATAAGCCCACGCACGACAAGGTCCCTTCGTCTAGTGGTCTAGGACGTCTGGTTCTCATCCAGAAAATCGCGGGTTCGACTCCCGCAGGGATCACCACAGTTTATTCCTGACGCGCTCCCATAGCTCAGCTGGATAGAGCAAGACGGTTCTAACGTCAAGGTCGGGGGTTCGAATCCCTCTGGGAGTACCAAACGGATTTATGATATAATGAAACTACATAATAATAACGGAGGGAACATGGAATCGAACAACACGAATTACGAAGCAGCAGCATGGATCGCAACCAACAATGCGGATGAACTCAGTGCAATTCAAGGGTATTACAATCTGCTAGAAATTGTCACCGACCCAGCTGACCAAGCAGTAATTAAAGAAATCATCAGTGACGAAAAGAATCACGCACACCTACTGACCGAAATGGCGCTAAAATACGACTCTGGTATCGCCGAAGCCAAGGATTAGGCAGCACCAAACTTAAGTAAACTATGTTTGGGCAATTTCTTTATACAGTCCTGTTTTACAGCGTTGCGATCATCGCCCTCATTGTTGTGCCAAACTTTTTTCTTAAACCCAAATCCCGCACCAACAAAAAAACCCTTGGCCTAAACGGATGGCCACTGTGGCGCGACATTGGTCTGGCTCTAGCTGGTTTGATTTTTTATCTAATCCTATCCTACATCCTAACAACCGCTTTTTCTGCCATCTTCCCCTGGTTCCAGGCCGAGGAAACCCAGGCCACCGGTTTCGAGGCGGCAGCGCGCGGATCAGACCTGGTCTTTGCTTTTCTCTCGCTCGTGGTCATTGCACCAATCGCCGAAGAGGTTCTATTCCGTGGATTTCTATACGGCTGGCTACAAAAAATCCGCCTCAAAAATGACAAGAACTTCCCGCGTTGGATAGCCATAGTCCTAGTTTCTGTACTATTCGCCTTTTTGCATGGCCAGTGGAATGTTGCGATTAGCGTTTTTGCGCTGTCAATCGTTCTTTGCGTTCTGCGCAACATCACCGGCACCATTCACGCCAGCATCATCTTGCATATGATCAAAAACGCCATCGCCTTTGCGCTTATTTTTGGCAACATAAACCTCCAGCTGCTCGTTCAGCCTTCGTAATCTGAACTCGGTGCTAGCCGTTCCATCCAAAGCCTCAGTTCTTCCAAAACGAACTGCTTGTCTTTGTCCTTACCAGCGCTCTTACTGAGCATACGTAATTCCCGCGCAAACTCCGGCAGCTGGGCGCTGATCCGCTCCGCACGCCACTTTTCCCAAGCCTCCGCCTCATCGTCAGATAAGCTTTTTGGATAATTACGGGCCTTATATCGCGGAAACATTTCCGCCAACCGCTGATCGCTAAACTTAGGCCTATAACCAGCCAACTCTTTCGCGACCGTGATATTCCGCACCACATCCGCCTGCACTCGATCAAAGTCTTCCAAGAAACCATCGTACAGCTGCGCTTCGGCGTGCAAGTTTTTGCCGAACTCCGGCCGAATAGTGCTTTTACGCACCCGCTCTTTCAAGTCTGGCATCGCCAACAGCCTTGCTTTATTCTCGGCTACTTTTTGCCTGTCCAGGCCTAGCTTTTTCCAGCCGTCGCCAGCCTCCAGCACCGCCACCGGCGCCACCGCCGGGCAACGGTTCAGGGCCAACTCTTTTACCGACATATCAAAGTCAAAGTCGGGCGAACTGGGGTCATTACGCAGATCAAACACCAACGCACTGCCATTTTTACCCTCTCCAATCGGCAAAGCAACCGTGCACTTGTTGAACTCGGAGCTATACCGCCCGCTGCAGTAAACGAATTCTGCCGGTTTTTTTTCACCAGTCTTCACCAATCTTTTTACATTGTTCTTGTCCCGCATATTGAATAGATAATCAAACAACTTGGGCTGTTTTTCCCGAATCAATCGGGTGACGTCAATCAGGGCATTTACGTCGGAGAGGGCATCGTGTGCCGCTGTATGCTTAATCCCATTCAGCTTCGTGATCAGCTCCAAGCGGTTAGTCGCTTTGCCGTCTTTATCTACCGGCCAATTGATTCCTTCCGGCCGCAGCGCCCGCGTCATCCGCACCACGTCCAATAGGTCGAACCGGCTGCGGTTGTCCTTCCAAGCCCACTCATACGGATCATGAAAATTACGCCAAAACAGGTAGCGCATGAATTCATCGTCAAATCGCACGTTATTATAGCCAATCGCCACCGTGTCCGGCGTAAAAACCTCACTAAATAAGTACCGCGCCAATTCCGCCTCGCTAACCCCATCCGCCAGAGTCTGCTGCGGCGTGATGCCAGTCACCATCAGCGCGCCCGGGTGCGGCAACACATCTTCCGACACTTTCACCAGCATATTTACTGGTTCGCCAATTGGCTGCAAGTTCTCATCGGTCCGCTGGCCAGCAAACTGCATCACCCGGTCCTCTCGTGGATTCAACCCGCTAGTCTCCAAATCGTAAAAGAAATATGTCTTCATACCTAGGATTATACCACGGATTAGTTGATCAGGGAAAACACCCCGACCCATAGAAAAAGCCCGCGAATATCGCGAGCTCTTTGGTTTTTTGTACTAATACAAGCGCGGTATCTTTCTGGAGCGCTCCAGCAGCTCTTGCCCGGTAAATGTTCGCTCGGCGGCAAACTTCACCCACTCCAGCTTTGCGCCATCATCATGAGCCGGATCAGCAAAAGCCCTCTGGCACGACACGGAATCATGGCGATAAACAAGCACGCCGCCATTCGGAATACTCTGACTCTTATCTTTAAATACTTCGTCGAGCTCCTCGGGTAACCAGTTTTCTATCAACGCCCTGAAGTATTGCATCAAATCGCCGTGCGTAACCATCACTACTGTTCGACATTGGCTACACTCCAATTCATACAATAGCCATCTCAAGCTTAATAGAATGAGTCGCCTAGGCTCGCCGCCAGTCGGGCTAAACTGGTACCGCGAAGTCGCCTCCATATAATTGTCGTATGGAAAATCCTCGCCGCGAAGCGCCGACATCTTTGCTCCATATGCACCCCAGTCCCGCTCGGCCAACCACTCTTCCGTGTGCCAGTGAGCCTTCGGGGCCAAGAACCCAGCCGTCTCGGTTGCTCGTACATAGGGCGAGGTATAGTAGCCAGTTTGGCCTACTGAATTACTGTTGCTGCCGCCCAGCAAACCTTCATTTAGTAGAAAATCACCAGCTCGCTGAGCCTCGACCTCGCCTTTTGGCGTCAGTCGGTGCTGCCAATCAGGACGACAAAACATCGCCTGTCGATCGTATGCTCGGCCCGTCGGGTCGTCCTCTTGCTTCAAAAACGCTACATTACCCTCGCTCTCACCATGACGTACCAGCACAAGTTCCCTCAAATGCGCTCTCAAAAAAGAATACACTTGTAATGTTCACCGTCCCCACTCTTAGGATAGTTCTATTATATACTATTCTTCGCCAAGTGTAAAGCGTCTGCCGGCAATTTCAATCTCAGAACCATCCGTGGCCCCGCGCCGCGTCAGTTCGGATTTGATTCCCAGTTTCTTCAGAATATCTCGCAGCCGGTTTACGCTAAAAAGATTGGAGAAATCGGTCCGCAAAGCGAATTTTTCGACTTTTTCGCCCGAAACCCTGAATAACTCGCCATTCCCAGCACTTTTTTCAGTCTTTTTCACCTTCCATGCGTCCTGTTTGGCCGTTTCGCTCAACTCTATCACTGGTAGTTCCTCATCGCCGCTCGTTGCATCTGCCAATGCTTTTTCCGCCTCCGCCCTAATCTTCGCCTCTGCCACTACCTGACGGCGCAGTTCTCGCAATAATTCAACCAGCCCAACGTGCGCCTGCGCCGAAATCGCAAATACTTCCCGAATCCCCGGATTCGCTGCCATTATCGCCTGTTTTTGCATTTCAGTAATCTCGTCATCCAAGCCCTCAGTTTTGGTCAGAGCCACCACCTCAGGCCGCCCAACCAACTCTGGACTATACTTTTCCAACTCCTCGCGTATAGTCAGGTACCTTTCGCCCACATCCTCCGCATAAGCGTCAATCAGGTGCAGCAAAACACTAGTTCGTTCGATATGCCGCAAAAACGCGTCGCCCAAACCTTTTCCTTCGGCAGCTCCTTCTATCAAGCCCGGGATGTCGGCAATCAAGATCGAACCGTCATCCACTGCTGCCACCCCTAGATTCGGCACCAAAGTCGTAAACTCGTAATCTGCAATTTCCGGTCGGGCATTGGAAACCACGCTCAGGAACGTCGATTTACCCGCATTCGGAAACCCCACCAACCCCACATCCGCTAATAATTTCAATTCCAATTCTGCCTCAAACTCTTCGCCCGGCTCCCCGACTTCTGCCACACGTGGCGCCTGGCGCACCGAGCTTTTGAAGTGCGCATTACCAAACCCACCGCGGCCGCCCTTCGCCACCACCGCTCGCTGCCCATTAGCAGCCAAGTCGGCGACCATTTCATCATTGTCGCTCCTCCGCACCAGAGTCCCCACTGGCACCTTCACGATCAAGTCTTCTCCGCTCGCCCCCGTGCAATTCCGCTTCGAGCCATTTTTGCCATTTTCCGCCTTTAATTCCGGGGTATAACGAAATCCCAGCAGAGTGTTTTCGTCATCCGTCGCCTCAAACACTACGTCGCCCCCATCACCGCCATTGCCGCCATCCGGACCGCCACGCGGAATATAAATCTCGTGCCGAAAGCTCACCGCCCCCGCGCCACCATTCCCCGCGGCCACAAATACTTTCGCTGTATCGACAAACATACCCTCATTATACCACATTCTTGGGCATTAATAAATATAGTGGTACACGCCACCCGTAGCCTGCGCCCACGAAAATGTCCGCGAAGACGTCACATTCCAACCCCTAGCGTTCATCTCTGAAACTGTCACGGACTGCCCGGGAACCACGCTTTCCACCACCATCACGTGCCCAAAACCACCATAGTTATGCATCACCGCGCCGACCTGCGGCTCCAAACCAGTCGCAAACCCACTCATCTGCGCCGCATAATACCAAGACGTAGCATTACCCCAGTTACCACCAATCGGTCTGCCCAACGCCGCTCGCCGCTCGTAAGCATACCATGTGCAATAACCATACGCGTATCCATTACCCGAAGATGCCGAAAACGTCGGCTTCTGAACCACCGGCGGTACATAAACCGGCGGTGCCACATATTCTGGCCGCTCAGTCTCTGGCAACTCGCCGTTCGGCAAAATCACCCGCATCCCAACCTCTAACCCACTCACCTCCAAGTCGTTTACCGCCACGATCAAATCAGCATCTGATTTGTATTTTTCCGCCAAACTTTGCACCGTGTCGCCCTCTTTTACTACATAAACTACGCCGTCCACGGCCGGAATCAAAATCTCCTTGCCAGTCTCAATATCCTCATTCTTCAAACCATTAGCCCAGCGCAAAGTCTGCACGCTCACACTGCTGCGCGCTGCAATATCCGCCAGGCTTTCGCCCTCGGCCACCACATATGTCCGAATCCCCCGCGACACCGCCGGGTTCAAAACCTGCGGCTTGTTGATCGATTCATCATCCGTTTGCCCAGTATCCTGCTTTAGGCTCAAAGATGTGGAGATATTCGCCGCATTGGCGGCTATCGGCAAATTTGCCGCCTCGGCCAAATTGGCCACCACGTCCACCTCTGTAATCTGGTTCACCGAAAGCCGTGAGCCGAACGGATCACCATTCGATCCAGCCACCAAGCCAGAGCCATTCGCGCCCTGCGCCGAAATAAAAGCCAGCCCGCCCAGAATCACCACGGCCGTAGCCACGTAGCCCACCACAGCCCCCCATCTGAACCCCCGCTCTTTTTTCACACTCATACCTACCATTTTACTCCTTATGTTCTAAAATGTCAATGCAGGAAAGACCCCTGTGCAAACAGAGGTCTTTCAGTGAAGGTTTATTTTAGTCTTTTTTACGGCTAGTGATATAGGCGCTGGCGCTTGCCGTAATCGCACCGATACCAATAATTCCGCTTACCAGGCCTTCCGGAGCACCAGTCACCGGCAAGTCCACTGGAGGCCGCGTGGCGGGTTTTTCCGGCTGCTTCGGCTCTTCAGGAGCCTTACAGTTCGGATCATCAGCGGTCAATTCTGGGTCAAATTCGCACGGCGTTGGCTCTTCAATCTCCTTACAGTCAGGATCGTCCGCGGCCAATTCCGGATTGTATTCACAGGGCTCCACGGGTTCCACGCAGTTTGGATCGTCGGCCGCTAGGCTCGGATCATACTCACATGGAGTCACCGGAGGCACACAGTTCGGATCATCTGCGAACAGACTTGGATCATATTCGCAAGGCACTTTCGGCTCAACGCAGTCCTTGGTCACCGTCACAGTGGCCGTGTCACTCTTTTCGTTCAAGTTAAACCCATTGCCCGCATCTGTTGGGCGAGCTTTAACGATATTCACCAGAGTGTTGACTCCACAAACCGCCAGGTCGTCGTTCGCGGCAACCCTGGCTTCGAACGTCACCACCGCGCTCGCGCCCTTGGCCACCGTGCCGATATTCAATCCGGCAGCAGTCGTAATCCCATCCACGCCAACCGCACCCCGCACCCGAGTCGAACCGCTAACATAAGTCATGTTATTTGGCAACTCATCTTTCAAAATCACATTCTTCTGCTCAGTCTCTCCAGTGTTTGTGTAAACCAACTGGTATTCAACGGTTTGGCCTGGCCGCACATTTGCCACAGTGTCGCGCCAAAGGGTCTCACCCTGCGCCCGAGCCTGCTTAGCAATCGAAAAATCAGCGCTCAAAACTTCCGCTTTTACCTTAAAAGTCACCCAGCCAATAAACTCAGAGCAGCCCGGCAACAAACCGTTCATCTGTTCATAGCCAAGCAAGGCGCCCGTACCATTGCCGTTACCAGAAATCAAACTATCCGGCAAGTTGAAATGCGACACACCATTATATCGGTTAGTGTAAAGTGCCGAACCAGGTACGTACTTCAATGTAAAGTCCTGATTACTGCTGAACTTGACCTCATCCCACACTTTGGTCGGGCTGGAGTTGCTAGATTCGATAATACCGCTCAAAATAAAGGATTTGGCAGCCTCTTCGCCGAACCAAGGGGTCACCCGAGCCCGCACATTTTGCGCCGGCGCCGAGTTATCATTGTAGTTCGTCGCCTTGTTATTGTGCACATACATCCGCACAAAATACTCTTTGCCATCCGCAATTGTCAGATCATTACTCCAGTTCACAACATCTTCGTTGCACTTGGAATTGCTCGGGTTTGTTGGACTCACTTCACAAGCCGTCACAAAGTTCCGCTCATCGCCATACTCTTGGTTATTCGTGATTGAGTTAAACACATTATAAGTGGCCGGCTTATCCCACGTAAATGTTGGCAAGTTGCTGCCAAAGTCGCTCCCGCGCGACGGGCCCCAGGCGTTCATCGCCGCCGGTACCGCCACAGCTGCCAAAGCCGCTGCTACCAACACCGCGGCTTTCCGCCTTGATGCCGTCTTAAAAAATTGCTTGATTTTCTTGAACATATATCTCTCCCCTTTCTTTTGTGGGTCTATCCCTTTTCAGGGTTAATTATGAAACTACCAAACCTTGCACTGGATCACCCTTACTGATTTCAGCGCTACATAAGCAGTATAGCACACACATGCAAGAAAGTCAATAGTTTTTATAGACTTTAGCTTTTTCTGCAATAAAATGGTTAAGCTTATCCGCTACAGCATACGAGAAACACCTCAGCAACCGACCTTTCGCGGCATTTTTTTCACCTCTCACGCCAAAACCCTCGACATTTTGCTACGGATATATATAATTAACCTTAGGATGGAACTGCGATGAAAATCCAAGTAGAAACAGACGAAAAACTAAAGGAAACAGAGGTCGTCATTCGCTGTCCAGCAAATCCCGGGCAAGCCAAGCGGATTCAGGCCGAAGTCATGTCTGCCCTCAGACATGTCCAACGACTAGAGGTCAACCAGGGTGGCAAAAATTTCTACCTCGCCCCCGAAGATTTCATATTCTTTGAAGTCGTAGATAGCCAGACTTTTGCCCATACAGGGGCGGAAACCTACCAAATTCGCTCCAAACTCTACGAGCTCGAAGAATCGCTACCCGCCAGTTTCGTCCGGGCGTCCAAATCAACCATCATTGGCGTTCGGCACATTTTATCTATCCGTCGCAATCTCACCGGCCCCAGCTTAGTGCAGTTCAGGGACTCGCACAAACAAATCAACGTTTCACGCAGCTATTTCAAGCAGTTACGCAACAAATTAAACGAAAGGAGCATTATAAAATGAATAAAAAATATGGAATCTGGCGGGCTTTTTGGGGATTATTTTTCCTCGCCGCGGCCGCCGCGGTTGCTCTAAGCGCCGCGGGTATCTTTACCTTTGGAATAAATATCGGCTGGCTGCTCCTGATAATCTTCCTATCCGCCATCGGCATCGGCAGCTTGGTCAAGCTGCAATGGTTCGGCTTCTTTATGCCGGCAGCTGGGATTATTACCATCCTGGCCACCCAAACCGACCTCGTCAACTTGAGCGGCCGCGGCATTGGCACCCTTTGGGCCACCGCCGCCCTTGTGGCCATCGGTTTCTCTATCTTGTTTCATCGCCGCTGGGGTAGCCATAACAGCCACAAATACCGGGGCGACTACGACAAAGTTATCGATGAAGCCGACGGCGAGGAAACCACCGTCCACGTCAGCTTTGGTTCCACAATCAAATACATCAATTCCGAAGATTTCCGTCGCGCCGTTCTGGAATGCCAATTCGGTGCGATCAAAGCCTATTTCGACAACGCTAAAATCAAGGGCGACAGCGCGGTCATCGAGATAAATGGGTCATTCTCTGGGGTCGAGCTATTTATCCCCCGGAACTGGCGGGTCGTCAACGATCTCCACGCCAACCTGGCTGGCGTGGAAGAAAAGAACGGTCACGGCAGCCGCTCTAGCGACAGCGAAAAAGGCGGCAAGACCGTCACTCTGGTCGGCAATATCAACCTGGCCGGTGTCGAGATTACTTACGTATAACTTAACCTGTGGATAAATCTGTGTAAAATCCTCTTGCTTTTTTCCGAGCCATCATGTATAATAGTAGCAATTAATTTATAAACAAAAACCAGCAAAAATTAACACAAAAACAAGGAAAACCAACAGTGAACGACGATATAGTGGGCGCCCCAGTGGTCAGCGTAACACAGAATTTTAACTTTTTAGGCAACAACTTTTTGGCCGTCAACGCTATCGCATTTACGGCAATTACTGTGATCCTGGCCCTAACCATCTTGCATATCAAAAAGCATTGCCGGCCGATGCGCCTCGGCAGCTCAAAACACTAATCTATCGGCTCGTCTTACAGTACTCGCCCGGTTCCAAGTCGCCTAAATCATACCGGCCAAAGTGCGTCCGGTGTAGCGCAACCACCGTGTACTCTAGAGCTCCAAAAGTCCGACGGATCTGCCGATTACGCCCCTCTTGCATCGTCACCCGCCAAGACTTTCCGGAATCGCCAAGCCGCTCCAAACCCAGTTTCGACTTTCCATCCGGCAGTTCTAAGCCAAGGTCCGCAATCATCTGCTGATGTAGGGGTGTAAGTGGCCGGTCCAACCCAGCCTCATAGACCTTTGTCTTGGCAAATCTCGGGTGAGTCATCTCAAATGCAAAATCGCCATCATCCGTCAAAAGTATTAGCCCGGAGCTGTCTGCATCTAGCCTACCCACGGTCTTCAAACTACGGAACTCTTCCGGCAGCAATTCATACAAAGTCTGCCGCTCGCCCTGCCGTTTTCTTGACGATACATACCCGGCGGGCTTATTCAAAACCACATAGGTGTAGCCGGCTCTCTTCGGTATCGGCTTACCGTCCAATGTAATCTCCGTATCCGCAGAATCCTCAACAGTTTGCCCTAACCGCGCCACATCCCCTCCGACTCGCACCCGCTTGGCTGCAATCAAATCATCCGCTTCGCGCCGCGAAACGCCCAAACTGTAGGCAAGCATCTTATTCAACCGCATAGGTCCGCCAAACGCGCGATTCCTTTAGAAGTTCTGTTCCGGCGGCGCGATGAATGGATTCCCTGCGGCAGACTCGCCCACAAAACCAGCCCCAGCATCACTTGGCATCTGCGATTGTGCTGGTGCGGCGCCACCAAAAGCGGCTGTATCTGTAGCCGGAGCGCCAGTATAGCCAGGAGTGGCCTCAGGTTGCGCCGCCGCCTCAGTACCAACTGCACCGTTCTTGTCCCCCAAAACCTGATGCACTGCGTTAATTACATCTTCAATTCCCACCTGCGACTTCACCAAGTATTTATCGGCCCGCAGGCTCTCGCCCCTCTCTCGCTGCTCATTGCCGGAAAGCGCGGTCATCAAAATAACTTTTGTCCCTTTAGTCTCTGGCGTCGAACGCAAAATATCCAGCATATCAAACCCACTGATCTTGGGCATCATAATATCCGAAATAATCAAGTCTGGCCTTTCTGCCGTAGCCATGGATAATGCCTCTTCTCCGTCCGGAGCCGACAGAATCTGATACCCTTCCGCCTCTAGCCGTACCTTATAAATCTCGCTCAAATTCTTGTCGTCTTCCACCAATAATATCTTTGTCATTTCGACCCTTCCTCCTTTATTACTGTCGGCCATCATCAGCCAACATGCCTTGGTTCTTATTATACATCAACTGATTGTATTCGTCTAGGCTAATTCGCGGAAAAGAAGCGAAGAAAGTGCTGCCCGAACCCAGAACGCTCTCCGCCCAAACTCGACCCCCCATGGCTTCAGCTCGTTTTTTGGTGATAAACAATCCCAAACCTGTACCGCCGATTTCCCGCGTGTCACTATTATCCACTCTGTAAAACTTCTGAAAAATGTGCTTTACCTCCTCCGGCGCCACCCCGATACCGGTGTCCTTGACCGACAACACCACATTGTTATCATCTCCGCCCACGTCAACCGTAATTCCGCCCTGATGGGTGTATTTTATGGCATTTTCGATAAAGTTCTGCAGAATCTCACTGTAAAAATCTTTGTCGATATTAGCATAAAACACTGGGTCGATATGCTTTGAGCCAGAATGTTCGCTGCCACTCGGCATCACGGAAAAACTAAGCCCCTTCTCGACCGCTTTTTGCACCATAGCTCCAGCAATAGACTGCGTCAACTCATTCACATTCACCGGCTCTGGGCGCATATTGTATCTTTTATCTTCCAGCGCCGTTGTACTTAGTAGATCCTGGAATAGTCGCCCCAGATGCTCACTAGCATCATGCGCTTTTTCCAAATAACTGCGTGCGCGATCATCAATCGTAGCGGTTGACGGATTCAAAGCCAAGCCCAAAAACCCTTCGATCGCCGCCACCGGCGTGCGCATTTCGTGGCTAGCCGTGCTGATAAACTCCGATTGCTCGCTGTTCTTTTTTAACTCTGCCGAAATATCATGAAACGATACCACCACACTGTCATTGCCGTCATCCGCAATAATCGCCGTCAGCGACACTGGAATCTGCTTACTGCTAAAATGGGTGACAATCTGATAGTCTTTAGACTGAAAGAACCGATCTTTTGCATCCAACTCCGGTCCTGGCGTGTTAGTAATTTCCGACTTTTGCAAATTCGCCAAATTCGCCACCATTCTGGCGATCGGATTCTCCGCCTCGGCTAGCAGCTGCCCGTTAAAACCCGCCAGCATCAAAACACTTGACCAATGCAGCCCGACCACATCCGTATCATCCCACCCCACGATTTGTATCGACGCCGGATTCGCCAATTTTATATTCCCCGAAGCATCAATCACCAAAATACCATCCGTAATCGTATGCAACACAAGCGCACTTTCAGCCAGGTTATCACCGCCGTTCTTATCTTTTTCGTGCTTTTTGCTGCCAAAAATCCCAATCATACCCTCATTTTAGCATAAGCGGCCAGAACCACCAAATCCGCCGATGAGCAAAAACCACGGTCTAGTCGCTTGTCAAAGCTTCGATTGCCCGGTTCAAGCGAGCCAGCACCACGTTCTTGCCCAAAACTACCATAGTCTCGTTCAAAGCTGGAGAAAATGGTGCAAAAGTCAGCGCAATCCGAATCAAACTAAATAGCTGCACCGGTTTCTTGCCGGTTTCCACCAGCAGTTCGTTCAAACTATCCTGAATCTTCTCACTCGTCCATTCAGTGTCGTTCAACTTCGTCACCGTCCGCTGCAATAAGTCCGCTAGCTCTGCCTCCGAAAAGCTCTTCAACTTTTTATCACCCGTCATCATTTGCAGGTCCACCGCAGGGTCGGCAAAGAAGTAGTCCGTGCCAGTGCGCAGGTCACCCAACGTCTTCAACCGATCTTGCATCAATCCCAAGATCTGCTTTTTGTAAGCAGGCAAGTCTGGCCCCACCCAGGTCCCGCTACTGGCCGGCCAAAAACCTTCCGACTGCGTATACAACTCTTCGACCGGAAGTCGCCGAATCCACTGGCCGTTCATCCAAATCAGCTTATTCTCATCAAATCTTGCCCCAGACCGTTGAATTCGCCCAATCTCAAACTTATCCATCAATTCTGCCATTGTAAATATCTCTTGCTCGGTTCCGTCATTCCAGCCTAAGGTCGCCAAGAAATTCAGCATCGCTTCTGGCAAATAACCTTCCTCCCGATACTCGGTCACACTTTTAGCACCATCCCGCTTGCCCAACTTTTTCTTGCCATCTGGACGCAAGATATGCGGGAAAGAAACAAAAATCGGCGGCGTCAATTCCAGCGCCTCATATAGAGCCAGGTAATTTGGCGTGCTAGATACATACTCCACCCCACGGGTGGTATGCGTGGTTTCCATTTCCGCATCATCCACAATATGCGCAAAATTATACGTCGGCAACCCGTCGCTCTTTATCAAAATAAAATCATCCAAAGCCTCGGGGCCGGCACTCAAATCCCCCATTACAGCATCATGCCAATGCCAAGACTTCAAATCCGTCTGCTTGAATCGCAATGGCATTCCCACTTTCCACTCCGGCGGGTTCTCTGGCCGATGCTCGCGATAGACGAACGGTCGCTTGTTTGCATCGGCTTCCTCACGCATCTTTTGCAATTCTTCTGCCGAATACGGATCCGCATAAGCCAGTCCCTTATCAATCAGTTTTTGCGCCCACTTAATATATATATCCTGCCGTTCGGTCTGGTGATATGGCGCAAATGGCCCGCCAACTACCGGTCCTTCATCCCATTGCAACCCCAGCCACAGCATCACATCTTCTAGCACTTTTTCGGCATCAGCCACAAATCTGGCGCGGTCAGTATCTTCAATTCGCAAAATAAACTTTCCACCTGCATTTTTTGCAATCAAGTACGGAAAAATAGCCGACCTGATGTTGCCAATATGCACATACCCAGTCGGGCTCGGCGCAAACCGTGTTCGTACCTTAGCTTTACTCATATCCTATATGATATCATACTTCCCTGGTATTCTCAACGAAGAGTCATATGTCCAAGAGCCCTCTTCGACCTTGAGATGCACCGAATGCTTGTGCTATAATACCAACAGCAAACAAAGAAAGAGGTACAATAGTATGGCACGCACAACAGTTGCAGTAGACATAGCAGATATCAACTCGGCAAATTCAACCTTGCAGAAATTCTTTTCCGATCACGGATATACTGCGGAGAATATAGGGGGAGAAGTATTAATGAAGAACACACTACTGACCGGATTGGTTCAACCATGGTTTATCGCCGTAAAAAACGAGCCCAACAAAATTATCCTAGAAGGCTTCATCGGAAAACCACACAAGAAGGAACAGGAGCTGGTCGGATTCTACGGATCGGCAATAAAAAAGAGAGCAAGCAAAGACATGACGCAAATGGTTCAGCTACTCGGTAGCAATAACATTGCAGAAAGTGGCAACCCGGCGCAGACACGGACGGCTGTGCCATCAGCACCGGCATATGTACCATCATCAAAACCTTCAACGGAGCATAAAGCCAAGTTTGCTTATTTCTCCATCGGCATCGGCATCTTAGCAATTATTTTGCCACTCACAAGCATCTTCATCGGCGGGCTAGGTCTTCTGATCGGCGTATTTCTAGGGATAGATTCACTCAATACAAGTAAGCGCAAGATTGCTATAGCCGGAATTGTAGTCAATTGTCTAGCCGTAATACCACTCATTATCGCGATTATTAAACAGGTTCAACTCCTCTAGGAGTACGGGCAAGGTGTTTAACCAGCAGCAACCCCAACTAACGCCAGATCAATTTCCACAACCCCAGCAAGCTTTCCAGCCTCCTCACCCAGCGCCAGTAATACAGCCACTGCAATTTCCACAACCGCCATTTCCGCCCCAGCAACCACGGCCACAACCACCACAAGAGCCTCTCATGGTCCGAGCTAAAAAACGTTTTATATCATTTATCTTAGTAGGAGCAATGTTGTTACTAGCAGTTGTTATCGCAATCGTAGCCATGAGTATTTCAAAAACTGGCACAGGCGGCAATGGCGCCATCAACTCATCCGATCAAGGTAAAACCGGTACTCGCACAATCATGGTTTACATGATTGGCTCGGATCTTGAATCCCTACAGGGTGCCGCAACTGATGACTTAGAGGAAATAGAGAGATCGGGTATCAATCTTCGCGACAATAACGTCCTAGTCTACGCCTCCGGAGCACGGCACTGGCAAAATGGATTCACTAACGGCACAACATACCAATTAACGGATTCTGGGTTCCAAGAGGTTGACAGCAGTAACTCGGGTAGCTTCAATCAGCCACGAACACTCTCTGGCTTCTTGAGCTACGCCTACAATAATTTCAAAACCGACCTATACGACTTATTTTTCTGGGATCACGGCAACGGACCTATCATCGGATTCGGCTATGATGAACAAAGCGAAGAGACTATGTTGCTCAGCGAAATCGACCAAGCGCTGCGGACTAGCCCTTTCTCTAGCAATAATAAATTGGAGCTGGTAGGATTTGATGCGTGCTTGATGGGCACCATCGAGGTCGCCTCTACCTTCGACGAATACGCAGATTGGTTTATCGGATCCCAAGAGGTCGAACCAGCATATGGTTGGGACTGGAGCTTCCTCGGAAACGTCAATACAGATCTTGATAGCACTACTTTAGCCAGAGGTATTATTGACTCCTACTTAGCTTTTTACATCAACGAAGGGCTAGACTTTTACGACCTTTCATTGTCCCTGATCAATCTATCAAAGCTAGCTGATGCCGAGAACAGTTTGTCTGACCTATTCTCCTCCGTATCAGCAAGCCTGGACAGAGGGGACTTCTCATCAATTGCCAACGCAATGACTCAAGGCAGGTGTTTCCAGTGCGACGAATACGATAATAGCTTCGACCTAGTAGATCTTTATAGCGCCGTCGGCAACTTACGGAATGCCCACAGCCTAGAAGCGGCAAGTCTACTAGGCAAACTAGATGGTCTAATCGCATATCAGCGCACAAACATGCTTGGTGCTAACGGCATCTCAATTTATTATCCGTATCGAACAAAAAGTCTCGTAGACCAATTCCTAACACTTTACGATCGTATCAATTTCTCTCCAGAATATAGGGGCTTTGTGCGCAAAGCCGCTGGGATCTTGACTGGGAGTCGATTGACAGATTTAGATTTCAAAGGCAAACAATTATCACTATCGAAAAGCCCGGACGGGGGGCGACCCACGTTATCGATAGACCTAGGCACAAAAGTCCTTGAATCGTATCATCAAAGCCGATATATCATATTCAAAGATGCCGGAGAAGGTTATTATTCTCCAGTTTTCTCTAGTAGCGACACAACGTTAAGTAATGACGGAGTCCTAAGCGCGAACCTTTATCAAAACGAGTTCAATTTAATAAACAACGATGACGGAACTAAGGCTCCTATCATCGCCACGGAGGCAGAGCGCAGAGAGGGTTTTGTGATATATCGGTCCGCCGCATTGCTGACAGCTTTTGGCGAATCATTTGCGAATTGGCAAAACAAGCTCGTGTTTTTCCTGATTAAAGTCGACGATGATAACCCCAAGGGCATAATAGTAGGTGTTATCCCGGCTGCTAACATCGAGGACCCAGCCAGCACCAAGGAAAGCATCAATCTGGCAGAATGGGATACAATTCAATTTGTCAATTCTAAGTACAAAATTTTTGACACAAACGGAGACTATACATGGGATTGGCAAAACTCCGAAAGTATAACTGGCTGGGAAGTCCCTGGTGATAGCAGCTTCAGTATAGAGCTAAGCGATCTAGAAAACAGCTCCGACTACTATTGTCTTTTCGTGATTACTGATACGCAAGGAAATACTTACACTACGGACATGGTTAAAGTCTAGTTGCAGGTCATCTCATCTTTCGTAAGCTCATTCTTCAAAGCGTCACGGGTAAAGCCACCGCCAATAGATATTAGAGTAAGTCCCGCATAATCATACAGCTCGTCTTTCGTAAGATCGTTAGCTCTGGAAACCACGCTATCGCCCTGCCGGGTTGTGACGAACTTGGTTTGACCATTTTCATTAATTTCTTCAGTAGTGACTTCATAAATCTCATCGGTTGTTACGCCATATGAGCTGTTAGAATCAGGGCGTATAGTCTGCGTATAATTCGTCGTACTTAAGGTCCTTCCGCTACCCTCAAAACTAAATATAAATTCTCTCCCTATCGTCAGCCCGTATAATGAAGATTCGGGCATAGAACATGTAAGCGTGCTAGCCTGACGATCGATAAGAAATACAATTGCTGCCACCGCAACTATACCAACAGCGCCAACTATTATTGCTATCCGAAGCCAGAACCTTTTTTTTACATGATGGCGTTGGGTGGGCACGGGTCTGGGCGACGATGGTTCTTGGCTTGAGTCTTGCATCTGTATCGGCGTAAGTTGTGGCGATGAAAACTGTAATTGCGATATTTGACCTTGCCCGACAGCACCACTTTGATTTATTGGTTGGCCTCCTAGTCTAGGTTCCGGCTGAAGTTGAGGTTCCGACCGAAACACGGGCTGTGTCGGGAAAGTATTTGCATTTTTTTCGTCAGGCATAGTCTTATCTCCTTAGCGTTGATAGCCATATAATACCACGAGCGGAACACGAAAGTCAATCTAAGCCGTAGAGGTAGGCAAACTACTTTCTTGCTTCTCTTTTCCGCACAATCGGGTCCAAGAATCGCTTTCGTAGCCGCAGGTGCAACGGCGTCACCTCTAGCAATTCATCTTCGGCCAAAAAATCCAAGCATTGCTCAAGGCTCAGTTGCGTAAACGGGGTTAATTGAATTGCCCCGTCGCTCGCCTTGCTACGCATATTCGTCAGTTGTTTGCCTTTGCAGACATTCAAGTCCAGGTCCTCTTTTCGATTTCCTAAACCTACGATCATACCCTGATAGACATCCGTCCCCGGGCCGATAAACAGCACTCCTCGCGCCTCGGCAGCCGACAAGGCGTACGCCGTCGCTGGCCCGGGCTCAAACGCTACCAGCACGCCATTTCGTTCCTGCGCATAGCCGCTGCCGGAGGTCGAAATCGGTTGGTAGCCCTTTGGCAAAGAGTTCATGGTCACCGTTCCTTTAGTCGCAGTCAATAATTCCGAACGCAGGCCAATCATCGCCGCTGTCGTAATCTCATAAGCAAAGCGCATCGCACCGGTACCACTGACCTCCTGATTCACCAAACTCGCCCTGCGCAAACCCAACTCCTGACTCACCGCCCCCATAAACTCCGGATCAACTTCAATCGTCAGGTCTTCCACGGGCTCCGACAAAACTCCATCAATCTCTCGCAGCACCACCTCCGGCCGCCCCACTTCCATTTCAAACCCCTCGCGCCGCATCGTTTCAATCAGCACCGACAGGTGTAGCTCTCCGCGGCCAGAAACCGTAAAGCCTAAACCATCTTCTTTTAGCCGTAAAGCGATATTTGTTTCCAGCTCTTTCTTAAGCCTGTCGCCAATCTGCCTGCTGGTAGTAAAGTCGCCTTCCCGCCCCTTCATCGGGCTAGTATTCGGCCCGACATAAATACTCATTGTGGGTGCTTCAATCTCAATCGCTGGCAGAGCCTCCGGGTTCTCCCGCGCAGCCAACGTATCGCCAATCTGCGCCTCCGCCACACCAGTAATCGCCACGATGTCCCCGGCTGCCACCTCTGGGACTTCGTCTTTTTCCAATCCCTTGAACGCAAACAACCTGTCGATTTTTGCCTTAACTGGCTCGGTCGCTCCGGTCTTCATTACCGTCACTTCTTGCCCCTTTTTAGCCTTACCTCGCACGATCTTGCCCACTGCATACTTACCTAAGTAATTATCATACGCCAAGCTGGTCACTAGCATTTGCAAGCCCTTGTCCGCATTCGTGTCAATCTTCGGCGCCGGGATTTCGCTCACAATCGCCTTAAAAACCGCCGACAAATCCTCATCCAATTCCTCCGAGGCGCCGGCTCGGCCATCCCGCGCAATCGCATAATAAATCGGATACTCCAACTGCGCGTCCTCCGTCGCCAGTTCCAAAAACAAATCCGACACCTCATCCAAAACTTCCGGAATTCGTGCTGCCGGTTTATCAATTTTATTTATCACCACAATCGGCTTCAAACCCAATTCCAAAGCCTTACTCAAAACAAACTTCGTCTGCGGCATCGGCCCTTCCTGCGCGTCCACGACAAGCAGCACTCCGTCCGCCATGTTCAACGTCCGCTCCACCTCGCCCGAAAAATCCGCATGCCCCGGCGTATCAATGATATTTATCTTGTAGTCATCTCCGTCTCCAGACCGCCAGCGCACCGCGGTCGTCTTCGCCGTAATCGTAATCCCTCGTTCGTGTTCCTGATCGCCCGAATCCATAATCAACGACTGCGACATCTCCGCCTGATTATCCCGAAACGTCTTCGATTGCTTCAAAAGCCCATCCACCAACGTCGTCTTGCCATGATCAACGTGCGCAATTATCGCCACGTTCCTAATTCTCGCCCCAATAATTTCCTTTTCCATCTGTATATCTTAGCACATTTTCTCAAAAAAGAAAATGCCCCCGATTTAATCGGAGGCTCTAATCCCCAAAAGTACTAAAACTTGTTTAAACACCTCCGCCGGCGTCAGCGAAGCTTCCAACGTACAAACACCATACCTGCTTGCAATCTCAAGGTATGCGCGGTTGACTATTCTCTGAAAATCCGGTCCTTTACTCTTAAAAGTTTCCTCAGCCCTTGCGCCGCCTTGTTTTTTTAATCGCTTCTCACGTTCCACATCGGACAATGTTAGTATCAAAGCCATATCAGGATTAAAATAACGCTCCGGCAAACAACTGCGCGATATATCTTCAATCAGCCTCATGTCAACACCAAGCCCATATCCCTGATAAGCAATAGTCGACCACCATGATCTAGTTGCAATCGCGATACCACCATCATTCAAAACTGGTTGAATCATATTAAACCAAAACTCTCGTCGATTGATCGTGAAAAACAACACATATGATAATGGATCAAACTTCAGACTCGAATCTAATACTATCTCTCTCACACTCTCTGTCGTCTGCAAGCCTTCGCCAGTTTCACCAAAAACTACAACATCTAGCCCTTTAGCCCTAAGCCATTCAGCCAACATTCCGGCTTGTGTCGTCTTACCTGTCGCGTCTTGCCCTTCAATTACATAATACTTTCCCTCACTCATCTTCACCACTCCTCGTCGATTTTAAACCGCACAACTCTTGGCTACTTTCATTTGTACTCTGGATTCAATCCAATAATCGGTTTCGGCAGCGTTCTATTATCCATGTAATTCCTCGGCAACATCTGCTCCGGACTCCAGGTTCTTTTTAATTCATCTAAGTCCGCGCTAACCTGATACTTTCCGCTCCGACCAGATCTACCTTCTTCATAACTCCCCTCAACCGGACCAGTACGCTCAAAAATTATCTGCGCAACTCTTTCTCCTACAGGCAAGACCACAGGCCTCTTATTCAGGTTATATATCTCCAGAGTTATCCGATTGATATATCCTGGATCTATCCATCCAGCATCAAAACATACCGCTATACCAATTCGGCCCATTGAACTTCTAGCCATAACTCGACAAGCTCCACCCAATGCTCTGATACCCACAAACTCATGAGTGTGTCCCAATATCCGTTCCCCCGGCTGCAACACTATTATCGGATGATCGACAGGTATGTTTTTAAAAAGCTTCCGCCCATGACCCTCCACCCAGGCGTTATGCTTTTCCGCCTTAAACGGACCTTTGAAATACCTTGATACTTCTTGTCCACAGAACGGATTAAACACATATCCTTCATTTACCGTTTCCATTTGGTAATAATAGTTCCCTAAGATAACGTCCAGACTAGCCTCGGCAACATTACTGTCGACAAATGGATCACAAACAATTATACCTTCTCGTATCGCCTGACGTATTTCCGTATTGCTATAAACACTCACAGGTTTCAGCTCCTTTCGAATACATCCAATAACACGTAGAACACATCGCAACATAACCAGTTTCCGTCTTGCCGTCATCAATCAACACCTACTCAGCCACACCGTCGTCAACCACGAGCTTTCCATCTTTGAGACTACCATTCTTAGTAGCTTTTACCCCACACTGACAAACTGTCACGATCTCCTTCAAATCGTCCGCAATCGATAATAGCCTACTCGAACCAGGAAAAGGCTCGCCAAACCTATCCATCCGTAAACCATAACAAATTACATAAACACCTTGGACAACCACTAACTCCAACAACTGATTAACATGTTCTACCGACAGAAACTGCGCTTCGTCCACCATTACGAACTGACATTTCGAAAACTTACTACCAACCACTTCCAGTACGTTATCGGATCTGGACAACAAGTGATCTACCTCAAGTTTCAATCCGGGTACACGACTTATTACATTTCTACCAGCCTTCATATCCATCGCAGGTTTTATCACAACGACATTCCGTTCTCTACTCCGTAGATTATAGACAGTCATAATCGACTGCGCTGACTTTTGACTTCACATTGGTCCATAGTAAAACGACAACTTTGCCACGCCCTTATACGTAGTAAAGTACCTCCCTTTCACGCCTCGTCAGCACTACTCCGAACGACCTCATTATATCTTACTGATTATCTATCGTCTAGACAATATAATATGACTCAAGCGGAATTGATATCGAACCCATCAAATTTCCGCATTACCTCAGCATGCACCTCTTTTGGACTCGGTGCAGTATCAATTACATGCAAACTATATTTCCTGGCTATCTCCATATATCTCTTGTCAACTCTTTTCTGGTACATATCAGACTTCGATTCAAACATATCGCTTGGCTGCCTCATCCCAGATCGCAATAACATTCTTCACCAGAATGCACAAAAAACAAAAGCCAAATCAGGGTGCACAAGCCTTTCCGGCATCAAATCTACCGTAATCTTCAAAACCTCATTCTCACTCATTCCTTGCGCACAAGCATAGGCCAATGCTGAAAACCAACTCCGGTCCGAAATCACGATCGCTCTCCTATCTAACGCTGGTTGAATCACTCGCAACCAAAGATCCACTCGCGCAGCAGTAAGTAGTAGCTGACTCACATACTTATCCAAATCTAGTTCCTTGTCCTTAGTCATCTTGCGTACCCTCTCGGCTACCAATGTTCCACCCGGCTCTTTTGCCGCCACAACCTCCAAACCGCGTTTTCTCAAAGTCTCAGAAAGCATCCGTACTTGCGTACTTTTTCCAGTTCCATCATGACCTTCCATCACTATATACATACATCTCCTTTTTATTACTTATTATACATCTACCTATTGTCACTCAACAACCACAGTCTGTGTTATTCT
>QMCD01000506.1_pt2 | contig 31176 bp, 21 predicted proteins | sample 1821841 | NCBI WGS metagenome assembly QMCD01 (sample SAMN01991225, study PRJNA193472) | Termite gut metagenome, whole genome shotgun sequencing project. | isolation source: worker | host: Macrotermes natalensis | reverse complement strand
CGGTAACGGACGGCTTGCCCGACCCGGACCGTCGGTAAAAAACGGTGCAGGCTGAATGCTTGCGCGAAAGCGATATACGCCAGTCCCGCGAACGAGGAACCGAGCGTGAACAGGCAATGATCCAGCCGGCCGTCCTCCGCCGAAGCGTCCGGGACAAGCGGAAGCCCCCACGCGTAATTGTTCATGTTGAAGATAAACGCCCAACGCGGGTTCTCGAACACCTTCGGTTCGCACGGTCCCTGTTTACACTGTCCCTGATCGCACTGTTCCGCCGAATCGAACGCTTCGACGCGGATTTTCTCAAAACGATAATGCCGCATCGATTCAATCCCGGGACGTACGTATGAAAAATTGGTGACGTGCCCGCCTTTTTTCGTGCCCCGTTCGAATTGCGATTTCCTGAAGGCATGGACACGGCGGACGATATCCGCGTCGAACCCGGCACTTATTGTCACGAGAAACAAACGGCCGTTTGCGCAGCCGGCGTCGAGCGTTTTCATGTTGCCGGCGGCGATGATTTCCGCGAGACGTTCCGGCGACTTGCCGATCCGGTACAATTTCGCGAGCAGGTTGGCATTCCCGGCGGGCAAAAGCGCGATCGGCGTTCCCGGTTCGGTTCGGTTGAGTAACTCGGCCGCCGTCCCGTCCCCGCCGATCCCGACCAACGCCCGCAAGCGACCGTCCGCGTGGAGGCTTTTCGCCGTCTTCTCGGCGTGATCGAGATCGGTCGTTATCTCCGCATTCAATCCGAGCTCACGCAGGCGTTTACACAGCATCTCGGCCCGGGGTTGCGTATCCTTTCGACCGGACATCGGATTACGCGATATGACGACATGATCGGGAAGCATAATGATTGACATTCAAAAAAACGACAGGGGCGATCGAATGCTTATTCGATTTGATACGTCTGATTATTGAAACGCACGAGCACCGGTTCGTCGAAAACGAGATACCGGGCAAACTCGATGCCGTTCGTGTCGATCAGCCTGAAATACTCCTCGCTGAATCGCGTGACGTTCCGCACGTTTTCCGGCTTCATTTGTTCGTCGGTAAGCGTCGCATCGACCCAGTTGCCGCTTTTTTGGAAAAAGGCCCGATTGTGTACCGTTCGAACCGTCTCCCGAGCAGGACGGGAAGGTTTCGCTTGTGTCGGCGCACCGCCGCCGAATCCCGCTTGAGAAGCGTCAAGGGCAAACTCCGCGTCAAGGGCAAGCTCCGCCGGCGCAGCCGTATTCTGCGCGAATTGCATACGGGACTTGGCGGCACGTTGGCGAAATCCCGAAACGCCGTCCGTCGCGCGAAGCATCTGCGTGTTGCCGGAAGTTCTGGCCGCGTTGGCGGAAACATCGGTGATCGAGGTGCTCTCCTCCGCAAGGAAGGACGTGTACGGCGTCAACACGCCGTGCTTGGTTGAAAGGGCGAGTAATTCCTGTACCAATTCCTCGTTTTCCCCTTTCAAATCAAGTTCGTCGATGATTTCGCCGATTCGTCGCATGGCCCAAAGCCGTTCGATGAACGCATTGTTCGAATCGTTGCTTTTCCCGATCAAGTCGCCGTCGAAATGGAAACGTAAATCCGCATCGCCGCGTTTTCCCCGTAAAACGATGTCGGTCGTGCCGCTCCGGGAGTATCGACCGACGACGACCAATTGTTCGCCGGAAAACAAATCGAACCGGCCGTTCGGGTAAACACGATTCGTTCCGTGCGGGGACCCGTCGATCACGATATCGAATACGGCATCCGTGAAAACCGGAGTGCTGATGCGATTATACAGGATGCTCACGTTCGCTTCAATATTCTCCTGCGGAGAAACGAACATCGATTGGCCTTTTGAATCACGGGCCAATCGATCGAGCAGCCTGCTGTTGACGTCGTGGCCGACCCCGAACGTGAAAATGCGGGCTCCGTAAGTGTTGCATTGACGTGCGTTTTCCGCCAATTTCATTTCATTCAGTTCGCCGACCGTCGGGCAACCGTCGGTCAGGAAAAGGACATAGGCCGGTCCGGTTTTTTCCTTGAGCATTCCCAGGGAAACATGGAGCGCCTCGTCGATATTCGTACTCCCCGAATCCCGGATCGTATCGGCGTAGGCGATAGCCTCGGCGCGGGTTCGGGAATCGACCGGCTGAATTTCCGGTTTGAACGTCGTTACCGAACCATCGTAGGGAATGATGTTGAACATGTCGCCGTCGTTCAAATTACCCAAAACGAATTTCAAGGCGTCCCGGGCCTGGACGATCTTTTTTCCCGCCATGCTGCCCGAACGGTCGATGACGAACAGGACCGTCTTCGAGAGCGGCTTCTCGTCCGGAGAGGGCGAAGCGATTTTCGGCGAAGCGAGCAGCATGAAATAGCCGTCGTCGGAATCGTCTTTCCGGTAGCTGAGCAGTTTCGTACCCACTTCCCCTTTTCCCGAATCGAACAAAAGACGAAAGTCGTCGTTCGGGACCACATGCCGCATCTCCATCGACACCGATGCACGATGCGGTCCCGGGCGTTCGATCTTCACGTCGCTGGTCGGACTGTAGACGTTTTTGATCTCATCCGTCGATTCGATCTCGGCGCGAATCCCGATTTTTCCGACAGGTCCGGCTGTATATTTGGCCGTGCCGAGCGGAAAAAGAAAATCGGTGACCCCGCCGTCGACGCGGAGCAACTGGGCATAACGCAGCGTAATCGTCCGGCTCGCCCCCACAGGGACCGGGAAAACACTCGTCTTAAACATGCCGGAACCGATCCATTCGAGTAACGCGGGGTCCTGATTTCGCCGCACGATTTCCTCGTACGTTTTCCTCGCCTCGGCGGCCGTCTGGAGCTTCGCGGGATATTCCTTACCGTCAATCATGAGGGTAAGGCTCTCGACCGCTCCGTCATACGGCAAAGGAAAGACGAAAGACACTTCCATCGAAGTCGAACCGGTATTCTTAAACGTTTGTGAAACATTCACCTGGGCGATCTGGTCCTTGAGCGTCGCATCGACGGATAAGTCCGTAATCGCATAAGTCAGTCTCGGCGGTTGCGGACGGGGAACCGGCCGCGGCGGAATGGGGGCGATGATTCCCGATACTCTCGGAAGCCGGGCGGGATTCGCCGATTCATTGACTAGAAGTCCTTGCGCCAAAGCGGTTAAGGACAAAAACGGAAAGACAAGGAACGCCAGGAAAGCCGTTTGAACAGTTCGCATCGCATCTTCCTCCGTAAATCGATTCAGGATTTCCTCACCAAGACCTGCCCGAAAAAGGAACCCGGCCGGTCCGCTTGTTTTTTCGGACGACTTCGTTGCAGACCGCGCCGGACCGATACCGTTTTCAACGTTGTACGAGCAATTCGGCAAGATGCATGATCGGAACCGGTTCGATCCGGGGGTCCAGCCGCATGATTCCGCCGAAATGCATCGCACAACTCATATCGATGGTGGCGACGACGTCGGCTCCGGTTTTGAGGATGTTCTCCACTTTTTTCCGTCCCATCGCCAATGACGTACCGGCCATTTTAACGCTGAATGTACCCCCGAAACCGCAACATTCGTCCATATTCGGGATTTCCCGGTATTCGAGGCCGCGGATTCCACGGAGCAATCTCATCGGGGCTTCGACGACACCGAGTTCACGCCGGCCGTGACAACCGATATGCATTGCAACTTTCCGGGGAAACACCGCCCCGACATCGTCGAGTCCTAAAATATTGACGAAAAATTCGGAAAACTCATAGACGTTTTTTCCGATTTTGGCCATAAAAGAGTCGGGAGCCGCGTTTTCAAAAAAAACACGGCACATGGCCGCGCAGGAACTGGAGGGCGTAATAATCCACTTATAGGGCGCGAAAACCTGTGCGAACTGCTCCATGACCCGCAGAGCGTCGCCCTCATAACCGCTGTTGAGCGCCGGTTGGCCGCAACAGGTTTGTTCTTCCGGAAAAACAACCGGAATGCCGGATTCTTCCAGCAGTTGAACGACGGCGCGGGCTACCGAGGGGTAAAACTGATCGACGAAACAGGTCGTGAAAAGCGCGACTTCCTCACCGGCCCTGTAGGTCGGATAATCCCATTCGGGAACGGCTGTGTTGAGAGCGTCCATCATGAAAAAGATGCGATATACTGTAAACGGCCTGAAACTTTTTTCCCGCGCACAATCGCCTGCCGCTCGAACGATCCGTTTATGTCATTGCATAAACAGAAGTTAGATTCGAGTGAGTGCGGCAGGCGGCCTTGGCCGAATGTCCGTTTTCATCGCGTTTCCAGTATATTCTCAAAACCAGGAACAGGTGAATCCGCCGTCGACGTAGACGACGGAACCCGTCATGTAGCTGCCGGCCTTTTGGGAGAGGAGCAACAACGCGGCGCCGACAAGCTCGTCGGGCGAACCGTAACGCGCCATCGGCGTACCTCGCATGATCGAATCGACCCGCTCGGCATCGAGCAGTTTCCTGTTTTGTTCCGCGGGGAAAAAACCGGGGCAAATCGCGTTCACCCGGATGTTTCGCGTCGCGAATTCTTGGGCGATATTTTGCGTGAGGTTGACGACACCGGCCTTCGAGGCCGCGTAAGCGAACACGCGCGAAAGCGGTTTGTCGGAATTGACGCTTCCGATATTGAGGATCGAGCCGCCGCCTGTCTCCAGCATCGATTCGATGAATACCTGGCACGCGAGCATGGTGCCTTTGAGATTGACCGCGAAAATCTTGTCCCATTGCGACGCATCGACTTCCAAAAACGGCGTGCCGACGTTGATCCCGGCACAATTGACGAGCATGTCGACCTTGCCCGTGAATTTCAACGCCTCGGTCCGCAAATGGACGAGCGAATCGCGGTTCGTAACATCGGTGACGACGTAACTCGCGTCAATTCCCTGCTCCTGGAACGATTGACAGGCGAGCTTGCATTGCTCTTCGACGGGATCGGCGACGACGATTCGGGCTCCCGCTTTGCCGATTCCCGTTCCGAGCGCTTTGCCGAGCGCCCCGGCCCCGCCGACAACGACCGCGACCTGGCCGTCAAGGCCGAAAAGCGACTGTAGATATTCTTGTATGGACATGTGCGCGATATTGATTGTACGGTATCGATTTGATTTGCTGGTATTGATTGGATTGACTTGATTGGATTACCGGATTGCACCACCGATCCGTGCCGACACGACCGGCCGGGCTGCACCTTTCCAAACGGCACTGTCAAAACGACATGGTCTAAAAACACTGTCAAAACGGCACTGTCAAAACGACGCCATCTGTCTCAATTCTCCCAGGCGGCGATCGAGATCGGCTTTGGTAATCGCGGAAAGGCGGTCGAGGCTGAACCCCTCGACGCAAAAACTGGCGACAAGCGTACCGTAGGCGATCGCCGTTTTAATCGTCTCCGGTTCGATCCGGCCGACCGAAGCCAAGTACCCCATCATCCCGCCCGCGAAGCAATCCCCCGCCCCGGTCGGATCGACGACGCCCTCCGTCGGATACGCCGGGAACAGGAAGGCGTCGTATCCGCTCAGGAACATGGCCCCGTGCTCGCCTTTTTTGATGACGACGAATTTGGGACCCATGTCGAGTATCCGACGGCCGGCCGTGACGACGTTCAATTCGTCGGTCAGCATCTTCGCCTCTTCGTCGTTGAGTACGAGCCCGTCGATTCGTTTCAGGAGCCGATCCAGGGACTCCCGTTCGATGTTGATCCAGAGGTTCATCGTATCCGCGACGACCAGATCGGCCCCGGCAAGCTGGTCGATCACCATGTGTTGCGTCACCGTGGAACCGTTGCCGAGCAGCACGAACTGGGCGCGACGGAAGGTTTCGGGCAGCTTCGGTTGAAAATCGCCGAGCACGTTCAACTGGGTTTCGAGCGTTTCGCGATCATTCATGTTGCGCATGTATTTTCCGGACCAACGAAAGGTTTTGCCTCCTTTCGACACCTCCAGACCGCTCATGTCGATCCCGCGACGTTCCAGCAACCGGGTATGCTCGACGGGCCAATCTTCGCCGACGACGCCGACCAGTTGGACGGGAGCGAAAAAACTTGCGGCAAATGACCCGAAAACCGCACTGCCTCCTAATATGTTTTCGCGCGCGGCGCTCGGGGTTTCGATACTATCCAACGCGACGGAACCGACGACAAGTAAAGACATGAATCAATCGATAGTAAGGCGGGTGTTGATGGAAGAAAAAAAGCGACCGCGGGACCGACCCGAAGCCATGATTATCGCCGACCCCGATTATCGCCGCCGGCGCGACGATTGTCAACGCCCGTGTCGACGCCGCTATTAACGCCGTTCTTAACGCCGTTGTCAACTCACTTGGACGGCACGGTTCCTTGTTCGATATACGGCTGGAGCAGATCGCGCAGGCTCATACGGGCACGGCACAGGAGCGATTTGACCCCTTGCGGCGTCATTTCCATGATTTCGGCGATTTCCGCATAACTCATCCCTTCGAACTTGTGGAGGAGAACGGCCATCCGCTGGCGTTCCCCGAGCGATTCCACGGCCAGGCGGACCATCTGTTTCATTTCCAGATTGTCCAGCGCCCTGGCCGGGATCGTGCCGCTGGTTGCCTGGATCATGTCGCCCATCGTCCGGTTCTCGCCGCTCTGGGCGGGATCGCCCCGAACGAGCGCGAATTGCGATTCCGGCCGTCGCCGTTTCGTTCGGAGCGAATTGAGGGCGACGTTGTTCGCGATCGTGAAAAGCCACGAAGAAAACTTCGAACCGGGCTGGTAATTCTTCCGGGCACGGTAAACACGGAGAAACACTTCCTGGGCCAGATCCTCGGCCTGGTCCGGATCGGAAACCAAGTGCCGCAGGATCGAAACGAGCCGGCCTTGGTAACGCAGCACCAACTCCTCGAAGGCGGTCGCATCGTCATTCTGGACGGCGATCATCAACCGCACGTCCGGATCATGTATCATCAATTGGCTCAAGGATTCGGAAACCACGGGTACAAGTCAGTCGTTTTTTCGAATGGGCAACGCCGAACGACACACGATAAACCGGAGTCGGGCGATGTAGGGAATGCAATGTATACCGAAAACGCGATGAAATTGGTTGTTTTGGTCCCGTCTGCCTGCCGCACTCACTTTTCCGCAATCGATCTCCACAACTCTTGTTAATGCAAGTCGTTACACGGATCGCTCGGTCGGCGGGCGATCATTCGCGGGAGGATTGCCATGCCTTTTGGGGTGCAAAAATCAAAGGATGTGATACAGCCACGGCAGAATCCAGGGATTCCAGACCGGATAGGCGACGGAAAGGCACGATAAAACGAGCAAAACACAAGCCGCTCCGCGACCGAAACGTGAACCGGCAAGGCGGTCGGCGGCGCGTTGAACGAGGAGAATCCAAAGGGGGATCAGCCAAAACGTCCAGCGCAATCCGCTCGTAATGCCGCCGTAATTGCGTTCCGTTTGACCGCGGAACAAATAAAACAGGTATATGAAAACGGAAAGAACGAGAATAAAAACGGCGAATTCGAACAAGCGCGGCGCCGATTTGAAATGCAACAAGCCAATCATACCGCCGTACAGGGCAAGAAACCAGACGGGTGTCAGGGAAAAAATTCCGTGATGTCCGAGTGTCGTCTGGAAAGCGTAGACGGCCCGGGAAGGCTCTCCGCGATCCAGGCCGACGGGATTCATCCAATAACTGTTCCTTGTCCGTCCTTCCCGCTCGTAGGTATAAATGTACCAGTTGGCGCCGGATTTTTCATCGACGCCTTTGAAGGCATAAGGCGGAATGATTGTTCGATGGGCCGCGTAATTCGCACCGAAAAAAGCTCCGGCAAGCAGGACGCAGACCGGGAGCGTATAAAGGGCGCATCGTTTGGGGGATCGCAGCAAAAAGCGGCCGACGATCGCGGCCGCAAAAAAAACGCCGGGCATTTCGCAGATGACGAGCATCGAAGAAAAAAAACCGAGGAGGAAGGCGTGTGTTCGCGGATGTTTCGAGTCGCCTGTTTTCCCGTTCCCGGCCGGATCGAACAACCGTGTCGCGGCATGGATCGCAAAACTTGTGCAAACGAAGGCCGGAAGATGATTGTTCAGCGTCACGACGAACGTCGAGAGAAATGTCCCGAAACAGACGACGCCCATGGTGAAAATGCGACCCCAATCGGTCGTACCGTACCGTTCGATCAGGCGTGAGAGAATTCCCCAGGAAAACAGGATCGGAATCAGGTTGATAATGACGAGGGTCGTCCGGACGGCGACATAAGGATCGTTGCCGAGAGATATCAGGCCGCCGCTCCCGTGGTACATGACGGCATAAGGAATCGCCATGAGAACGACCAGCAGGGGTGGCTTGCTCGAATAAAGGTATCCGGGACCGTCCGGGTCGTCCGGAAGCGGGTGTTTGACCATGTCGATCGTGTTCCAACCTTTTTCGTTCTGGACCTTGTCGATCGCGAACCAGACGGTTTCATATTCCGGTTCCGGCGCTGAAGCTCCCGGAGCGAGGTCGTCAACGAGCCTTTTTGCGCGAACCACCCGTTTGTCCGGTTCGACAAGGGCGCGGATCGTACACCAGCGGCTGCGGTCGTTGGCGCAGAACATCGGGCTGGAAAGCGCCGCGTTGCGCCGCAAATCGGCCTCCGTTTTGATCATTTCGGCATCGATCGCTGCCGGATCGCGGTGTTCCCGTTCGAGGCGGTCCCGTTTTTCCGTGAGTTGCCTCGAAATCCGTTCCAAGCGATTCCGCTCCAACTCGTGAACATCGACGCGGTCGACGGCGATGATGCGTCCCAGCATCAGGCCCGCCGAGATCGCGATCAACAAGAGATATATTTGCTTGCGTAAGGGGGCGTTCATGGCGGGAAACGCGGGAGGGTTTATTGGTCTTCCGGCTGAAAACCGAACCGGCTGGAAACCGAACGGAGGGAAACCGGCGCCGCCGCCGCTCGGCAAAACGTCGAAGCCCGGTGCGCCCTCGTTGCGGTTTTTATACCGAAGCCGGTTGAGTCGTGGGTAAACACAGCCCGCTCATCCACCTGTTTACTCTCCGAGCAGTGTTGCTTCCGACGGGCAGGCGCCCGAATCGTCGGCTTCGGGAAATTTCAAAGGCTTTCCGTATATCTCAAGGTCTACATTCTTTTGATGAGCGAAAAATCGAGCAGGCAAACCCAGACCATGAGGGAGAGTATCAAGAAAAGCCCGAGCCAGCAAAGAATTTCGAAGACGACCGGATTCGGCTCACGCCCGGTAAGACCTTCATAAGCCAGAAACATCAAATGTCCGCCGTCCAGCATCGGAATCGGCAGGATGTTCATGACGGCAAGATTGGCGCTGATGATGCACAAAAACATCAGATAGGCCGCGGCCCCCATGAAGGCGATCCGGTACGCGAGACCGAGGATCAATACGGGACCGCCCATCCCTTTTGCACTGACGCTGCCATTGACGAGGCCGTGCAGGACCGAATAGACGAGCAACGTGCTGTCAACCGTTTTTTCGAAGCCCAGGGTACAGGCTTCCCAGCCGGTCGCTTGAATCAACACCATTTTCTTTTTGAGGACGTGATCCAGATTTCGGTTGGCGCCGAACCAGGCGGGCGCGTTTGCCAGTTCGAATTCCTCCGGTTTGCCGTCAACGACCAAGCGGACCGACGTTCCCTCTTCCAACTGCGGGGATTGCAAGGCATAAAGTAGGAGGAAGGGCAAATCGACCTTGGTTCCAAGATCGATGTACTCGACATCCTGTTTTTCATCGTCGCCGCCAAGCGAACAGAAGGATGTGCCGACATAAGGCATCAATTTCGGCAATCTCGGCTGAACCAACGTCAATGCGGAAACCTGTCCGACCGTTCCGTCCTTCTTCAAAAGGCCGGCGATCCTGTAGGCGATTCCGAGTTGCGAACAAGCGATATCATCCTGTGGATTAACGACTTCCGCGCCGACCGCGTCCTGGAGGAGCGGGACATCGAAGGTTTTTTCGGAACCGTCTTTTTTACGCACGAGCAACTTGACCGTCGTTGACCCTGCCGTCATCGTCTCCGTCGTCGCTGTCTCAGGGGTTGTAGTTTCCAGTCGCGCGGCATTCGCCTTGAGCCTCATTTCATAGGGCAACCGCAGCGGATCGGCCCGCCGGCCGTCGACGGAAAGGAGAACATCGCCCGGCTCGATGCCCAGTTTTTTCGCTTCGCAATCATCCATCAGCGCCGTAATTTCGCCCATCGCGAACTCGGGTGTCGCGGATTCCGGGCCGGCATTTTCTCCCGTTTTCCCCGCGACGGCACGGAGCGTTTTCATCGGGATCGGCAGCAAAACGACCGATTCCACGGCGTCGCCCGCCCCTTCGGAAGCCTGCAAGGTCAATGTAATCGGTCTGTCGATTTTCCGGTACAATTCCCGGGTCAGCTCCGTCCCCGAAAGAACCGGAACGTCGTCGATTTTTTTGATTTCACAGCCTTCCGGAAACGCTTTCATCGCATTCCAGAACATCCCGGGATAAAGCGCGACATGATCCTTTGCCTCGGGATTCTTGATTTGATCCGGAATTTCCTTGACAGGAGTGAGTTTCGCGGTTCCCTCGTTTCGAATACCGACCGTCTTCTGGAGATCGTTGTTTTTTTTCCAGCCCGGCACATGGACTTCGAGAAGCTCGGGAATCCCTTCGCGCCGGATTTGGAGATCGACGAAACCGGCAGCGATCAGATTGGGGATCAGGTCGCTGAACGTTCTGGCCTGGTTGCCGTTGACCATGACGAATTCGTCGCCGCCGCGAAGACCCGCCTGCCAGGCGGGCGATCCGGGAACGACGTCGCCGATAACCGGGGCAGCCTCTTCCACGCCGACCATATAGGCCGCCGTGGCGAAAACAAAAGCGAAAATCAAGTTCATCACGACGCCGGCGACGATAATCGTCATCCGTTGTAGAACCGTCTTGCCCAAGTAACTGTTCGGTGCGTAGCGCGTTTTTCCCGGTTGCGCGACGTCGTCGGAGAGTGTTTCTGGCCCCGGGAAAGGCTCGGGATCGGCGACGGCGAGTTTTGCCCGTCCCATTTCCGCACGCACCTCGCCGGGATTGTCTTCCTGACCGTACATTTTCACGTACCCGCCGAGCGGGAGCCAACCGAGCCCGTATTCCGTTTCCCCCCATTGGAAACGAAAAAACCGGAATCCGAACGCATCGAACCAGATATAGAATTTGTCGCAACGGACTCCGCACCAGCGTGCGACGACGAAATGCCCGAATTCATGGACGACGATCAATGCGTTGAAACCGAGAAGGACCAGGACGACGCCCCAGGTGATTTGGCCGATAGAGGTCACTATTTCCATTATGCTCTAGTTCTCCGTAGGAATGACAAAACGATTGAAGACGATGAGGGAAGGTGATTCCGGTTGCGACCGACTACTGGTTGATCCATCGCAATGTCTCTTCGCGAGCCCAGCGGTCCATCTCGAACAATCGCTCCAATGTCGGCTTCTGTTCATATTCGTGGTGCTTCAATATCTGGCGGCACAAGGTCGTAATGTGTCGGAACGGCAAACGGTTATGCAAAAACGCTTCGACGGCGACTTCATTGACGGCATTGAAAACGGCGCCGGCCGTCCCCCCCACCTCCGCGACTTCCAAGCCGAGCGCCAACGCCGGAAAACGTTCGAAATCGGGCGGAAAAAATTCCAGCGTATGTTGTTTCTGCCAATCGAAACGCGCCGCCGGGCCGTCATACCGGTAGGGATAATTCAGCGCCAATTGAATCGGCAGCCGCATATCCGGCGGACTCATCTGGGCAACGACGCTCCCGTCGATGAACTCGACCAGGGAATGAACGATCGACTGGGGATGAATCAGGACACCAATCCTGGCGACGGGAATTTCGAACAGCCATCGCGCCTCGATGATCTCCAGTGCTTTGTTCATCAGCGTCGCGGAATCGATCGTAACCTTTTTCCCCATATTCCAAGTGGGGTGCGCAAGGGCATCCTTGACCGTCACGTTAGCCAGATAATCTTGCGGCCAGGTTCGAAAAGGACCGCCGCTTGCCGTGAGAATGATTCTTTCGACGCTCGAAGCAACGGAACCCGCCGGAAAAGCGTGTTTTTCGGGATGGTGGTCCGGCAAGACCGACCCGGAGGCCGGTTTATCCGACGCGGGCGACCTGTTGGGAAACGGGTCCATTTCCCTTGCGCGGAGGCATTGAAAGACGGCGCTGTGTTCACTATCGACCGGAATGATGAAGCCACCGCGCCGTCGGGCGAGTTCCGTCACCAGCGAACCGCCCATGACGAGACTCTCCTTGTTGGCGAGCGCGACGGTTTTTCCCGCATCAAGGGCCGCCCAAGTGCTTTTTAGGCCGGCACTTCCAACGATTGCCGAAAGAACGATGTCCACTTCCTCGCGGCGAACATATTCGCAGAGCGCCTCCTGACCGAAAAGGATTTCGATCCCCTGAGGGAGATCCTCAAGCGGCGTCCGATCAGCCGTCGGATCGGTAATAATGACAGCCTGAGGTAATTTCGTCGAATCGTCATCCCGTCCCTGCAACCGTTCGGCAACGCCGCGGACGGCCAATTGACGAATTTGCTCGGCCAGTTTATCGGTGCTGGAATGAACGGAAAGCATGACCGCTTCCAACCGGCCTTCCGAATCGGCAATCACTTCCAACGCATTGCGCCCGATGCTGCCGCTGGATCCAAGAACCGCGACCCTCCGTGGAGAAGGGCGGGATTGAAAAGAGGTTCTTGTGCATTCCATCGGTTTCACCAGTATATTTTTAATGCCGAAGCCGTGGCGGCCAGTCGGATACATCGACGCCTACGCGACGCGCACCCGACTTCCGGAAAGCGTCAACGGGAAATTTCAGCCGCCTTCGACACCGTCCGGTTCGATACCACCCGGCTAAAACCGTTTATCCGAACAAACGTTGCGAGTATTATACCTGTTGAATGAGATACGGGCAATCCCCCTTCCTCCGTTACAATCGCTTCCCTCATCACTTTCAAGTGCGGCCACGGAAGACAAAGTGGGCGATTGGATCGATACGAAACGTGCGACCTCTTTTTTTGTTGCAACCCACCTTTCTTATCGCCTGCATTTTTTTCATTTTAGCTAAACAGCCACGAGGGGTTCAGTCGATGAGGAGAGCAGCGAAGGGATTATTGGTCTTCGGGTTGAAAATCAATAAACCGCGTATACACCAAAAAATATCATTTCTGACTTGAACCAGGAGACATCCCATGCTTGTCTTATCGAGATATCGGGACGAAAGTATCATCATCGGTGATGATGTCGTCGTTACGGTCGTCGATGTTCGGGGAGATCGCGTCCGTTTGGGTATCCAGGCTCCTCCCCACATTTCGGTTCATCGCCGCGAGATTTACGATGCGATCGCGAAGGAAAAAGAATCCGGGAACGACGCGGTCCAACAAAGCGCCGCGCAGAATCAAGGCGGTTCCGTTCAACAAGGTGCGCCGACGAACCCGGTTGATCCGCCCCTTGGCTTCAATTCGTTCGGAACACTTCCTCGCTGATACGCCGGCAAATTTTTCATACCGGGGCCGGGTGCGTTTTCTGTTTCCGTTGCTTCCTTTGAAAGCGACCGGGCGAAGCGCCGGGAACCCTTCGTCCGTCCGCCGCGCACCCGCCTGTGCGGTTCGCGCCCGATTGAGGGAAATTCCAACCGTTTTCAGCATGTCATTATGAAAGCAATCGTCGTAACAGCACCGAATCGGATTGAAATTCTCGACGTCGCGAAGCCGAAGGCGGGACCGTATCAAATCCTGGCCAGAAACAAGGTCGCCGCCCTGTGTAACGCAACGGATCGAAAGTTGATCGAGGGACATTTTCCCGGAATCGACCACTATCCGTTGGTCTTGGGACACGAAGGGGTCGCCGTTGCCGAGGAATTGGGATCGCGGGTCCGTAATTACAAAGTCGGCGATCATGTTTTAGGCGGTCTGCTCGGAGAATTCGGGCGTACTGATTTTCACGGGGGTTGGGGGGGATTTTGCGAATACGTCGTCGTACACGATCACGACGCAATGGTGGCCGACGGCGTCGCCGACGCGGAACACGGTTGGTTCGAATCCTGTGAAATCCAAACGGTCGTCGAAAAGGATATTCCGTTCGAAGAAGCCGCGTTGCTTTGCACCTGGCGGGAAGTGTACGGCGGCATCGGTGATTTTCACCTCGAACCCGGTAATGAAATCCTGATTTTCGGGGCCGGTCCCGTCGGATTGAGTTTCACGTCGTTCTGCAAACTTCTCGGGATGAAATGGGTCGGCGTCGTCGAGCCGAACCGTTCCCGGCATGAGAAAATACTCGCGATGGGGGCCGACCGGGTTTTCGTGCCGGAAGAGGTTCCTGCGCTGCGGAAAGACCGCGACCCGCTTGACGCCGTGATTGACGCGGTCGGCAACGAGGCGATCGTCAACATGGCGCTCCCGTTGCTCAAAATGGGCGGATCGATGTGCATTTACGGCGTATTGGCGAACGATACGATCCCGGTCGCCAAATCGCTCGGGCCATACAATTTCAATATCTTCGTACATCAATGGCCCACGCGAGCCCGTGAAAGAGCGGCTCAGGAGCCGCTCTGCCGATGGATTCGCGAAGGAAAACTCAGGGCGAGTGATTTCGTAACGCACCGATTTTCTTTCGATCGGATCGAGGAGGCTTTGGAAGCGGCGAAAAGCGGCGGTCTCGTCAAATGTCTCTTGACCTATTGAGATGTTTGTTTGGCGTTGCGACTCCCTGAATTTAGCCGCGGTACGACCGGGTTCGCGGTGCAACGCCTTCGCGAAATGAATGCATACTGGAAACGCGATGAAAACGAACATTTCGTCAAGTCCGCCTGCCGCACTCGTTCGACCATAACTTCTGTTTGTATAATGACATAAACTGATCGTTCGAGCGGCAGGCGATTGTGCGCGGGACTGTGCGCGAGAGGATTATTATGCCGTTTACGATATACGACGCAAAACCGGCTTCTTCGCATAGTGCGCGAACGAGCCGGTTTGTCGCTGATGGTCCGGGGCGTCCGTCGCCGGCTCCAGGAAAATTTCCGCGTACCCTTGTCTGCGCATATCGAATCGAACATAATCGACGGATCGTTCCGTCGCGTCGATTCGGAAAGGCCCGATGACGGCAGGCGGATGCACCACACAACACACGGAGAATATTATGATGACGAAGAGATTGACGACACTTGCCGCGATCATGTTCCTTTGCGCTGGGATGTCGAATCCGGCGACTGCGCAAGAGCGGACCGGTAAAAGTATTGCACTGACGCCCGCCCATCGGCTTGGAGAAGACTGGTGGAAGAAGCGTTTCGAGAAGAACGTTCATGATCTTTTGAACCAAGACGCCGAAGTGCTGATTATCGGCGATTCGATCACGCACGGCTGGGACGGTCAAAAAGATACCTGGAAGGAGGCGTTCGGTGATTGGAGAACGATCAACATGGGTTTCAGCGGCGACCGGACGGAACATGTTTTGTGGCGATTCGACAATGGTCCGATGTCGGCCGTGAAACCGAAAGCGATCATGTTGATGATCGGGACGAACAATGTCGGCCACGGTTCGAGCAATGCGAAAGAGACCGCCGAGGGGATCCAGGCGATCGTCGAAAAACTGGAGGGGTATTATCCGGAAACGCCCGTCTTGGTTCTCGATGTTTTTCCAAGAAGCGCGAAAGCGAGCGACGATATGCGAAAAAAGGTCGATGAAATCAATTCTTACCTGACCGAATTGCTCAAGGACAGGAAAAACGTCGAACGAATGAGCGTCAACGCGAAGTTTCTCGACGCGGACGGCAATCTCCCGAACGAAATCATGCCCGATGCACTCCATCCGAATACCGAAGGATATAAGATCTGGGCTTCCTCGGTCCATCCCGTTTTGAAAAAGATGGTCGAGGACCGTTGATTTTTCGTTGGAAGGTCATTACCGAAAAACCGGTGGTCACGACGTTCATTTTTTCGTCGTATACTGGAAACGCGATGAAAACGGACATTTGGTCAAGTCTGCCTGCCGCACTCGCTCGCTTTAACCTCTGTGCATACAATGACATAAGCGTTTTGTTCGAGCGGCAGGTGATTGTGCGCGGGAAAAAACATGCCGTGGTTTCAGGCCGTTTATGGTATATGAACGACTTCAACAATCTTTTCAATCCCGGTGACACGATCGGCGACGCTCCGCTGACACGTTATTTCGCAACGGCGTTGTCCGCTGTCGCGATGGTCGCCGTTTTGGGAGTGATCGGGTTCGTGCTCGTGGAAACGACCCTCGATTATCTCGGTTATCCGCTGCGCCGCGAACCTGCGTTTCCGCAACTCGATCCGACACAGGACGATGCGTGGAAATTTCCGCAGCCGCGGCCGGCGGAAGAGATTGCCGCCGAATTTACGATTCTTTGCCCACGGGACCACATGGTCCTGGAACATGGCAAACCGGTCGTCGTCATTTGTACCTGGTCCCCTTTTTTCGATCCGCAACGAACGAGTCCGCCGGAAGAGCCGCCGATTTATCCTTTTCTTGAAATCGACGACCGGCCGGTTCTATGGAATGCCCTTTACGGCAAAAATCTCTGGTTCGCCGCCGTCGACCTTACGCCGGGAAAGCATGAAATCCGGACCGCGGGAAAACAGTGCGTTTTCTTTGTGCGTGGAGAATCCCCGGCGCATACGGCCGTTCCAGGAAACGGGTTCCTTGCGCGATTTCATCCGGGATTGGATCATCAAGAGTCCTGTTGCGATTGCCACCGGTTGAAAGAACGTACGGACATCCACACGCAAAAACGGGAATTTCTCGCACAACAGAACGAAATAACCGCCCTTCACGATAAAAACGCCTGCCTGCAATGTCATCCTGAAGCGGAGTTCGAAAAAAAACACGGACATTCGGCGGAAACATTCGCCGACTGCGTGAGTTGCCACACCATTCACGGTTCCACCGTTCCCGGTCCCGGATTGCTGAAACAACCGAAGGAGCAATTGTGCATTCTCTGCCACAAAGATGAAGGGTATACTTCAGACGGCACGATCCTCCTCCCGCGAACAATCGCTTGCCGGCCGAGCGTCCCGACATCGTCGATCCCGGCCGTGTCGATGAGGAGGATTTGCCAGCGTTTCTACGCCCGAACAAGGCCCGATGCAGCCGAAACCCTTTGGGTGTACCGTCCATAGGTATAACGTCCGTGGACTCCATCATGTTTTCTTTCTTCATACCCGTATTTCACTGCCGTATTTCGCCGCCGTGACGGTTATGGAACAAGTCAGCAACTCGAAGACGGTCTGTTCGAGCCAAGGTGTGTCAACATTTTGTCGGCGACTTCCCGACATGAAAGCCCGGAACGGAGCGGTAGCGCAGTGACGGGAGAACGGCACGAAGGAAGTTCCTCCGGCTTTCATCATAACGGCAACTGGTCCATGAACGTGTTTTGCCGGTCCGCTTTGCTGCCGTCGTAATCCCGGACCGTATCGAGGAGTTGCATGACCTCGACCAGCGAGGAAGCGGCGCGCGGATCGGCATCCGGTGCGAGGCTGCCGCTCCCGATCGGCTCATACGGTCCGGTGGCGCTGATCCGGAAAAAACGTTCGGGAATACCTTTCGAAACCAGGTAGTCTTTGACCGTCATCGCCCGGGTATAGGAGAGATCCCAGTACCGGGGATAGATCGACTGCTCGTTCACGGCGGCGTGCCCCCTGATTTCGATTTTATACGGGGCTCCCATCAACTGCTGGACAAGCAGGTCCAAATCCTGTTTCGCCCGGTCCGTAAGTTCGTCGCCGTTGTAATCGAACATGATCACGCCGCCCCGGACCTGCTCGGCCATGTCCCGGATGTTCATCACCCGGTCGTGGTCCCCGACGGGGGCCGGGATTTTTTGCCCCCCCAGCGTCGTTTGCTGCTGACGCGAACGGGCCTGCTGGGTCCGGCTTTGAAAATTCTGGCCCGTCTTGCGGCCGCCGCCGAACGCCTTGCTCAACGATTCGGAAACCGCCTGCGCTTTCACGATTTCGAGCGTACTGATCGCGTAAAGCATGATGAAGAAGCAGAGCAACAGCGACATCATGTCGCCGTAGGTCAGCACCCACTCGGGAACGCCGGCCGGACATTTTGGTTTGGGCATGGCAACAATACTTCAACGTTGAGCCGTTTTTTTTCTACGCGGCTTGTTCCTCTTCCACCGTTCGTTCGGCCGGCGGGAGGAACGTTTCGAGCTTTTGTTTGATGACGCGAGGGTTTTCGCCGGCCTGGATCGATACGACGCCCCGGATGATGATTTCCATGTTCATCAATTCGTCTTCCGTCAATCCCGACAGTTTGTCGGCCATCGGGAGCAGAATCAGGTTGGCCGCGACCGCCCCGTAGAGCGTCGTCAGCAAGGCGACGGCCATCCCCTGACCGATCGTGGCCGGGTCAAGGTCGGCTAGCATCATCACGAGGCCCATGAGCGTCCCGATCATCCCGAACGCCGGGCAATAGGTTCCCGCCCCGCTGATGAGACCCTTGTTCGTTTCGTGCCGGCCCGCGACCGCTTCCAATTCGGTGCGCATAATGTTTTCGACGATGTCCGTTCCCATCCCGTCGACCGCCATGCGAATTCCCAAGGCCAACTGGGGACTGGTGATCTCTTCCATCCGGTTTTCGAGCGAAAGGAGCCCTTCGCGACGCGCCGTTTCCGAAAGCGATACGATCTGGGCGATCGTCGCGCGAATATCGACCGGCTTGTTGAAAAACGTGTTTTTGACGATCGTGGGAAATCTCATGACGAATCCCATCGGCCGCGAAATCAGGAGGGACGCGACCGCCCCGCCGAAGACGACGATGACCGAGGGCGTGTCCCAAAACTGGAAAATCGACGTTCCGCCAATCAGGACGGACATCAACATCAGCGCACAACCGAGAACAATTCCGATAACGGTTCCGAGATCCATGGCATTTCACGTGCGGGCGGGCAATCCGACGTCCGGCGACGCGCCGGCCGTTCGTTCGCTTAACGCAATTCACAAGGTGTATATTTCGGGTTAGGCAGCAAGTTTTTCGCTTGTTGATAGGCGACGGCGCGACGGACGACTTCGTCGAGCGATTCGCGGACCATGATCGTTTCGCCGCTCGTGAGCGTCACCAGGGTGTCCGGGCAACTTTCGACGTATTTGACCAAATCTCCGTTGAGCACGAAGCCGTCGCCCGAAAGGCGGGTAAGCAATATCATGATTATCATTCACTTTTTATTGGATTCTCATCAGTTCGTCAAACATTTCATTCGACGTGGTGAGTACCTTGGTGTTGGCCCGGTACATCGAGGAAGCGAGAATCATTTGGATCAGTTCCTCCCCGATATTCGTATTCGACATTTCAAGCGAATAGGATTTGATCTTTCCCGCGCCGACCGAATCGGGAGTGCGCAAAACCGGTTGCCCGGAATTCATGCTTTGCTGGAACAGGCTGTCGCCGACCTTTACGAGCCCCTCCTGGTTCGCGAACGTCGCCAGGACGATCCGGCCGACCGGTCGTGTGACATTGCTGGTAAACAACCCCATGATTACGCCGTCTTCCTGGATTTCGTAATCCCACATCGTCCCCGCACCCGCGCCGTCTTCCGAGATTTGGGACAAAACGGGATCGTCGGTCGCCATGGCGGCGACGCCGCCGACGTCCATGTTGAACCGGAAGGATGCCGGGCTCCGGCTCGCCACGTCGAAACGTTCCACGAAAATGACCGGCATACCGGTATCGATCAATTTGCCGTTTTGGTCGAAGGTCAACAAGCCGGTTCCCACATCGATCCCGATTCCCGTCTCCGGCTGGTTGTCTCCGGAATCGGCATACCAGCGATAAACGGTTTCCGTATCGGTTTTCTTTTCGAGAACCAGGGACATTCGCACGGACACCGGCGCCCCGAGCGTATCGTAAACAAGCATCGTCGTCGTCGCCGAACTGCCGACGGCCGCCTGGATGGGCGTACCGTCTTCCTGCGTGTCCGACCAGCCCAGATCGTACCATTTTTTACCGCCGGTCTCGGTCAGCATGTACGTGTCGCCGGCGCTCATTTTGAGCGCGTTAATCTCTCCCACGTTGCCGAGAATGTAGAAAACGCCGTCCTGGACCGTCGCACCCGGCGAACCGCCGTTGATCGTGCTGCCGACCGTTCCCTTGTCCGGCGGAATGTCCGGATGATCCGCCAAGGTTCGTATTCCGTATGAAGCGTCGATAAAATCGAGATACTCCCGGACGGTCGTCTCGGAAGTAATTTCCAGTTTCTGCGTCTTCAGGTCCGTATTCCCTTTATTGGGATCGAAATAGAGGGTTCCTTCGTCGAATGCGGGAATGAAACGGCCTTCGCCGAGGTGTTCGCCGATATCGAGCAGCTTTGTTCCCGCATTGGCGAGTACATCCCCCCTTCCGGCAATGCTCATTTCCTCTTTTTTGACAAGGTCGGAATCGGGAATCCGGTCGATGAACGTCTCGCCCGCGTCCAATCCCACCGTCTGGTGAACGAGATAGTACGCACTGTGGTCGATTCCGGTACTTCGATAGATTCGCCGTGCAACCCAGTTGTCCGGGTTGTCCGCCGGGTCGACCGTCGGGATGTCGCTCAGAAGCAATTGGCCGCTGTTGACGTTTTCTCCGTCCACACCGCCGGGCGTCCGCTCGTCGCTCAGATAGGAAGGCCGGCTTTCGTTGCCGTGCGCATCGATATAGGTAACATAATACGTATAGGTTCCATTGAGCCGGCCGAGGTCCAACTGTTTGAAATCCGGCTGCGTCGTGTCTTGGATGTCGGCCGTGGAACGGGTATCGAGATAGCTTCCGGGCGGATTTTGGGAAGCGGGATCGAATGTGGCGACCTGATAGAATTCCGCCGTCGCCGTGGCGTCGGCCGGTTGTTCCGCCCTGTACACCCGAACGTTTGAATATCCGTCGAGCAGGCCCGGAATTTTATCCAGGCGAGCGGCGTTTTCTCCGGCGGCAAGCGAAACATTGATCGGCGAGGAATAGTCCGATTCGACATTATTCGCATCGACGTAGGCGAATCGATAGATATAATCCCCCGCTTCCATCGCTCCGCCGGTCGTCCCGTTCGCCGTCGTCGTCTTTTCGACGTTCGGCCTCATCAGTTTTTCCGTCGTGACTTTTTGAGCCCCGGGCGAGCTCCATGAAAGATCGCTCATCTGTTTCGTCCGCAAAACCGTTCCTTGCTCCCCGGCAGGACCGACGGCGTCAAGTATTCCTTCCAACACCGTATTCCGGGTCGCTTCGGCAATGTTCAGTTTGTTGACGGGGATATTGATCGGAACCAATCGATCGGTTTGAATTTCAAAATGATCGTTGACGCCGTACCCCATGATGTACAGCCCGTCGTTCGTCGTCAGGTCCTGATCGCCGTTGAGTTTGAGCGATCCGTTCCGTGTGTAGTATTGCTGGGTCGAACCGTACGGCTGGGCGATCAAAAAACCGTTTCCGGCAATGGCGACATCGCTTGGCCCCATGCCCGATTGGATCGGCCCTTCGTTGAAATTCGTCGAAACGGACGCCAGCCGCACCCCCATGCCGATTTGGATCGGATTCGCTCCCGCCGTGTTGAAGCGTCCCTCTTCAGCGCCATAAGAGTAGTTGTTGGAAAGGAATGTCGAAAAATCCGCCCTGCCCGACTTGAAGGCGGTGGTATTGGCGTTCGCCAGGTTGTCACCGACAACGGCAATCATCTTTTGAGACGCCCCCATCCCCATACCGGCGACACAAATACTGGAATTGAGTCCCAAACCCATGATGGCCCTTTCACGTATGCCGCAATTATTTTGGTTTTCAGGCCGAAAATCGAACACAAGGAAAATCGACGACTGCCGCCCGGCTACCCCTTGAAGCCCGGTCCGCTCCGTTCGCTTTTTTTATCGGAAAAACAAGTATTTTGAGTTTTCCCGGAAACACGCTTCCCGATGGCATCGCCTGCAAAAAAAGACAATTCCGTATTCCCGTATCGACCGTTGGAAAACATTCCAACTTTTTTTCTGATACAGTCCTTAAATCAAACGCATTCGGCCCAAAGTCGTCAAACGCACTATTCTAATGGAAGTGCGGTTGAAATTCCCAAAAACATCGCCGCCGGAGATCATCGACTCTTAACCGTCGACGAGGTGAGCCCAAAAAGATTCGTAAGCGGCAACCATTCGCTCGATGGAGAAATGCTCACGGACACGTCGATGATTTTGCTCTCCCAAGGAGAGACGGACCGTGTCGTCGCCAAGATAACGAAGCCGCGAAATGAGCGAATCACAATCGAAAAGCGTAAAGGATTGCCGTTCCAACAGGTTGGCGAGAATGCCATCACAACCGGCATGTTTTCGCGAAACAAGGACCGGCTTTCGTGCCGCCATCGCTTGCAGGACGACGTTGGGCATCCCCTCCCATCGAGAAGGAAGAACTAAAAGGTCTGAAGCAGTAAGGAGTTCCGGAATGTCGGGACGCCAGCCGAGAAAGTGGATACGATTTCGGAACGGCGCGTACTCATCCTGTGCGATCCGTTCTTTCAATGCTGCGTCTTCCGGCCCCTCGCCGACGAGAAGGAGTTCCCAATCCGGTAAGTGACGCATCCAGACGGGCAACGTCGCCAGGAACCAATCCAGCCCCTTCTGGTGGTGTAACCGACCGATAAAGATCATTTTTTTTGATCCGGGAATGCTTTCGATCGCCGCAGTATCCGCGGGAACAGCCGATTCCAGTGCGCGTACATCAACCCCGTTTTCAATGACGGTTATTTTGCCGGGATCGATCCGACCTTTTTCGACGGTAAATTCAGCCACGTTGGAATTCACGCAAATATATGCATTTGAAAGGTGTTGCGTCATGCGGTCCATCAGCAGATGGCGGCGATTGGCTCCCTCGGCGACGCGTATCCCCGATATGCGGAAAGGGATGCGCACCCAAAAACCTGTTGTCCTGCCGAGAATGTTGGCATGGAAAAGGAACGACTGGAGAAGATGCGGCGATTGGAGAAGAAGGAGCCTTCGAAGTTTGAAGAAACCTTTTATGAGAGACCATTTATCGCAAATATCCAAAAAATAAACGGGTATGCCCGCTTGTTCCAACTCGGGAACGCAGGATTGCTCCTCCCGGACAGGCCGTGATTGAAGTACATAAACGACGGGTTCGAAACGGGTTTTGTCCATCCGAATCGCCAATTCCGTCATGATACGCTCCGCGCCGCCGATATCTAAATCGGTAATACATAACGCGATACGGATTTTGCGGGACGGTGGTATCGACATCAAACGCATCCGGTGAGAGGAAAATCGGCGGTTGCGCCGCACGACACAGTATTGCAGTATTGCAGTATTACCGTGTTACCGTGTTACCGTGTTACCGTGTTACCGTGTTCATGCGGCGCCCGGCTAACATGGAAGGCAGTATAACCTTCATCAAATACGCAAGCAACAGGTCAAAATAAGTAGAATAAAGCACATGCGTAGTCGGCAAAACAAGTATTTCCGCAAAATTCGGCACAAACTGTGAAATTTCATCTGGAACGTTCCCGAAATTGACATTATAATCATCGGAGACGATCTTCGAAGTTGTATACCGTAAACGGCCTGAAACTGTTCCCGCGAACAATCGCCTGCCGTTCGAATGATTCGCGCAAATGCTTATATTAACAAAAGTTGTGGCAAGTGAGTGCGGCAGGCGGACTTGACCAAATGTCCGTTTCCATCGTGTTTCCCGTATATTTTCAGACCGCGAGGGGACATGAGGATACATAAAGTGCTTCTTCGGTTGCTTGGCCCAGTTTTCTTCAAGGAGAATTCGAACGTGCGTTTGACTCAATTGCGTCGGCTGATTATCGCCCCTGTGTTTTGTTTGCTGGTTGCCGGCTCCTTTCAAAGCATGTTTGCGGCCGATGTGGCGGCAGACCGGCTTTTTCCCGATACGACGAAAGGGTTTTTCTCGATCACGAGTCTGAACACGCTTTCGAAGCAATGGAATAAAACACAGATCGGCAAATTGATGAAAGATGACATGATGCAGCCTTTCGTCAAGGACGTGCGCCGCCAAATCGGCGAACGCTTTACCGATCAATTCGGTATCACGCTCGAAGGCATCGAGGAAATTCCGAGCGGGGAATTGGCGGCCGGCTTGGTTGTTATTCCGGACCTGCCCCCCGGTTTCATTTTCACCATGGATATTTCCGGGCGCGAAGAGAAAGCGAAAGGGTATCTGGATCGTTTGTGCGAACAGTTTGTCGGGGCCGGAGCGACACTGGAAAAAGACACCATCGGTGACGAGGAGCTCGTCATTCTCGATTTTCCCCCGAAAGAGGAAACGGGAAAGCACCGCAAGGCCTATTATCTGATTACGTGTGGTCACTTGATTCTTGCCGACCAGCAACCTCTCCTTGAGTTGTTCGCGGAAAGGCTGAAATCCGGGGTGTTCGCGGATTCGCTTGCCGAGGTTCCCTCTTACGTCCAAATTCAGGAACGGTTGAAAAGCGATTTGCCGAAAGAATCCGAACCGTCTGCACAGGCGGCGGATGAGAGTCAGGCGGACGAGAATGCGGAGGATAAATCCGCGGAAAACACGTCCGATGCGCAAGATATTCAACCGGAAGAGGTTGCACCGCAAGACGGGGATTACAACGTGCCCCTGGTTTGCTGGTATGTCGAGCCTCTCGCCTATGGGAAAGCGATTTCCAATCTCATTCCCAAACCGGAAAAACGGAAAAACAAACCGTTGATCGTCGATGTCCTTGCCGAACAAGGTTTTGACGCGATTCTTGGCGTCGGCGGCGTCGTTTCCATCAAGGCGGAGGCAATGGAATTGGTGCATCGCAATTATATCCTCGCCCCGAAACCGTATCGTTTGGCAATGAAGATGCTGTCTTTTCCGAACGGGGACGATTTCAAGGCGCCGAAATGGATGCCCCGCGATTTGGCCAGTTGTTTTTCCCTCTATGTCGAGCCGCTCGATATCTTCGACAATTTCGGCTCTCTTTTCGATTCCCTGATTATGGAGGAAGAAGGCGTTTGGGAGGATATCATCAAGGGACTGGCAAAAGACCCGAACGGTCCCCGGATCGATATCAGGAAGGAACTGGTCGAACACCTGGGACGCCGCGTCCTGTTCATGTCGAAATACACGCTCCCGATTACGGTGAGCAGTGAATCGCTCGTGGTGGCCGTCGAATTGAAAGAAACGAGTCCCCCGGCGGTCGCCGATGCCTTGGAAAAACTTTTCGCCAACGATCCGGAAATCCAGAAAAGCCTCTACCGGGAAAAGGTGATCTGGCAAAACAAACCGCCGGAGGATATCATCGAACCGGTCAGCTTCGATTCCGGCGTTCCCCCTTTGGGAGGCGGCTTCGGTCCCGCTCCCGTGAAGGAACAGCAAGACGTGAGCGATGTCGACGAAAAACGGAATCCGATTTTTCCGAAAGGCGGCGTCACGGTCGCCAACGGTTGCCTGTTCGTCGGAACCAATGTCGAATATCTCCAGGAAATTCTAGATCGCTTCGACGAGGCGATCGATTCCATCGCCGATGCCGCCGATTACAAAGTCGTCGATCTCGTCTTTTCCGATATGGGCGTTACGCGGGAAAAGCACTGTTTCCAAATGTTCGCCCGGACGGATGAAACGATCCGGCCGACGTATGAATTGATTCGCGAAGGGAAAATGCCGGAGGCCCAGACGCTTCTCGGCAAAATCGTCAACTCCATCGCGACGAAGCCGGACACGCCCAAAGGAACAGTCCGCAAACAACAGATCGACGGGAGCAAGATGCCTGAATTCGAGTCGATCCGGCGCAACTTCGGCCCGGCGGGCATCTACGGAGTCTCCGAAGAAAACGGCTGGTTCATCAAGGGATTCATTTTGGAAAAATGAGCCGCGTCCGGACTTCAGCGTCAAGCCGGGCGGCGTGGTCGCCGGTTTTTTCCGCGTTCGATGTCCGGCCTGAAGATCAATATCATCCGGCATCTCGATTTCCATGGACCTGGCCGTACTTGAATCGCTGTTGAACGATCCGGCCCGCTGTGAGGATTGGCTCCTCGAAACGGGACTCTCCGACGGGAAAAAAGCGTACCGGAACCTGCTTGCCATTATTGAAAGCGGCGTCCAACCCTGCCGCTTGAATGCCCTGCTGCAACACCTCCTGCCGCAGATCCGTTGGGCATCGGACCCCGATATGGCGTTGAACAATCTCTCGCGTTATTTCGAGGCCGTCCTGGATTCCGATGCGGTTCTACGCCTTTTCCACGACGATGCCCTGGCCTTGCCGATCCTGCTGGACATTTTCTCGACCAGCCAATACCTGAGCGACCTGATCATCCGGGAACCGTCGCTGTTTCAAATGGTCCGCCAGACCGAGGGACAGCCGCTCCCCTTTCCGGTATTGCTCAAAGAGCTGCTCGACGAACTTGATTTGAACCAAAAAGACGCCGTCGTTCTTCGAACGCTGCGACGATTCAAACAGCGGCATCTGCTACGTATCGCCTATGGCGACATCATCCGGCGCCAGGCGATCGAAACGGTAACGCGGCAAATATCCTACGTCGCCGACGCGGTGGTTGAAGGGGCGCTGCGTATCGCGGGAAACCGGCTTTTCAACAAACGGGGAACGCCCCGGGGCCCGAACGGTCAGCCGGCCCAGTTTACGGTTCTCGCGCTCGGTAAACTGGGCGGTAAAGAACTGAATTACTCAAGCGACATCGACCTGTTGTTTTTGTACGATATTGAAGGGGACACCGACCGGGGATCGATGCGGAACATGGAGTACTTTGCCGAATTGGGACGCGAAATCGTCCGTCTCCTTTCCGCGCAGACCGATCTCGGACTCGCCTACCGCGTCGATATGCGACTGCGCCCCCACGGGCGCCGGGGCATCCTGGCGATGAGTGTCGCCGAGGCGCTTCGCTATTACGATACGCTCGGCCGGACTTGGGAGCGGCAGGCTTTCATCAAGGCGAGACCCATTGCCGGTAATAAAAAAACCGGCGAGGAGTTTCTCGCCAATCTCCAACCCTGGATTTATCGGCGCTACCTGGGGATCGCCGATATTTCCGGCATCAAGGCCCTTAAGCGCAAAATCGAACGCAGCAATGAAGCCGTGAGCGACGGGACGATCAACGTCAAAACAGGCCGCGGCGGCATTCGGGACATCGAGTTCGCGATCCAGTTCCTCCAATTGCTCAGCGGGGGGGAATTGACGAACATACGGATCGGCAACACGCTTGAAGCGATCAACCGCCTCGAAAAAGCGGGCTGCCTTTCCTACCAGGAAAGCGAAATCCTGTCCGAGAATTACCGTTTTTTGAGGAAAATCGAACACCGCCTCCAGATCATGTTCGATTTGCAGACCCATTCGTTTCGCACCGATATTTCGGAACTTCGCAAACTGGCCCTGCGCATGGGCTACATCGAAGGTTCGGGGCGAACGGTCGTCGACATGTTCAAGGACGCCTATCAACGGAAGACGGAAGCCAACCGGCAAATCCTGAACCACCTCCTGCACGATGCTTTCAGCAACGACGAACGAACGGCCGCGGAAGTCGATCTCATCCTCGATCCTGCGCCCCCCCGGGAAATGATCGACGAGGTCCTCGGGAAACACAAATTCCGCGATGTCGGACAAGCCTATCGTTCGTTGATCGACCTCGAAGAGGAGAAACTCCCGTTTTTTTCCACGCGGCGAAGCCGGCATTTTCTCGCGTCCATCGCCCCGCAGTTACTCGCGGAAATCGCCGGGACGCCCGATCCGGACTCGACGCTCAAGACACTCGCCGGCGTGGCCGACAGTATCGGCGGAAAAGCGACGTTGTGGGAATTGTTCAGCTTCAATCCCCCCTCGCTCCGGCTTTGCGTACGTTTATGCGCTTTCGCCCCGTACCTGACCGATATCCTCAAACGCGATCCCGGAATGCTCGACGGGCTTATGGACAGCCTCGTTTTCAACCGCCTGCCCCGTTTCGAAGAGCTGCAAGCCATGTTGACCCAACTGGTCAAGGGCGCGGAACAATTGGAACCGATCCTTCATGCCTTCAAGAACGACCGCATCCTCGGCGTCGGCGTAAGGGATCTGCTCGGAAAAAGCGATATCCGCGAAACGACGACGGCCATTTCCGATGTCGCCCAAGCCTGCCTGACCCAGGTCGCCCTTGCCGAATTTCGCAACCTGGTCGAAAAACACGGTTGCCCGATGGTCCGGTTCAATCATGTCGATCCGGAAACCGGCAACACCGAACAAATTCCCTTCCTGGGCCGATTCGCCATCGTCGGGCTCGGGAAATTCGGCGGTTGGGAAATGAATTACCATAGCGATCTCGACCTGCTTTTTCTTTTCGACGCCGACGGAACGACCGGCCCGATCGGGTTGGACGAGGAGAACAGGACGTTTTATCCGCTTCCGGACCCGGCGGCGGTCGAATCGATCGATTCGCAGATGTTCTACACGATCCTCGCGCAACGCATCGTCAAACGAACAAGCCAATTCGGCCCCTGGGGAAAACTGTACGAAGTCGATCTGCGATTGAGGCCCATGGGAAAAAAAGGGATGCTCGCCGTTTCGCTCGATTCGTTCAAGCGTTATTTTTCCGACGGGCCGGGCGAACTGTGGCAACGACAAACCCTGTCCAAGGCGAGAGTCGTCTTCGCGAGCGACCGCTATTACACGGTTCCCTCTTCGGTCATCGGGTTATACCCGCTCCCGGAAATTCGCACAGAAATGTCCGACCTGGTTTCGGCGACGCTCCAGTTCGCGTTGCGGTGCAGGAAATGGGAACCGGAGATGGCGATCGCGATCCGCGAGATGCGCCGTCGCCTTGAGGAGGCGAGTACCGAAGACCAGCTCAAACGCGGTCCCGGCGGCATCGTCGACGTCGAATTCATCGTCCAGATGCTGCAACTGAAATACGGGAGCACTTTTCCGGGAATCCGGACGCAAAACACGTTGGCCGCTCTCGAACGCCTCGAATCGGCCGGCGTCCTCGCTTCGGACGACCGGGATGTGCTGGTGACGCGGTATCGTTTTTTGCGGACGATCGAAAGCGCGCTGCGACTGATGAACTTGCCCTCGACCAGCCGATTGCCGGATGACCCGGACCTCCTCGAAAAACTCGCTCAAATGGTCCACATCCTTTCCGGCGAGACGCTCCGTGCCATGGTCGATGAAGCGACCCGGGAAATCGCGACCCGATTCGACCGTATCTTTCAAAAGGCCGCTTCGTAAAGGACACACCGGCGGAAGGGAGAAATGAGCGTGGAGAAATGAGAATTTCAGGCCACACGCGATTCAGCCGTCGCAATAAGGAATCCGCCTGCGTTTCCTCGCCCTGCTCCCCGCTTCCTTCCGCCGCCTACCGTCCTTTGACCGGATCGTTTTCGCAACGTGACGCGAAGCATTCGAGCGTCGGCCAATCGGCGGTAATGCGATCGGCAAGACGGTCCATGGCAAAGCGTTCACTGGGATAATGGCCCGGCAGGAGCAAGGCGAGTCCAAGCGATTCAGCCTCAAGACAGGCGTGAAAACGGGCTTCGCCGAGTACCAGGACATCGGCCCCGTTCGATCGGGCGGTCGCGATGAAATCGTCTGCGGCTCCGCAGCAGACGGCAAGCGTCTGGACCCTGCTCCCCGGTTCACCGACATAATGACAATAGGGAAGCGAAAGACGCTCCTTGAGAAAGTGGACGAGCGAAAGCAACGACGCTGGTTGGGGAAGTTTCCCGATACGACCGGTTCCGACGCCGGGATCTTCTGTATCCGGAACGAGGGGCCGGATTCCGCCCAGGCCGAACATGCCCGCAAGCTGGGCGTTGACGCCGTTGTGCCCGGAATCATGGGCGGTGTGCGGGCTGTAGACGGCGACCCGGCCTTCGATCAGGTTGAGCATCATCCCTCCATCGATACTCCCGCCGACCGGTTCCTTGTCCGGTCCTTCGACGATCCGTTGCATCGCATGAAACGGAAAAGGATGATGCGAAACGACCATGTCGACCCGCTCGCGAACCGCTTCCTCCACGATTCGCGGCGTCACGGTCAAACAGCACATCACGCGCCGCACGATCCGTTCGCTGTCACCGACAAGCAATCCGACATGATCCCATTTTTCCGCCAGTCGTATCGGAAAAAGCGAATCAAGGTAGGCAACCAGTTGAAGAAGCGGAATGGACATGGCAAGAGAAGCGGGGGAACGAAGCAAGGGGTTCCTGCGATCACCGGGGAATGAAACTACTGAAATACCCGATCGTTGTAAATCGCCAACGCCTGGAGCGAAACGGCAAGCGATTCCAATTGGTGATCGGTCAGCATGACGGCGTTCGCAACGGAAGGCACCTGGCCGATTTTCGCCGTGAGCGACCGGACGGCCTCGACCATTTTCGGTTCGGTCAATTCCTTGTCGGAAAGCGAACAGGCCAGGAACCTCATGATATGGCCGCTCGCGTGCAACGTCCCGTAAAAATCGTCGCTTGTTCCCTTGTACAGGAAAAAGTGCGGGTGCCAAAGTCCCTGCTCGTTTTGAATCGACATGACGAACTCATGGTAGGTCAACACCTGTTTTTTCGCCAAGGCGATCGAGGGCGAAAAACGGACGCCGTCTTCCGCGTAAAGCTGGACGGCGGAGGTGAGCCCGAGGAGCCAGTCCGTCACGTCGCTCGTTCCCTGGTCGATCGAACGGTTCAATTCGGAGGCGACCATTTTATCGATCGACCACATTTCGCGGCGATCGTTTCTCCATTGATCCTTCGCATGGGCGTAAAACGAAAGACCGACGAGCGTCAGGGCCATGTTCGCATCGGCGCGACAGGCCGCTTTTTCCGATTCAACCAGGTCGGCGATCCGGTACGAAGCCCCGTCGACTTTCATTTCGTAGTCGTCCAAAATGTTCGACATGGCTAGGAGCGAGAGAAACTGCGAGGGTTTGCTTTGATATCCGTGCCCGAGCCGGGCGACCACTTTTGTCCCGTTCGACCGCAACAATGTCTTGCCCCCGCACGGATAATTCCAGCACAGGCTGCCGATCGTATAAATGTAACTCCCCTTGGTCGCGTCCCCTTTGCGTGCCGGTTCGCCGGAAGCCTGGAAAACCATCGCCTCCGCCCCGTAAGGCAACGCCATGACCATCAGGTCGCCGGGCGTGTTGCTCGTCATGGAAATCCCGCGTTTCGAGTTCGCGCTCATGACATTTTTCAATTGATCCTTGAGCGCACTCATGCTTTCCGAAAGCGCGGGAGAGCCGGCGGGGGAACCCGTTTTCGAGGAAAACTCGCTGTTT
>QMCD01001002.1_pt1 | contig 31194 bp, 23 predicted proteins | sample 1821841 | NCBI WGS metagenome assembly QMCD01 (sample SAMN01991225, study PRJNA193472) | Termite gut metagenome, whole genome shotgun sequencing project. | isolation source: worker | host: Macrotermes natalensis | reverse complement strand
GCACGGCCTGCCACCTGCGCCAGCAATTGATAGGCGCGCTCAGTGGCGCGGAAGTCGGGATGGTTCAGCAGGTTGTCGGCGTTCAGTATCCCCACCAGCGACACGCCCGCAAAGTCCAGCCCCTTGGTCACCATCTGGGTGCCCACCAGAATGTCGGCCTCGCCGCGCTCGAATGCGCCGATTATGTTGTTGTACGCCCGCTCGCTCGCCGCGCTGTCGCGGTCGAGCCGCACCGTTCGGGCTCTCGGGAAGAGGGCGGCCAATTCGTCTTCGATCTTTTCGGTGCCGAAGCCTTTGGTTGCCAGGGTCGTCTCCCCGCAACTCGGACAGGCGGCGGGCACAGGCTCCGTGTGACCGCAATAGTGGCACCTCAACGAGTGCTTGTGGACGGTCAGCGGAATGGCGCAGTGGTCGCATCGGGGCACCCAGCCACACGCTTCGCACTCGATGTAGGGGGCCACGCCTCGCCGGTTCTGGAACAGAATGATCTGCTCGCCTTTGTCGAGGGCGAGATGGATTTTGTCGGCAAGTTCCTTGTTGATGTGGCTTCGTCGTTCGCCTCGTTTGGCGGCGCGCAGGGTGTCGGATATTGTCACGGCGGGCGGCTCGGTGGCACCGTATCGCTCCGAGAGTTCGACCAGAGCATATTTGTTGTTCGCGGCGTTGACCCACGTTTCGAGCGAGGGTGTTGCGCTCGACAGGATGGTTCGTGCTCCGTGCAGTTTGGCCAACACGATGGCGGCATCGCGGGCGTTGTATCGTGGTGCGGGGTCTTGCTGTTTGTAGCTACTGTCCTGCTCTTCGTCGACCACCACCAGCCCCAGATCGCGAAAGGGCAGAAATATCGCCGACCGGGTCCCGACAATCAGTTGAGAGCCCGGAGTTGAGAGTTGTTTTTCATCGCCGCCCGACCCCCCTACGGGCGGGCGATGACGACTTTCACAGAAAGTCGAAAAATCATTCTCCATTCTCCATTCTCCATTCTCAATTAAATCGAGGTACGCTTCGGCCCTTCTTTTGTCGGTCAGTCCGGAGTGGTAGAGTGTGACGTTGTCGCCGAACACGCGGCGGACGCGGTGGATGAATTGGGTGGTGAGCGAAATTTCGGGCAACAGCAACAGCACGTCGCGCCCAGCGGCAAGGGTTTGGGCGATGGCGTGAAAACACACTTCGCTCTTGCCGCTCGACGGCACGCCCCACAAAAGTGCCACATCTTGCTTCGCCTCCGACAGCTCGCCCAAAGCACGGGTTTGGGCGGAAGAGAGAGTGGGAAGAGTTAAGAGTGATGAGTCATTAGTCATTAGTCTTTGGTGCGACATATGTCGCAGGCTTTTTCGCGTAGCCGACTCCTGACTCTTGACTCTTGACTCTTGACTCCTCTTGTACGGCACAAAATCGCCTTTACGGAGCAGTGTCGGCAGGGCGGCGCGCATCACCTCACCGGGGGTGCACATATAATAATCGGCCAGCCAATCCCACAGCTCCATTTGGCGCGCCGTGACGAGTTGTCCGCCATAGAGCACCTCCCCGACCGGTTTGACATCGAAAGACGGCTTTTCGGAGAAAACCCTCCGAACCACTCCGATGGCCGATTTTTTGCCCAGCGGGACGCTCACGACGCTCCCCACCGTCGGTTCGTCGGCCGAGGAATAGGTGTACACGCCCCCCAGGATCGGAAGTATGATTTCTGCGTATTTCATACGCAGAAAAGTGATGAGTGAAAAATGAAAAATGAAAAATGCACGGCGTAAAAATAGAGAATTTTGTTGTATTTTTGCCTCATTGTTCACTCTTCATTCTTAATTCTTCATTTTGGAACAATTCGTTCATCTTCACGTCCACACCCAATACTCCATTCTCGATGGGGCTTCCGACATTCGCAAGCTGGCCAAAAGGGCGGCCGAATATGGTATGGGGGCCGTTGCCATCACCGACCACGGAAATATGTACGGTGCCAAAGAGTTCCACGACGTGATGACCGCGGCAGGCATCAAACCCATTCTGGGCTGCGAGGTGTATGTGGTCAGGGACAGGAAGGTGAGCGACAAGGACGAGAAGGCGGGCGATCACCTGATCCTTTTGGCTAAAAATCTGACAGGCTATCGCAACCTTTGCCGGATAGTGAGTTATTCGTGGACCGAAGGGTTTTATTATAAGCCCCGCATCGACAAGGCTTTGCTACGGGAGTATTCCGAGGGGCTGATCTGCGCTTCGGCCTGTTTGGGGGGCGAGGTGTCGCAGTGTATCCTTCGGAACGATATTGCCTCGGCCGAAGGGGCCATCGAGGAGTTTAAGGCCATTTTCGGTGACGACTATTATCTCGAAATGCAGTTGCACCCTTCGGGGGGCGAGGTTCATCAGGCCCAGACTAAGGTCAATAAGGTGCTTGCCGAGTTGTCCCGCAAGCACGGCGTCAGGCTCATCGCTTCGAACGACGTCCACTTTGTCGATGCGGCCGATGCCGAGGCCCACGACCACCTCATCTGCCTCAACACGGGGAAAGATCTGGACGACCCCAACCGGATGAGGTACACTTTTCAGGAGTGGTTCAAAAGTCCGCAGGAGATGGCGGCGTTGTTCGGGGATTGTCCCGAGGCTTTGACGGGCACGTTGGAGGTGGCGGACAAGGTGGAGGAGTACTCTTTGGAGCACGAGCCGTTGATGCCCGATTTCGTTCCTCCCGCCGAGTTTTGTTCCGAGGGCGAAAGCCTCGTTCAGCATCAGAACCGCTATCTCGACTATTTGTCGCATAAAGGGGCCGAGGAGCGTTATGGTTCACCGCTTCCGCAGGCCATCGAGGACCGGTTGCGTTATGAGTTGGACACGGTGGCACGGATGGGTTTTCCGGGTTACTTTCTCATAGTTTGGGATTTGATCCGTGCCGCGCGCGAGATGGGGGTCTCGGTGGGGCCGGGCCGTGGTTCGGCGGCGGGGAGTGTGGTGGCTTATGCGCTGAGGATAACCAACATCGACCCGTTGCGTTATAGTCTTCTGTTCGAGCGTTTTTTGAATCCCGACCGTGTGTCGCTGCCCGATGTCGACATAGATTTCGACGAGGAGGGCCGTGCTTCGGTGCTCGACTATGTGACGGAGAAGTATGGCAAGAAGCGGGTGGCCCAGATAGTCACATTCGGGACGATGGCTCCCAAGATGGCCATCAAGGATGTCGCGCGGGTGCAGAAGTTGCCGCTAACCGAAAGCGAGAGGTTGAGCAAACTTGTTCCCGACCGCCTTTCGCCCAAGAAGGGACAGACAGCGTTCGAACATATCTATGAAACCTCGCCCGAGATGAGGGCCGAGCGTGAGTCGCCCGACGATACGGTCAAGCGCACCCTTGCCTACGCCGAGAAGCTCGAAGGGTCGGTGCGCCAGACGGGGGTTCACGCTTGCGGGGTGATAATCGGCAAGGACGATTTGGAGCTCTATGTCCCCATCGCCACAGCCCGCGATCGCGATACGGGGCTGAACAAAAATGTGGTGCAGTACGAGGGTACCCAGGTGGAGAGCGTCGGACTGATCAAGATGGATTTTTTGGGACTGCGAACCTTGTCTATTATCAAGGACGCGGTGGATAACATAAAGCGGGTTCACGGCGTCGATGTCGTGCCCGATGATGTCCCGTTGGATGACGCCGACACTTACGCGCTGTTTTCCAGAGGCGACACCCACGGTTTGTTCCAGTTCGAATCGGCAGGAATGCGCAAGCATTTGCGGAACCTGAAACCGACGCGGTTCGAAGATTTGATCGCGATGAATGCGCTTTATCGCCCGGGCCCGATGGAGTATATTCCGTCGTTCATCCGCCGCAAGAATGGCGAGGAAAAGGTCACCTATGACCTGCCCGAGATGGAGGAGTATTTGGCCGACACCTATGGCATCACCGTCTATCAGGAGCAGGTGATGCTTTTGTCGCAGAAGCTGGCGGGCTTCACGGGCGGCGAGGCCGACACACTGCGCAAGGCGATGGGCAAGAAGCAGCGTTCGGTGCTCGACAAGATGAAGCCGCAGTTCGTCGAGGGCGCGGTGGCGAAGGGTCACGACCGCAAGACGGTCGAAAAGGTGTGGAGCGATTGGGAGGCGTTTGCCGAGTATGCGTTCAACAAGTCCCATTCCACCTGTTATGCCTATATCGCCTACCAGACGGGATGGTTGAAGGCGCACTATCCGAGCGAGTTTATGGCGGCGGTGCTGAGCCGCAACCTGCACAACATCAAGGAGATAACCCTCTATATGCAGGAGTGCAAGCGGATGCGCATCAACGTGGCGGGGCCCGATGTGAACGCAAGTATGGAGCACTTCTCGTCCGACAAGCAGGGCAACGTCCGGTTCGGTCTGGCAGGCATCAAGGGGGTCGGGGGCGAGGCGGTGAGGAGCATCATCGAGGAGCGGGGCAAGGGCCCGTTCGTCGACATTTACGACTTTTTCGAGCGCATCAATCCGTCGCTGGTCAACAAGAAGACCTTGGAGAGCCTTGCCGTTGCAGGGGCGTTCGACGGCATAAGCGGGTTTCACCGCAGCAAGTTCTTCGCTCCGGTGGGCGACGAGGGCGGCTCCTTTTTGGAGCAGTTGTCGCGCTACGGGTCACGGATCCAGGGCGAGAAGAACAATGCCCAGCAGAGCCTGTTCGGAGGGGAGAGTGCGGTTGCCATTCAGCGGCCTGCGGTGCCGACCCTGGGCGAGTGGAGCCAGTTGGAGACGCTCAACCGCGAGCGCGAGGCGATAGGCATCTATCTTTCGAGCCACCCGTTGGATAAATATTTGCCCGTCATCAAAAATCTTTGCACTTGCGGTTTGGACGAGTTGGGCGACCTGTCGCGAATAGCCGGTAAGGATTTTACCGTTGCGGGGATGGTGACGGGGGTGCAGAACCTCGTTTCGAAGAGCGGCAAGCCTTATGGTCGGTTGAAGGTGGAAGACTATGAGGGCAACAGCTATGAGTTCACGATGTTCGAGAAAGATTATGAGAAGTGGCGCATATTCTTTTTCACCGACTATTTCCTGTTCATTCGCGGACGGGTCCAGGCGCGTTTCGGCCAAGAGGGCAATTGGGAGGCCAAGGTGTCGAACCTAATGCAGTTGGCGGATGTTGAGAAGAGTATTTTGAAGGAGATTTGCGTGACGGTTCCGGTGGCCTCCATCGACGGGGCGTTGATCGACGGCTTCAAAACCGCTTTGGGCACCGAAGGCCCTTTGCGGTTGGCGGTGAAGGTCGGTGACGGTAACGGGACTGGTGTGAAGTTGGTTTCGAGAAAATATAAAGCTTCGCTCGACTCTCCGTTGTTGGGTCTGCTGGAGGAGAGCGAGTTGAGGTACACGATTAATTGACAGGGGGTTATTGATATGAGAAGTTTTGCGAGCGATAACAATTCGTCGGTCCATCCGGCGGTGATGGGGGCCATCGTCGAGGCCAACCGCGACCACGCATTGGGGTATGGCGATGATGAGTGGACGGAGCGGGCGGAGAACTCTTTTCGGAAGATGTTCGGCGACGCGGCCCGGGTTTTTATGGTCTTTAACGGCACGGGGGCCAATTGTGTGGCGTTGCAGGCCGCAGTGCCTTCGTGGGGGAGCGTGCTGTGTGCCGATGTCGCCCACATCTACAACGATGAGTGCGGAGCTCCGGGCAAGATGACGGGTGCGGCCATTCAGACCATCCCCACCGAGGACGGGAAGTTGACGCCACAGATGCTGGAACCCTGTTTGTGTGCCGCGGGGGTTGTTCACCACTCGCAGCCCCGAGCGATATATGTTTCGCAAACCACCGAATTGGGGACCGTTTATACCGTTGAGGAGATGAGGGCTTTGGCCGATTTTGCTCACGCGAGCGGGATGTTGCTACACGTCGATGGGGCGCGGTTGGCTAATGCCGCTGCGGCGTTGGAGTGCTCGCTTGCCGAGGCCGTCGGGGGTGCCGACATCGTGAGCTTCGGCGGAACGAAGAACGGGATGATGATGGGCGAGGCGGTGGTGGTTCTCAACCCCGCTCTGGCCGAAAATATGGAGTGGATCCGCAAGCAGTCTGCCCAGTTGGCTTCGAAGATGAGGTATTTGGCCGCCGGATTTGTTCCCTATTTGGATGATGTTTGGCTCGCTAACGCCCGAAATGCCAATGATATGGCCGCTCGGTTGGCTGGTATTTTGAATGCCAGGAGGGTGGAGATTGTTCAGAAAGTGGAGAGCAACCAGGTTTTTTGTAGGCTGGGCGATGAGTCGCGCCGGAGATTGGAGACTAAATATTTCTTCTATACCCATCACGGGGTGTCGCGTTTCGTGACGAGTTGGGACACCGTGGAGAGCGATATTTGGGAATTTGCGAGCCTGATTTGACATTCTCGATCCATACCTTGGGTTGCAAGGTTAACTTTGCGGAGAGCTCGGCCATCGCCCGTCGGTTGGAGGAGCTCGGGCTTCGGCGGGTGGAGAAGCCTTCCTGCCCCGATGTTGTTGTCATCAATTCGTGTTCGGTGACGGCGGCGGCGGATAAGAAGTGCCGCAATTTGGTGGCGCGGTTGCGTCGTGCTTGTCCCGATTCGCGGATCGTTGTCACGGGCTGTTATGCCACCCGCGACCCCGATGCGTTTGCGGGCGTGGCCGATGTGGTGAGTAATTTCGAGAAAGGTCGGGTTGTCGATTTGATTGTGGACTCGCCAACTCATAACTCTCAACTCTCAACTCTCAATTCTCAATTCTTTCCCGCTTATTCGTTGGGCGACAGGACCCGTTCGTTTTTGAAGGTGCAGGACGGGTGCGATTATCGTTGCAGCTACTGTACTATTCGTGCGGCGCGGGGCCCGTCGCGCAATCCGAGTATAGATTCGTTGGTGGAGCAGGCGGGCGCGATTGCGAGTGCGGGTGTGCGCGAGATCGTGTTGACGGGGGTTAACACGGGTGACTTCGGCCGCTCGACGGGCGAAAGTTTCATCGACCTTTTGAGGGCGTTGGACGCCAGTCAGGAGTCAAGAGTAAAGAGTCAGGAGTCGGGCTACGCGACGCAAAAGAGCCTGCCGCATATGCGGCACCATAGACTCATAACTCCTGACTCATCACTCATAACTCGTTTTAGGATTTCATCCATCGAGCCCAACCTGTTGACGGACGAGGTGGTGGAGTTTTGCGCCGCTTCGCCGCGGTTTATGCCCCATTTCCATATTCCGTTGCAGAGCGGTTGCGACCGCATTTTGGGGTTGATGAGACGCAGGTACACCGCCGCGATGTTTGCCGACCGTGTCGCCGCGGTGCGCCGGTCGATGCCGGATGCGTTTTTGGGGATAGATGTGATAGTTGGTTTTCCGGGCGAGACGGATGACGATTTTGCCGAAACGGTGGCTTTTTTGGAAAGAATCGGGCCTGCCGAGTTGCACGTTTTCCCCTATTCGGTGCGCCCAGATACGCCCGCCGCCGAGATGCCCGGGAGGGTTCCGCCTCGTAAAATTGCCGAGCGGGCGCGAATTTTGGGCGAGTTGAGCGAACGGTTTCACAAAGATTTTTGCAACGGATTCAAAGGCACGAAGGCACTTGTGCTGTGGGAAGGTTCGTGCAAAAAGGGGGTGATGAGCGGGTTTACGGAGAACTATATTCGCGTCGAGGCTCCGTTCGATGCGGCGATGGTTAATACGATAACGGAGATAGAGTTGTAGGAATTTTTTGCTATATTTGTACTCTAACTAAAATTGCGAAGATTATGAAAAGTATTAAGGGAACAAAGACCGAACAAAACCTGTTGAAGTCGTTTGCGGGCGAGAGCCAGGCGCGGACGCGTTATACTTTTTTTGCCTCCAAAGCAAAAAAAGAGGGTTATGAGCAGATAGCGGGCGTGTTTGCCGAGACTGCCGATCAGGAGAAGGAGCACGCCGAGCGATTCTTCAACTTTCTTCAGGGGGGTGCTGTCGAGATTACCGCCTCTTATCCGGCAGGGATCATCGGCACCACTTTGCAGAACCTCACCGAGGCGGCCGACGGCGAGCACGAGGAGTGGTACGACCTTTATGCGAGTTTTGCCAAGACGGCCGATGAGGAGGGATTTGCCGAGATTGCGGAGTGTTGGCGCAGGGTTGCGATGGTGGAGAAGGAGCACGAGAGGCGTTATCGGATTTTGCTGGGCCACGTGACGAAGGGCGACGTTTTCGAAAGGGACCAGCCCATCGATTGGCAGTGCCGCAATTGCGGTTATGTTCATAATGGGACGACTCCGCCCGAGGAGTGCCCTGCGTGCAAGCATCCGAAGGCCTATTATGAGCCGATGAAGGAGAATTATTAATTGAAAAACTACAAGTCGCGAGGGATCGTTCTCCACACCGTCAAGTATGGGGAGAAGTCCCTCGTGGCATATTTGCTCACCGACGTTTTCGGGCGGCAGAGCTATATGGCTTACAGTCGGTCGGCGTTGCTGCAACCGATGTTTTTGGTCGAGTTCGAGGGTGGTGTCTCGTCGAAAGCCGAACTGCACAGATTTAAGGAGATGACGGCGGCCGTGCCTTTGCGAAGCATCCCTTTCGATGTTCGCAAGAGCACGGTTGCGCTGTTTATGGCCGAGCTGGTTTATCGGTTGGTGAGGGAGCACGAGCCCAACCCCGAGCTTTTCGGATTTATTTGGGAGGCGGTGGAGCGGTTGGATGGGATGGAGGATGGGGTGGCTAATTTTCATTTGTGGTTTTTGGTCGGGTTGAGCCGTCATTTGGGTTTTGCTCCGGCGGGCGAGTGGCGCGAGGGGAGTTGGTTCGATATTCGCGAGGGTCGGTTTGTGAGGGTGCGGCCGATGGATGGGGTGTGCTTTTCGCGCGAGAATGCGGCTTTGCTGTGGTCGTTGATGGAGGGGCGCGAGGTTGGGTTGAATAGGACGCAGCGGGTGGAGTTTTTGAACGCTATGATCGCTTTTTTCGGGTATCACCTCGATGCGGTGAAGGACATCCGGTCATTGGAAGTTTTGCGAGAGGTGTTTTGATTAATGATTAATTTTAAATTTTTGTGTCGCGTTAGCCCATTAATCGTTAATCGCTAATCATTAATCACTATCTTTGTGCCCGATTATGTCTCACGTTGTTTTGTTGCATGGCTGGGGGTGCGACTCTTCTGTTTGGAGGGGGGTTGTGGATTTTCTGGGCTCGTCGGGCGTGGAGGTCACAGCTGTCGATTTTCCCGGGTTCGGTGCCGAGCCCGAGCCGCCCGAGGTGTGGGGGGTGGAGGAGTATGCGGAGTGGTTGGAGGGGTGGTTGGCTTCCAGGAATATTTCCGATCCGGTGCTGGTGGGACATTCGTTCGGCGGGAGGGTTGCGATAGTTTATGCCGGCCGGAACAGGATACAGAAGTTGGTGCTGGTGGATGCGGCGGGAGTGAAACCGCGGCGGAGTTTGGGCTATTATTTGAAGGTTTGGTCTTTTAAGTTTTTCAAGCTTTTTGCTTCTGCGGCGATGGTCGAAAAGTGGCGCAGCAGGCGGGGTTCGGCCGATTATGCTGCGGCAAGCGAGCGGATGAGGGCTGTTTTGTCGAAGGTGGTGAACCAGGACCTGAGAGTGTATATGCCCCGAATCGAGGCCCCCACTTTGCTGGTTTGGGGGTCGGACGACACGGCCACTCCGGTTCGTGATGCTCGGGTGATGGAGCGGTTGATTCCCGATGCGGGGTTGGTGGTTTTCGAGGGTGCGGGCCATTATAGTTTTTTGGATCGTGCGGCGCAGTTTTGCGTCGTGTTGCGTAAGTTCGTATGTGGGTGATATACGTTTCGGTTATTTTAATCCTCTTTTATGCGGCGGTCAGGTTGCGGTTCGAGCTTACGATGTTGCAGCAGAACTCTTATCGGCCTGTTCGTTATTTGAGGTGGTTGACGGGGGGCGGGTTGTCGGTTACCGATCTGGTTACCGATTTGTTGCTGTTGGCGGTGGTTATGTTTAGTTGGTATGGCCGCTGGGCGAGCTATATGGTGTTGGCGGTGGGGTTGATATGCGGGTATAAGGGTTGGAAGTTGCTGGCAAGGAGGTATAAGAAGCCGTTGGTTTTTACGGCGCGGGCGTGGAGGTTGTATGTCGTTTCGTTGATTATCGCTTTGGGGGTTGTGGTTTGTTGCGCTGTTCCGCATTGGATGGCTTTGGGAGTGGTGGTTTTTGCGCCTGTCGTTTTGATGGCGGCGTGGGTGGTGTTGTGGCCGGTGGAGTGGTTCATCAATCGTTGGTATATCGACGACGCGAGGCGGATTTTGCGCTCGATGCCCGAGCTTGTCGTTATCGGCGTGACGGGAAGTTACGGCAAGACCAGCACCAAGCACGCGCTTTATCGCATTTTGAGTGAGCGGTTCAGCGTCGTGATGACCCCTGGCAGTTTCAACACCACGTTGGGGGTTGTGCGGACCGTTCGTGAGCACCTCAAACCCTACACTCAGATCTTCATCGTCGAGATGGGGGCGAAGAATGTTGGCGATATTGCCGAGATCTGCGCATTGGTCAGGCCGACCATCGGGGTTCTCACCTCGATCGGACCGCAACATTTGGAGAGTTTCGGCACTATGGAGCGTGTGCAGAGGGCTAAGTTCGAACTTATCGACGCTTTGCCCGAGGGTGGGTTGGCGGTGGTGAATGACGATTTCGAGCTTGTGAGGGAAAGGCCGATCGGGTTGAAAAATGTTTTTCGTTACACCTCCGACGAGGCTAAGTCGGCGGATTTCGAGACGCAGTTGGTGGGGCGGCACAATCTGGGTAATATTTTGGCGGCTTCGATAGTTGCGAGGTGGTTGGGAATGACCGACGCCGAGATTCGTTATGGCATTTCGCAGCTTCGGCCGGTCGAGCATCGGTTGGAGGTGACGCGGCGGGGCGGGTTGACCATCATCGACGACGCGTTTAATTCCAATCCGGCCGGTGCGGCTATGGCGTTGGAGGTGCTGGGCGAGTTCACCTCGGGTCGGCGGATCGTCGTTACGCCCGGGATGATCGAGCTGGGGGCGCGGCAGGCTGAGTTGAACCGCGAGCTGGGGCGGCAGATGGCTGTCAGTTGCGATTATGCGGTTGTGGTGGGCGAGTATAATCGCTCCGCGATTGTGGCGGGGCTCAGGGAGGGTGGTTTTGCGGAGGATGGTTTATTTTTGGCTAAGGATTTTGCGGCGGCCACGGCGTGGGTGCGCGCTTTTGTCCGCGCGGGCGACGTGGTGCTTTACGAAAACGATTTGCCCGACACGTTTAAATAGTTAATGATTAGTGATTAGCGATTAATGATTAATGGGCTACGAGCGCAGTCGGGTGCGAATCGGAGCATTTTAGCCGAGCCGGTACCGCGGCTCTGTGTGGCGGCAGGGTGCGGAGAGGAGATCGCCCGAAAGTTTGCGAAGCAAACGGAGGGAAGCTCGCTCGGAGCACCCAGGCGAAGGATAACCTGCGAAGAGTCGCACACCGACGAAGCAAGCGTGGGAGCCGAGATAGTCGGATGATACGCCGATGACCGTGTGATGGTCGGCCGAAAACGGCGAACAATAAAACAAAGTTTATGAGGAAGACAACCATAGGAGTATTTTTCGGCGGACGGAGCGTCGAGCACGAAATTTCGGTCATCTCGGCCCTGCAAGCCATTGCGGCGATGGACCGATACAAGGTCGTGCCCGTCTATCTGTCCAAATCGGGCGAGTGGTTCACCGGCAATGTGCTGCTCGACAGTGCTAACTATAAAGACCTCGACCTGCTCGAAAAGCGGGCGACAAGGGTCTTTATGAAGCCCGAGTTCGGGAGCCGAAACCTCTACACCAAGACCCTTTTCGGCGTCAGGACGGTGGCTGAGCTCGATGTCGCGTTCCCCGTTTTCCACGGTACCAATGGCGAGGACGGCTCGTTTCAAGGTCTGATGGAGCTCATCGGCATCCCCTATGTGGGCCCCGGAGTACTGTCGAGCGCGCTGGGGATGGACAAGATTGCGATGAAGATGACCCTTCGCGAATGCGGCTTGCCGGTGCTCGATTGGGTGTGGTTCACCGACAGGGAGTTTTCGGCCAAACGGGACGCCATAGTCGAAAATATCGAGCGCACGATAGGCTATCCGGCCATCGTCAAGCCGGCCAATTTGGGTTCGAGCGTGGGCATTTCGCGTGCGCTGGACAGAGGGCAATTGGTCGAAGCGGTTGCAGAGGCGTCGCGCTATTCGTCGCGCATTTTGGTGGAGCGGATGGTCGAGCCGCTGCGGGAGATCAATTGCTCGGTTCGCGGGAGTGCCGACGATTGCTCGGCCTCGGTGTGCGAGGAGCCTTTGCGCAGTGGCGAGATTTTGAGCTATGCCGACAAATATTTGAGTGGTTCAAAAGATAGCAAAATGGGCGGAAAGATGGGCGGTAAAGCCTCTGCCGCGCCGAAAATGGGGGGAGCGAAAGTTTCAGGCGGAATGTCGAGCACCAAGCGGCAAATTCCGGCCGACCTGCCCGCGGGCCTCAGCGACGAGATCCGTCGGCTTGCGTGCGAAACCTTCCGCGTTTTGGGCTGTGAGGGCATTGCCCGAATAGACTTCATACTCGACGGGGAGACGGTGTGGGTGAATGAGATCAACACCATCCCGGGATCGTTGTCGTTCTACCTTTGGGAAGCGACGGGGGTCGGGTTCGACAAACTGCTGGACGACGCCATTGCCGGAGCCCTGCGCCGTCAAAGCGACCGCGGCCACAAAACGGTGAGCTATGCGGCCAACATTTTCAACCTCGGCGGCGGGACTAAAAACTAAGAACTAAAAGCTAAAAGCTAAAACTGGGCTACGCGGAACAGGCTAACGCGAACAACGCTCGGGGCTGTAGTCGGTGTGCCATCTAACTCGGGCCACGTAAGATACGCCCGCAAAACATTCTAAGGAATAGTGCGCGTGGCGTACTGACGCCACCCCTCGCTTTTATCTGGCACACCTCACGCCCCTACCCATCACGCGCCCGACCGCGCTATGATGGCGCACTTTTTTCATCGCCGCCCGACCCCGCCAACGGGCGGGCGATGACGACTTTGCGAGCAAAGTCGAAAAAACTTTCAACTCTCAATTACTCTCGCTTCGCTCGCGTGATTGTGTCTTCGACTCTCGCCTTGCGCCTCAGCCATTCGAGCAAGACTCGATGGCCTTCGGCTTAGCGGCGGGTCATCCTCACCTCGGCATCGTGAACTTGTTCACGTGCCCTCGCCTCGTCGACAATTCTCAATTCTCAACTCTCAATTAAAACGCGTACCCAACGGCGACGGTGAATTGGTCGTGGCGCAGGCTCATCCCGTCCTTCTTCGAGCGGTCGAGCAATCCGAAGTCGTAGCCCGCTTCCAAAAAGAGGCGATTCCAACGAACACCCGCACCCGCACCCGCAAAAACATCGAACCGGTTGAGGTGCAACACATTGTTTTCCGCATTCTCCACCGTCGTCGGATTGTTGACGTCGGCAGTCACCTTGCCCGTATAGTAATCGCTCGTCACGCTCCCTTGCGTGTTGATCACCCCGGGAGTATCCGGCAACAAGTCGGGATCGGCCGTGTAGGTCTCCTTCATATTATACCCCAAACCATAGCTTACCCCGGGACCTGCAAAGAAGTAGACCCTGAACTCGTCGCTGAGCGGCAACGAGAACTTCACGTGAACGGGCAGGCTCAACCCGTGCTCGGTGGTCGAGCGTTTCCGCAGACGCGTGGGCTTGACGTTCTTGAAGGCATAGGTGTAGTTCAGGCTCGGAGCCAGCTCCCAACGGCCGCCCAAAGCCACATCGTACCCCGCCCCGACGGAGAATCCCCCATAGGCACTGCCTTTGTCGTCATTCTTGTTGTGCCACGCCGAATTGGCGTACCCCGCCCGAACATTCAACTGCGCAGAAGCTTCGCCTATGAAAAGAAGAAAAAATGAAAAGATGAAAAAATAGATAAGTTTTTTCATAATAATATTTTTTTTACCTGATTGTACACATTTTCCCCCGAGAAGCCGAATTTTTCGTCGAGCACCTTGAACGGGGCCGAATAGCCGAAATGGTCCAGCCCGTGAATAACCCCCTCCTCGCCCACCAGACCTCTTAACGACATCGGCAACCCCGACGTGAGCCCATAGCGCGGAACACCGGCCGGAATAATGGTCTGTCGATACTCGGCAGGTTGATCACACAGCAGCCCCTCGCTCGGAACGCTCACTATCCGCGCCCTGATGCCATCGCGCTCCAACAACTTCGCCCCGTCCCTCAACGTTGCCACTTCGCTCCCGTTGGCGATAAGAACGATGTCGGGATTTTCGCTATCGACGGCCACATACCCCCCCTGTCTCAACCCCCTGGCCGCCTGGCGCGAAACAACGTCCTTCACATTCTGCCTCGAAAGAATCAAGGCGACAGGACGTTCTTCCTCCATCGCCAGCCTCCACGCCTCCACCGTCTCCGCCCCATCCGCCGGACGAAGCACAACCACACTCCGCTCGCCGCGATGATTGCGCACGTGCTCCATAAGGCGAATCTGCATCTCCTGCTCTATCGGCTGATGGGTCGGTCCGTCCTCGCCGACACGGAAACTGTCGTGGCTCCACACCCAAACCACGTGCAACCTCATCAATGCCGCCATCCGAATGGCCGGTTTCATATAGTCCGAAAAAACAAAAAACGTCCCGCAAGCCGGAATCACCCCGCCGTGCAACGCCATCCCGTTCATCACACACGCCATAGTGAACTCGCTCACCCCGGCCTGGAAGAACCGTCCGCTGAAATCGCCGCGCGTAAAGGCGTGCGTTTTCTTCAGAAAACCATCGGTCTTGTCGCTATTGCTCAAATCGGCCGACGCCACAATCATATTCTCCACCACATCGCCATACACCCCCAGCACCGCCGCCGAAGCATTTCGGGTGGGCCCGTCGGCCGGAACCGCAATCGAATCGTAATCTATGTCGGGCAACCTGCCGCTCAGGAACAGATCGAGTTTCGCCGCCAGCTCGCCATTCTCCCTGCGCCACATTTTCTCCGCAGCCCGATGCTCGGCAACATAACTTCTCAACGCCTCCCTTCGATTGGAGTAAAGAGACACCGACTCGGGAAACACCGCGAACGGATCGTCCGGATCGCCCCCGAGATTTCGGATAGTACCCGCAATATCCGCCCCCGCAGCACTCAGCGGCTGCCCATGGGTCGACACCATATTCTCGAAACTCTCCCCCTGTTTGCCCACCGCCCCCTTGCCCATCACCGTCCGGCCTATTATCAGCGTCGGCTTCTCGGTCTGGGCACCCGCCAACCGCAAAGCCACACGAATGTCGTCGGCATTATTGCCATCCACCTCCAACACATTCCACTCCCAAGCGCGATATTTAGCCGCCACATCCTCCGTGTCGACCTCCGTCACCGTGGTCGAAAGCTGCACGTCGTTGGCGTCATAGTACATTATGAAGTTGCTCAGCCCCAAGTGGCCCGCTATCCTGCCCACTCCGGCCGCCACCTCTTCCTGTATCCCGCCGTCGGAGATATAGGCGTAGGTCTTGTGCGCCATCCACTCGCCGAACCGCGAGGCCAGAAACCGCTCGGCCATAGCACTCCCCAACGCCATAGCGTGCCCCTGACCCAGCGGGCCCGAGCTATTCTCGATCCCGTGAGCCAAATCCCACTCGGGATGGCCGGGCGTGGACGACTGCCACTGCCGGAAATTCTCCAAATCTTCCCGCGAATAGAACCCCGCCAAATGGAGCACCGCATAGAGCATAGGCGACATATGGCCGGGGTCCAGAAAGAACCTGTCCCTGAACGCCCAGTGAGCATCGTCGGGATCGTACCTCAAAAACTCCGAGTAGAGCACATTGATGAAATCGGCCCCACCCATTGCGCCGCCCGGGTGACCGCTTCGGGCCTTTTCGACCATCGACAGGGCCAGAATCCTGATATTATCTGCAACTTTCATAATCCTCTAACAAACCTTTCTCACGCGACCTTCGCTTCGGCATACTCCCTCGTCACCACCAGCTCCCGCAATTCGGGGCTCGACGGCATATCGTACATCGCATCCATCATAATGTTTTCCACTATGCTCCTCAATCCCCTCGCCCCCAGCTTGTACTCCATCGCCCGCTCGACGACAAAGTCCAACGCCCCCTGTTCGAACATCAACCGTACCCCGTCCATCGCAAAAAGGGCTTCGTACTGCTTGGTGATGGCGTTACGGGGCTCGGTCAGGATCCGCCTCAACGCCTCCTTGTCCAGCGGTTTGAGATATGTAAGCACCGGCAACCGGCCCACCAGTTCGGGTATCAGTCCGAAACCCTTGATGTCCTGCGGCTCGATATACTTCAACACATCGTCTCGGTCGAACGATTTTTTTCCCGACGCGCCGTACCCTATCGCCCCTGCCCCCAGCCTGCGCGAAATCACCTTCTCTATCCCGTCGAATGCCCCGCCGCAAACAAACAGGATGTCGGTCGTGTCGACCTGAACATACTTCTGCTCGGGATGCTTCCTCCCGCCCTGGGGCGGAACGTTCACCACCGTGCCCTCCAAAATCTTCAACAACGCCTGCTGTACACCCTCGCCGCTCACATCGCGGGTTATCGACGGATTGTCGCTCTTTCGGGCTATTTTGTCTATCTCGTCAATAAACACGATTCCGCGCTGGGCCGCCTCCACATTATAATCGGCGGCCTGCAACAGTCGCGTCAAAATGCCCTCCACATCTTCGCCCACATAGCCCGCCTCGGTCAACACGGTCGCGTCGACAATGGTGAACGGAACTTCGAGTAGCCTCGCTATCGTCCGTGCCAGCAGGGTTTTGCCCGTCCCCGTGGGCCCGACCAGAATTATGTTGCTCTTGTCTATCTCGACGGCGGGTTTTCCGTCGCCCGAAACCTTACAAAGCAACCGCTTATAGTGGTTATAGACCGCCACCGACAGGTATCGCTTGGCTTCGTCCTGCCCGATGACATACTCGTCCAGCGACGCTTTTATCCGGTGTGGGGTTGGTAAATTGCTCATCTATTTATTTTCTCTTTGCAACAATTTCGTCCACCAAACCATACTCCACGGCCTGGGCGGCACTCATCCAATAGTCGCGATCGCCGTCCGCCTCTATCTTCTCGTATGGCTGTCCGGTGTGGTTGGCCAGTATCTCGTAAAGCTCCTTGCGCGTCTTGATTATCTCCCTTGCCGTGATTTCGATGTCACTCGCCTGCCCTTGCGCACCTCCCAGCGGCTGGTGGATCATCACCCGGGCGTGGGGCAACACACTCCGACGTCCCTTTTCGCCGGCAGTCAACAGGATTGCACCCATACTCGCCGCAAGTCCGGTACAGGTGGTCGCGACGTGGGGACGGATCAGCTGCATCGTGTCGTAGATCCCCAGCCCTGCACTGACGCTTCCGCCGGGCGAGTTGATGTAGATCTGAATATCGCGCTCGGCGTCGCTCGATTCCAGAAAGAGCAATTGCGCCTGGACGATATTGGCCACGTCGTCGTAGATGGGTGCACCGAGGAAAATTATCCTGTCCATCATCAGCCGCGAAAACACATCCATTGCGGCGACGTTCAATTGTCGCTCCTCGATGATGGTGGGGGACACATAGCCTTCGAACTCACTTTTGAAGTCGTGCAGTTTGAGGGAATTTATCCCCAGATGGCCTGTGGCAAACTTTTCGAATTCCGATTTTCTCATATCATTTAAGTTTTATATATGTTAGGTATATAAAACTGCAAAAAAGTTGTGTTTATTGCGCGCCTGCTTCGTCGGTGTGCGCCTCTTCGCAGGTTATCCTTCGCCTACGCACGGCCACCTGCTCCGGCTTTTTCGGTTCGTGGCTTTTCAAAAAAGCCGATGAGCCGCTCGCTATTTCGGTCGGCCTAACGTTGCCTGCGCATGCTTCGCACATTTGCAAGCAAATGGTCTGCTACGGCGGGCACTTTTAGTCCTCCCTCTCATTTAACGCTCCGCGCCAAATCTCTTTTTTTGAAAACCACTCACCAAAGCCCTCGCGCTTATTCCGCGTAGCCCGCTAATCGCTAATCGCTAATAACTAATCGTTAATCATTAACCTCCCCTGCGATTTTCTGGAACTCCTCCACGCTCACCGCTTTGTCCGAGATCTTCAGGGTGGGCTTGATCGCGTCCAGCACCTTGTCCTCCCTGACGCGCTCGAAGATTTGCTGCGCCTGCTCGCGGTTTTCGAGTATCGTTCCGGCAAAACCTTTCAGCGTCTCTTCCGGCACATCCCTCATCCCATATTGCGCAAACTGCATCGCCGCCATCGCCCGCGCTTCGGCCTCCACATCCTCCTTGGTGACCTGCAACCCCAGCTTGGTTTCATAGTGGCGCATCACCAGGTTCCACCCCATCATTCTCACGAAGCCCGCAAAGTCCTTCTCTATCTCTTCCATCGTGAATTTGCCCTCGTTGACGGCGAACAGCCATTTTTTGAGAAACTCTTCCGGCAATTTCAATCCCGCCTTTTTCAGGATCAGGTTTTTGAGCTGAAGCGTCAGCAGAAAGTCGCTCTCCCTGGCCAGGTCCTGCTCGATGAGGTTGTCGACGAACTTCTCCAGCCCCTTCTCGTCGGTCACATCTCCACCGGGGAACATCGTCTTGAACAGCTCTTCGTCGATGACCGGTTCCACAAACTTTTCACCCTCCATCTTGCCGTACGGCCGCAAAAGGCGTGCCCTGTACCCCTCCTTCATCTCTTTGGTGGGCTTTATTTTGTATCGGGTCAGCTTTTCGCCCTCCACGTCGACCTCCACCGCAGGCGCAATGCCCGCTTCGAAGACAAATTCGTGGCTCGCAACGCCATCCTCGAACGACAGCTCCCCCTGCTGGTCGCTCGGCATCACGTCGCCCATAATGTCGAGCTTTTGCTCCTCTATGTGTTTGAACACTTCGGCGTTGGCTTTGCGATAGGCTTGTTCGGCCCTGACCCCTTTGCCATACATTTTGTTCACCACACCGGCCGGCACCATTCCGGGCCGAAACCCGGGCACATTGGCTTTGCGGCGCAGGTCCTTTAAACTTTTTTCCACCTCCGGCGCGTAGTCACCCCCGTCCACCGTCACCCGGAACACCATCACCCCCTCGTTCTGTTGAGTTTTTATATCCATTTTGTTCTGAAATTTTCACGAAAATACTGCGCGAAGATACAAAATTTATTCTACTATTTTGGACTTTTTTTCGGAGCGAGCTAAGGTTTTGCACGCAATTTGTCTGTACGCCCCACCGGAGGCATCCTATTCAAAACACGCAACGGTTATGGACAACTCTTCGAAACACCAGTCGGATAATAAGAAAAAAGTACTCGTAAAGGGATACATCACCACGTCGGGACGCTCCGTGCCCGACCATTATCGCAGTGCACCAATCAATTCCGATGCCCCTCGGGGCACGTTTATAGAAAGGAGGTTGTTGAATCCCAAGAAGCCACGGTGAGGGTTGTTGTCATCGAACGGCGCATAACAAAAAAGTGCCCTCTTTCGCAGAGAGGACATTTTTTTCACTCTCCACTCACAAAAAAAACCATCCCCCGAATAGCTTCCGAAGGATGATTGACAATCTTAGATAATTTCTTTTACAGCCGGTCGAACTCGGCATCCGAAGCCTCCTGTTCGAAGAACTCGGGCCGATGCTTTTTCACGTAGGCCACTGCATCCTCAAACCCCTCTGCAAACTTCGCAAAATCCTCTTTGTAGAGGAACACTTTGCTTTTTTCAAAAATGGGTTCACCGGTTCTGCCGATCCGCTTGCGTGATTCGGTCAGAGTGATAAAATAATCCCCTCCACGGGTCTCTTTCACATCGAAAAAATAGGTCCGCTTCCCAGCTCTCACCACCTTCGAATACACCTCCTCGCCACCATCGCCATCTTCGCGACGGTAATCAAAATCTTCTCTCATAGCCTTAGGTTTGTTAAAGGAACGCGCAAAGATAGTGATAATTTATAACTATACAACTATTTAATCTACCAATTCTTTTACCAATTCTTTCCGCTCCGGCCCACCGCCGGTACCTTCTCGCCCTCTTTTTCCTTTTGGGTCCTGTCCTCCTCGGCCTGCATCGCTTCCAGAATCGCCTCGGCGTCCTGTTGCGAGATTCCTCCCGACGGAGGCTGAGACTGAGACTGAGGTTGGGGCTGCTCGCCACCTCTCTGCTGTTCCTGTTCCTTGTCTTGTTCTTGTTCCTGTTCCTGTTCCTGTTCCTGTTGATCCTGATCCTGCTGCGGTTGTTGTTGCTGTTGTTCCTGTTCCTGTTCCTCTTTCATTTTTTGGGCATAGGCGAGGTTCCATCGCGCATCGTCGTCGGTGGGGTCGCGCCGCAAGATCTGCTTATAAAGCTCTATGGCCTCGTCCGGCTTTTGTTCGGCCAGCATCACGTTGCCCAGATTGAATGTCGCCTCCGTAAAGTCCTCGCGCATTTTCAACGCTTCGCCATATTTCGCACCCGCACCCTCCATATCCTCCTTTTCAAACAACTTATTACCCTCCCGCGCGATGCGTCGTTCGGGAAACTTCTGTGCTTCGCAAATGAAGAATGAACAATGAAGAATGAAGAATGAGGCTACGCAGAAGCCACGCAGCACTTTCGTCGAAAACAATCTTTTTTCACTCTTCATTTTTCACTCTTCATTCAGCCGCAGGTGCGACGAGTTTGGTCTCCTCGACAAAATAATATGCCCTGTACCAGTCGCTGTCGGCCTGATCGGACGAGGGTTGGGCGCGCGCAAACTTCACCATATCGGCCGTCCGGAGCAGCTCGTCCAGGTCGGCAAAATGTTTGGCATCTATCTCGTTTCCGCGAAAATCGCCCAGGGCGTCCACTATCTCGGCCGAGGTCATCTCCATCGCGCCTATCGCGAAACGCGAAGAGATGTATTGGCGCAAAATATCGGTCACGCCGCTGTAATACAATTTCAGCTTACCGTTTTGCGGCAGTTTTTGGTTGCGCAACACCTCCAATTGCCGGATCGCTTCGACGTGGGGCGGCAACACTTCGCGGGGGGCAAGGAACGGGATTTTGTGGCGGAATTTCCTCACCAGCCACACCGCCGCCCCGATCACGATCAGTCCCAAAACTCCCAGCAGCAACCACCCCGACCACTCGCCGAAGAGGCGTTTTATGCGCTTTATTCCGACGGGGCTGTCGGTCTGTAAATCGATGTCGTATGTACTCACGATTATCCTCAGGCTGTCGGCGGTCAGCAGGGTGTCGACCCTGTTTTTGTCGAGGTACAGCACGGGAAACCGACCCATATTGTAGCCCCCTTCGCGCCAAACGGTGAGCAGATAGCTCTTTGTCAGAACCTGCCTGCGGCTCTCGGAAACCAGCGTATCCACTTTGCTTTCGCTCAGGATCTCCACCTGGGGCGCAAGTTCGCTTCCGGTGAGCACCGGAAAGTCGACGACCTGCATCACGTCCTTCTCCACCCTCACCGACAGGTCGAACTGCTCGCCTATCATCACACTGTCGCGCGAAAAACTCGCCTCGATCGCAGGCGGCTGCGCCGCAACGAAAAGATGAAAAGATGAAAGAATGAAAAGAAGACAAAATAATTTTTTCATATTATCATTTTTTCATATTATCATCTCCTGTTAAAGAGCTTCACAAGCTCTTTAACATAGTCTTCTCCGGTATGTACGTGGGCCGTGTCGACCTTATAGTGCTTCAACAGGCTGTCCACACCCTCCATCCGGTGACGATGGCGCTGAGCATACTGCTCCCTCACCCGCCTCGACGAGGTGTCCACCCACTTCCGTTCGCCCGTCTCGGCATCCACGGCCTCCACTATCCCCACGTCGGGCATCTCGCCCTCGCGACGGTCGGACACGCGCACCGCCACCACGTCGTGCTTTCCCGAGGCTATCTTCAGCGCATCGCGCAACGCGCTCTCGTCCTGGGGTGGATACAAAAAATCGCTCAGCACGAATGCCGTCGACCGCTTAGGCAGGGCGTTTGTCAGGTGCCTCAACGGTTCCGATAACGACGTTCCGGTTCCCTGCTCCTGACTCGTTCCCGCCCCCAGCAACTCCCTGATTATTCTCAACACGTGCCCGCGACCTTTGGCGGGCGGGATGTACTTCTCCACTCCGCCCGAAAACATCACGCAACCCACTTTGTCGCCCGTTTGCGAGGCCGAGAAGGCAAGCACGGCGGCTATCTCTGTCTGCAATGCACGTTTGGTTTGGGTGGTGGTGCCGAAATCACCCGATCCGCTCACATCCACCAGCAACATCACCGTCAGCTCCCGCTCTTCTTCATATATCTTGATGTGGGCTTTCGACGAGCGCGCCGTCACGTTCCAGTCAATGTCGCGCACATCGTCCCCCACTCGGTACTCCCTCACTTCCGAAAAAGACATACCTCTGCCCCGAAAAGCACTATGGTACTGTCCGGCAAAGATTTCACTGGACAGGCCGCGCGACTTTATCTCTAATCTGCGAACCTTCCTTAATATGTCTTTTTCCGATTCCACGGTTTAGGGCACCACGACGTTGTTGAGTATCTCGGCGATTATATCTTCGCTCACCACTCCTTCGGCTTCGGCTTCGTAGGTGAGGCCGATCCGGTGACGCAACACATCGGCACAAACTGCCCTGACGTCTTCGGGAATGACGTAGCCTCTTCGCTTTATAAAGGCATAGCTCTTGGCCGCCCGTGCCAGCGAGATGCTCGCCCGCGGAGAACCGCCGTAGGAGATCAGGCCCGAAAGCCGCCCCAATCCGTACTCTTCGGGCTGGCGGGTGGCAAAAACTATGTCGATGATATATTTCTCTATCTTTTCGTCCATATAGACCTCGCCCACCACTGCGCGCGCTTTCACGATGTCTTCGGGCGAGATGATCTTGTTCACCGTCGGCAACCCTTCGCCCGCAAGGTTCATCCGCACGATGTCGCGCTCTTCCTGCTTTTTGGGGTACGAGATTTTCACTTTCAACAGGAACCTGTCCACCTGCGCTTCGGGTAGCGGATAGGTGCCTTCCTGTTCGAGCGGATTTTGGGTCGCCATCACCAGGAACGGTTGGGGCAGCGGAAAGGTCTCGTCGCCCAGGGTGACCTGTCGTTCCTGCATCGCTTCCAGCAACGCGCTCTGCACCTTTGCGGGCGAGCGGTTGATCTCGTCGGCCAGCACGAAGTTGGCGAAGATGGGCCCTTTGCGAACGGTGAACTCTTCCCGCTTTTGCGAGTAGATCAGGGTTCCGGTCAGGTCGGCGGGCAGCAGGTCGGGCGTGAATTGCACTCTCGAAAATTTGGCGTCTATGGCTCGCGCCAACGTGGTGATGGCCAGCGTTTTGGCCAGTCCGGGGACGCCTTCGAGCAGAATGTGCCCGTTGGACAGCAGCCCGATCAACAGTGCGTCGACCAGATGCCGTTGGCCGACGATAACTTTGCCCATCTCCATTTGCAGTGCATCGACGAATGTGCTTTCCCGCTCGATCCGCTCGCTGAGCTCTTTGATGTTTACTTCCATAACAGCGTCAAAAAAATTCTCACAAATTTACACTATTTTTGCGAGATGAATGAAGCAATCTTGGAAAATCTGAACGACGCGCAAAAAAAAGCAGTCGTAAATTACACCGGTCCGTCGCTTATTGTGGCGGGAGCGGGGAGCGGCAAGACGCGCGTGCTGACGGCGCGCATCGCCTGGATGATAGCACAGGGGGTGGCTCCGTTCAATATTCTCGCGTTGACATTCACCAATAAAGCGGCCGCCGAGATGCGCGCCCGGATTGAAACGATGGTCGGTCACCAGCGGGCGCGATATATCCAGATGGGCACCTTCCACTCCATTTTCCTGCGGATCCTGCGGACGGAGCACACCGCCATAGGCTACCCGAGTGCCTTTACCATTTACGACACCACCGATTCGCAGAACATCGTCAAAGCGATTTGCAAGGAGCTTGGATTGGCCGACAACGACAAATATAAGCCCCGTGCGGTGTTCGCCAAAATTTCGCGATTGAAGAACGACCTCATCACGCCGACGGTCTACGAGAACGAGGCGGTCTTCACAGCCGACGACGCAAAACGCGGGCAGACCCAATTCCTCGAAATCTACAAACGGTACACCGCGCAGTGCCGTGCCAACGGGGCGATGGACTTCGACGATCTGCTGGTCAATATGGTGGTGCTGTTGAAGAACAATCCCGACATTTTGGAGAAGTACCGCGAGCTGTTCAAATACATTCTGGTCGACGAGTATCAGGACACCAACCACGTTCAGTACCTGATAGTGAAGGCGTTGGGTATGGCTCACGGCAACGTTTGCGTGGTGGGCGACGACAGCCAGAGCATCTATTCGTTTCGGGGTGCGCGGATCGAGAACATCCTCAACTTCCGGCGCGATTTTCCTCAGGCCGCGGTTTACAAGTTGGAGCAGAACTATCGTTCGACCCAGACCATTGTCGGCGCGGCGAACGGGGTGATAGCGCGCAATCAGTCGTCCAAAGAGCTCAAAAAAGAGTGCTTTTCGGCGGGCGACCAGGGCGAAAAGATAAAACTTCTGAAAGCATACACCGACCGCGAGGAGGCCGAATTGGTTGCCGACGAGATACGCAACCTCGCCCGAGGCGGTGTGGCGTGGAGCGAAATTGTGGTGCTTTACCGCACCAACGCCCTTTCGCGCGGCATCGAGGAGAGCTTGCGGCGGCGCGATATTCCCTATAAGATCTATCGCGGCCACTCGTTTTTCGAGCGCAAAGAGATAAAGGATATGCTGGGCTATCTTCGCCTGATCGTCAATCCGGCCGACGACGAAGCTTTTCGCCGCACGGTGAACACTCCGGCGCGGGGGATCGGCAATGTTTCGGTCGAGAAGATCGCCGCTTTTGCCCGCGAGCGGGGCATTTCGATGTGGGACGCCGCTTCACAGATGCAGGACAAACGCATCACGCCGTTCGTCACCCTTATCAACGATTTGGCCGCGGCGCGCGACGGGTTGAGCCTCTACGATTTCGGGCGCGAGGTGGCTATTCGTAGCGGTCTGGTGGGGAGTTATCGCTCGGAGGGAACGGCCGAGGCGACGGGAGCTTTGGAAAACATCGACGAGCTTCTCAATTCGATGGTTGCCGACGACGAGGGGGTGGTTTTGGGCCTGGACGAGTGGCTGCAGAATGTCGCTTTGGTGACCGATATGGATGGCCGCGAGGAGGCGGGGGAGGATAAGAATCGGGTGACGCTGATGACCGTTCATTCGGCTAAGGGATTGGAGTTCGACCACGTGTTTGTCATCGGGTTGGAGGAGGAGTTGTTTCCCAGCGTTCGGGATGGCGATCAGAGCGAGATGGAGGAGGAGCGGCGGTTGTTTTATGTCGCTTTGACGCGTGCTCGTCGCCGCGTTTGCCTTTCGCTTACCGAGACGCGTTTTGTCCACGGCCAGATGAATTTCCGCCGCCCCAGCCGCTTTGTGCGCGAGATCGACGAACAGTATCTTGAAGGGGAGGTCAATCCGTCGCCGAGCAGAGAACCGAAATACGCGCGCGTGGATTTTCGGCCCGCTACCCGCCTTCAGCGGGCCGACGAGTTGCAAAGCAACTCGAAAAACAATTCTCAACTCTCAACTCTCAACTCTCAACTCTCCGTCGGTTTGCGGGTGCGTCATTCGAAGTTCGGCGCAGGGACGATCGAGGAGTTGGAACCCGCTTCGGGCGGCGATTTGAAGGTTGTTGTGGCGTTCGACGATCGCTCCGCAGGCCGCAAGACGCTGCTCAGTAAATTCGCGCGATTGGAGATTTTATGACAAAGAAAGAGCGATATGCCGCCATCCTCGGTTGGTTTGCCGAGAACGTTCCTGCGCCCCAGAGCGAGTTGCGTTTCGAGAATCCGTGGCAGTTGCTGGTGGCGGTGGTGCTTTCGGCCCAGTGCACCGACAAGCGGGTGAACCTCACCACGCCGGCCCTGTTCGAACGTTTTCCCAGCGCGGCGAAGATGGCCGAGGTCGACGAGGCGGAGATATATCCTTATATCAAGTCTATATCCTATCCCAATAATAAGGCGAAGAATTTGGCGAAGATGGCGCGTCAGATCGTCGAGCGTCACGGCGGCGAGGTGCCTGCCGACCAGACCGACCTCGAAGCCCTCGCCGGAGTTGGTCGCAAGACGGCCAATGTGCTCGGTTCGGTGCTGTGGAACCGTCCGGTGATGGCGGTCGACACCCACGTTTATCGCGTTGCGCGGCGCACGGGGCTGGTTCCGCAGAGGGCGAATACGCCTTTGAAGGTCGAGTTGGAACTCACCCGAAATATTCCTGCCCAGCTTGTTCCGCGGGCACACCATTGGTTGATACTCCACGGCCGGTATGTTTGCACCGCCCGCCGTCCCGCCTGCTCCGAGTGTGGAATTGCACCGTTCTGTAAATTTTTTGTACATTTGCAACGTTATGACTAAGGATAAAAAGACAAAACAGGAAGTGTTCGGCGAAGTGACACTCGATCTGGGCAAGTTAACTTTCGGCGGTATAGTTCTTGCGGGAATATTCAACTCAAGTGTCAACAAGTTGTTGCTAATAGTGTTGGGCGGGCTATTTTGTATTACGGCTATTTTGTTAGGTATTTATTGGACGACGAAAAAATAGGGAGGACTCGAATTTATGGAATTTTTGATTGCAACAGGAGGAATGACGTTGTTCCTGATCGTTTATAGTTGTTATCTATTGCGTCAGGAAAGAAAAGAAAAACAACACAAACACCAACCTGCGAAATAGCCCTTTGTGTTTCGTTCACTGTCCATACTATTTTTATTGTTTCTCGTCGGGTGTGCTTCCGACGGGATGTACGACAACACCCCCGATGAGGCTTTGCGTTTGTCGCGGAGCTCTGTCGTCGTGGGGATGGACGGGGGCGAGGAGCATATCGGAGTGGTTTCGGGCGGCGGAACGTGGAGTGTGAGCGGTGTGCCGGAGTGGGTTAGCGTCAGTCCGACGAGCGGTGGAGCGGGAACGAGCGTGGTGAGCATCGTTTTCGACCCTTATATCATCGAACAACCGGAAGAACCGGAAGAGCCCGAAAATCCTGAGGAGCCGGAGGAACCTGAACAACCTGAACATCCCGAGGAGCCCGAGCAACCCGAAGAGTCCCCGACCCGTCAAACATCAGACCCCCAACCCCGAACCGCCGTGCTGACTTTTTCGGGCAGCGGCGTCGTTAAGGAGCTCACCCTCACCCAGTTGCCGACCCCCGTCGGTCCAGGCAGGCGCGATCCCGAGTATGGCATCAACGAGGCGATCCATTCGGAGTATCTCGACAGGTTCTATTATAACGGCGAGACGCAGACCGCGCCTGCCGATTACAACCAGAGCTACCGCCATTTTTGGAACAATTATCTCCAAAACCTCAAGCGCAACGAGCTCGACGGCGGCGAATGGAGTCGCGGGAGGCATAAGTATTTGCATTCGTACATCGAAAAAAACCCGATAGACGGCCCGCATAGGTTGAACTATGGGATGGAGTTCGATCTGGGCAATTACGATGGCAAGCTGGTCGGGCGCATACTTTATGTCGACCCCGACGGACCGGCCGACAGGGCGGGGTTGAAGCGGGGCGATTGGTTTTGGAAGGTGAATGGCGTTCAGATGCGTGATTATGAGATCAATAATCTTCGCGATTCTGCGTTAGTGTACAAGTACCATTACAATCGGCTTATCGACACCCTTGTCCATCCGTTGGAGGATTTTGCACCCGAGTTGGGGATGCTTCGCTATGAGATGCACGCCGGCAGGCTGGTCGACGACGGGGTGAAGGTTTCGATTTTTCCGGAGAGGTTCGAGGGATCGCCCGTTGTTCACTCTTCGACCATTGTCGAGAGGGACGTTTATGGCGAGCAGGTTCGGGCGGGCTATTTGGTGCTTAATCGGTTCGAGGACGAGGAGGCGATTGTGGCGGCTTTTGCGGGGTTCGAGGATTTGACCCATTTCGTGCTCGATTTGCGTTATAATCGCAGCGGGCGGGTGGAGATTGCGGAGTTGGTGGGTAATTTGTTGGTTCCGGAGGCGGCCCGTGGGGTGAAGTTTTCCGATTATGCGTTTCACGAGGAGGGCGGTCGGAGTTCTGTTTTCGAGCCCGATCCGCGTGGGGTGGCGGTCGATTCGATTTTTGTGCTTACGGGGCCGCGGACTGCGGGTGGGTCGGAGTTGCTCATCAATGCGCTCAGGGGTATTCCTGAGGACGTTTTGAAGCTGGTGGTGGTGGGCGACACGACGTTGGGGCTGAGTGTGGGGATGGTTAGCGAAGTTTACCGAACCACCTCTTGGAGCTACGAGATGTATATTGCGTCGGCTCGGGTGGCTAATGCTCTTGGCGAGGGCGATTATCGTTATGGGTTGGTGCCTAATGGGGGCACGGTCAGCGAGTGGAGTGGTGCGGGAGTGCGGTGGAGCCAGACGTGGGGATGGAAGGAGTTGGCCGGACAGACCCAGGACCCGTTGCTGGCGCGCGCTATGGAGTTTGTTTTGGGCAGTACACGAATGCCTGTGGGCCGCGTGCTCGATGCTTCCACCCGTCAGCGGGCGGGGTTGCCGCGTGAGTTTGAATATCCCAATAATATGATTTTGTCAGATGAATAAATTTTGGTTTTTTGTTTTTGCAGCTGTTTTGCTTTTTGCCGCTTGTGGCGAGAAGGAGAAGCCGGGTCCGGGTGGAAAGACCGACAGTGAGTTGACGGGGGTCAATAAGTTTATGCGCGATAATCTCGAAGATTGGTACTATTGGAACGATGCTTTGACCGGTTCGCCGGTGCCGAGCAATTCGTTGGAGTTTGGCGATTTTTTGCGTGCTTCGCTGGTCGATCTGGCCCTTGCGCGCGATGTCGAGAAGAGCGGGGCGGTGACTATGGACGGCGGTTATCGAGCCGATGGTTCGCGGTATATTTATTCGCGTATCGACCGAATGGGCATCACGACGCGTGCTTCGGCCAGCGAGCAGTACACGTATGGCTTCGGGGTGATTGTTGTTCCCTATAACAGTAGCGACAGGTTGAGTTTGCTGGTGACGTGGACCCAGCCGGGCGGTCCTGCGGATAAGGCGGGATTGAAGCGCGGGATGTGGTTGGATGAGTATAACGGGGAGTATTTCACAAGGAACAATCTCGACGCTTTTGCCGCTCACCTTTTTTCGCAGGGGTCGAGTGTGCTGAAGGTTGCGGACGACGATGGCACCGATTACAGCATTCCGGGCGAGTTGACGCGGATCGATCCCATTTTGCACCACGATGTGATAGACACCGATGGGGGGAAGAAGGTGGGCTATTTGTTGTATAACGCTTTTGAACAGGGGACGATCGTGGCTGATGCTTTGGGCGAGTTCGACCTCGAATTGAGGGACGTTTTCGGCGAGTTCAAGAGTGCGGGTGTGAACGAGTTGGTGCTCGATTTGCGCTATAATGGCGGGGGTGCGGTGCGGTCGTCACAACTTTTGAGCTCGCTGGCGGGCGATGTGACGGAGCGGGACGTTTTCATAAAGATGCTTTATAACCGCCACACCGTGGGTGCTAACCCTATGGTTTGGTACTTTATGGAGGAGCCTAACAGTTTGGCGTTGGACAAGGTTTATGTTTTGGTTACGGGCGAGACGGCTTCGTCTTCGGAGCTTTTTGTGAACGCTTTGAGGGGTGTGGGTGTCGAGGTGGTGCTTGTTGGCGAGCGCACCGAGGGCAAGAATGTGGGGATGAACCTTTTGGAGTTTTCAGAGGGGCCTTATCGTTATGAGTTTTGGCCCATTACTTTCAAGAATTTGAATGCTCAGGACTTTTCCGATTATTCGGACGGGTTTGCGCCCACGGTTCAGAAGGATGAGTTGTGGACGTTGTTTGTGGCGGGCGAGAATGGGTTTATTTATCCTTTGGGCGATCCGCGGGAGCGGTTGTTGGATGCCGCGCTGACTATGATCGACGGCGGAACGGTGAGTGCCGATGTTTATACGCGCGGTGGGGGTGGTGCAGGGGCGTTCTCTTTGTCCAATCCGCGCAAGGGCGGGTCGAGGGTTTACGAATCTCCCGAAGCGTTATGACCATTTCGGGCGGGCATATCGCTTTGTTGAGGGATTTTCTTTCGGGACGGAAGAAGGTTTTGATTGTGGCGCATTATAATCCCGATGGCGATGCGTTGGGGTCGTCGCTTGCCTGGGCAAAGGTTTTGCGGGGGATGGGTCACAGTGTGAGTTGTGTTGTTCCCAATCGGTTCCCTCATTTTTTGGATTGGATTCCGGGGATAGACGGGGTTCTGGTTTTTGGGGATCGGGGCGATGAGGTTAGGCGTGTTGTTGGTGAGGCGGAGGTTATTTTTTGTTTGGATTTCAATTCTATTTCGCGGTTGGAGGGGTTGACGGAGGCGATCGAGGGGAATGGTTCTGCGGTGAAGATTTTGATCGATCACCACTTGGACCCTCCGGAAGGTTATTTCGATTTGATGTTTTCTTACACCGAGGCTTGTTCGACGGCATATATCGTTTGTCGGCTTGTGGAGGAGTTGGGGGTGGAGATAGATGGGGAGATGGCGACGGACCTTTATGTGGGGATAATGACCGATACGGGTAATTTTTCTTATAGCAATTTGACTCCCGATTTGTTTCGGGTTGTCGGGTTGTTGGTGGAGAGGGGATTGGATATTCCTTACGTTAATACGCGGGTTTATAATTCGTACACGGAGGGTCGGGTGAGGTTGTTGGCTTACGCTTTGGGACCGAAGATGGAGATGTTGGAGGGGGGCAAGGCTGCTGTGATTTCGCTTACGGAGGCGGAGTTGAGGCGGTTTGATTTTCGGCAGGGCGATAGCGAGGGGTTTGTTAATTATCCTTTGTCGATCGAGTCGGTTCGGATGTCGGCTATGTTGACCCAGAATCAGCGGTTTATTCGGGTTTCGTTGCGTTCGCGCGGGGATGTTGATGTTAATGAGTTTGCTCGGAGGTATTTTGACGGTGGGGGCCATCGCAATGCTGCGGGGGGAAAGTCGAAGGATTCGATGGAAACCACTTTGGCGCGCTACCGCACCGCCGTGAAGGAGTTTTTGGGTTCTGCGTGGGGAGTTGAGAGTGAAGAATGAAGAGTGAAGAAAGTTTTTTCGACTTTGCTTTAGTTTTTTCCCCTCCTTGCTAAGGAGGGGTGCCTCGAAGAGGCGGGGTGGTAGATTCTGCGTAGCGTTAGCTCTTTCGCTTCGCCGCCGTGGGGTATTCGGCGGCTCTGCTCATTGTTTGCTCATTGATCGCTTGTGTCGCGTTAGCTGGGTGTCGCGTAGCCTGCTAATCGCTAATCGCTAATCGCTAATCGCTAATCGTTGTTGTGTTGTTTGGTCCATTGCTCTT
>QMCD01000835.1_pt1 | contig 31194 bp, 19 predicted proteins | sample 1821841 | NCBI WGS metagenome assembly QMCD01 (sample SAMN01991225, study PRJNA193472) | Termite gut metagenome, whole genome shotgun sequencing project. | isolation source: worker | host: Macrotermes natalensis | reverse complement strand
AAAAATCAAATTCGCTAATAGGTTTGGTTTCATCAAAACCGGCGCGAACTGTTGCTGTCAAGTGGTCACCTGCGTACGTAATACACGAACACCAACGTCCATGCTTTAATAAATTCCACAGTCCACATTTCGCCCCACACCAAGCTTTGCAACACTCCCCATTCCCCCCTTTTTGATAGTCGAAATAAAATATCTCGTCTCCAACGGAGAACCCACTTTGAGAAATCCCACTATAGTTTCCATTGGCAATCGCAATCTTAAGAGGTTTCGATGGATAGCCATTCCCACTTGGATTCATATTGTACATCTCGTCAAATAAACTTATTTTACTTGCCCAAGGCTTTGCAACTCCATCTTTTGATCCTCCGTAATGATAAACTAACATTTGTCTTGCAGCAGGCGCACTTTCTTCAAGGGTTATACGCGCAATAGGAACAATTAACCCCGCAGCACCAGAATTAAATTCTATATCTAATACTAGTTCCTGTATGCCTAACGGAAAGTTTGCCCCCTTATGCGGAGCATCGTGCGAAATATATAAACGAGTATGATGCTCATGGCCGTTCGCCTCCATCCATGTCAAGGCATATCGTGCAATCAATCCACCCATACTATAACCCATAACAACTAAATTGTCGTTTGTCAAATTTAAACTGTTTATTAGTGCAACCAAAAGTATCGCATTGTTTTGGATAATATCGGTTGCATGATCAAAATCCAAAATAATTACATCGTATCCATTATTATGAAGATTGTAAATCAAACTGTTGTTATTAAGGAACGATGTGTTACTGGAACTATTACCTGCGTTATAAAGTTCCAAATGAGTATCAAAATCTTGATTATCTAAAATGTCGAAACCCTCAACAATAATAAATGGATTCTTAATGGAAGTATTCCCGTTAGCCAAGATGGTCAAATATTCGCCACTGATAGTTTTTGAATCATGTGCTGTCGATATAGAGCGTATTTGATGATTACTGCTCTGTATGCCTGCAACAAATCCATTGTAGTACCTTTGGGAAAATGCCTGCGTTGTAGTAAATACTAATAGTAAAATTTTGAGTAAATTTTTCATTTTCATCGTTAGTGCGTTTAATTTTAATACCGTAACGAGACTACAAAGATACAAAAAAAAATCGACATCGCCAAATTTAGTAAAAATCCAGAGTGTTTTTTCGCCTATTGTCCGACAATACGCCAACGTTTTCCGGGCAGAACACTTACTACTCCTGCGATTTCCAAACGTAGCAAAATAGATGATATTTCGGACAAAGGCATTTTCAACAGGCTACAAAGTTCATCGACAATTGCCTCAGGATGATTCTGTAAAGTCTCAAAAACGGCTCGCTGGTCTTCGGGAAGTTCCAAAAACAATTGGGGTTGAATGAGGGTTTTGGGCTTTTGTTCCAAATCCCAATTGAGCAGATAACGAATGTCTTGTGCAGATTCGATGAGTGCTGCTTTGTTGGTTTTGATGAGAAAATTGCAACCTTCGGATCGTTCATCGCTCAGTCGTCCCGGAACGGCGAAAACATCCCGCGCGTAGCTGTTTGCTATTTCTGCCGTGATGAGCGCACCTCCGTGGCGAGCGGCTTCAACAACCACAGTGGCATCGGAAAGTCCTGCAATGATGCGGTTTCGAGATGGAAAGTTCACGGCATCTGGATTTGTGTTCGACAAAAAATCGGTCAGTAAACCGCCGTTTTCCAACATTTTTTTTGCTAAATTTCGGTTTTGATGTGGGTATATTCGATCTAATCCGTGTCCCAAAACGCCTACGGTGGGCAATTGGTTTTCCAAAGCGGCGTGATGCGCAAAGGTGTCTATACCGTAGGCTAATCCGCTAATAATCAAAATAGGTTCTGTGTTCAAATCGGACAGCAAATGCGCGATGACTTGCCGTCCGTAGTCCGTACTGCGGCGTGTTCCTACAATGCTCAACACTTTCTCTGCATTAAAATCTACATTCCCTTTGAAATACAGCATTAAAGGGCTGTCCGGACAGTGCAACAAGCGTCGTGGATAGCATTCGTCTTTGAAGAAAAGCGTTTGAATCTTGTGTTTTTCAATGAATTTCAACTCTTCTTCGGCACGATGTAGCACGTTTTGCGAAATAATTTTTTGCGCTGTAATGCGCCCGATATCCGGAATTTTTTCCAAATTTCGTTTTTTCTCTTTGAACACGGCTTCCGCACTGCCACAATGTTCAACGAGAAGACGTCCCAATTTATCGCCCACTCCGGGCAAAAGGGTTAAACCTATGTTGTATAGGGTGTTTTGACTGATTGTTTTTTTGTTCATTTTTTGTTGTTTGAGGTGTTTGGCATGATTCTTGTTCCTCCCCAAGTAGTCGTATTTTTATGATTCTCTGCTATAGGGCGAACACGTAGGTTCGCCCGTACATTGTCCGCATATTAATTATTAATTGTTAATTTCTGTCATATATATAACGCAAAAAAACGTGTTTTCGTATATTTTTTCATAAAAAAAGGGTGATTTTGTTGATAAGTTTTTGAATTTTGTTAATAACGTGGGGAAATAAGGGGCGATGTTTCAACAAAATTTTGTAGATCTTTTTATGCACGAGGAGGATGTATTCGTATGTGTTTTTTTCTACACAGCGTATCATCTCCAAAAAAAAACACCAAAAATCGTAATTCGTAATTCGTAATTCGTAATTTTTTCGTATCTTTGCATCTTATATGCACCGGACATTCAAAATAGGACTGCTTTTTTTCGTTGTTGCAACGCTCGCTATCGGGTGTTCAACAAAGAAAAACACGTGGCTATCAAGAAACTACCACAATATGACCGCCTATTATAACATCTATTGGAATGGGCAGGAAACATATAAGGAGTTGCTTACCGACATTGAAGGTTTTGGTTACGATAATTACAGCCACGTTTTGAACGTGTATGAATACGGTTCTATTCTCGACACCGCCAAAACAATGGATAAAACCTTGCGAATGATTGAGAAAGGAACGAAAGCCTTTCAAAAACACTCCATCCGCATACGGGGCGTGGAACACGTGAAAATGATGGAAGACGCATATATGATGATTGCTATCGGCTATTTCTATCAACACAATTATTCAATGTCGAGAACAGCATTGAATTTCGTAACTTCTCAATTTCCGAAAAGTCCAATCCGATTCGAGGCAATGTTATGGATGGCACGAACGTATATTCAAGAAAAAGAATACGATATGGCATCCTCCTTGATTTTGCAAGTGCAGAATAACGAAGGCGATTTGTATAAAGAAACCTATCGGGAACTGCCTGCGGTGTACGCCGGTTTCTATATCTCACAAGAGAAATACGATGATGCTATCCCCTACTTAAACACGGCAATTGAACGATGTAAAAACAGAGATTTCAGAAACCGTTTGGACTTTATTTTAGGGCAAATTCATCAGTATAACGGACGTTTACAGGATGCTTACAAAGCCTACGAACTCGTAACGAAACGCAATGCCAAATTGGAATTGGACTACAATGCAAGAATCAATATGGCAGTGTGCTACGATGGCGAGTATTCCGACCGTAACAATCTTGTCGACGGTCTGAACGACTTGCTGAAAGACGTGAAAAATGAACGTTTTTTCGGACGGATTTATTACGTTTTGGCTGAAATTGCTTTGCGTGATAACGACCCCGATGTGGCTATCGAAAATCTTGAGAAATCGGTGGAATACTCCGGTTCCGACCGTGACCAATTGATTATCTCCGCAACACGATTAGCCGATTTGTATTTTGAAAATAACGATTATTACACAGCTCAAAAATACTACAAAAGTGCGGTAAGTGTGATGACTTCCGAGCATCCCGACTACGACCGTGTGAACACACGTGCAACCAATCTGACGGAATTGGTGAAGTTTTTGGAAGTTGTTCGTTACGAAGAGCAAATGCAGTATTTGGCAAGTCTTCCGGAGGCTGAACGAAACAAGGAAATCGACCTGCTTATTGAGGAGTATAAGGAAAAACAGGAAAAAGAGGCTGCGAAAGGTCCGAAGGTGTTCACCAACACAGCTTCGCAAGGTGCAGTCAGTCAATGGTATTTCTACAACGAGCAAGCTAAATCCTTTGGTGCAACGGAGTTCGTTCGTAAATGGGGACGGCGTGAAAACGAAGATTTTTGGTTTTTGCAAAACAAGCCGATGATGGTTATGAACCGCGCGGAAGAGCCCGAAAAGAAAGAAGAAGAGGAGGTTGAACAAAAAAGTCCGGATAGTTATACGCCTGCTGATAAAGAATACTATTTAGTGAATATGCCTCTGAAAACCGCTGCCAAAGAGCGTTCCAATAAACGTTTGGAAGAAAATAAATTTATGCTTGGTGCGGGATATTTCGACTTGGTTGAAGAGCCTCGCATCGGTATCAAAACCTTGGAGGAACTTTTGCAGAAATTCCCAAACACAGGCTACAAGCTGCAAATCTACGATTATCTGTATCGAATGAATATGGTGTTGAACAACGAGGCGGGTAAACAGAAGTATCGGAATTTGTTGCTTTCGGAATTTCCCGACAGCGAACAAACGAAGAAGATTACCGACCCGAATTATTACAACACGGTCAAAGAAAACGCAGCCAAAGCCGAACAACTCTATGGATACACGCTGGAAGCCTACAACAGTGGCTATTACGATGTTGTCTTGGAAAATATTCAAACCGCAGAAAGTCGTTATCCCGGAAATATGTTCACGCCGAAATTCAAGTATTTGGAGATTATGTCGAACGGCTCGAAAGTGGGTGCAGACGGAACAATCAGCAGTCTTGAAACATTCACACAAACCTATCCTCACGAAAAAGATCTTGTTGAATTGGCACGTAAAACCATCGAATTGTTGAGAGATGCCGATTTGAGTCGTTTGTCTGTCAGCACAGAAACTCGTCCGGAAGTTGCAGTAAAACAACAGGAAGAAGAAAAACCCAAAGAGCCGGAATTTGATGTTTCAATGTATAAGGTTGACCCTGCAGCTCCGCATTTTTGCTTGCTTTTTGTGAGTATTCCACAAGTTAATCCGGAAACATTGAAAGTAAAATTGATGGACTTTAACCGTCGCAGTTATCCGCAAGACAACCTGAAACCTACCGGCATTGCTTGGGATGAAGATTATTATTTGATTTATATCTACACTTTCAAAACATCCTCTATCGCAAGCGGTTACTACGATGAATTGAAAGAAAGCAAATACGTGTTTGCCTCTATTCCCAAAGAGTTTTACCAAATTATGCTCATCAGTGCCGAGAATTTCACAACGTTTATGAAATTGCGTAACAAGGATGCGTATCAGTATTTCTTTGAAAAAAATTATACACCTTAGTATGCACAATCTTCTTGAATCGGCTTTTCCCGGCTGTTTGTTGATAAAAATTTTTATCCGTCTGTGTGTAATTCAAAAATTTTATGTATCTTTGCGAGAAAAAATCGAATAAGACCATGTGGACAAATTGGAAAGAAAAGGATGATCCAAGTGCAACGATTCCGTCGCACCTTTTATGGGATATGGACTTGAAAAATTTCGATTGGGAAGAATGTAAACAGATTGTTGTTGAGCGAGTTATTGAACGAGGTGCCGATCAGGATTTTTATACTATTTTTCGAATGTATGGTGGCGTGGAAGGCGTGCGAGAAATTGCAAAAAATATCAAGCATTTTAGATGGCCGTGGGATGCCAATTTCGTGAGTATGGTGTTCGACGTCAAAAAGGAGGATATGCTATGTTACAAAAGAAAACAGTTGAGGGAAGCACTTTTGAACTCCTAATTTATCCTCCGTTGCAACCTCCTCTCGTTGAAGAAGGTATTCGCCTATATGCTTTGGCGGATATTGCTGCGATGAAACTGAATGCCATCAGCGACAGCGGAACGCGCTTGAAAGATTTTGTTGATATCGCATATCTATCCACAAGAATGCCTCTCTCCGAGATGTTATCCCACTATGCCACGAAATATCCAAACTCCGGTTCTATGCGTGCATTGAAGGGATTGACCTATTTTGAGGAAATTGATTTTACACCTCCCATTGATCTCTGCAACGGTAAACAATTCAAATGGGAAAGCATAGAGCAACGCATCCGTGAGATGATTAAGTTTGAGAATAGAATTTTTGAAAACGAACCATAATGAAAAAACTGTTCCTTTTAGACGCGATGGCGTTGATTTATCGTGCTTTTTTCGCTTTAAATAAAAATCCTCGTATCAACTCAAAAGGCTTGAATACTTCGGCGATTTTGGGCTTTGCAAATACGCTTTTGGACGTGTTGCAAAACGAAAAACCTACGCATATCGGCGTGTGTTTCGACACGCAAGCACCCACTGCCCGCCACATTGAATTTCAAGACTACAAAGCCAATCGTGAGGCTATGCCCGATGATCTTGCAACTGCTATTCCATACATTCAACAACTGATCGAAGCATTCGACATTCCTATCCTTTCAGTGGACGGCTACGAAGCAGATGATGTTATCGGAACACTTGCAAAAAGAGCCGAACAACAAGGATTTGAAACCTATATGATGACTCCCGATAAGGATTTCGGACAACTTGTTTCGGAACATATCTTCATCTACAAGCCTGCGAAATTCGGACAATCGGCAGAAATTTTAGGCGTGAAAGAAATCTGCGAAAAACACGGCATCAAACGCCCCGAACAAGTGATCGACTTGTTAGGTTTGATGGGCGATAGCGCAGATAATTTCCCCGGCATTCCGGGCGTGGGAGAAGTTACGGCAAAAAAACTTTTGGCGCAATTCGATACCTTTGATAACGTTTTGGCAAATTCCTCTCAAATTGAGAATGCAAAACTGCGCGAAAAGGTTGAAAACAATAGGGATTTGGCAATTCAATCACGAATGTTGGCAACCATTGATATTAACGTGCCAATTGATGTTGAGTTTGACCTATTCTCCCTCAAACCGCCGAAAACCGCCGAATTGAACGAACTTTTGGAAGAATTGGAATTTCGTATGTTTGCCAAACGTGTTGAAAATTGGATAAACGGAGGAACCCTCAAAACATCTGAAAACAAAGCGAAAGAACAGGTTAAAGAACAGGTTAAGGAAAAAATTAAAGAAACGATTACAGAAGATATTCAAGAAAAGAAATCGGATGTAAAAAAACTTTCCAATCCAACGTTCGATTTATTCAATCCATATCCCGAAGGTTTTACAGCCGAATCGCAACAGTCAACATCTCTACATTCTCACACATTCAATCCGAACTATACGCAAATTACCGATTTATCTGCATTTGCAAAAGAATTGGCGCAACAATCCGCCTTTTGTTTCGACACGGAAACAACAGGCATCGACGTTTTGAGTGCGGAATTGGTCGGTATTGCATTTTGCTTTGAAGAAGGAAAAGCCCAATTCTGGCGAAGTCCGGACAATTTTGAGGAAACCCAAAAACAGTTGGAAATACTGAAACCTATTTTTGAAAATCCACAGATTTTGAAAATCGGACAAAATTTGAAATACGACATCAATATTCTGTATCGCTACGGGATTAAGGTTTCTACACCTTTCTTCGATACGATGATTGCGCATTATGTGCTCGCTCCCGAACACAAATCTAATCTCGAAGATATGGCAAAAAAATATCTCAATCACGAGATGATTCCGATTGAATTGTTGATTGGGAAAAAAGGCGTAAATCAAAAAACGATGCGCACGGTTTCTGTCGAATGGTTGGTGGAATATGCTGCGGAAGATGCGGATATGACTTTCCGATTAAAGCCGATTTTGGAGAAGATGATGGATGAAACGAATTGCAGGAAATTGCTGGAAGATATGGAGTTTCCTTTAATCCACGTATTGGCGGGAATGGAGCGTGAGGGAGTGAAAATCGACCGTGTGATGTTGTCGGAATTTTCTCAAGAATTAGATGTAGAAATCCGAAAAATAGAAGAGGCAATCTATCAGTTGGCGGGTGTGCAGTTCAATATCGCATCGCCTAAACAGTTGGGCGAAATTTTGTTTGAAAATCTAAAAATAGACCCCAAAGCCAAGCGTGCAGGGGCTCTCAAACAATACTCCACAAGTGAAGATGTCTTGCAAAAGTTGAAGTTTCGCCACCCTATTGTGGATCAAGTTTTGAATTATCGTTCGTTGAGCAAACTCAAATCGACCTACGTTGATGCTTTACCTGCATTGATCAAACCTCAAACCGGACGTGTGCATACGACGTTCAATCAAGCCGTAACAGCCACCGGACGTTTAAGTTCGAGCAATCCGAATTTGCAGAATATCCCTATCCGTACAGAGTTGGGACGCGAAATTCGCAAAGCCTTTGTTCCGCGTGACGAACAGTACATTTTACTCGCAGCTGACTACTCGCAAATCGAACTTCGCATCATTGCATCCATCAGTGGCGATGAAAGTATGATCGCCGATTTTGTTGAAGGACACGACATCCACACGGCTACTGCCGCAAAGATTTACCACGTTCCTATCGATGCTGTTGACAAAGAAATGCGCCGTTCGGCAAAAAGCATTAACTTCGGAATTGTTTACGGAATGAGTGCGTTCGGATTGGCAGAACAGTTGGGCATTACCCGCAGTGAGGCATCCGACATCATCAAGAAATACTTTGAACAATACCCGAAAATCGCAGAATATATGCAAAACGCTGTTTCCGATGCCAAAGCGAAAGGCTTTGCAGAAACGCTTTGCGGACGTCGTCGCTATTTGCCTGCACTCTCTTTCGGACACACTGCAATGCGAGGATTTGCCGAACGAAATGCCATCAATGCGCCTATTCAAGGCAGTTCTGCGGATATGATTAAAATTGCGATGGTCAATATCTCCAAGCGTTTGGAAGAAGAAAACCTGCAATCCAAAATGATTTTACAAGTGCACGATGAGTTGGTTTTCGATGTGTTGAAAAGCGAACTCGAATCGGTGAAAAACCTTGTCATTACAGAGATGCAGAATGCTCTCTCATTGCGTGTTCCTGTCATCGTTGAGGCTTCAGTCGGAAACACTTGGCTGGAGGCGCATTAAGGTTCAACCACCACCCGCTCCCCTTGCGAATGCGATGAAAACTCCGGTGCATACAAGCATTGCATCGTTGTGTATCCGTTCGAAAATTCGCCGATTTGCGAGGCTCTCAACGTATATTCAAACACATATACTCCCTTAGGTAAATGGTCGAAATAGAAATTCATCGAAGCATCTTTCGCCTCCTGATAATAGAACAATCCATCTTGATAGCGATAGCACGAACAGACATCGACAGGCTCGAAAGCCGCTGCACGCAAGTCTTTCAGATGAACATACTCCATATTGCGATCCACACGAATTTCAATACGCACTTTCACTTTATCGCCAATTTTCAATCCGTTTTTCGAAATCGACTCTAACACCGAACCCGCATCCGTTGCACGTTCCACAAACAATTGCTTCCGGATTTCCAAAGGTGTTTTCGCTGTTTGGATTTGATCCAAATTCTCTAAATACTGCCAATACAATCCTCCCCAAACCATCGTATTTCCTCGATTTTCAAGCCTTACGTCCGCCTGTTTCGACGACATTTCATTTTTACTCCACGATAGTTTGAAATAACCCGAACCCGCATCTGTTCGAGCAGGTACGATTTTTTCTTCGCCTACAAAAACATCTACATCCGAATTTTCCGACAAATTCGGAGCATTCAACAAAAGTGCGTAAAGCGCATCCAAAGAGGCTTTCGGAGTGTGCCAACGAGTAGTGCGTTTTTGCGAAAGCAACCAGCGTTGCATTTCGGAAACATCGTCCGTATCGCCCAATCTTGCAAAGGTTTCGATGAGCATACTTTGAGTTTCAATGGGCGATTCATACCAAAACCACGAGGGATCATAACGCCAATACATTCCCATTTCAGAGGATTTCAACGCTAATCGTTCAAAATTTTTCATCACTTCCTGCACATATTTTTTCTCTCCTTTCATATCGAAATACAACGCCAAAACACTTTGCAGATATTTCGATTGATTTTTCCAACTCGTCTTTGCAACGGAATCGTAACACGTCAAAACCTTTGTCATTTCAGGCAATACAGGATATTCTTTTTCAAAATAGGTGCGCAAATACAAATACTGAATATCCAACGACGACACGTGAGGAGATGGAGTTTGTTTGTTCTCCAATGCGTTTAGATATTCATCAATATGCCGCGAATCGCAGTACTTTAAGGCTTTTCGCAGAATGTCTTGCATTTCCGATTGATCACGCAAAATGTTTCTACAGTGTAATTTTTGCAAGCCGTGAATAATGTATTGCGTGCTCCACAAATCGCCTTTTCCTCCGCTACACCAAGAAAATCCGCCGTTCGGCAATTGCATTTTTCGCATACGTACAAGCAAATCGTCTTGTAAATTTTGCACATTATTTTCATCAAAATATAGCGCAATTTCTTGTTTTTGGCAGGTTTCGTCTTCAGCCTCCAACACCCACGGCGTTTCTTCCAAAAGCACGGATTTCAACTCTTGATTGGTTTCCAAATTCGACTTCAAAGTTTCCGATTGAGCCACTTTCCAACGATTGAATACCTCTTTGATTTCCGGATTGCGTTGCACAATATCCATCGCCATCGCATTTGCAAAATATGCGCCAAACAAAGAAATTGAGTTGTCGTCGTTGTCCGGCTTACTCAATTCCGGCAAAGCCTGAACGGCATACCAAATCGGATTGGTCGTGATTTCTAAGGTGAGGCGATAATTTTCTAATGTTTGAGAGGTGGGTTTGGCGAATTTCTCAAAAGAAAATTTATATTCCGATTTCGGAGATGCGAACAAGGGTTTGGTTTCCGTAACCATCGTGCGATTGCTCAACACCGGAAGCATTCGTGCCTCTCCGTCGGTATGCAATCCTGCGGATGCAAGATATTCTAAATTCAGCAAACCCGTTCCATTCGCTTGATACAACCAACTTACAGACGTGTTTTGGTTTTTCAAAATGGAGAAATCAACCAAAGGAGAAATGCTTTGTTTGTCGATTCTCAATTCTGCTTTTCCTGTGATTGCGCTGTCCGACAAATTCACAATTTTCGCCTGTAAGCGAATGCTGTCGCCCTCTCTCAAAAAGCGAGGTGCATTCGGAAAAATCATCACATTTTTTTGTGTTGTTGCAAACCATTCCTGCGTGCCTGTTTTCAAATCCAAGGTATGCGCCAATCCTCGTATTTTCCAACGTGTCAAGGATTCCGGAACAGTGAACGAAACCGAAATTCGTCCGCTGTCATCACTTCGCAAATGCGGATAAAAAAACGCTGTTTCATTGAGATTGGTGCGAGGAACAATGCTGCTCGTTGACGTTCCGTTATTTGTTAAGGTTTCTTTTAGCGATTGATTATCTAAATTTATCGGCTCTTTCGTCTGAAAAATTGCGGATTCTGCTACTTCCATATCAACTTTGTCTTCTACTTCAACTTCTTCAAAAGTGCCTCCTGTCGCGGTTTCTTCTCTTGTCGAATATGCCGCACTGAACTTTCTCAATGTACGTAAATACATTGATGGCGCACTAAATCTCAATTCATCGTAACGGATTTCGGGATTTGAATAAGAGTAGTTTTTTTCCTTTCCTAAATTTGGAGATCTTTTAGGGTATTGAGAAAAGTGAAATTTCCAACGTGAATATGATGTTCTGAAATTCGGTTCCAAATTCAACTGCCAATCCTGTTTCGCAAACGCATCCAAGGAGGCATCATACATCCCTAAAAGCAATTCGCCTTGCAAAGGTTTTCGCTCGTTCGACATTAGGCGTAATGTCCAATTTTCCTGCGTATTTGGCAATAAAGTATTGCGAAAAGTTTCAAATGTAATATCCACTTTCTTGTCTAAATTTGAAATTTGAATGTTTTTTGAAAATGTATATATCCGATTGTTTTCCACACACCAAATTTGAAGGTTCAAATTTTCACGTTGCGCTTTCGGAATGGAAATATCTATGCTTTTTTGTTCTTTGTCCAAGCTTATCATTTCGTATTTAAGCACATTTTTTTTGTCTGTAAGTTCATAGAAAACGCTTGCTTTCACAGCACTTCCAACAACAAACGAAAATGTTTGCCCCGGTTCAACCGGTTTGGCGGGGACAAAATTGTAGTAGATTTTTTGCAAAACATCTTTGCTCGATTGGGATGAATAGAGCGTGAAATACTCCTCACACTTTACCGGATTTCCAAACGTGTCTTGCGTTTCAATCGTATAAGCATAATCACCGGAAGCCCATTTGGAAAGGTTTTTTAAGATGATCTTTGAATCTTTTTCCGTATCGTAATCGATTTCAAAAACCAATGTTTTTTTACGATTTTCCAATTTATCTCCTTCAAAATACGGCATATAAGGAAACATCTTAATGAACTCCTCTTTCGTATATACTGTGGTGTCAGGAGTTGGATAATAATGCTCTTGCAACAAACGCCCGTTTTGCAAACGAAAAATCTGAATCTTCCCTTTCGATGGCATTTTCTCGTTGGATAAATTTGTGGACGAAATCCGAACAGTTGGGTCTTGCGTTTTGTCCATCTGTTTAGGAATATCCAAACTCACATTCAATGCTTTTTCTGAAATATGAATACGTTGTATATTTTGATGTGTTTCTCCCGAAATATCCGTAATTTCAGCGGTTACAGTAAACGTATAGACCAGATTTTGCGTTAATGAACGTTCGTGACCTTGATGAGCGGTAAACGTAATTGCAAATTGTCCGTTTTCATCGCAAGTTGTTTCGCCGTGTGCAATCACACTTGCGCTTAAAACAGGTATCATACTTTTCCTTACCGAAATAGTTCGTGAACACATTACCGAATACTTCACTTTAGAACCTCCCAATCCCGCACCGGTATAGGTTTTTGCAAGCCCCGAAACCGTTAATTCCTGATTCAACATATAGGCATCTTTCAAAGGATTGAACGTGATTTCAAACGTTGGACGCTTGTATTCTTCCACTGAAAAATAGCACGTGCCATTCTCGCCTTGCAAAGAATACTGTCCGTTCAAACCGTTTGCAGGCAAAATAAACTGTCCGTTAAAACTACCGTATTCATTGGTTCTTACGGTCATTTTTGCAACATCTTTGTAGTTAGCGTCAACCAATCTCACCGTTGTCGAAACGTTCTTTGCCAAACGTTTGTCATCATCTTTGCTTTCAATCAAAACACCCTTAAAATAGAGGGTTTGAGAAGGTCTGTAAATTGCACGATCGGTAAAGAAAAAAGTTTGTTTTTGATATTTTTCATTCGTATTTCCGGATGAATGTCCAAAATAATGTCCGGTAAACGATTTCAAAACATCTGATTTTTTGCACAACTCCACAAACATTGCAGGACGGTCATTTTTTGCTATCGAATATTCAAATTTACCCTCTTTTGAGGTTTTTAATTTTGCATATTCCGTGATTTTTTGACGACGTTGGGAGTAATCATATTCTCTGGAATACAAGCGTACATCCACATCTGCAAGCGGTTTTCCCGTTTTTCGATGCAACACAATTCCGCTTATTTTTTGATCTATCGTATGGGAAATATAGGTCAACTCACTAACGCCAAACATTTGTGCCGTCAGTGCCTCATTTTCTCTTGAATAATTTTTTTCGGGGGATGCCACCAATACGTAATATCCCGCTTCCAAGGGTTCTATTGCTAAATTCACACGGTGTTTCCGATAATCGTTCGGATTAGGAACTTCTACCTCCCATTGCCTGTAAGACGGCTTGTTGAAATCCATTTTTTCAATCCATTCGCGCGCTCCATCCCGCAAAAAATCCATTTTCCCCAAATCCTCATCTGTCAAGCGATACAGGGAAAAATAAACTTTATTCATGTTCGCATATTCTGTGGAAAACAAAATATATTGATTGGGCAAAACTTCGTTCTCAATCTGCAGTGAAAGGCTCGATTTTTCTATCTCTTTTAGAAAATTTTCCGCTTCTTTGGCAAGTACAGTATGTGGATATTTTTGACGGATTTGTTCCAAGTATTTATGCGCACGAATTTGATGTTCTCGGTAATACTTACCATTGTATGGATTGTCAAAAACTTTGCGGTAATATTCTGCCAATGCCCAATAAATTTGCGCCGTAGTCGTATCATCCGGATAGATATTCAAATAATTTTCAAGAGATAAACAAAACAAACTGTCTGCTATTTCGCTATCCATATTTATTCTCATTTTTCTCTTCAGCCAATTCATTCGATGCAAATCCAAAGGAATCAAAATTTCCGCGCGATTTTCTTTGGCGTGAAAGGCGCATACAAAATCTGATAATCCAACGAAAGCGTGTCCGTGCTTGATATATCAAGGTTTGCAAATGCTTCTGCTCGCAAAAAATACTGCGGATTATCCACAACGAAAGCGTTCATCGGTTGAGTCAATCGCATCCAATCACTATTCCACGATTGAATCGCACGGAAGGCGAGCAAATCAAACAGTGTTGGGCGTTGCCTTGCACTTGCCGAATCGCCCAAATTCAAGAGCGATGTGTATTTGCGTACAGGTGTTTTTTGCAATTCTTCACGAGGTTCTAATGAGGCTTGATAATGGGCGATACATTGTTGCAAAAGCAATCGAATGTCCCACGTGCGAATGTCCGTCAAATCCGGTTCTGCGAGCGTTGTACGTCTCAAAATGTCATATCGGTTTTGCGACAAATATGACCACACACATTCCGCAATCATCGAATGCAGAATAGCCTTTTCAACACCTTCTAATTCGGAAATTTTCGACTGAAACAAAGCAATCGTTTTTACCAAAGGCTCTTCTTCCTTTTCAGCGATAAGTTTACTTTCTTCAATCAGGGAGTCTAAATTCCGCGGAGATTGTGAAAATCCCATGGAAACCCCAAGAATGATTGTGATAAGAATACAAAAAATCTTTTTCATACGTAAGTATTTTTTATTTAATCGGTCGTATGGAGCCCGCAAAATTAGTTTCATCTCTCATCGTATTTTTTTATTCGTGCGGGATTCATTGTGGCATGAATTATTTGCAAAGATACAAAAAAAATGAAACAAAATTTCATTTTTTTTCGTATCTTTGCAAGTTAAAATCAAAAAATATGACTTCTGCTCAGATACGAAAAACCTTTTTGGATTTTTTTTCTAAAAAGCAACACCATATCGTGGATTCCGCGCCAATGGTGATTAAGAACGACCCTACACTGATGTTCACCAATGCCGGAATGAACCAGTTTAAGGATATTTTCATCGGACATTCGCCTGCGAAATTCCCTCGTGTTGCCGACTCTCAAAAGTGTTTGCGTGTGTCGGGAAAACACAACGACTTGGAAGAAGTGGGACACGATACGTATCATCACACGATGTTTGAAATGCTTGGCAATTGGTCGTTTGGCGACTATTTCAAAAAAGAAGCAATCGAATATGCGTGGGAATTGTTAACGGAAGTCTATAAAATTCCCAAAGAAAATTTGTACATTACAATCTTCGGAGGCGATGAAAAAGACGGCACTCCCAAAGATCTGGAATCCTACGACTTGTGGAAAAATATCGTTTCGGAAGATCATATTTTATTCGGAAGTAAGAAAGATAACTTTTGGGAAATGGGCGATACCGGTCCTTGTGGTCCTTGCTCGGAAATCCACGTGGATATTCGTTCTTCGGAAGAGAAGGCGAAAATTTCCGGACGAGATATGGTAAACAATGATCATCCGCAAGTGATTGAAATTTGGAATTTGGTTTTTATGCAATTCAATCGTATGGCGAATGGTTCATTGGTTGAACTTCCTGCGAAACACGTGGACACCGGTATGGGATTTGAGCGTTTGTGTATGGTAGTTCAAGGCAAGCAATCGAACTACGATACGGATGTTTTTCAACCGATGATACAACATATCGCCAAACTCTCCAATCGCCCGTATGGTGCAGATTCCAAAGCCGATGTTGCGATGCGTGTGATTGCCGATCACGTGCGTGCTGTGAGTTTCGCCATTGCCGACGGACAGCTGCCTTCGAACAACAAAGCCGGCTATGTGATTCGTCGAATCCTGCGAAGAGCCGTGCGCTACGGCTATACTTTCCTCGATTTTAGAGAACCGTTTATGTGCAAATTGGTGGAACTTTTGTGCAAAGAAATGGGCGAACAATTCAAAGAACTCAAAGCACAGCAAGACCTTATCACGAAAGTGATTGCAGAAGAAGAAAACGCATTCCTACGAACGCTGGAATCGGGTATTCGTCTGTTGGATCAACTGATCGCAAAAGCCAAACAAGAAAACACTCCGAAAATTTCCGGACGTGATGCCTTTGTATTGTATGATACGTATGGTTTTCCGTTCGATTTAACGGATTTAATTTTGAAAGAAAACGCTCTAACGGTGGATTACGCAGAATTTGAATCCGAACTAAACCAACAGAAAGAACGCTCACGGCAAGCCGCAGCGGTGGAAACCGATGATTGGATTACCGTGTATTCCGGAGATGAAACAAATTTTGTGGGATACGACGAATTTTCTTGTCCTGCACGGATTTTGAAGTATCGCAAAGTTTCGGCAAAGAATAAAACCTATTTTCAATTGGTTTTGGATCAAACGCCGTTCTATTCGGAAAGTGGCGGACAAGTAGGCGATCGAGGTGTTTTGATCAATGCGCAAAACGATAGAACAGAAATTTTCGATACCAAAAGAGAAAACAATCTCATCGTTCATTTGTGTTCGGAATTGCCCGAAAAACCCGAAGAAACCTTTACTGCGCAAATTGATACGGATGCACGTTTAGCATCTGCTTGCAATCACAGTGCAACACACTTGATGCATCACGCTTTGCGTGTGGTTTTAGGCACACACGTTGAACAAAAAGGTTCGTTGGTTCGTCCGGATAGTCTGCGTTTCGACTTCTCGCATTTTCAAAAAGTAAGCGATGAAGAAATACGCAAAGTTGAACGTATGGTTAATGCTAAAATTCGGGAATGTTTGCCTTTGGAAGAATCTCGCAATATCCCTATCGACGAGGCTCAGGCGCGAGGAGCGATGGCATTGTTCGGAGAAAAATACGGAGATTCGGTGCGTATGATCGAGTTTGGAGATTCCAAGGAATTGTGCGGAGGAACACACGTGCTGAACAGCGGACAACTCGGCTTTTTCAAGATTATTTCGGAATCTGCGATTGCTGCGGGTGTTCGACGTATCGAGGCAATAACAGCGCAAACCGTAGAGAACTATTGGTTTAGTTTGCAAGACTCGTTCAAAGAGATGCAGAGTATTTTCAAATCCTCTAACCTCAAACAAGCCGTTGAAAAAATCATTCAAGACAATGAAACCTTGAAAAAGCAGGTTTCGGATTTCGTTGAAATCCGCAAACAGCAACTGAAACAGCACTTATTAAACACTGCGCAAAACATCAACGATATGTTGTTGATTGAAATTTCGGACGAGAGCGTACCGGCTGAAATCATCAAAGGTTTGGCGGTAGATTTGCGGAAAGAGGCGTCGAATGTGGTCTTTATTGCATGTACGGTTTCAAACGGTCGTGCTTCCATCACCTTGACATTGGGTGATGATCTTGTGAAAGGCGGGCGTAATGCCAATTTGCTCATCAAAGAGGCTGCGAAATGTATTGAAGGAAGTGGCGGTGGACAGCCGTTTTCCGCAACTGCGAGCGGTGCAAAAACCGAAGGCTTGCCGAATGCGATGAACTATTTGAAAAAGGAATTGGGGATTCTTTAATCATAAAAACGCCAAAGAACCCCGAACTTAAAGGCTCTTGGAACGGTTGGATAGCCGTAGGTCATAATATAATCATAGCCTAACCATTGTGCTCCGATATTGCAAAATTTGAAAAACAAATTGGCGCGCTGAACACGCATATTCAAAAATGCGTCAATGTAAACAAATCCGCCTGTTTCTACATCTCCTTGACCATAAAACGAACCCAATACAGGATTGTAGAACCGTGATAAATAAGGCGTGTTGTAATATCCCTCAACACCTATTTGCAAGGGCGTTATACCCAGCAACAAAAAATCAAAATACAGCGCATTGCGTGTGGAAAATTTCGGCAGTTGAAACCAATAACCTGTCGGACGAAGTTGCATCACAAAACGTGTGTCCCACGCAAGAATCCCCACTTTAAACGTCTTCTCAAGCGATGCTTTGATAATGGAAAACGACTCATCGGCTTGCGCAAAATGTTCGGTGGAAAGATACGTGTAGTTGGTAAATGTTGTCATTTCCCCTTTCAATAAGAAACCTTTCCAACGCGCGCCAACAGCGAAGTTCAACGTTTTCATATTATCGAAAGAAGTATCCCATGCGTAGTGATTTCCTACATAATTTGTTTGAAACGGACGCGGACGAACATCGGAATAATTCACTTCCGCAAACAAACCATCTGTCGGTTTATGCCTGTCGAAAGCATAGTGAAATTGGGCATTTGCAGAGATGTCATTCGTGTTGTCCATCAACAAAGTTAAACCTGCCGAAACAATATATTTATTCCGATAATTCAAACGCAATTTGGCAAACGGATACAGATAATTGTAATTTTTGCTATACACACTATCGCTTGTAACCTTTGCTGTTTCGTGGATTGCGCCGACACTCAGATTGAGAAAGCGTGAACTGTCCAACGTCGTAACATCTCCGATATTCCACGAAAACGTATTGCGAAACAAACCGACATACGTTGAATCAAAGGTTCGTGCCGAATCTCGCAGAATGGCAGAATAATTATCCAAAACCAACTGATTATCTGCATACATCGTGCGGTAGCGTGTGATTTCGAGCGAGTGTGAAAGATAGCCCAAATTTATTCCGGAGTTGGGAATACTGTCCTTTCGCCCAAAACCCAAGCGATACGACTGTTTCACATAAAAACTATTCTCTCTCCACGAATTTTCTGCTTGCTGATATTTAATCGGAATCAATTGCAAATTACTCGGCATATATTGCAAAGAATCCGCAGGAATGGTAATTCCTCCGTTTTCATTCACATCAATTTTGTTGTGATAATATCCCGCAACAGCGCGGTAATGCTTGTTTTTCGAGATATAATTCGCAAACGCGCGGATATTGTTATGTCGTGTAAACATCCGTGTATAAACGCCCGGCGAGTTGATCACATTGAACTCCGCACCCACATTCAATCCCCGTATCACATTTTGTGCAAACAACGCACGAAAATTCTGCTCTTTCTCCTTCCCCATTTCATAAAAAAGTTCTGCGTAGGGCTGCACATTCTGATAAAATTCGGTGTTAGAATAGGTGTAGCGATACAGGTCGAAAGGGGCTTTGCCGTAAGAAAACAGGATGTTATCATGGTATCGATATTCCAATTCTTCCGTAATCATTCCGTTGTTCCCTCTATCCACACGAAATATATTGTTGCGCAGATACGGTTCTTCACGATGAAAAAGCGAACGTGATGTATCAATGAAGCGAAGTGTCGGAATGCCTACTCCTATCGGATTTTCGTAAAAGTAGTACACTTCTCCTCGATTAAGCGATCCGCCTTCTTTTTTCACGATAGATTCATCTTCAAGACTGTCGGTAAGTGCCGTTGTGTCTGATTCAAGCGTATGGTCGTGTTCGTCTATCACGTGCATTTGCGCAAACGAAGTTAGCGAAAAGAACAGCGCACAAGCGAGTATTGACAAGCGTTTCCCGATGCTTTGCAAAATTTGAGTTGTAGCACCTTTCTTCTGCATCACGTAGTTTTTCGACTGCTCACAAGCGAGTAAATATGCGGCATTGCGAGATTCCACAGATTTCAAAATCGGCACTAATTCTTCGGATGATGAAATACTTTTTGCCACATTCAATTCCACCAAATCACGCGCCTCTTGAAATTTGGAATAATTCGTTCCAAACACAATCGGCATACCGAACACCGCAGCTTCCAAGACATTGTGTATTCCGCTTTTCTGGAATCCTCCGCCAATGTATGCAATGTCGGCATACGAATACAACTGCGAAAGAAATCCGATTTGGTCAACAATCATCACTTGAATATCGGAAACATTCGCTCCTTCTGCCTTTGAATATCGTAATGACGGTTGCGATAGGAGTTGCTCTAAACTTTGCAAATGTGCTTCATCAATTTCGTGTGGAACAAATAAAAATTTGAAATTCGGAAATTCGGAAATAATTTCGCAAATCTTTTTCTCATCGGAAATCCACGAACTTCCGACAATACATAATTTTTTATTTCCCTTAAAAGATTCGATAATCGGAAATGTTTTTTTGTTTTGCGGAATCTCTGAAACACGGTCGAAACGGGTATCTCCGGCAAGGCTCACATTTTGAAATCCGATGGAATGGAGCAATTTTTCGCTCTCTTTGTTTTGTACAAAAAAATGTTCAACACCGCTCAATTGCTTGCGAAACCAAAAACCGTAGGATTTGAAAAAGTATTGTTTCGGGCGAAAAATTGCCGAAACAAAAAACGTCCGAACGCCTTGTTTTTTCAGTGTATTTAGATAATTATACCAAAACTCGTATTTAATAAAAACGGCTATTTGAGGTTTAACAATTTGAATTAATTTACGTGCATTGCGAGGAGTATCTAAGGGGAGATATACGATACAATCCGCTTGTGCGTAGGATTTCCGAATTTCATATCCCGAAGGAGAAAAAAAAGTGAGTAAAATTTTCCAATCCGGATTTTGTTTGCGGAAGTTTTCGAGAATCGGACGTCCTTGCTCATCCTTGCTCAAACTCTCCGAGTGATGCTGCGTGAAACCAAATCACAGGTTGTGTGTTCCGTTCAAAAACGGCACGAAGTTTTGCGAAACTCTCCGAACGACCACGCACCCAAGCGCGTGCTTTCTCATCTTTGAAAGCCCACAATTTCGCAGCAACAGCATACAGCCAAAGGGATATGGAATACAGAGCACGCATTTATTTTGAATCGGATTCGGGGTTTAATTGAAATCGGATATATTTAATTTTCTTTCCCATTTCAAGCCACATTTGTTCATAGAATGTTTGGATTTCCATCACTTCCAAATGTGGATTTCCTTGTTTATACAAATCGTCGGAATGCAGCAACAGTCGATGATTCCCCTCTTTGATGATGTCTAAGGTGTATTCATACAACATGGTGTCATCCGTTTTGAGATGAATAATTCCGTCTGAAGCAAGCATTGTTTTGTAGTTCTCCAAAAAGCGCGGACACGTAAGACGTTTGTTCTCTTTTTTCGGTTGCGGATCGGGAAACGTAATCCAAATTTCGTTCACTTCATTCGGAGCAAAAAACAGGTTGATGTTGTGAATGCGTGTGCGTAGAAAGGCAACGTTTTTCAAGTTCTTTTCGTTGGAACGCTTGAGTCCACGCCATATACGCGCACCTTTGATATCCACACCGACAAAATTCTTGTCGGGATATTTTTCGCCCAATCCCACCGTATATTCTCCTTTCCCGCATCCCAACTCCAAAACAATCGGATGAGTGTTGTGAAAAAACTCTTCACGCCACTTTCCTCTCATCGGAAAGCCTTGCGCAACAACGTCTTCATAGAGCGGTTGAAAAAGATTGGGAAACGTTTCGTTTTCCGCAAACTTCGCTAATTTACCTTTCCCCATTATTTTGTGTAGATCCAGCAACCAATGTCGTGGGTTGAACGGATTTCTTCTTTATAGTTCAGTGCTTTTTCCATACTGTCGAAAGCATCTAAAATCACATAATACAATTCTTTTTGCTCATCAAAAAGGATGTTTGCAGGAAAGCCTTTACCTTTCATTTGCTTTTGGAATTTATCCGCATTGTTGCGAACAGCAAACGAACCACCCACAACTTTGTATTTCAAAATCGCAGGTTTTTTATTTGTAGGGTTTGCGATCACTTCGGATTTAGATTTTACCGTTGGTTCGGGAATGCAAAGTTGCTCGTCTGTTTCCTCTGTTTTTACAGGTGTTTCCTCCATTCCGGAAAGTGTATCTTCATCTACAAAATCCACTTCCAAAACTTCAGTCGGTTCCACAACGATCAGTTCTGCCTCCGGTTTTGCACTTGAACGGTTTTTCAAACTATCTATCCAAAATGCAAACGACGGATTGGCTTTGTATGCTACAACTCCTGCTCCGGTGAGGACAACCAGCGTTGCTGCAACAATCAGAACGACAAGCCAAACATTCGATTTCTGCGTGTTTGAAGATTCGCGTGTAGCAATAAAATCGGGCTTATCTAATGTTTCTTGAACATTATCCAAACCGTATTCCGATGATGGCGTTTCCAACATTCCGTTTGGGTTTGGGGTTGGGGTTGGGGGCGGGTTTAGGGTCGGATCCGGAGTGAATACAACCGCATCTTTTTTGATTTCAAAAGTTCCCAAGTCGGGGATTTTCGCCACTTTCGTAGTTTTCAAACCTTCCAAAATAACGGCTACCCATTTTTCAAGAGCATCCAGTGCTTCGAGTTCGGTGAGATTTTCTTCATAGCCCAGAAAATTCACAAAAGCATTGCTACGAGGTGTTTTTTCTTCAAACAAAATCACCGAAGAGCCCGCTGGAAGAGCTTGTCCGTTTGTGTCGGTAAGAGAATTGTAGAACACTCCCAATCCGGGAATTGCAGCCTCATTTTGCTGTTCTGCAAAGAATTTTTTTAGGTTATAAACAATGTCCATAGTGCTTATGTTTTTCAATTATTAAAATAACCCATTGATCTGGGCATCAATTTTTTCAATGATTTCTCCGAGGTCTTCGGGATTTTCCGAAAATTCGAGTTCGTTCACATCTATAACGAGAAGTTTTCCTTTATAGCCTTCGATCCACGATTCGTAGCGTTCGTTGAGTGCGCTGAGATAATCCAAGCGGATAGAGCTTTCGTATTCACGTCCGCGTTTTTGGATTTGTCGAACGAGCGTAGGCACATCGGCTTTCAGGTAGATGAGCAGGTCGGGCATTTGCACGAACGAGTTCATCAGTTCGAAGAGCGATGAATAGTTTTCATAGTCACGCAAGGTCATTAGCCCCATAGCGTGCAGGTTTGGAGCAAAAATGTAGGCATCTTCGTAGATGGTGCGGTCTTGTATGACATTCTTGCCTTTCTTGCGAATTTCGATGATTTGACGGAAACGGCTGTTCAAAAAATAAACTTGCAAATTGAACGACCAACGGCGCATATCTTCGTAGAAACTACTCAGATAAGGATTAGCGTCAACATCCTCGTAGATTGCTTTCCACTTGTAATGTTTGGACAGCAACCCTGTTAAGGTCGTTTTGCCCGATCCGATATTACCTGCCACAGCGATGTGCATAACTTGTCTTTTTAATTAAACCTATTAAAAGTGCAAAGATACGAAAAAAAAAGCAATTTATCAAAGAAAATTGTTGTTTTTAGCGATTTTTTATTAAAAGGTGCCGGTAAACAATACTCCAAAAAAACGAAATACCTTGCATTTCGTTTTTTTTTCGTATCTTTGCAGAATAAAAGTGCGTGCATATCTTTTTTTTCTGTAAATGACGTTTGACCTCACATCTCAGTTCAGTCCTACGGGAGATCAGCCGGAAGCTATCAAAGAGCTTGTTGCAGGCGTGGAACGTGGCGACAAAGCACAAGTTCTGCTGGGCGTTACAGGCTCCGGTAAAACGTTCACGGTGGCGAACGTGATTGCTCAAACATCACGTCCTACCTTGATTTTAAGTCATAACAAAACCTTGGCAGCACAACTTTACAGCGAGTTCAAACAGTTTTTTCCAAACAATGCCGTGGAGTATTTCGTTTCATACTACGACTATTATCAGCCGGAAGCATACATTCCAAGTACGAATACCTATATCGAAAAAGATTTGGACATCAACGAAGAAATCGACCGTTTGCGTTTGAGCGCAACCTCGTCCTTACTTTCCGGAAGACGTGATATTATCGTTGTTTCGTCGGTTTCGTGTATCTATGGAATGGGAAATCCGAAAGATTTTGCATCGAATGTGATTGTGTTGGAAAAAGGTCAACGCTTGTCGATGAAACAAGTGATGCACGCTCTCGTGAATGCCCTGTATTCAAGGCACGAATTGGAGTTCAAGCGTGGAAACTTCCGTGTGAAGGGCGATACACTCGACGTTTATCCTGCGTATGCAGACTACGCTTATCGCATCATTTTCTTCGACGATGAAATTGAATCGCTCGAAACCATTTATCCCGACAACGGACAACGCATTGAAACCAAAGATCAAATCACGATTTTCCCCGCAACGCTGTTCACCACCGACCAAACACGTATGCAGGACGCCATCAAAAACATACAGTTGGACTTGGGACGACAAATCGAGTATTTTCAAGAAATCGGCAAACCTTTGGAGGCAAAACGTTTGGAAGACCGTGTAACGTATGATGTGGAGATGATGAAGGAACTCGGCTATTGTAGCGGGATAGAGAACTATTCGCGCTATTTGGATGGTCGTGAGTCCGGATCTCGTCCGTTTTGTTTGCTGGACTATTTTCCGAAAGATTTTTTATTGGTTGTGGATGAAAGCCACGTAACGGTTTCGCAGATTCACGCAATGTATGGAGGCGATCGCAGCCGCAAGCAAAACCTTGTGGAATACGGCTTTCGACTTCCTGCGGCAATGGATAATCGTCCGTTGAAATACGAGGAATTTGAGAAATTGATCAACCAAACGATCTACGTAAGTGCGACACCTGCCGACTTTGAATTGAAAGAGGCAGGCGGTGTTGTGGTGGAACAGTTGATTCGTCCAACAGGCTTGCTTGACCCGATTATCGAGGTTCGCCCAAGTCAAAATCAAGTGGACGATTTGTTGGATGAAATCGAAAAAGTTACTGCGAAAGGTTGCCGAACGCTCGTAACCACGCTTACCAAGCGACAAGCGGAAGAGTTGACGAAGTACTTGCTCAATTTGGGTGTAAAAACTCGTTATATCCATTCCGATGTGGACACGCTGGAACGTGTGGAAATCCTGCAAGATTTGCGTGCAGGGTCGTTCGACGTTTTGGTTGGCGTGAACCTTTTGCGTGAAGGTTTGGATTTGCCGGAAGTTGCTTTGGTAGCGATTCTCGATGCAGACAAAGAAGGTTTTTTGCGCAGTACACGCTCCCTCACGCAAACTGCCGGTAGAGCAGCACGTAACGTGGATAGTTTGGTTATTATGTACGCCGATAAAATCACAAATTCCATGCGTCAAACCATTGAAGAAACCAATCGTCGGCGTGAAAAACAAATCGCTTATAATATCCAAAACAACATAACACCCACACAAATCGTGAAATCGCTGGATTCAAGTCTTGCGAGAACCAAGCCTGCTGCGAACTATTACGTGGAGAGCGAAACGTTGAATGTGGCTGCAGATCCCGTATTCCAATATATGACGAAAGATCAATTGAAGAAAACCATACAAAACACACGCGGACAAATGGAAGCAGCTGTGAAAGAATTAGATTTTATGGAGGCTGCAAGGTTGCGCGATGAAATTATCGAGTTGGAAAAAAGATTATAAAAACAATATATAAAAACAAACAAAACTGAAATATCATGAAAATTAAATCATCCACAATCCTCATCATTTTGGTATCCGGATTTATCGTTTACAGTGTTGTAAACCGCATTTGGCTTGAAGACTGGCGTATGCGCAGAGCCGAAGAAAAAGCGTTGAAGACCAATCCCACCACGCAAGCAGCCGGACGAGGAGGCAGTGTTTTGGTGGATTACATTGTTGTTAAGCCCGAAAATTTCGATGACTTAGTCGTTACCACAGGAACACTTGAAGCAAACGAAGAAGTTGATTTACGTAGCGAGGCAAGCGGAAAAGTAACCGAAATCAATTTTTCCGAAGGTTCGCGTGTGAAAGAAGGTACATTGCTCGTGAAAATCAACGATAAAGAGTTGTTGGCACAATATGACCGTGCGGTGCATAGACAAAAATTAGCCGAAGACCGAGAACGTCGTCAAAATATCCTTTTACAGAAAGATGCAATCAGTCAGGAAGAATACGAAACTGCACTCACAGAGTTAAACTCACTCAAAGCCGAAACCGACCTTATCAACGCACAGATCGAACATACGGAAATCCGTGCTCCTTTTGATGGAGTGGTGGGCTTGCGTTCGGTTTCTCCGGGAGAATATATATCTCCGCAAATAACTGTTGCTAAATTAATTAACAACAATCCGATCAAACTGAATTTTTCCGTTTCCGAAAAATATTTTGGTATCGTGAAACCCAATAGTCACGTGCATTTCAAGATTGATGGCGATAATCGTTTGTATGAGGCAACCGTATATGCCATTGAACCTAAAATCGACCTTGCCACACGTACGATTCAGATGCGTGCGAAAGCACCGAACGTTGATGGTAAACTGTTCCCCGGAACGTCTGCACGTGTGCAGTTTGCTATGACACCCTTGCACAATGCCATTATGGTTCCTGCGGAAGCCTTGCTATCAGAGGCATCCGGACAAAAAGCATTCGTCTATAAAAACGGAGTGGCGAAGCAAAGAGCTTTGGAAATTGGCGCACGCACAGATACCAAAGTGCAAGTGTTGAAAGGACTTCGAGTTGGCGACACGCTGATTACTTCGGGCATCCTGCAAATTCGTGAGGATGTGGCAGTAAAACTAAATAATTAAAAAAAACGTAAGGGTACAATTTTTTGTTTCCTAATCAATTAAATATAAAATTATGAGCCTTTCATCAATAAGTATCCGTCGTCCGGTTTTGTCCATCGTAATGTCGTTGGTCATTATCATTTTCGGATTTGTCGGATTCAATTATCTGGGTATTCGTGAATTTCCGAACGTGGAACCTCCCGTAGTGAATGTTTCCACAAGTTATACAGGTGCTAATGCAGACGTTATCGAATCGCAAATTACCGAGCGTTTGGAGGAATCCATCAACGGTATTGCAGGTATCCGCACGCTGATGTCGAGCAGTCGCGACGGTTCGAGTTCCATTTCTGTGGAATTTGAATTGGGTGTGGATATGGAAGCAGCTGCCAATGACGTGCGCGACCGTGTGTCCCGTGCCTTGTATATGTTACCTCCCGACATCAATACGCCGGTTGTTGCCAAAGCCGATGCGGATGCGGATGCCATTATGTATGTCAATATCAAGAGCGGAAGACGAACACTTCTCGACTTGACCGACTACGCTGACCGTGTGTTCAAAGAACAATTGCAAACCATTCCGGGTGTGAGTCAAGCGCAAATCTGGGGAGAAAAACGCTATGCCATGCGAATTTATATTGATGCAGACCGCTTGGCTGCGTATGGCGCAACGCCCATTGATATTCGCAATGCTCTGACACGAGAAAACATTGAACTGCCCTCCGGACGTATCGAAGGACAAGCCACCGAACTTTCCGTTCGAACCTCCGGACGACTAACCACGGAAGAAGGGTTTAACAATCTCATCATCAAAGAACAAGATGGAGATATTGTGCGTATAAAAGACATCGGTTATGCCAAACTCGCACCCGAAAACGAAAAAACGATTATGCGTCGCGACGGAGTGCCTTGCGTAGGTGTTGCTCTTATTGCACAACCCGGTGTTAACCAACTTCTTATTGCTGAAGAATTTTACAAACGTGTGGAAGAACTGAAAAAAGATATGCCGGAAGACATCATCGTGGAATACGGTTTTGACGATACACGCTTTGTGGTGCGATCCATTGCGGAAGTGCAAGAATCCATCGTACTTGCGTTTATTTTGGTGGTTATCGTGATCTTTATCTTCCTCCGAAACTGGCGAACAACGCTGATTCCGGTAATTGCTATTCCGATTTCGCTGATTGGTGCGTTTTTTGTAATGTATCTTTTTGGATTTTCTATCAACGTATTAACTCTCTTGGCAATCGTGCTTTCTATTGGCTTGGTTGTAGATGATGCGATTATTGTCGTCGAGAATATCTATGCGAAAATAGAGGCGGGTATGCCTCCGAAACGGGCGTCGATAGAGGGTTGTGCAGAAATTTTTATGGCGGTTATCGCAACAACGGTTGTACTCGTCGCCGTGTTCCTGCCGATTGTATTCTTGCAGGGAATGACCGGGCGACTGTTCCGAGAATTTAGTATCGTTATCGCAGGAGCGGTGGTTATTTCCTCGTTTGTGGCTCTAACGCTTTCGCCGATGCTTTGTTCCAAATTGCTGAAACATAACGCAAATCCGAACTTCTTCTTCCGTTTCACAGAAAAAATGTTCAATCGGATGTCTGATATCTATCGTGCGAGTTTGGAAGTATTTATGCGCAAATGGGTATGGGCAGCCTTGGTTTTGGCAGCTTCTATCTTGATATCCATACTTTGTTTTGCAGATTTGAAGAGTGAACTTGCGCCCGGCGAAGACCGTAACACAATCAACTTGTCTGTTACTGCGCAAGAAGGCTACTCTTTCGAGAAGATGGATGCGTATATGTTTGATTTGCACGCACTGATTAAAGAGGTCGTATGGCCCGATGAGTTGGAGTCTGTCATCATCAACACTGCTCCGGCTTGGGGTAGCGGTAGTTCCAATTCCGGAAATGCTCGGATTATGTTAACTCCACCTGCCAACCGTAAACGTTCGCAACAAGAGATTGCCGATGCACTGACGAAAGCTGTTCGCAAGCTCAGTTCCGCACGTGTGATGGTACGCCAACCGGCAACAATCAGTACCGGTAGAGGAGGTGGCGGTGCAGGAAATGTGCAGTTTGTGATTCAGGCTACAAATCTCGATAAACTTCGCGATAAACTTCCAATCTTTTTGGATGAAGCTCGAAAAAGTCCGAAATTCGCATTTGTTGATGCAAACTTGAAATTCAACAAACCCGAAGTGCGTATAGAAATCAACCGTGACAAGGCAAACACACTGAAAGTGTCTGTTCAAGACATTGCGCAAACCTTGCAACTCGGACTTTCCGGTTCTCGCTACGGATTTTTTGTAATGAATGGAAAGCAATATCAGGTGATTGGGCAGTTCGACAAGGTTAATCGGAATAAACCGCTCGACATCAGTTCGATATACGTGCGTAACAGTGATGGTGTACTTATTCAGATGGATAACCTTATTCAGATGGTTGAACAGGCGAATCCTCCGCAACTCTATCGTTTCAATCGTTTCGTGAGTGCGACTATCACCGCACAGATGGCGCCCGGTGTAACGCTCGGAGAATCTGTTGATGAATTGCAAAGCATTGCACGCACTACGCTGGACGAAACGTTCCGTACAGACCTAACAGGACAGGCACGAGAAATGCGCGATAATTCCGGTTCTATCATCATCGCTTTCGTACTCGCACTAATGTTAGTATATCTCGCGCTTGCTGCACAATTTGAGAGTTTTCGAGATCCGGTCATTATTATATGTACCGTGCCTTTGGCGTTGGCCGGTGCCTTGTTCTCCTTGTGGTATTTCAAAGAAACGTGGAACATTTTCAGTCAGATCGGTGTCATTATGCTCGTTGGTTTGGTAACGAAAAACGGTATCTTGATTGTGGAGTTTGCCAATCACAAGAAAGCACTTGGATTGGGACTTCGTCAAGCCGTTCAGGATGCAGCGCAACAACGTTTCCGTCCGATCTTGATGACCGCATTATCGACGATCTTCGGAATTTTGCCGATTGCCCTTGCATTGGGTGCAGGCTCTGAAAGCCGTGTGTCTATGGGTATTGCCGTTGCAGGAGGTGCAACAGTAGCAACCATTCTGACACTTTACGTGATTCCGATGATCTATGTTTGGCTCTCAAACAAAAAAACGATAGCTCCGGACGAAGAATAAGGGATAGTGCTACGTGCATGGGCATAAAATTTTGTGCCCATGCAATAAAACACATGGTGGGGGAAATTCGTTTTTTTAGGCTAAATCTTTTTTTTTAGTGCTGGCAAAATATTTTGCGACATCAAAAAGTTTTTAGATTTCAAAAAAAAAGTGTATTTTTGCAATCAAAAAAGTTTATGAGTCTTACAGAGAAGATAGCCCGGGTATTGGTACCGGAAGAGATTTTGGAAGATTTTGTTGTGGTTGGAGTACAGGAGTTTAAGACGGAATGGCTTCTTACATTAGAAGAAAAATCGGATCGTATTCCCATTTGTTTGCACGGCAAAGATGTTGTTTTGGACGGTTTCTATGACAGCATAGATTTGCTTAGTGGTGTGATGATGGATCAAGCTATCTATTTGCGGATTAAGCGTAGGCGCTGGAAAGAACGAGGCAGTAGCCGACACGTGCACAATACGTATGATCATCAGTTTAAGGGCATGAAAACGACCAAGCGTTTTGCCGCTTTTTTAAAAGAAATTGATCGATTCCAAGCCTGTTAATTTTGGTACTGTTGGTTACATTTTGAATATCAAGAGTAAAACCCTTTACAATTGGTATCGAAAGTATTTGAGTGGTTACACGGAGGCGTTGGCAAGCGGGGAGTGGGGCAAGGATGATTTTGTTTCGTATCAAGGGCGAGAATCGGTATTGAGCCGAGTCCCTGTGTTGAAAGCGGAAAACTTCGGAACAGAGATGAGCATTGACGAAAAAATGCTTGACGACGATTTCTACACGATAATGACCAATCGCACTACGGGTAAACTTGCGCTATTTGCCCAAACCATGCGTGTGGATGAGTTGACAAAATTGATGAATAAGATACCGCAAGCCTGCGATATTCCAAGAAATATCACTTGTGATTTAAGTCCGACCTACGAAAAATTTTGTAAAACGGTGTTTCCGCAAGCAACACAAATTGCAGATAAGTTTCATCTGATAAGAGCCGCTTTGGATGCCTTGCAAGATGTCAGAATCCGCATTAAGCAGAGCTATTTATCGTCGTTGCCAAAAGACAGACAAGAGAGAGAAAAAGAAGAACAGAAAGCACGATTAATCAATGGAGAAACGCCTTGTCAAATGCTTGTCAGAAGTCGCTATTTGCTTTTCAAATGTCCTCATGAGTGGAATATGAAGCAACAAAAACGTGCAAAACTCCTTTTTGAACACTTCCCCGAAATGAAAAGTTCTTATCTCAACATATTGTCTTTTAGAAAATTATTGGACAAACAGAATGTACACAGACTACACAGCATGGAAAAACAATGGAATCAATGGTTTTTTGAGGCTGAAGACAGTAACATAGCCGAGATAATCTCTTTTGCAAACATGATTGAAAGGCACGAAGAAAAAATTAAAAACTACCTCCTAACAGGAAAAACTAACGCTTGTGCGGAAAATATGAACTCTAAATTACAACGTTTCATATCCGCAAACTACGGAACAAGAAACATTGACTTCTGCCTGTTCCGTGTCGCAAAATATTTTGCTTAGCACTAAAAAAAAAGATTTAGCC
>QMCD01000952.1_pt1 | contig 31243 bp, 25 predicted proteins | sample 1821841 | NCBI WGS metagenome assembly QMCD01 (sample SAMN01991225, study PRJNA193472) | Termite gut metagenome, whole genome shotgun sequencing project. | isolation source: worker | host: Macrotermes natalensis | reverse complement strand
GCTACTCTTTATTCTTTCCACCGCGGAGAAAGTTTCTTTCCACCACGGGGAAAGTTTCTTTCCGCCGCGGTGGAAAGAAACTTTCTCCGCGGTGGAAAGAATAAAGAGTAGCCAGCATTTTCTTTAGCCTTCGTAGGAAAAAGAGGTAGGAATAGTAGTCGAAGGATCTCTTCTCCTTTGTATTTCAGAAGAGGAGATGCTTCGACTACGCTACCAATGACGGATACTACCTCCTACTTACTACTCACCTCCCCCCCCTACGGCAATTCCGTAGCGGCATCCAATAGTCCGTAGGTTCTGAATGAATTAGTAATCTTGTACCAACCGCCGCTGAATATCTGAATATTATTGTACCAGCCGACAAGGCAGTCGTCTAAAATAGATTTGTCGTCAGGTTGCTGGTCGATAGTACATGAGGCTGAATAACCACCTAAACCGTTATCGTATCCGAAAGTAGAATCGGTTGTTGGGCGAATATAAGCAGTGTTCGCTGTCAGCGTACGGGGAGACGTTGCGCCGGGTGTGAACCGGATGGCGACTCCTGTTATGTTACCTCCTCTACCCGATACGACGCGTATGGAAGATAGTGCAGCGGCATCAGTCGTTCTCGTTCCGGACAAGGTGATGTTGCCGGATGCGACAATAGCTATGCCTCCCGTTCCGCCTGTGGTAACAGGGGGCATATCCGAATCGGCGCCCGCACCGCGACCTCCGTTGATAAAGCAACCTCCCGTCACAGTCAGATTACCGCCAACAACTATTGCGCTGCCTCCCATGCCTCCATCGCCGAATGCGTCACCCCCCAATATAGCGGATCTATCAAGGTTATCTCCATCGATTTCTTTCAAACCGCCGCTAATCGTAACGTCGCCGGAGGCCTCGATAGCTGCACCACCGTGGGAATTTGTACCGAACGTAAATCCGCCTGCAACGGAGCCGCCTTCCAATGTAACGTTACGGGCGCGAATGCCCGGACTTGCGACTACGCCATCCCCTATGGTTTGGGAAGCCATGATTTCGGTCGTATGATTGACATTGTCAAATAGCAATTTGGCAATAGTGCCGTATACCCATACATCTCCATCTACGTTTATCGGAGAGGTATGTGACAGGGAAGACTCCCGCACAATCACATTACCTGTGCCGGATACGATGGGACTCGCATTGGAACTGCTGCCGAACGATACTTTATCGAAGGTGATGGTAGCTCCGTCCTGAAGTTCAAAGTGTACTCCATTAATAGGCACGTTAAAAGTACCGTTCCCGAATTTTCCCAATATCGGATCCATTTGTGCTGTAACCGTGATGTTCTTGGATATGGTTAGAAAGAGCGGAGTTGTAGGGAGATGCGTCGGCAACTCTGATAAGTCGAGTGTGTTTCCCGGTAGCATTCCGTTGATAAGCGATTGGACATCTTCCCATAACAACGGTGTTACGTAGTCGGATTCCAAATCAGGATCAGTCCACGCATCGTCAATCTCTACCGAGAGTTTCGTCATACTGGGATCGGTTAGTATATTGCCCGAAATATTGGTACGTTTGTTGCGTTCTACGGGCATATTGGCGGGAATGGTAAATAATGTACCTGCGGTATTTTTCAGTGTATAATCTATTTTAATCTCGCCCAACAACTGTTGACCGCTTGCCGGAGCCAGGATATAATCGAAGAAAATATTTGCTTTTTGGGTAGGGGCTGCGGGGAAAGATGTTATACCATTGAGAGTTATAGAAGAGGTTCCGCTTACCGAACCGTCCATTACATTGAACATTGACGGAACATCGTAAGCCAAGTCCATGGTCTGCAGTTCTGCCTGTATCGCTGCATCTTTTTCAATGATGTTGATTCGTCCGAATGGGCGTTTCAGGGTTACGCTTCCGGCATTGCCCGGTGCGGTACCGGTCTTTGTGAAGGAAGATTTTCCAAAGAAAGCGTCACGCGAAGCAGTGCTGACCGCATAAGCCGCATTGATAATGGAAATTGTTTTCAGTCCATTGGTATCATCGGTCTTGTAATAAAGGTCTTCGTAATGACCGCTTGCGGCGGTAGCGCCTAACGTTACATAATCCGCCCATAACAAAGCGTCGTAGTCACCGGCAACCGGCAAATTGAAATCGAAAACCACTGTTTGTGCGGCATCACTAACCAATTTTTCTTCGCGATAGGCTACAGCATCGCTTTCGTCCCATACTTCGAGGATATAGCGCAGCGAGTATCCCGGCATTTGCAGGTCGCCCGAAGCTGCACGGGTCTGTGTGCCGGACTTCGGAAAGTCTGCCGCTTCATCGCCTACATTGGCGCTGATCACTACCCGGTTGTTCTCACTGTTTTGCAGGTTGAAGGAATCATCCTGACTACACGATGTTGCCAACCCGATAAGGACAAGCAACAAAATTAAGGAATTGAACTTTTTCATTTTTTACTTTTTAAATGATTAGAAAATTTATACTTGATATTCTGTTTCTTATAATTCATCCAAATCAATGTCGATATCACCATCGAATCCGGGGTCTATACCGATACCGCCCGAACCGGAAATGGCCGTGAGGAAGCGCCCGCGAATGGTAGTGACGTATCCCCGTTTGTAAGGCACATTGAGACTGGTAAGCTTGCCTACAAGTTCGCCGCTACGGGTAGTGATTTCAATCGAAAGGGGAATGTGCGACCCTGCCCCGTTCACGAAAATATGGTCTGTCCCCAGTAGTAACTCTTCCGTGCCGTCTGCCGGCAAAGTAAGACTACCTGTAAAAGCTACGCCGAGTTGCGAGTTTGCCGGCTTGCCTTCCCATACGTTAAAAGCAAGGGGGAAATAGAAACCGTAAGAGAACCGGATATCAAACGCTGTCTGTCCGGGAAACCTTTTGCGGGCTGTTTCAAGAAACTCCGCTGCATCTGTAGCAATGATGTGGTACTTAGCCAGCGGACGTTCCAAATTCACATCCAACCGCACATGGGTGTTCCATTGGTCACGATAGGAACGCAAATCGAGTGATGTCGTGGCATAATGGCAATCACGGTGGTCCGTGTTGCCGGTGTATGGCTCATGAAGAGTCACGTTGCTCAGATCTGTAGCATCATGATGCAGGCCATCTTCCGAGTCTGCCTCCGCATGATCTGTCCACACGGCAACAGTGTATTCCAGCGCATGGAGGGTAAGTGTTTCAGGCAGCAGGAACTTGGTTTGCCCTTCGGTCAAGTCTTCCGGTATAACTGTCTGTCGACTGACAAGCTCTCCTTCGCGCCAGACTTCAACAATGAAGCGGCGGCGGGGGCTTTCGCCGGAGCGTACTGTGGTTTTCATCCGGTTCGGGTGTTCTTTCCATTCCAGATTAAGCAATAAATTGACCTCTACCGTCAGCAGTGTAGGGTCTATTCCCTCACCGTCGGGATATTCGTGGATGCAACCCGAAAACAATGGAATAAATGCGATGAATAATAATAGGTATAGTAGGTGTAGTATCTTCTTCATGCTGAATTATTTATTAGTATGGAAACGATAGGCAACAGAAATGCCAATGCGGGTAATGCCCCAATAGTTTTTGGTGCGGGTATTTATGCGCGCCCCATCATCTATATTATAATAGGTGTCGTAACGCAGGTTGGCATAACCTGCTCCAAGTGTAAACTCGCTTGCCCATCTGTCCCCTAAAGGCAGTAGGTAGCCGTAGCTTAATCCGGCTCCCAGCAACGGTCTTCCGGTATTCTGATAGCGATCGTTTTTCCATTTCACATTATACCACGCGAGAGAGGCGTGGACACCGAAGAAATGTCCTTGCCCCAGCTGTGATAACCACCACCGCGCTTCGGGCTGAAAGGCAAGCATCCTTACCGAACGGGAGTCGCCGATATGCCACGGACACCATATTACAGGTAGTTCAACAGAGATATGCTTTCCCGCTTGTATGTCTATAGCTGCGTTAAGCATTGTGCCTGCCCATGCCGCAAGATTGGTTTTTATGGCGATATATCGTGATGCTGTTATTTGGGGAATAATTGCTTCCTGGTGTTTTGAAGCAATTTGGGATTCGCTTTCTTCTATAGTGGCTGTGTCTGCCACGGATATGATAGCCTGCTGATTTTCACTGATTGGTTCCGCGTTTATTTCTTGCTCTATTTCCTGCTCAGGTTCTGTATGCTGCTCTTCTTTCGGGGCAGGAATACGGATTGTGACAATCACTATATCCTTATGTCCGTTATAGTCGGTAACATAATTCTTTGTTATGAAATGTTTCTCTTTCAACCCCTTACGGATTATAAGTTCTGATTTCACACGGTTGGCACGGAGGAAAGCCGTGCGGATGTTTTCCCGCTTTGTAGGCAGAGAGGCACAATACCCATCTACATACACCGGCATTTGACCGGAGATAATATCACTATAGAATTCATCTATAAGCATATTCAACCGGTTTAACTCATTGGCGTTATCATTTAAGTTGCTCCAAAACACATCCTTTCCGGAAAGGAATTTAAAGACAATTGTCCTTTCGGCGGATAAGGATTGAGACTCCTGCGCAAGTGTTTTTCCTGTGATAAATAGTCCTAATAAGATTACTAATAATTTGTTGCGAATCTGCATATCTTTGTTCATTATTACCGCTGCAAAATTACATAATCCCTTGCGGCCGGTTATTCAAAAAGGTACAAACCTGCCTGCCAAATGGTACAGGCTTTATTGTATTTTTGCCAAAAAGTACAGAATCTGGCGAAATCGTACAATTTCAATGTTGATGTCCAAAAATAAGAGTCAGAAGTATGGCATACGGCGGCGATTATTTATATTTGCAGCATGAATGATACATGGGAGATATTGCCACTTCTCGGCGCATGCCTGCCGCTCTTCTCATCACTCATCTGGATGTTGATGATTACGCTTTCGGTGCATGACAGCCGTACTAGATTGGAGCGGAAGATTAAACACACCGTCCTCAGGTTCTACATCTTTCTGGCAATTAGCTGGACAGCGTTGCTTCTTTACACTTACATTCCATCGGTGTCGCTCTATTTTAATGTTGCAGTCTATCTTGCGTACATGCTCACTCCTGTACAGTTCTATCGTTATGTTTGTGAACTATCGGAAACTGCCGAGCTAAAACCATTTTCCTCATGGCATTATGCCTTGCCGGTTCTGATAGTTTCCGTGCTTGGCGTATGGTCTTTTTTTGTACCGTGGGATGTGCAGCTCGGACTGGTGGAATCGCGCGGACAATTCTCCCCTGAGTATCCGGTATATTCCCGGTATTTCCTCTTCAAACCTGCGATGCGATTCGTTTACGTTATCGTCTATACCGTTCTGTCATTAGTGCGCCTCAGACGCTATTACCGGGCAATGGGCAGGAAAGCCGATAAGCATCCTCAGCCTGTCCGCTGGATTACGGGGCTGATGGGATTCGTTGTTGTGATATTGCTCCTCTCAGTGCCTTCGGTATTGCTTCCGCGCGGAGAGTTTGTAACCTCTTGGCAGGTGCTTATATTAACATTCCTGCACGCAGGAGAAGACTTTATTATAGGCTACAATGTAATCCGGCGGAATTTCCTTCTTTACATCCCGTCGGTAAAAGAGCGTATGGATATGATGGAAGCCGACCCGAAAAAGAACAAAACGGTTAGCGATTCGTCGCAACTTCCGGATGAGGTTAGCTTCACGCAACTTCCGATGCAGAATGTAAAATTGACGAAAAAGAGATTTGAAGAGTATGTCAATTCCCGTAAACTCTGGCTCCACCCGGATCTGAAGATGACAGACCTTGTTGAGCCGCTTAAAACAAGCCGTACCAGTCTTTCTAACTTCATAAATAAAACCTATGGAATGAACTTCAACCGGTACATAAACTCACTGCGGCTGGCTGAACTTAATCGTCTTATGTCTTTGCCTTCCAATGCGGGTAAAACGGTTGATGATTTATTATATGAGGTAGGATTCGTCTATAAGCGTAACTACACACGAACAAAGGAGGCTGAAGAGAATGGTCGGAACGGTAATGTCGTGGAACGCGCCGCAGGTAAAGGAGGTATGGAATGATGAACCCGGCATGGAATACGACATTAATGACGGTGATTTTCAGTCTGCCTGTTGTTACGTCTCTCATCTGCGCCATGATTGTGACCATTTATGGTCGTGAGGAACGAAACCTTCCTCACGCCCTGATCCGGACACTCGTTGCGGCGTTCTTGGTATCGACATTTCTCTGGGGCTGCATAGTGTTGTATTTACAATGGCCGATATTGTTTGTCGTACTTCAAACGGCTTTCTATTACGCCTTGTTAATACTCCACGTCTTACTCTACCGTGTTACTTACTCTCTTACAGGTACGGGCGGAAAGGAATGCTTTTCTAATATGCATTACATTGTTCCGGCAATTATTCCTGCGGTACTTCTAATCTGGTCATTTTATGTGCCGTTGGATGCGCAACTCTATATCGTTACGTCACGTGGGCAGGCAATGGCGGGCTACGAGGCATATACGGCGCTGTTCACTTCCAAACCAATAGGACTTCTGTTGTGGAACATCACATACAATCTGCTTTCGTTCCGGCGCATTATGGCCTACCGGCACGTTATTGGCAATTACTCAGCCGACGAAGGACGTTCGCCTGTCCGCTGGATCAAACAGATGATACTGGTTCTTTTGTCGATTATCATGTATCCGCTGATAGCGATGGGGATGGGTAGAACTGTACTTTTTGGCTCTCTCTGGATGATTCTTCCCTCTATATTGATTGTGGCGGAGTTAATTATACTATGTTACAACATCGTGTCGGAAAACTACATCGTGATAACCGATGCGGATGAAAAAACAGACACCGACAGGGATAAAGCCCACCACATAAACCGTGAATATTTCGAGCATTACATTCAAACACAAAAACCTTATCTCAACCCCAAGCTGCGCATCACGGATGTAGCTGCCGACCTGCACAGCAACCGCACTTATGTCTCGAACTTCATCAACAGCGAATATGGAATGAATTTCAGCCGTTACATTAACCTGCAACGGCTCAAAGAACTCGATTTGCTGTGCCTCGATCCGAAAAACAAAATTGTTATGGGAATCGACCTTATATTTCAGGCAGGATTCAGCACTTACCGGGGATATATAAGAACGAAAACAGAAGAGGATAGAAACCGTTTGTTGAAAGGGTTTGAGGACCGCTAAATCATATTACTTTTCAGAATATTTAGATACGAAGAACAGGCAATTCAGTACTTTCTGCATATTTTTATGATAAATATGCCTATGTCGTATGAACAAATGTAAAGTGGCAGTGTTACTATAAAACAACAAATTGAATACTATTATTCATAAAGCTTTCATCTACAAAGGTATAGCATTATGAATGAAGTATTCCAATTTGATTAAACTAATTGTTTCATTTGAATTCCTGAATCTATGAATATGCGGTCAATACATTATTATTTATATGTAATAGTCTTACTGGGATTTCTCAGTTCTTGTATTTCTGATGATCTTTCCGACTGCCCCGTTCCGCAGTACGTGGTAGAAATATCCGTAAAGGATATGAACTACATAATCAATCCCGATCTCCTTCCGGAGATTCCTCCTCAAGAAGAAAATGCATCGTTTTCTGATTGTATAGAAACCATTTACTATACATTAACTGATGCTATATCTCAGAATATCGTAAGAGAAACTACAGTGACAATAGCGGCAAGCGGAGATGTGCAAACATATCCTATTACCTTTGAAGGGATTCCGGAAGGAGAATACATTCTGACCGTATGGGGAAACCTACCCTCCGGCAACAACTCCCCCAGAGGTGAACTACACCGGAATTCCACAGAATCTACCGATATTTATGTAAGCACCCGCAAACTGCAATTCGACAGTTCTTACCAAACCACCAAGGTTCCCTTGGAGCGAACAAAAGGAAAACTTTTATTACTCAGTTACAATTTCCCTACTGTAATAGGAGGCATCAAGTTAAATATAGACCAGATATACCAGTCGGCAGACGAAGAATTAAGGTACACAGGTATTGCAAGTGTGGAAAAGTTTTCACCTTTTCAATCGTCCGTACCGACATTGCTTGCTCCGAGTCCGGAAGGATCAACTTCCATTCTGAAACTTGATTACTATACAAACGATACAGGAAACGGTGAACCTTTCCTGGATGTACCACCTATATATTTCACAATGTATCGTAATGAAATATCTGCAGTGAAAGTAGATTATAACATTGCACAAGAGGCGTATGAAGTCTATATATATATTCAGAATGAATGGACTCTGATACATCAAATGACCATAGAAGAGATAGAAGAATGATTTACTTTAATATAATATTCAATTTAATTAATTTAAAAAATTACGATCATGAAGAAGTGGATGTTTTTTTTCGTAGCAAGTCTGTTTGTATTTGCTGCATGTTCAAATGATGATGAACCAGTGGCTCAACCTCAACCAACGAAAGGTACTGTTACTTTCGAAATTTCGGCCGTGAATAAACTCAATGAGGGACTTCCTTCTCGCGCTCCGGTGTATAGCCAGGCAGCTGTCCAACATGTTACCCGGGTTAGTATCTATGCTTTTAAGTCTGATGGCGCCAAATACTTGTTTACTAAGTCTTTTGAAGTGACAGGTTGGAGCGATGGAACTACTTATATGCGTTATGCAATACCTGATGACGAAGAGCTTCCGGTGGGTACTTACAGATTCCTGGCCGTAGGACGGGATGCCACCGATTTGTTTACGGTAACAACACCTGTAGCCGATAACACTGATTATGAAACAATGGAAGCTACCATTGCCAAAGGGGGAGATGAAACTGAAATCTTTGCCGGTTCGGCAGATGCTACAATTGATACCGAAGGTGTTCGTGTACGTATTGAAATGACTCGTAAGGTTGCCGGTATTCTTGGATTCTTTAAGAATATACCTGCGACTATGGATGGAAAAACCGTAAAATATCTGCGTCTGACAGTGAGCGACTGTAACATCAATGTGAATTTGAGTACCGGAACAAGTAATAATACTGCCATTGTTCCCTATAATATTGTGGATATTGATCTTTCTACTCAGACAGAGACCAATGGTATATATGGAGGAAATGATCTTACGGGACAGGGAGTTGTGAAAGCTGCCAATACACAGTTGGGAGGATCTTTCTATATGCCTATCGCAAGTGTAACTATGACTCTCGGACTCTATGATGAAAACAATGCTGCTATCAAGGAATGGAGTGTAATGGATGGCGCCAACGGAAACGTTACTACTCTTGATATTCTTGCCAATCATTTCTATTCTTTGGGAACAAAGGGAGCTGCCGGAAGCACAGATGGCGGTACTCCGGGTGATACGTCCGATGATGATTCAGCGATTGACCTGCTGATTGACCAAAACATCGTGATTACTGTCGATCCGGCATGGTCGACGATTCACAATCTCACCATCCAGTAAAGTACCTCAATCGTAGACTTTGATAAGGTGGATATGAAAAAGGCGAACTATATACTAAGTTTGTTAACGGGAATAGGGATGATTCTCCTGAGCGGATGTTCTGCGGAAGAGAACCGGGACCTGTTCCCGGACGACAAAGTCGTTCCCGTAAGTCTATCAATAGACAGGAGCGATAGTTATACGCGTGCGCCGGGTGATGCTGAACTTTCAGTTAACAGGATTCTGATTATACCTTTTCGTAAAACCGATGAGGCATTGAATAATGATCCTGAGAACTTCGTGCCCGAATATGATTCGGCGCGACAATTGGATGTCAGTCTCTTCCCGACTGTTGCCACCATGTTGAACTTATCCGCTGCATCCACTTATCAATTGGTAATAATCGGTTATAACCGAAATGATTATGATTTTGCCAATCAAGGTGGCACTACGGAACGGTTCAGTATCGGTTCTACTGATATACCTGCCACATTGGCGAACTCGTTCTTGGAACTGACAGACGCACCGGTGGTCCCCGAATTCTATTCTTGTATCGGGACAGGATACTCGAACTATGATGAGGTGGGACAACTATTCAAGCCTTCGGAAGTGAATAATGTACAGGGAAAACTTACGCGGTTGGTGAGCGCCTTAAGTATAGAAGTAAGCAATGTTCCGGAATTTGTAAGCTCCATGACCCTTGTGGCTGAACAACTCGTAACGGGTATCCACATTACAGATGCCACGCCTTTGGAATGGCAGACTGCAGGTGATAGCGGAGTAAAAACATTGGCAACTGAAGTGCCGGCATCAGGTAATGTGAACTTTAACCTTTATATGTTGCCAACTACAACTGCCAGAAATACATTGCTCTATCTGGATGTAGCGTACGGCACCGATACGGAACGGTATACGGTGAAGATACCCGACGAGACAGGCATTGTGTCGAGTAATCGTATCACATTCGACTCTAACCACTGGGTGAAAATCACAGGAGATTTTTCTTCCATGAATATAGGTTTCAATTTAGACATCCGTAATATCAATCTGGATGATGACAATTGGGATGGTTATGATACGAATTAATGTGATGAGATTTAATATCATAGTAAAGAGATGAAAACAACTCGTTTTATAATAGCAGGCCTGCTTTGCTCTTTCCTCTTTGTCGGTTGCGACAAAGAGGAGGCAGGCTTTCCGGAATTACCTTCCGGAGGGGATGAGCCTTCGGAGATAGTATCATCTGAGATACCTGACGGATATTTTGAGGCAATCTTTTCGCCGGGACAAATGGGTAGTGATACACGTGTTCCTGTTTCCGGTCAGGATAGCCGGGTGCGCAGCATTCGCTATGTGGTCTATAAGGCTACCGGTGAATATGTGAAGGAAAGAATGATTTTAAATCCGGCAGATGCAATACCGACATGGCCTTATGCTGCGATAAAGGATACGCTCCCCAAAGGAGAGTACACCGCTGTATTCCTTGCGAATATGCTCAGCACTCAATTCCCCATTCCGTCGGAGCAAGCAACGACTTACCAGGATATACTGACGAACTATCAGACTACCCGTGCCGATGCACGTATCAATCTGCCCGGAGCGGAATTTACCGATAATTCCGAATTCTACTTTGCAAGCGTCAGTTTCTCGGATGTTTCGCCGCAACCTACTGTTTTGTTGCAACGTATTATTTCAATGCTCAATCTTTCCCGCCTTCTTATTGATGCGCAAGATGCATTAGACTCATTGGTGGGCAATATTGTCGAACAACTCCATTATGAAGATTTGATTGAGACTACATTAAAGGGAGTTCTTCCGGGAGCATTGGAAGAAGGGCTGGGTAAGATTCCCGGTGCAAATGTCGTATTTTTGGCAGTAGGCGGATTGGATGGTGCGGTTAATTTAGTATCCGAGAATTTGCTTGCGCCGTTAGTTGACGCACTATATAAGATGTTGTTGCAGCAATTGGTGGCTCAGTTAGCTAAGACACTCACGGCTAATTCTTCGCAGAGTGATTTATTAGGACTTTTGGGTGGTTTATTGAATCCATGGAATGTTGCTGATGCCGGTTATGCGGTGGTTACGATAAATGATTTTCCGAAAGCCATTGACTTGGATTTGAATGTGACGGATGTTCATTCCGGTGAGCATAAATTCCTTTATAATCTGGCAACACTTCCAGGTGCCGTTAACAGTGAAAAGAGTATTCTTATCAGAGGCTTTGAAGGTTTGTATGACGTGCGGGGGATTAATGTGGCTAAAGTAGGCTTAGTTTCAGGTTTAGTGGTTGACGGTATATTAGATAGCGACTGGTTACTGACCGGCGCACTTGTGGATATTACCGATAGTATTGCTGTTACGACGGAAGCAAACTTCCGGTACGAGTCGGATTATTCTGTTCTCAGCCTGGGATTGAAAGATTACACACAACAGGAGGATGGTGAAGAAGGACTTTCTCTTTCTTTGAAATTGTCCGAGGTTGCTAATCTGAATGATGTACTGGGAGGAATTCCTGTCCTCGGCCCTATTCTAAGTAAACTAATCGATACGCTTATGCCTTTGCTGGATAAAATAGTTGTTGCAGTGCCTCTGAATGTTCCATTATTGAGCATTGATAATCTGAAGATATCCGGCGGTTGGTCGGTTCCGGAAACATACTGATTGAATCCGGAAACGTATTTACTGATCCGCATAAACATCACTAAATGAAAATTTAGAAGAGTAAATTGTTAATGGGGCCAAAGGCGGAGTGGCAGGTGAAACAATAACACATAAAAAGGGTATCTCAATCTTGGGATACCCTTTTGTTGAACTTAATCTAATCTAACATTAAATAGTTTATATTATTGCAGACTATAAATCGCTTATTATCAACAGCCATAAACATCATTGATAATATAAACTAATTTTAGTCTGGCACTTAATATGTAATTGCCTTGATTATTAAAGAAATTATAGTTCTGGTCTGACTACTTCCTCTCTCCATGGTTTTATTGTAATGGATGTTTCGTTGAAATATATACGAATACCTATCATGGCTTCATTAATGCTATCTACATTAATGTTATTTTCATTCATGAAGTCTTTCAATTGCATTCTGTATAATTCCATATTGCTCTGGTTATTGTACAATCGGATATATATATCATTATCATTGTTAAACCGTAATACATTGAACTTCGAGATGAACCTTTGTGTGGCAGAATCAAAGTTGACTGACGGGTAATAGGAGACGTGTTCATCCGAACACCTTTGGGTAAAATCCACCGTCGGGCTTAGGTTTCCTATTTCTATGCTGACAGGTGAAACAACTGACGCGCGTGTACTGCTGGCGTCCAATCCTTCCAGCTCTATTTGCATTTTTACATGTGCACAGCTAAAAGAAATGGTGTCGGTTATGCTACCTTCATTGATAATTGCAATTTCTCTTTCTCCAAAATACAGACTGTCATTGGTCAATATCAACTCATTCGTGAAGTAATGAGGCGATCCGACAATACAGTTTTGCAAGGTTGTTCCTTCGTTTATTTCCGTGTCACTAAAGGAATTCCCCCAGCATACCACATTGTATTTGCCACTTGGTAAATTCAACGTAATCCCATGTTGGTGGTTCAATTCTTTCCGGTTAAGAACAGCTCTTTGTACACACGCATTGTTATTATTGTATATATACAAGTTTACCTTTTGAATCTTCTGAGGAAAGATATCCTTTGTACCATCACCCGGATAGCTGAAGTATAGAATAGTTCCACAATCATCAAGGCTTTCTTTTATACATCCTGTTACTGGTAACAGTATCAGGATGTATAGAATAAATGCCTTTCTCATGTCCTTCTTATATAAATAATGGTATTGAAATTTACACTTGTTGCTCGAATCCCGGATAGATAGTCTGTTCGTTCCACGGGGCAACCGTCACATGTACCATTACATTATACTGTACATTCTTCAAATCAGTATCTAATATTGGTATTAACTCTATTGCCATATTATAGAGAGTACCGGGAACAAAATCAGCCGCTGTCATTGGGGTATTAATAGCGTCTTTATAGAAACCTAAGATGTTGATAAAGCGTCCACCTGTTTCTACGGCAGGGTTATACACCTCTGTATCGGTCGATGCAAGGCCTGAGATTACTACATCGGAAATATCAAAATGCAGTTGCGGTATGGCAGTACCCGGGAAGAAGTTGAAAGCATAACATTTACCGTTTAAATCCAGCGGCAGATTACCATACGTACCATCTTGATTATATATGGCATAACTGGCATAAGCGGCGGCGTCGACTGTAGGACTGGCGTCAAAAGTCCACATCCCATCCTGAATATGTCCATCGAAAGTAGTGTTGAGGAGCAGAGTTTCCAGTGTTCCCGGATTGTTATATACATTATAAAAGTTATTCATATACAAACCTTTTATGTTTCCGGTGAATCCTGACCAGCTAACGGTTGCTGTTCTGTCTGATCCGTCAATGGTTCTGGTGAAATTAAAGCTACCCGAACCCTTGAATGAAATGCTGGTAATTTGCAGACGGGCTACGATGGGAACGATGGTTATTTGCGCCGTATAGGTTTTCCCTAATACCGGAGTCGGATTTATCGGTTCGTCTGCAATTGGTTGCAAATCGTTGTCCATACCGTAGTAAAGTACTTCGTTACCTTGCTGCTCTGCCAGTTTAGTATTGACTATATTATTGGCTACCGCACTTCCGGGATTACCATAAATAAATACTTTAGAAACTGATTGAGGTATATTTATAAACTTCAATCCTTTAACCGGATCGGTAAGTTTATCCCAATCGGAATTGGTAACAGCATCTTTATTCACAGTTTTGGTACTAATGATGTTGTCATTGGCATCAGTCAGATAGATTGATACACTGTTAACATTTACCACATTTGTTGTGATGATATCTGTTGGCTCAGAGGCTCTGGTGGTAATTCCACCCAATGAAACAGAGATAGATTTTACTTCGTCTTTTGAAATTGGAACGTCATCTTTTTCGCTACAAGAAAATAATGTGATACCTGCAATCCCCGCTAATAATAAATGGTTAATTTTCATAATACTTTTTAAATAATTGTTTGTAATTCTATTCCATACTAATCGATTTGTACGTTCAATTGATATGATAACAACAATAGTTGTATGTGAAAGTTTGCCGTTAACACATTTTTTTCAGATGGAAATGATAAGAGAGTCTGTGCTTTTTATATCTTTTAACTAAATTATGCCATGCTTGTCGAACTTTACATACTGCTTGGTTCTTTCTTCCGATGATGTAGGTTAGTAGTAAGAATCCTTTCGGCAAATACATTTATAAATCCCGTGGGACGGTTTCCTTCATCCCACGGGACGGTCTCTTTCGTCTCGTGGGACGGATTTTTTCGTCTCGTGAGACGATTTCATTCATCCCATGAGATGAAATTCTTCGTCTCGTGAGATGAAAATCTCTCGTCCCACGAGACGAATTCTCCCTCCCAGGGTTTTGAGCAATTCTACCCTCACCCCTCACTTTTTTTGCTGTATCCCTTTATTCATCGGCGTTTGAATAGGTGAGGGTAAGCGTGAGGGTAGGGTGAGGGTAGAAGTTACCCTCACTCTATTTATTGCATGCAATTCGGTCGTAACACACTGATATACAGTGCTTAAACGGGATATATATGGTTCGTGGACGGGATATATGCGGTGCGCGAACCATCTATATCCCGTGCGTGAACCGCATATATCCCGTCCACGAACCATATATATGCGGTGTAAGTACCATATATGTATGGTGACTTATCCTGATTTTGATGCCCGAACTTGTGTTATTCTGCATTATCTGCGGATGAAGTTTTGATGCGGTTGCCCTGTATTGAAGATGGTTCTTCCGAAAAATAATTTCTTTGAAAATAGCAATAAAAGTTTTTCATGGATTATTGCTTCTATCCTTTTTTTACTTAAATTTGTGGTACTCTTATTTAAATTTTAAATTTATACGAAAATGAGGAAATATAAACTAAACAGAATCAAACTATGGTAAATAACAAATCGATTATGATGATACAAGTATTGGAACTTAAAGGTACAGAGGAGCGGTTGTATCAACTCGTAGCTCCTTTGGTTATGAATCCTAAGATATTAAAACAGAACTATAATTATCCTTTTCGTACATCGGAGAACTTTGTTTGGTTTATTGCAGTGCAGGAAAAAGAGGTGATGGGTTTTATACCGGTGGAGCATAAGAAGCAAGAAGCCATAATTAATAACTATTATGTGAAGGATAACAATGCGGATGTTTTGAAAATTCTTTTGGAGACAGTTATTGCCGGTACGGATGAAACTAAGTTTTTAAGCTCAGTTACATTTGTTGAGCATCAGAAAGTGTTTCAAGAGTTGGGATTTTCTGTAGAAAAGGTATGGAGACGTTATGTGCGAATGAATAAAGGAAAATAGTATGACGAAATTTCAGAAGAATGTATATGAACTGGTTCAAGAACGGTTGCATATTATTTTTAAAGAGTTTGATAATATATGCGTATCCTTTTCCGGAGGGAAGGATAGCGGGGTATTATTGAATTTGTGTATCGACTATATCAGGCGTAATAATCTGAAAAGGAATTTATGTGTCTACCACATGGATTATGAAATCCAATATAGTATGACTATTGATTATGTTGACCGTATTTTGGAGGATAATAAGGATATTTTGGAAGTGTACCGGACATGTGTCCCATTCAAGGTTACTACTTGTACGTCTATGTACCAGAACTTCTGGAGACCCTGGGATGAAGAAATGCGTAACCTGTGGGTACGGCAAATGCCGAAGGACTGCATGACAGTGGAAAACTTTCCTTTTTATACGAATGAAATGTGGGATTATGAATTCCAGATGCATTTCGCTAAATGGTTGCATGAGAAGAAAAATGCGGTACGCTCCTGTTTCCTGGTTGGTATCCGTACGCAGGAGAGTTTTAATCGTTGGCGCAGTATCCATCTTACCCGGAAATACCAGATGTATCATAATTATCGTTGGACTTCCAAGATAGGGAGCGATATATTCAATGCTTATCCCATATTTGACTGGAAAACTACCGATATCTGGGTAGCTAATGGAAAATTCGGTTGGGATTATAACCATTTGTATGATTTGTATTATAAAGCGGGCGTCAACATTGAACGTCAGCGTGTGGCAAGTCCCTTTCTTTCCGAAGCGCAGGAAAGTCTCCGCTTCTATAAAGTGATTGATCCCAATACATGGGGTAAGATGATAGGGCGTGTCAACGGTGTGAATTTTACAGGTATTTATGGTGGCACACACGCTATGGGATGGCAGGGTGTACGTTTGCCAAAGGGATATACCTGGAAAGAGTTTATGCAATTTCTGCTCTCTACTCTACCTGAAGCTGCCCGGCGTAATTATCTGAAGAAACTTACGGTTAGTATTGAATTCTGGCGCACCAAAGGAGGTTGTCTCAGCGAGGGAACCATTAAAAAACTTATAGATGCAGGTGTACCGATTGAGGTGATGGGCACCACCAATTATAAGACAGATAAAAAACCAGTTAAAATGGACTATCTGGACGATATTAACATTGCTGAATTTCGTGAAATTCCAACTTATAAAAGAATGTGTATTTGTATTTTAAAGAATGATCATGCCTGTAAGTATATGGGGTTTGCATTAAATAAGGAGGAAGTCTATAAAAGAGATAAGATAATGGAACAGTTCAAAAATATGATGTTATGAGTGTAGAATTAAGTCCGGTATATACCGTACAAGCGGTGCCGGTAGATAAAATTATGGTGAATGATTATAATCCCAATGTAGTGGCTCCTCCGGAGATGAAATTGCTGGAGCTATCTATCTGGGAAGATGGCTTTACGATGCCCTGTGTGTGTTATTATGAAAAAGAGACAGATCGTTATCTTTTGGTTGATGGATACCATCGTTATCGTGTGTTGATGGAATCCAAACGTATCTATCAACGGGAGAACGGTCTGTTGCCTGTTGTAGTGATTGATAAGGATTTATCAAACCGTATGGCATCTACCATCCGGCATAACCGTGCACGGGGGGTACATGACATTGAATTAATGTGTCACATCGTGTCGGAGTTGGATAAAGCGGGAATGTCCGATCAATGGATCATGAAGAACATTGGTATGGAACGGGATGAACTTCTTCGTCTGAAGCAGATTTCCGGTTTGGCAGATTTGTTCTCGGATAAAAGTTTTAGTATCCCGAATCCGGTGGAAATGCCGGTTTCTGAAGAATGAAAGTCCGATCCGGGACAATTTCATATCTATCTGTGTTCTTCATTATCATTAATAAGTGAAATATCTTGTTACAAACTTGCATAAGTTAACCAAATCTCTTATTTTTGTCAATATAATACAGAACAACAAGTCTCATAAGTCTTCGGACATTATAAAATGTTTACATGAAAAGGATATTGGTTAGTGGGGGCGCCGGATTTATAGGGTCGCACTTATGCACTCGGTTAATAAATGAAGGGCATTACGTAGTATGCCTGGATAATCTTTTTACCGGTGCGGAAGCGAATATAATACACTTGAAAGACAATCCTCATTTTGAGTTTGTGTACCATGATGTCGAATTCCCTTATTATTCCGAAAATATTGATGAAATATATAACTTAGCTTGTCCGGCATCACCCATACATTATCAATATGATGCTATCAAAACAATTAAAACTTCCGTGTTGGGAGCCATTAATATGTTAGGATTGGCAAAGAAGGTAAACGCTAAGATTTTGCAAGCTTCGACCAGCGAAATATATGGAGATCCCGTAGTGCATCCTCAAGCGGAAGAATATTGGGGAAACGTAAATCCGGTTGGTATTCGTTCCTGTTACGATGAAGGAAAACGTTGTGCCGAAACTCTGTTTATGGACTATCATCGCCAGAACGGTATCCGGATTAAAATCATTCGCATATTCAATACGTATGGTCCGAGGATGTTGCCCAATGACGGAAGAGTGGTTTCTAATTTTATTGTCCAGGCATTGCAGAACCATGACATAACCATATATGGAACGGGGCATCAGACACGTAGTTTTCAATATGTTGACGACCTGGTAGAAGGAATGGTGCGTATGATGGATACGGAAGATGCGTTTATAGGTCCGGTGAACCTTGGAAACCCGAATGAGTTCTCTATACTTGAGCTGGCGGAGAAAGTTATTAAGTTGACAAATTCCAAATCGAAACTGATACATAAACCACTTCCGCATGATGACCCCAAACAACGACAGCCGGATATAACGCTGGCAACGACAAAACTGAATTGGCAGCCAACCATTGAATTGGATGCAGGATTATGTCGAATGGTAGAATATTTTAAGGAATATCGTTCATAGAGTTAATAGATATAATAGATAATAGGATAATATAAGATGATTATGGAAATAAACCCTTCTGAGTACAAAATTCTCATTGTTGACGATGTGATGTCCAACGTATTATTGTTGAAGGTACTCTTGACAAATGAAAAATTTGCAATCGCTACGGCAAGTAACGGTCGGCAAGCATTGGAGCAGGTAAATAAGGAAAAACCGGATTTGGTGTTGTTGGACGTGATGATGCCGGATATGAGTGGTTTCGAAGTGGCGCAACGTCTAAAAGCAAATCCTAAAACTTCGGATATTCCTATCATTTTCCTGACGGCACTGAACAGCACGATGGATATTGTAAAAGGTTTCCAGGTTGGAGCAAATGATTTTATCTCCAAACCTTTTAATAAAGAAGAACTGATTATACGTGTTACTCACCAGATTTCTTTGGTAGCGGCTAAACGTATCATTTTGAACAAAACCGAAGAATTGCGACGTACGATTGCCGGGCGTGACAAGCTTTACTCGGTAATTGCGCATGATTTGCGCTCTCCTATGGGGTCTATCAAGATGGTACTGAACATGCTGATACTAAACTTGCCACCTGAAAAGATTGGTGCCGAGATGTACGAGCTGCTGACTATGGCGAACCAGACGACAGAAGATGTTTTCTCTCTGCTGGATAATTTGTTGAAATGGACAAAAAGTCAGATTGGTAAGCTGAACGTAGTGTATCAGGACATTGACGTGATGGAAGTGGTAGACGGTGTAATTGATATCTTCAATATGGTAGCAGGGTTGAAAAAGATTACTATCCACGAAGAAAAATCCGGTAAATTGTCTGTTTTCGCAGATATTGATATGTTGAAGACGGTGATTCGTAACCTGCTAAGTAATGCTATCAAGTTCAGTAACGAAGGCTCTGATGTATGGGTAAAAATGGAAGAAAAAGACGGTATGGCAGTTGTTCATGTAGAGGACAAAGGGTGCGGTATTGACGAAGAAAGTCAGAAAAAACTATTACATACGGATACACACTTTAGTACATTTGGCACAAAGAATGAAGAAGGTTCCGGTTTGGGGCTGTTGCTGTGTCAGGACTTTGTGATAAAGAATGGTGGTAAGTTGTGGTTTGCTTCCAAGAAAGGCGAAGGCTCTACATTCAGCTTCTCAATCCCATTGAAAAAATAAAAGATACTTTTAGAAAAAGAAACAGGATATATATAAAGATATTCTTAGTTCCTATATAAAACAAATCAGGCGGAATTATTTACTTAATTCCGCCTGATTTGTTTTATATAGGAACCTGCTTGTATTCGTTCTTCCGGGTCGCTTGAAACTCCCGGTGCATGTTTTTTGTCTTAAACAATGAATCGTCTCAATCTTGTACGGTAGTGGTTGATTAACTACTTAGTAGTAGTTGGTCAATTACTTAGTAGTAGTTGGTCAACTACTAAGTAGTAGTTAGGTAACTACTTAGTAGTAGTTGGCACACTACTACTAAGTAAATTCAAATAGCATTTGAATCAGTGACTTTTTTCTTCGGGGTTTATTTGATAATTTCCGCCAGCTTTGACTGCAACTCTTCGCTATTCAATCCGCGGGCAATAATTGTACCTTCGCCGTCGATCAATAAAGTATGAGGAATACTACTTATTGCATACAACTTGGCACCTTCGCTATTCCAATATTTCAGATCGGACATTTGCGGCCAAGTAATGTTCAGTTTTTGGATACCATCCTTCCATGCTTCACCGTTTTGGTCCAAAGATACGCCTACGATTTCAAACCCTTTGTTCTTATATTGAGCATACATGCTTACGAGATTTGGCATTTCGCGACGGCAAGGACCACACCAGCTTGCCCAGAAGTCCACAAGTACTACTTTACCTTTGCCAACATAGTCTGATAATTTTATCGGTTCACCGTCGGGGGTTTTCATTTCAAAATCCGTAAACTTCTGACCTACGGCAGTAATTTTCATCTTCTCTACGTTTCCTTTGATCTTTACGATTGTTTCGTCGTTGGAGAACTCAGCCGGAATTTGCGGCATCAACAAATCCAATTCGTCTACTCCATAGTAATAGTGATTATTCTTCAAGAGATGAACACCTACCGGATTCGTAATATTTTTGCTAACTCCAGCCTTGTTGATTTCTATTTCTTTGTTTTGCATGCTGTCTATCTCTCTGATTTTAGCATGGCGTTGCTCATCTGTCAATGTAGTGTCCGACATAGAATTATACACAGCCCTCATCTGTTTATTCAGGTCGTTCAACTGATCTCTAATTTCTTGATATACATCATTATTAGGTGTACCTGTAGCACTATCGTTATCATGAGTCAGCTTAATGTTGATATTACCGTTTTCCAGGAAGAAGTCCATCAATAGACCATCATTTCCGGTAGATTTGAAAGATACATAACGGGATACGGTGGAGTCTTGTACACCCTTGAAAGTAAATATCCCCTTAGTAATAACAGCAGTGTCTATTTTTACAAGACTCCGTCCTTCTACTTTTTGCAAGAATACGGTGTCGCCGTCGGCTCCACCCTCTACAGTTCCGGTTACCACGTAACCTTTGTTTTCGCCACAGGCAGCAACGATTGCAACCACGGCGAGAAAATAGATAAATTTCTTCATCACTTTTTTATTTAGATAAATTGATAGCTGCAAACTTAGATAAAAAACTTCGATTTTTATGTTGGTTTTAGTGAAAACTCAAGCTTTATGTCGATTTTTCGTCTAATTGTGTTCTAAGAGCAACAAAAAGTGTCTATTTCAAGGTTGAGAAGAGACTAATGTACTGATGAAATGAAGATAACAGATTTAAACGATGTATGAAAATAGCTGCGGTTACTCTGTATTTTTATTGAATACGCTTGTAATTCGAAATTTTTGTGTAGATTTGCCGAAAATGGTTTTATAATTATTTGAATGAGCCTCTTTAGATTTCTGATATGTAATACCCTCTTTTGTTTACTGTCGTTGTTTTCCGGCTTTTCGCCGGTATTTGCAGTGACTGGAGGTCATCCTGTCCTAAGCGGAGAGCATCCTGTCTTGATTGTTAGTTCATATAATCCGGATGCAGGTCATACTTCCGGTAATATCTTTAGTTTTATAGAAGAATTTGAGCGTTTGGGCGGTAAAGCTCCTATTGTTATAGAAAACATGAACTGTAAGAGCTTTTCAGAGTCTCCGATGTGGAAGTCCAGGATGAAAGAACTTTTGGCAAAATATCAGGGAGATCAGTTACCGTCATTGATTGTTTTGATTGGGCAGGAAGCCTGGTCTGCCTATCTATCGCAGGAGGCCTCAATAAATGTGCCGGTACTGGTTGCCTTGGCAAGCCGTAATGCTATTATTTTGCCGGATGACTCTGTAAATCTGAAAACATGGATGCCGGACGCAGTAGACTTTTTTAATGACTTTTCCGGTTCTTCTGTCAAGGCGGGCTTTATTTATGAATATAATGTGGAAGCTAATATCCGGTTAATTAAGAAACTGTATCCGGAAACTAAAAACATAGCTTTTGTTTCTGACAATACTTATGGTGGGGTTTCGTTACAAGCATATATGAGGGAAGAGATGAAGAAACATCCGGAGCTGGAGTTGATATTGCTGGACGGGCGCACTAATACGATTTATACAATCAGTGATGAACTGCATGAGTTACCCCCGAATACAGTCTTATTGATGGGTACCTGGCGCGTGGATATGAATGATGGATATTTCATGAGAAATGCCACTTATACAATGATGGAAGCTGCTGCTGATATTCCGACTTTTTCAATATCATCTGTCGGTATAGGATATTGGGCTATCGGTGGAGTTATACCTTCTTATCGCGCATTGGGGAAAGATATGGCACTTCAGGCAGTCCGTTTGTTGCAAGGGCCGGACAGCGACCGGGTAGAAGTGGAGATTATTCCGAATAAAGTAATAATGGATAGCAAAGTCGTGAAGGAAAGACATCTGGATCTGTCTTTTATCCCGGTGCCAATAGATATGTTAAATGAAAATCCATCTTTCTATGAACAATACAAATATCATATCTGGATTCTTCTTACTATCCTGATTATCTTATTGTCCGGGTTGTTTGTTTCATTGTATTTTTATTGTCACACTAAAAAACTGAAAGACGAACTGGAAGAGTCGGAGGGCGCTTTGCGGGAAGCGAAAGAACGTGCAGAAGAGTCTAACAGACTGAAAAGCGCTTTTATAGCCAATATGAGTCATGAAATTCGTACGCCGTTGAATGCGATTGTCGGGTTCTCGGACGTATTGACTTCAGAAGTAAATTCGGAAGAGGAACAGCAGGGTTATGTTGATATCATTAAAACTAATTCGGATTTATTGCTCCGCTTGATTAATGATATCCTGGATGTTTCCCGGTTGGAGGCAAACCGGGTTACCTTTACATTTGAAAATTGTGACATAGTACAGTTGTGCCAGTGTGTATTGGCTTCCGTTAACCAAGCATATAATTCGGGAAATCAGTTCGTTTTTGAGTGTGATAGCGAAAGTATGGATATGCGTACTGATACTCAACGCCTGCAGCAGGTCATTATAAACTTGCTTTCCAATGCCGATAAATTCACGAACAAGGGTACGATTACTTTAAGGCTGGAAGCGGACAAGAAGAATAGAGTGGCAATATTTTCAGTATCGGATACCGGTTGCGGTATTCCTTTAGAGAAGCAAAAATTTGTATTTGAACGCTTTGAAAAACTGAATGAGTATGTACAAGGTACAGGCTTGGGGTTATCTATCTGTAAGTTGATTGTGGGAAAATGGAATGGGAGAATATGGGTAGACCCCACTTACTTGAATGGAACCAGATTTATATTTACGCATCCGTTGGATATAGAACAATCAAAGAAATAAATTAAAGATGAGACGATTTAGCTGTTTTTGGGTTTGTATCTTCTTACTTATAAGTGTAGCGTCGGCACAGGAGAAAGAAGTTAATTTGAAGATTATAGAAACCAGTGATATACATGGAAACTATTATCCTTATAATTTTATTCTTCGTCGTGAAGCAATGGGAAGCATGGCGCGCGTATATGCCTTTGTGCAAAAAGAGCGCGAAACCTATAAAGATAACTTGATTCTGCTGGATAATGGAGACATCCTGCAAGGACAACCCACCGTCTATTATTATAATTATATAGATACCGTTTCTCCTCATCTGGCAGCCGAAATGATGAACTATATGGGCTATAACCTCGGAAATATGGGGAATCATGATGTAGAAACCGGACGCGCCGTGTTCGACCGTTGGGCAGGTGATTGTAAGTTTCCTGTTTTGGGTGCCAATATCATTGATACGGCTACAGGTAGAACACACTTTAAACCATACGAAGTTTTAGAGCGGGATGGAGTTAAGATAGCAGTACTGGGTATGATTACTCCGGCTATTCCTATATGGCTGTCGGAAAATCTCTGGAGAGGATTACGTTTTGATGATATGGAAGAGACTGCCCGTAAATGGATGAAGATTATTCGTGAAAAGGAGAAGCCGGATTTGGTTATCGGTATTTTTCATGCCGGACAAAATGCCCAGTTGTTGGGTGGGAAATATCGCGAGAACGCTTCATTGGAGATAGCCCGTAATGTTCCCGGCTTTGATATTGTATTGATGGGGCATGACCATGTCCGCGAGCAGAAGAAGATAAAGAACGTGGCAGGAGATTCGGTTTTAATAATGAATCCGGCTAATAATGGTATTGTAGTATCAAATGTGGGTGTCACTTTGAAGTTACGCAAAGGGAAAGTTGTTGAAAAGCATATCAACGGAGTTTTAACGGAGACTAAAGACTATGGTGTGAACGAAGATTTTATGAAGCATTTCGCACCCCAATATAATACCGCCCGGGAATTTGTATCTAAGAAAATCGGTAGCTTTAGTGAAGCCATTTCCACGCGCTCCGCCTATTTCGGTTCCTCTGCTTTCATTGACCTGATTCATACGTTACAGATGGAGATTACCGATGCGGATGTTTCGTTTGCGGCTCCATTATCTTATGATACTGAAATCCGCAAAGGGGATGTGTTTATCAGTGATATGTTTAACTTGTACAAGTATGAAAACATGCTTTATACGATGAAGTTGTCCGGTAAGGAAATAAAAGATTTTCTGGAAATGTCGTATGACCTGTGGACAAATCAAATGAAGTCTCCTGATGACCATTTGTTGCTGCTTCGTGAAAAGCGCCGCCAGGGATCCGAGGAGCGCGCTTCATTTAAAAACCTTAGCTTCAACTTTGATTCGGCGGCCGGCATTATTTACACGGTTGATGTAACGAAACCCAAAGGAGAAAAAATACATATCGCCAGCATGGCGGATGGCACTCCTTTTTCTATAGATAAGGTATATAAAGTAGCCCTGAACTCTTATCGTGGAAACGGCGGAGGGGAATTGCTGACTAAAGGGGCAGGTATCCCTCAGGATGTATTAAAGGAGCGCATCATCTATTCTACGGATAAGGATTTGCGCTATTACCTGATGCAATATATAGAGAAGAAAGGTGTGATTGAACCACATGCATCAGGACAGTGGAAATTCATTCCCGAGGAATGGACAGAACCTGCCGCTAAGCGGGATTATGAATATTTGTTTGGAAGAGTTGAAAAATAATCACTCTATGTAACAAATTGTACGAAAAATATTGCTTATGTTTGCCAAAGAAAATAGGTAGATGTATACAATTGTATTTAGAAAAGAAAAGATGAAAAGCATAAAGAACGTAGACATAGCAACTATTCGCCGTTTCCCATTAATGGATTTTATAGGAAATGATTTTGCCATATTTGATAATATGGGAGATATTCCTTTGTTTGGATATCCCACCCGCTTAAACGCATCCTGTATGACCCTCTGCTTGAAAGGAAATTGCCGGATACGTATAAATCTGCGGGAATATGAACTGACCGAAGGCGTACTTGTGATTACCCTGCCCGAACAAATACTGCAACAAGTGGAACGTTCGGACGATTTTACCGGCGTGTTTATCGTTGTTTCCGGTCAGTTTATTGACGATGTAGTCCCTACGGTACAACAATTGTTCCCTTTGTTTTTTAGGATTAAGGAGCAACCGTGCGTACGGCTCAATCGCGAACAGATGGAGGCGGCGCAGGAGTACTATTCGTTTCTTCAGAAAAAGGTAAAACTTAAAGATAATCCTTTCCGCAAAGAGATTACGCAAGGGTTGATACTTGCACTCTTTTATGAAGTTTACAGTATTTATCAGGGCAATGCTCCGACTGTGAAGAAGGCAAAGACCCGGAAAGAAGAGCTTTTCGAACGTTTTATCCGCGCTATTACCGAATCGTATAAGGTGGAGCGTAGTGTTGCCTACTATGCCGGCCGTATGTTTATGACAGCTAAGCACCTCTCTACCGCCGTAAAAGAAGTTAGCGGAAAGACTGCCGGTGAGTGGATAGACAGTATGGTGATTCTGGAAGCCAAAGCATTGTTGAAATCATCGGAGATGAGTATTCAGGAGATTTCGGATGAGCTTCATTTTGCCAACCAATCCTTCTTCGGCAAATATTTCAAGCACCATACGGGAATGTCTCCTAAAGAATACCGTAAACAATAGTACATGATGTCGGAATATTCCTTATTTTTGTGGCTATCAATACTCCCAAAATAAGAGAATATGGAAAAAAGAGAAATTGACCTCACTGTTTCCTGCTATGGAAAGGTGAAAGGTGTGAAGTATGATGTTGTTATACTACCCTGGGGAGCGACAGAACCCCATAATCTGCATCTCCCGTATCTTACAGATTGTATTATTCCCCATGATATTGCCGTAGATGCGGCTGCTTTGGCTTTGGAGCAATCCGGTGTGCGTTGCATGGTAATGCCGCCCGTCGGTTTCGGCGCTCATAATCCCGGACAGCGCGAACTTCCTTTCTGTGTACATACCCGTTACTCCACCCAACAGGCTATTCTGGAAGATATTGTTGCTTCTCTTTCTGCTCAAGGTATGCGTAAACTGATTATTGTCAGCGGTCACGGAGGTAATAACTTTAAGGGCATGATACGTGATCTTTCTTTTGATTATCCCGATTTCCTGATTGTTGCAGCAGATTGGTTCAGCTTTATTCCTCTCAAAGGATATTTTGAAGCAGAGGTGGATGATCATGCCGGTGAGTCGGAGACTTCTGTAATGATGTACTATCATCCGGAACTGGTGAACCTGGAAGAAGCGGGTGATGGAGATGCCAAGCCGTTTGCCATTCCTTCTTTAAATGAAAAAGTAGCTTGGGCGCCGCGTCATTGGGATAAAGCAACTGTTGACAGTGGTGTAGGAAACCCCAAGAAAGCATCGGCTGAAAAGGGTGGGAGATATGTGAAGCCCGTTATAGAGAAACTTGCCAGACTTTTCACTGAAGTTGGGCAGGGTGAATTGTATTGAGAAAATAAAACCGGACGGTTCGGTCAGGAAAATAATCCCTTGCCATAACCGTCCGGTCGACTTTAGCTGAGCTGAATTTATTTATCCATTGCCATTAACCATTTACCGTCTTTCTTCACCAACTTCTGTGCACCTTCTTCTGTTTCTCCGTTTCCGTAGGTTTGTTTAATTTTCACAGTTGCAGTGTTTCCATCTTCGGAAATCTCTTCGGATAGTACTTCTATACTCTTTAATCCGCCTTTTTTATCATACTCTTTAGATGCTTTTTCTTTGAGCATAGCAACCAAACTTTCTTTTTGCTTTTCGATTTTGTCAGCTTCCATTTCGCTGTCTACAGCAAAACCATCTACAAATTTCTCGTAGTCACCATTTACGAGATAGTTACCATACTGTTTCATAGCTCCCCCAGGAGTACTTGTAGAAGAACAGGCTGCTATTACAAACACAGCCATAACCATCAGACTAAAATAAAATCCCTTTTTCATACGCTTCTTTTTAAATGATTAAATGTATATTAAAAATAGTATATCAAACAGAGACGTTTACTCTGTGCAATATCATTAGGTAATAAATAGTCTCCCCGAAATCCCGGAATATTCACATGGCTGATTCGCCCTTCGGTCAAATCTATTGCTTCTTTCCGGTAAACAAAGTCAATAAGTTCTGTACAGTACATCTTGGTCGTATCTGCCAAATCATAATCATGGTCGAATAGTATGTTGTTTTTGTAGAGGCATTCGGCATTAATCGTGGCGCGATATGCTGCGACCGAATCATCCGGAATACGCATGATAGCTCCGCTAACGGCCTTTTTTCTCTCGAAAAATACCTCTATGGTTTCCATTTTCACGCGGTCCGGGTCATTCTCGAAGTCAGGCTCACCGGGTACGGCATGTATCACAAACCACCGGCCATTCTTCTTTTTCAGTATGCCGGTATGCGAATAGGCTCCTTCCCGGTCTGCCGCTAACACCACTCTGCTGGTAATTCCCGTTCCTCTTCTGAAAACAATATCACCATTCCGGAACAATTCTTGTGGAAGTTGCCCCGGAGGTATGTCTCTATCCGAATTTTGCCGGCATCCGGTCAATATAAGTGTAAGCAGCAACGTAATTTTCAGCAGTGATACGTGCGTTTTCATTTCCATTTGCACAAATATATTAATATATTTGCAGAGTTATGTATTTTTTATAAGATTTTTGTGGAATAGATGAAAAAAAGATAATTATCGTGTTTCGTTTAGAAGCTGTTTTGACTTTGTTCAGCATCATTTTATAAATCCTTTTGTTATCCATTTCATGCTATACCAACGTTTTACAAATATTGCCCCTCTGATGTTTTCGTCCAGCAGGAAAGCAACCCACATGCCACAAATGCCCCATTCCAAAGGAATGCCGAAAATATATCCCAATCCGACGGCAACGCTCCATTGTACTATCAGGCCTACATAGAAAGGATAAGTGACATCGCCGGCCGCACGCAGGGCATTGGTAGCGAAAATGTTGATAGGACGTCCGATTTCGAGGATAACGTCGATGATAAGGATGGTAGTTCCCAGTCGGATGATTTCGGAATTAGAGGTCAACCAATGGAAAATTGTATTTCCGGAGATGGCAAGAATAGAAGAGAGTATGACGGTGATCATCACAGACTTCTTCATCACATACTTGCCCATAAGAAATGCGGCATGAGGTTTTTTCTCCCCGATAAGGTGTCCGATACAGATAGCGCCGCCTTGCGCCATAGAGATACTGAACAGGTAAGCAAACATGATAATGTTGACGCAATAAGTGCGGGTGGCAAGTGCTTCGACCCCCAGCATATTGATGAAGAAAGTGATGACAACCTGTGAAGAACTGTAGGAAAGTTGCTCGCCGGCTGAGGGAAGTCCTACTTTCATCAGGTTTTTCAGTTCCATCCAGGGGAACGGACGGAAGTAAGCGAGGGGAAAACGGTGGATATGCTTACGGAACAGGATGATAAATAGAAGTATCATGGATATACCGCGGCTGAAAGCTGTGGAGATGGCGGCTCCTTCAACACCGAGTTCAGGAAAACCAAAGCGTCCGAAGATGAGTGAGTAGTTACCTATTATATTAATGATATTGATAACAACTGTCACCAACATCGGATAAATGGCCTTGTTTGCACTGCGCAACGAAGCGGAAAGGGTGAGGGAGATAGCTTGAAAAAAGGCGAATGCGCCTACAATACGCATATAGTCCACACCATCCGTCATTAATTCGGGAGTCAGTCCCATAAGGCGGAGTATAGGTACGGCAAAAGAAAAAAGCAGGAGACTGACAGATACTCCAATGACTACGTTTACAATTATTGATACTCCAACAACCTGTACCACTTTCTTTTGTAACCGCGCCCCAAGGTATTGTGAACAAAGAACGGAAGTGCCGAGATTAATAACCTCGAACACAAGGAAAGTCAGCATAACAATTTGATTGACCACTCCTACGGCTGCAACACTGCTATCAGAGTGACGGCTGAGCATGATAGTATCTACAGCGCCAAGCATCATGATGAGTAAGGTTTCTATAAAAATAGGGGCAGCCAGCTTGGCAAGACGTCTTTTTAAACTTTCCTGATGTATCATTTTGTATAGGTTAGGGAACTCTACAATAAAAAACGCGCAAAGGTACATATTTTATTCTTTCGATGTACTTTGTTTGATTATTATAAATGATAACTAAGGTTTTGCAAGTTATTTATATTTATTGTTACTTAAATAAACTTGCCCATTTATACCATACATTTGTTTTTTTTGTATATTTGCCCTTATTTAAATATATTGAAAAACAATTTATTAACTAATACTCTGGAGCATGTGTCTGGACACTTTTATTTTAAACCATGAAACTATACCTACTATTATCTTTTAGCATACTATTATTTTTCATCAGTTGTAAAAATGAAAATAGAAACAAAGAAGTTATTGGTCAATGGTATGGGAAAGAAATCCTTTTACCCGAAAAAGCTGTGTTCACTCGTCTATTTTCCGACACAACAAAATTTGAGTATAAACACTCTAAAATGAAAATCATAACCTATGCAGATACTACAAATTGCATGGGCTGCAAGCTACAACTTAATAAATGGAAAGAGTTTATGACAACGGTAAGTGCTGAGACTACCGACACGATTCCATTCCTATTCTTTGTATATCCGAAAGATATGGAAGAAGTAGAATATCTGATTCGAAGTGAAAACTTTAGTTATCCGATTTGTATTGATACTAACGATCAACTAAATAAACTAAATCATTTTTCTTCAGATGCTACTTTCTTGTTGGATGAAAATAACCGTGTTATTGCAGCTGGAAACCCCACTCTTGATTTGGATATAAGAAACCTGTATTTAGAGAAGATTACAGGAATGAAGCATTCTGTTAATTCAATAAAGACAACGGCTGAAATAGACCGGACTCAAATTGATTTGGGAATATTTGGGAAGTCAGAAGTTAAAGAAATTCCAGTAACAATTAAAAATACAGGAAAGACTCCATTAGTAATACTTGAAATCAATACCAGTTGCGGATGCATAACAGCTTCATTTGATAAGCAGCCAATCAGACCGGGAAGTAAAACTAAAGTAAAACTGAAAGTTACACCAACAGAAACAGGATTTCTTAAAAAAACAGTAAAGATTAGAGCTAATATTGATGAGGTTCTTATCATAAATATTCAAGGAAATGTTACAGAATGATAGCCTATGAAAAAACTCAAGCAGATACATCGTTGGACGAATAGAATAATAAATTTTATATTCACATTGGTTATAGCTGGAATATTATATGTTTTGGCACAGGTCTTTTTGATTGCATCTTTCAAAATCCCCAGCGATTCAATGGCTCCTACATTAATTAGAGGTGATTTGGTATGGGTGTGGAAACCAACTATTGGGCCTCGATTATTCGATATTTTTGCATCCATGAAGGGAAAACAGGTTGAAATTCATAGAATTCCGGGAATTAAGTAATCATAAAAAAATAAGTTGTGACAGTTTTCCTAAGAGCATGTTCTCTTATCTCCGTTTAATAATATATTTGAATATGGTCTGAATCAACCATTG
>QMCD01000881.1_pt2 | contig 31364 bp, 26 predicted proteins | sample 1821841 | NCBI WGS metagenome assembly QMCD01 (sample SAMN01991225, study PRJNA193472) | Termite gut metagenome, whole genome shotgun sequencing project. | isolation source: worker | host: Macrotermes natalensis | reverse complement strand
ATATTCCATTGTTTTTCCCCCATGCTTTTTTCTTTTATTATACCATATTTCGTTAGCTTTGTATAGTTTTTAGAAGGACTCAATTAACAATTAACAATAGTGTTATACCGCCTGCGGCGGTATGATTTTAATTATAATATCGAAACTTTTAGGTGTTACGAGGTACTAGAGAATAGTTCTTAATATTATTGCATATTCAATTGCCGGCAACCAGTACAAAGTGACAACTAAATTTTACAATTCTGAAATAAACTTTCTGATTGGGAATCAAGGTATTTAATAGCATATGGCATTGGAGAACCATCGGCGGGACACCATGCAGGGTGTACCCTACAAACATTAAAATCATCGCCGAAGGCGATACCGTCATTGTTAATTGTTAATTGTTAATTTTTAATTAACACAGGGTACTAGTTACTAGGGCGTGTTCGATAATTAGCAATGTGTATAGAAATAAGTTATTTTTGTGCCGAATAAGGCAAAAAATCGCAGGAAACCTCGGCGGCGCAGGAAACCTCGGCGGTTTTCAAGATTTTTTAACGCAATGCGGTGCAAAAATCACTATTTATGTGCATATTGATGATTTTCGAACACGCCCTAATCTCTATTCCCTATTCTCTATTCTATTTTCCGCTTTTTAAGGATGAATAAGCTTCATAATCGCTCTGTGAGCCGAACTGCAGGAACATAAGCTCTTCAATTATCGCATAGTTTTCGGAAGAAAGCATATAGGTGGTTCTCTGCTGGCCTTTCAAATCATGCCTTGTTATAACTATGCTTTGACTGTCGGTAAGGTATATATCGAAATAAGCCCTGTCAGTTGCGGCGTTGGCAATCCTCATATTAAAAACTGATTTGAAGCGCACGTTTTCCGCAGCCGGCGAATTGCCGCAGATATTCGCAACGGCAAGGGATATGGCTTCGGCGTCGGCTTTCGATAATACTGCGCCGGAATCAAGACCGTTAATAATCCCGAATGAGTTCAGCTCGGAGACTGTATTCCCAAAATCAATACTGTATAAATTGACGGGAACAACGGGACTCTCTTCACTTCCGCCGATTGTCGGCATTAAGCCTTCATCTCCGGCAATTTCTTCGGTTAAAACGTTTTCATCATATTCATCAGTTATCTCTATTTCAGGAATTTCCGAAGAAACTGTGCTGTTAATTCCGGAAGGCATAACCGTTATTTCAGTTACGGCAGTCACAGCCGGATTTTGAGTTCCGGAAGGCGGAACGGGTCTTTCGGTTACCGCCGGAAGAGTTAATTTCCGGGTTTCGGGCTGTATGCTGTCAGCAGGCGTACGTTCCGAAGCCGGCGGGAGGGTAACAGCCTGTTCAGCAGTTACGGAGGCTGAAGTTGTTTCGCTCTTTGCTGTTCCGTCGGTATCCGGCGCTTTTTCAGTCGGTACCGCCGCTTCATCGTATGAAGCTTCGACCGAAAAAGGCTTTATCGAATCGGGATTAAAACCGGCGAACGCTTTATCATCGCTTTCAATAATTAATTCCACTTCTGCGGTATCAGTACCGATGTTATAAATTTCGGTTACGGGAACGGAAGCGGCTGTATCACGGATAACGGTTTCAATACCGCTGCCTTCCTCCCTGTTCCATTTGTCACGTATTCCGAAAGTGAAAACAAGAAGCAGGCAGGCGGCGGTTAAAACGCTGATGCCTGTTAATTTCCGCCATGAAATAACAGGCTTTTGTTTTATAATAACCGACGGTGATTCATTCATCAGTAATTCGGTTCTTTTTATAAAGCTCAGGGAAATTTTTACGTTATCCATTTCTGATTTATAATCCTTAATCGAATTACTCATCTTCAAATCCCCCTATCATCATTTTTTTCAGTATTGCTCTTCCTCTCGCCAGCAATGTTCCTACGGTAGCGGGCTTTTTATTTATAATATCCGATATTTCATTAATTGAATATCCGTTATAATAAAAAAGGTGAATAACCGTACGGTATTTTTCCGGAAGTGATAAAACGGCTTCCAGAACATTGCTTTTTTCAGTCGCGTCAGTGATTTCAGCTTCGCTGGTATCAGCCTCGGCATCATCAAGCTGTACTGTTTTGGATACCCAGCCCGATTTCAGATGATTTTTGCTTTTATTCATGGCTGTGCGCAATAGCCATGCCTTTTCATGCTCGGAGTTATCGAAGGTTTTTTCATGCTTCATAAGCGAAACGAAAACATCCTGTGCGATATCCTCGGCATCACATATATTTTTCACATATGTAAAGCACAAACGTATAATCATCTGTGAATATGTTTCCAGTACATACTTAATATATGCATCCCTGCTGACTTTACCGCTATAAACGGTCTTGTCATCCGAATACATTATTTTCTCCCCATATAATTTATATAAATAATAAAACTCTCTCTGTATATAAAACAACTCAGACAAGGTTTTTTTTTCATCTGTAAAAAATTTCTTTTTAATAATATCAGTATGTTTTGATATTCTCTTTTAATTCCCGTCCTTCGCGCAGAAACCGCCTTAATTTTTCATAATCGCCGCACTCTATTGCGTCCCTGTATTCCTTCAGCCTGTTTATAATAAAATCAATTTCAAAGCATAAGGGTTCTTTATTCATCATAAACAGCGGGGTCCACATAGTTTCGTTCAGTTTTGCCACCCGCGTCAAATCCTGGAAGCTGCCCGCGCTGAACCCGAGCTGTTCCTGATGAGTGGGGCTTTTTATATACGCGTTTGATACAACGTGGGCAAGCTGGCTTGTAAAAGCGATAATACGGTCATGCTCCTCGGGCGTTGTTATAACGACTTTCTTAAAATGAACGGCATACCCGAAGTCCTCAATCAAATTAAGCTTTGCCTTTGTTGTGTACTCGGATTTTGTAATAATAAAGCTTGCGTCGTCGAAAAGGTTATCCTGAGAATATTCATATCCTGAAAATTCACGCCCGGCCATAGGGTGAGCGCCAATAAAGGTAACGCCTTTCTCCGCCAGGACAGGTGAAACCTTCCTGACAATTTCAGTTTTAACGCCGCAGGTGTCTATGACGATGCTTCCCTTTTTGAATTTACCCGCGTTGCTTATAAGGTAATCAATTGTTTCGGAAGGATATAACGAAATTATTGTCAGGTCGGCTGAACCTAAGTTATCGGTTTCCTCGTCGATAGCTCCCTGCGAAAGTGCCGAAGTTATTGTTTCTTTATTAATATCAATGCCGTAAACATAATGGCCTGTGTGCTTTTTTATTGCCTTGCACATTGAGCCGCCTATCAGACCTAAACCGACTGCCGTTATTTTCATATACCGGGGTCCTTTCAAAATTATTACATTCATATTATATAATATTTACTCGGATAAATCAACTGTAAATCCCAGAAATTATGTCATTCAAAAATAAAAAGGCATAAACCATACTGATTTATGCCGGGAAATACATTATTAATAGGGTTTTGGAATTATGTATCAATCATCGTCAAAGTTGCCGGGAATATGTAACTGTTTGATGGGAATCCGTTTAAGCGGCGAGTATAAATACTTGGGGCATGACGAATCTCCGCTTACAAGACCGCGCTTTTCGCAAAGCACCTTATTGCCGTCCTTTGCTCTGACTCCGTACATACAATACTGGCACTGAGGCGGAATGTCATTGCCGAAATATTTTTTCTTTGCCATAAAAATCTCCGTTCTCCGCCATTGCTTACAGATTTTACTGACCGGTTTACGGCGCGGCGGTAAAAAATTTAAAAGTTATTCAACTTATTATATCATATATCCTTAATATTTACTATATAATTTTTTGACAATAATAAAATTGTCATAATTAACAAAAATATGCTCGGAATAGGTGAAATTTGACGGACGGCTGCATTAACCGGCTTCATTACAGATATTATATCATATTGAACTAAAGTACCAGTAATTATTTTACTGCATGAATATGAAATAAATATTGACATTATACGTCCCAAATAAAAATTCTTGGTAGATAAATCAGCGCCCGCAAAGCTCTCTACCTGCATTATAACACATAATCCGCCAAAAGACAATAGGGATGTAATAATTGGAAGCAGTAAAATATTACCTGAAGTAAAATCCTTAATATTGCTGATTTCAATCAGCCCTTTTATAAAAGCGGTGCAGTCCGTATGTGAAAACCCCGTTATATTCGAAATTAAAGACGACAGATAAGGAATTATTCCCAGGCAGTCAAGCAGGCATATGAAGGATGAAAAAAACACTACCATAACGCATACAGAAAACATTCCCTTTGCACCCGATGTAACCGATGAAGTCAGGTCGGAAATTCCAATCTTGATAAGGTGAGCGTTATTGCCGGCGGTTTTCTTTTCAGGTACCGGTCTTTTCAGCGCCAGAACCGCTCCGGCAATAAAATTCGATATTAATATGCTTATAAAAATCACCATTCCGGCGGCAATACTTCCGAAGAGGTTTATTCCGGCAACGCCGCAAATAAATGCGGGACCGGCAAGAAAACAGTTTCCGAGCATTGCTTCCGCATCTGATTTATCGATTTTACCCTGTTTATACATTGTCCCTATAAGCCTTGCGCCGACCGGGTAACCCGCAAACTGGCTTATAAGGTATACCGGAAAAAGCTCTGCCGGGATTCTGAAAACATATCTTGAAACTATATCAAACGGTTTGCTTAATAGTATGTAAATATTTGTCGAGCATATGAAATCGGCTATAACCATAAACGCAAACAGCGAGGGGATTAATGATGTAAGGCAGTTCATAACCGAGCCGCTCACGCTCGCGGCGACATCCTGTGAAAAAATAATCAGCAGTACGGCATAAGTAATTACTGTCATTGATATTATTATGGTTTTAGCTTTATTCAAGTTTTATCACCTACTGTTATACTTGTCCTCACTTTAAAGCCGCTGGGATACTTAATTCCGCCCGGCTTTTATAAATTTTATAATAAAGTATATGTAAAGATTTAAATTAATATAATTAATATAATGATTTTTATACTGAGGAGCATTAACGTATGCGTGAAAAAATCCGAAAGGAATATAACGGCGCAATATCGAAAATATTTAAAAAGCGGCTGTATCTTAACACACATATGAGCCTAACGGACAATACCTGTCTGGAAATAGAAAACTGCAAGCGTATTATCGACTATAACGATGTCTACATAAGGCTTCAAACATCAACTCTTATACTTGAGGTTTGGGGACAAAATCTTACAATTTCGGATTATAACACAGACGGAATTGTTATTGAGGGTAAATTCTCATCGATTGAATTTATTCAGTAAAGCTCGGGAGGCGTAAAAAATTGTTTGATAATATCAGGGGCGTAATAACATTCAGCGCGGTTGCCGCGGAGCCGAGTGAGTTTTTAAACGCCGTAAAAAAAAGCGCCGTGTCGGTCAGGAAAATGCGTATTGATAAAAATGAAATATCCGGCAGCGTATATTCGCATGATTTTGACGAACTGAAAGTCATAGGAAAAAAATCAGGAGCAGAAGTAACGCCCGCTCATAAAAGCGGTTTAATTTTTACCGTAAAAAAGTACAACCGCCGTTATGGGTTGATGGCGGGGTTCATACTGGCTCTGGCTCTGGTGATTTTTTTATCTAATATTGTGCTTGTGGTCGAGGTTTACGGAAACGAAAGCCTTTCGGATGAAAGTGTAAAATCGCTGCTTTCTGATTATGGTATAAAAATCGGCAGCTTTATCCCGGGAATTGATTTTCGTCAGACCGAAAAGGATGTGATGATTGCCGACGATAATCTTGCCTGGGTGGGAATCCGTCACACGGGGAGCAGGGTTATGGTTGAAGTCAGCGAGCGGGTGGATTATCCTGAAATGAATTATTCGGCGCTGCCGTGCAATATAATAGCGGAAAAAGACGCGCAGATTGTGGGTGTGGAAAACCTGTATCAGGGACAGCTTATACCTATGCTTTATGACGGCGTAAAAAAGGGGGACATCCTTGTAAGCGGCGTTATAGAGACCACATACGGTAAGACCTATATGGTTCATTCTATGGGGGATATTATCGGGAGGTATACTCAAAAAGAGGTTTTCAGCCAGAGTTATCTTGACGAACGCGTTGATTACCTCAGCCCGGTTAAAAGAAAATCAATTTACCTTTTCGGACTCAGGATACCGCTTTACATAAACAAGGGTATTTCCTCAGAATATGAATACGACGAAAAACTCAACTACCTTGAAGTGTTCAATATGTCGCTTCCGGTCGGCATAGTAGATTCGGAATACCGTCCTTACCGGTTTGTTGAAACGGAGTATACAAAGCGTTCGGTAAAGGAAATACTTGACAGGAAAATAAGTATTTATGAAAAGAATTTCCTTGACGGGGAGGATATTCTTATAATTGACAGGGAGGTGCAGTTTTCCGAAAACAAGGAAGGCATGAAAGCCGTCGTAAAATATACATTAGAGGGAAATATCGGCGTCGAGCAGGATATTCTGGGGAAAATAAGGAACTAGTACCAATTAACAATTAAAAATTAACAATTAACAATGGTGGTATCGCCTGCGGCGATGATTTTAATTAATCATGTATAAACTTTTGATGTTACAAGGTACTAAAAGTGAGGGGTTTCTTGCATAACTTCACTTATTTCCGCCGCGCTGAACCGGAAATTTTTTATACCGTAAAAATTCATTATTTATGACTTGACAAGGAATATTGTATTATGGTAAAATATTATAGCGGTTATTAGTATTATAACTGCCGGTGTGATGGAATTGGCAGACGTGCTGGACTCAAAATCCTGTGGTAGTGATACCGTACCGGTTCGACCCCGGTCACCGGCACCAAAGTGAACAATTCCGCTTCGCGGAATTTGTTCACTTAGGGGTTTTGCTTGGCAAAATCCCTTTTTTTATACAGGACAAAGAACAGGTTGTTTAATACAGTAAGCCATAATGAGGAATATCGGCGCTGGGAACATAGAAAAGAGGATTAAAAAGATGGATTGCGGGTTTAAAGTGAAGGAAGGCTGTTTTCGTTACCGTGCGGCGGCTGTTATTATCGAAGACGGTTATATCCTGATGGCAAAAAATGACCTTGACAATTATTACTATTCTGTCGGAGGGGCGGTCGGGCTTCATGAAACGGCTGAAGAGGCAGTGCTCCGCGAAGTTTTTGAGGAAACAGGGGTTCATTATGAAATTGACAGGCTTGCCTTTATAAATGAAAGCTTTTTTAAAGATCTTGGCGGTGATGAAAATCTGCGCTGTCATGAAATCACCTTTTATTTTACAATGAAACCAAGAGGAAGCCGTATAATTAGTGATACCGGAACCGTGTATGGCGGGGCAAGGGAGCGGATGTTCTGGCTGCCCGTCGACAAATTGGACGGATATATTTTATTCCCTGTCTTTTTCAAGGACAGGTTATTAAAACATGATAATAACATAGTACATATTATTACGGAAGAATATGACAGGCAAAAAATAACGGAGGTAAAAATAAATGAAGAATAATGCGCCGTTTATTGACTGCTCAGAATTCATTTTAAGACTACCTAGGGAAAGCGATATAGAGGACAGGCTGAAAATCGGCAGGTCGGTTGAATTCGTTAAGATGTGCGGCGGAAGCATTTCGGATTTCAGGCCCTTCAAGGAAAGCGATATGCGGGGATGGTATAAAAGAATCTGCGAATCGCCGTGCGAATGGGTTATTGAAAAAAACGGGCATTGCATCGGTATTGCCCGGTTAACCGTCTTAAATGACAATACAGCTGTGTATTCAATCGGAATCTTTGACGATACGCTTTACGGAAAGGGGAACGGCACAAAGGTAACGCTTGCGGTGCTTGATTATGCCTTTAACACTCTTTTACTAGACAGTGTTTCCCTTAAAGTTGCGGAATTTAACAAAAGGGGAATCCGTTGTTATGAAAAATGCGGTTTCAAACAGGTCGGTATAGGACATGACGCGTTTGTCGCGGACGGCGTGGCTTACTCGGATATAATAATGAAGGTTCAGAAGTCTGAATATCAGGAATTAGTACAAAATAATCTTACGGGCAGCTGATTGCCTTTAAAATGAATCAGTCTTGTAATTTTACATATTTATTTATTGAAAGGGCGGTCTTTACGGACCCCCCTTTAAATTTGTATTGTTAAATTGGCTTAATTGATAATTATAATTAATTCAATTTTATATAAATATTGCTGTTTATTAATTACTTTTTACTTATTATATTGCAAATAATGCTGTTCTGTGGTATAATATATTCCGTATTATTGTCAACTGACTAATATTAGGAAATGAGGCTTTAAAATGGATACACAGACGGTTAAATATTTGGCGAATCTGGGATTTCTCAGTTTTGATGAAAACGAGCTGGAAAAGTTAGCGGAGGAAATGAACGGAATTATTGAGAGCGTAAGCTTCGTTAAGGATTATAATGCTGAATATGACCCTTTAAATGACAACCTGGGGGCTCATCTTGATGATTTGCGCGAGGATAAAGCTGAACCCGACTATCCGACCGATAAGCTTATGCGCAATGCCGTACACAGCGAAAACTGCTTTGTCGTGCCTAAGGTTATGGAATAGAAAGGACTGATACTTAATGGATATAACTTCTATGAAAATCAAGGATATGCGAAACGCTCTCGATAAAAGGGAAATAACAGCCGGAGAGCTTGCGGATGAGTACCTGAAACGAATTCCCGTCAGCGGTTGTTTTGAAACAGTAACGGAAGAAAATGCCGGAATTGCCGCTAAAAATGCGCAGGAAGCCATTAACTCCGGGAAATCCTCGGAAATCTGCGGGATTCCCCTTGCCATAAGCGATAACATCTGCACCGAGGATGTCAGAACCTCATGCGGTTCAAAAATGCTGTATAACTTCATTCCCCCGTACAGCGCCGAAGCCGCTGACAGGCTTAATAAAAACGGAGCCGTAATACTCGGAAAGACAAAGATTGACGAGTTTTCCATGGGAAATAATACGCTTGGAGCGGCAACGGCTGTTAAGGAGAATCTTTGTGCCGGGGCAATATGCTCCGACACCGGCGGCGAAATCGGCACATCCGCATCGGCTTGCGGTATTGCCGGACTTAAGCCGACATACGGCAGGGTTTCCCGCCACGGTCTTGCTGCAATCGCAAGCTCGATGGATACGATAGGAGCAATAGCTAAGGATGTCAGCGGCTGTGCGTCAATACTTGGAATAATCGAGGGTTATGACACGAAGGACGTTCATACGCGTGCGTATAAGGATAACAGGGAAACGGCAAAAGACATAAAGACTTTAAAAATTGCCGTTATGCAGGATTCAACCGGACCAGTCGCCAAATCAGACAGTACAGAAGTTGAGGAAGCCTCCGCTTTCTTTTCTTCAAACGGTGCGGAGGTTTCAGCATGCGGTATTCCGTCGTTAAAATATGCATATCCTTCATTTTATATAATTTCGTCAGCCGAAGCTTCGACAAACCTGGCGCGTTATGACGGTATAAAATTCGGGTACCGTTCCGAAAAAGGAGACTCTTATGCCGAGCTTGTGGTTAACTCAAGAACCGAAGGCTTCGGAGACGAGGTTAAAAAGCGGATTTTATTCGGTACATTCACGCTTATGAGCGATAATATCAAGGATTATTTTTATAAGGCAATGGCAATCAGACAAAAAATCCGGGGGGAATTATTATCAGTGTTTGATAAATATGACGCTTTTATCTTTCCGGCACGGGATTCATCGTATAACGCGGCGGCAAGCCTTGCGGGGCTTCCCGTAATCACTGTCGGGGGAATATCCATAGCCGGAAGGCAAATGGAGGAATCCACAATTATAAAAGCCGCGGAATTTTTTGAAAAGGGACGTAAAGTCTGAAAAACAAGGTTTTTCAGACTAGAGAGTTTTGTCCTTACAGGACAAAACATCCGGAAAGGATGATTATTATGTCAACATATATACCTGTAATCGGTCTTGAAATACATGCCGAGCTGCTAACCGAATCAAAGCTTTTCTGTTCCTGCAGCACCGAATTCGGCGGAGGCAAAAACGCCCACTGCTGTCCGGGGTGCGCCGCAATGCCCGGCACACTTCCCGCAATGAACCGGAAGGCTGTCGAATTTGCAATAAAAGCCGGATATGCGCTTAACTGCTCCTTTAATAAATTCTCTGTTTTTGACAGGAAAAATTATTTTTACCCCGACCTTCCCAAGGCATACCAGAATTCACAGCTTGACCTTCCGCTTTGCATTAACGGACTGGTTAATATCGAGTATGAAATAGACGGGGTGAAGAAATCAAAGGACATCCGCATAAACCGCATACACCTGGAAGAGGATGCGGGGAAGCTTATTCACGACGACTTGAACGGGGTTTCGCTTGCCGATTATAACAGGGGTTCTATTCCCCTGATTGAAATAGTTACCGAACCCGATATAGGGACTGCCGAGGAAGCAAAGGCTTTCGTGGAAAAGATTTCACTCCTGCTGCAATATGCGGGTGTCTGCGATTGTAAAATGGAGCAGGGTTCCTTGCGGTGCGACGTTAATATTTCCATTATGAAACCGACTGACGCAAAATTCGGCACAAGGGCTGAAATCAAGAACCTGAACTCAATAAAGTCAATAGGCAGGGCTGTTGAATATGAAATTTACCGACAGGAAAGAACCCTTGAAATGGGCGGTAAAATTATTCAGGAAACACGTCGTTTTGACGACAACAAGGGTGAAACCCGCTCCATGAGGACAAAGGAAAACGCCCAGGATTACAGGTATTTTCCCGACCCTGATATTCTGCAGGTTAATTTTACCGATGAGGAGCTTGAAAGTATCAGGAAAACGATGCCGGAAATGCCGTATGAACGTCTCGAAAGGTATAAGAATGCATATGGTTTGAGCGAAGCCGATTCCATGATTATAATAGGGCAGATAATCCTTTCGGATTTTTATGACAATGCCGTTAAGAAATATGATAATCCCAAATCAATATGCAATTTCATAACGGGCGAAATGATGAGAAGGATTAACCTGGGTGAAATTTCACTGGAGGATTTACCGTTTGACGCCGGAGAGTTTGCTTTGCTTGTTCAGATGGCTGATACGGAAAAGGTATCCAAAAATGACGCCAAGAGCATTTTCCGTATAATGTCCGAAAAGGGCGGAAACCCCGAAAAAATTGCAAAGGAGCAGGGTTATCTCATCACGAATGACACGGGAAGGGTTCTGGAAGTTATAGAATCGGTTATCAAAAATAATGAAAAAGCCGTTTCACAGTATAAAAACGGTGACTTAAAGGTATTCGGCTTCCTAATGGGGCAGTGCTCGAAGGAATTGAAGGGAGTTTGCACGCCCAAGGTTATTAAGGACGAACTTGAAAATAAACTCAGCGCATTGTAGGATATACCGCTGGCAGTAATTAACAATTAAAAATAATTAACAGTGGCAGTATGACGTTTAGTTATTTATAGTTTAATTTTCAGCTGTTTCAAGACAACCTCATAACAACTAAAAGTTGCGAATTATAAATTAAAATCATACCGCCGCAGGCGGTATACCACCATTGTTAATTGTTAATTTTTAATTGTTAATTGATACTAGACGGTAATTTCAAAGTGATGAGAGTTGTTAAAGGAAGGGTTGTTAGAATATGATAAAAATCGGCGGAACAAATCTGCTTGACGAATTTAACCTGGAAGACGCCAAGTCAAAAATCGGTCAGGAAATAAAGCTGCGTGCCTGCGTTCATAACGTTAAGAAAATGAGCGGATTCTCTTTCATTGCTTTGCGTACGGGGAGGTATGTCATTCAGTCGGTTTATTCAGCCGATGAGTGCGCGGACAGCCTGGACGGCATAAAAGAAGGATGTTATGTTGATATAACCGCCGCGATAAAATCTGAGGAAAAGGCATACAACGGCATTGAGCTTGTGCTGAAAAGCATCAAAGTCATGTCGAAACCTAATGCCGATTATCCTCTGCATGTTTCTAAAAGACGGCTTGGCTGTTCTTTGGATATTAACCTCGATTTAAGGAGCGTATCACTGAGGAACCCTTACGAGCGAGCCGCCTTTAAATTCCAGGAGGGGGTTGTTTCGGGCTTCAGGGAATTTATGCTGAACAACGGGTTTACTGAAATCCATACCCCTAAAATTGTGGCTCAGGGCGCCGAGGGCGGAGCTAATATATTTTATATGGATTATTTCCAGAAGCCCGCGTTTTTAAACCAGTCGCCGCAGTTTTACAAGCAGACTGCCGTTGCGTATTTTGACAGGGTATTTGAAATCGCCCCCGTTTACCGCGCCGAAAAACACGCCACTTCACGTCATCTGAACGAATATATCGGTCTTGATTTTGAGATGGGATATATTGACGATATGTACGATGTTATGAACATGGAAACGGCAATGCTTCGTCATACTATGAAATTTTTAAGGGAAAACTACCAAAATGAAATAAAAATCCTGGAGGCGGAAATTCCAGAGGTTAATGAAATACCCAGTATCCGGTTTGAAGACGCAATTACTCTTTTAAAGGGAAGCCGGACGAAGAATAAATTTGACCTTGAGCCGGAGGATGAGGTTTTCCTGTACGAATATGCCAAAAAGGAACATAATTCTGAATTTATTTTTATTACGCACTTCCCGTCTTCAAAGCCTCCTTTTTACGCTATGAACGACAAAGACGACCCCAGGGTAGCCTGCAAGTTCGACCTGCTTTTCAGGGGACTCGAAATAACAACAGGAGGACAGCGGATTCACGATTATGACGAGCAGCTTGCCAAAATGAAGGCGCAGGGTCTTGACCCCGATGATTTTGAGCATTACCTGCAAATCCATAAATACGGAATGCCCCCCCACGGCGGGCTTGGCATAGGTCTCGAAAGGCTTGTAATGAAGCTGTTAAAGCAGCAGAATATACGGCAGGCTTCAATGTTCCCGAGGGATATAAACAGATTGCTGCCCTGATAGTTATCAGGAAATAGTATTAGTTAACTAGCAGCCGGAGGTATGATTTTATGAAAAACTTTTTGAATGCAATATTTATAACTTTATTTATTGTAGTTTTATTAAGCGGATGCCGGACTGCTCATTCCGTTATGCATGAAGAAACAGCCGTTATTTCAGAGACAACGGCTGTGTCTTTATTATCAGAGTCCGAAGCTTCAGTCCGGGAAATCATAACGGAGACCGATACTATTATTGAATCAGTCACTTCGCAAAAATCAGACAAACCGGTGTCTTCGGTTTCGGAATTTTCGCTGGAAAACGATATTGAAACCGGTGATACAGATATAACTGAACAAAACACTGACGAATGGGATACTTCTGAATTTTTGATTATCCATGACTATAGGAACTGGTCAACTATATTCCAGTACAGCGCGACTGTGATAAGTCTTGACGGCACTGTTAAAAATCTCGATTTTGTTGAGCTGACGGACATCAGCGACAAACGGCGGGGAAGGGATATTGACTGGGAGGAATGCGAGGAAATCATACTTAACTGTATGAATGATGAAGCATATCCTGAAAACGGAAAAATTAACCCAATCCCTGAGGATATAATTAATTCTCTTAAAACGCTCGGAACCCCCGTCCTTGATAATGAAGAACGGGTTGCCGCAGACGCCGGACAGCACAGCACTTATGCCGCAGTCGGTACCGAAGACGGACGAAAGCTTATAAAAATAGGGGAATACGGCGATTCGGTTTATAAAAGCTCCGACGAAAAGGTAAACGAGCTTTATCACAGAATATGCGAATATGACGGCTTTGAAAGCGGATGGTAATATATACGGCAGAGGAAGTAAATTTAATTTTAGGGGTATTTTATGAAAAATAAAGCTTTTGTTTCACTGCTTTTACCTCTGCGAAGTATACTGTTCATTCTTTCAGGGTTTCTGTTATCCGCTGCGGTAAGTAAACCACCGGATGATTTAAGTAAATGGTGGTCGGTCATAGTATCGGTATGTAATATAATAACATTATTACTGCTGTATATATTATTGCGTTCAAGAGGAATTACATACAGCAGGTTTATTAATTTTGAAAAAGGCACAACTAAAATCAAAACAGTAATTATTACGGTTTTGATTGTTCTTGCGGCCGGTATGGGCGGCATGCAGGCGGCGGGGTTAATCTGCTACGGAGAAATCCCTCATTTCCCGGTAATGATGATACAGCCCATACCCTTATGGCTTGCTGTTGTAAATATACTTATTTTACCGATTACAACTACTTTAGCTGAGGACGGTATATATTTAGGCGTGCTAAATCAGACGGATTCTAAAACCGCTTTGATTTTATCGGCTTTCTTCTATGCATTGCAGCACAGCTTTATCCCTCTTTCATCCGACTTTAGCTTTATACTGTACAGGTTTTTATCTTTCCTTCCCTGTACTGTAATTATGTGTTTATGGTACAGAAAAACAAAAAATCCGCTCCCGTTTATGGCAGGACATTTTATTCTGAATCTTGCCATGGTTGCTCAGATTGTTATGACTTCTGCATCGACTGAATTATTTGAACAAATTAAAACATTATAATGCTTATTTTAATTAAGTATTGAAAGATATTTATCCTTATACGGATATTTTTATTATTTTAATTTATTTTCAGGAGCTGAATGAATTATGAGCGATATTAATAGTACCTGTCCGAAATCCCTGCCCGATTACTTTGCCTGCAATGTCTTCAATGAGGAAATAATGAGGGCGAAGCTTCCTAAGAATATATATAAATCATTGCTTCAAACCAAGAAACTGGGGCTTCCCCTTGATGAGGACGTTGCCGAGGTTATAGCCTCGGCGATGAAGGAATGGGCGGTTGAAAAGGGTGCAACCCACTACACACACTGGTTTCAGCCCATGACCGGGATTACCGCCGAAAAACACGATTCGTTTATTACGCCGGCGGCAGACGGCAGGATTATAATGGACTTTTCAGGCAAGGAGCTTATCAAGGGTGAACCCGACGCTTCGTCATTTCCTTCGGGAGGGCTTCGCGCGACCTTCGAAGCAAGGGGATATACGGCATGGGACCCGACTTCGCCGGCATTCGTCAAGGACGGTTCGCTTTATATCCCAACCGTATTCTGTTCCTATAACGGTGAAATCCTTGATAAAAAAACCCCTCTTCTGCGTTCTATGGATGCGCTTTCCAAACAGGCTGTGCGGGTACTGCAACTTTTCGGAAATACTTCGGCAACCAGAGTTACAACGGTAGTAGGAGCTGAACAGGAATACTTTCTGATTGATAAAAAGCTGTATGATAAACGCAAGGACCTTATTTTTACCGGAAGGACGCTTTTCGGAGCGAAAGCCCCCAAGGGTCAGGAGCTCGAAGACCATTATTTCGGAAATATCAAGGAACGGGTTTCTCTTTATATGAAAAATCTGGATGAGGAGTTATGGAAGCTCGGGATTTTCGCTAAAACAAAGCATAATGAAGCTGCGCCTGCCCAGCATGAGCTTGCACCCATTTTTACGACTTCAAACGTGGCATCCGACCAGAATCAGCTGACAATGGAGCTGATGAAAAAAATAGCGTTAAAGCATGATTTGGTCTGTTTGCTTCATGAAAAGCCGTTTGCCGGAGTAAACGGTTCAGGAAAGCATAATAACTGGTCATTGTCTTCAAATGATAAACAGTTCCTGCTTGACCCGGGTGTTAATCCCAAGGATAATATACAGTTCCTTACATTTTTATTGGCGGTAATTAAAGCTGTTGACGAATATGCCGACCTGTTCAGGCTGTCGGTGGCTTCGGCGGGCAACGACCACCGCCTTGGAGCAAATGAAGCGCCGCCTACAGTAATGTCCGTTTTTTTAGGCGACGAGGTTACGGCTATTCTTAACGCAATGGAAAAAGGCGGGATGATTAAGGTTACCGAAGACAGGCAGTTTATTTTCTGCGTCGACGCTATTCCTAATTTCCCAAAGGATACCACAGACCGGAACAGAACCTCCCCCATAGCCTTTACGGGAAACAAGTTTGAATTCCGGGGACTCGGTTCGGCTGATTCAATCGCGTGCATAAATATGATGATAAACACCACTGTCGCCCATGTTTTAAAGGAATTTGCCGATACTCTGGAAAATTCCGGGGATTTTGACGCAGACCTTAACAGAATCCTTGTGGATACTTATAAAAAACATAAGCGTGTGATTTTTAACGGCAACGGATATGATTCGTCATGGCTTGCAGAAGCGGAAAAGAGAGGGCTTAATAACCGCGTTTCAACCGTTGACGCCGTTGTTCGCTATACGGATGAAAAAAATATTAAGGTGTTTGAGGAATTTAACGTTTTAAGCAGGACGGAGATTACGTCCCGTACCGAAATACTGCTGGAAAATTATTCAAAAATAATTAATATCGAAGCATTAACGATGGTTGACATGGCAAGGAAACAGATTATTCCGACAGGACTTGAGTTTTCGAAGCTTTTATCCGAATCCCTTTCTGTTAAAATTGCTGTCGGGATTGATACCGGGACGGAAAGAAAGCTGGCTGAGAGGGCGTCCGCCCTGACCGGAAGCATACTTGAAGCCGCTGATACGATTGACGTCAGACTGCTTGAAGCGAGGGATATAAAAGGGAACGAGAGCGCCGCAAGGTTTTACAGGTATGAAGTTTTTCCGGCAATGACTGTTCTGAGGAATTTTTCTGACGAGCTCGAAACGATATGCCCGGAAAAACTGTGGCAGTTCCCGACTTACGGTGATTTGCTTTTCAGGATATAGAAAATGCCGGCGACGCACATTCAACGTGTCTTGTCATTAAATTAAAATACAGCTCATAATGCACACATCCAGTAAGGAAAATAATCGGAAAGGAGTGGTAGTATTTATGATAATCCGGCAGGAACGGCAGTCCGATTATGATGAGGTTTACAAACTGGTTAAAATATCTTTTGAGGCTTCTGCTCATTCCGACGGAACCGAAGCGGATTATCTGTGCGGTATCAGGAAAAAAGACACGTTTATTCCCGAACTTTCTTTTGTGGCTGTGAACGAAAACGGTAAAATCCTCGGGCAAATTGTGCTGTATAAAACAGATATAACCACTCCGTACGGTTTGATTACCGAACTGGTATTGTCTCCTATATGCGTTCATCCCTTATATTTCCGGCAGGGTATTGCCCGCAAGATGATGGAAAAAGCTTTTGAAAAGGCTGAGGAACTCGGATATAAGGCTGTGTTCCTCAGCGGCGACCCGCAGTTTTACCGAAAAATCGGGTTTGTTCCTTCCTGCGAATACAACATCAGGCATATTACAGACAGGGATGGAAATGCCGAATGGTGTATGGCGCTCGAACTGGTATACGGAGCTCTGGAAAATATCAGCGGAACCATAGATATTGTGTAATTGTTACACGGAAACATAATTTAATCTGCTTTTATTTTTAAAAAAATCTAGGACTGCTGTTTAAACTAATCATCACAGCAGTCCCTTTTAATTTAATATATTATTAAGCTTTTTTATTTCGAAGGTAAATAATAACCCCGCCAAGCGAAATGACTGTAACCGCCGGAAGATATAAAATATTATGGCTGTTTCCGGTTTTCGGGCTCACAGTTTCATTTGTATCGGCGGACAATCCTGCAGTTTTTATCCTGTCTTCCGCTTTGTCTTTTATAACCGGGTTTGATTTAAGGTAATCAACAAACGCTTCCGCATCTCCGCCGTGATAAACAATGTTTTTTCCGTCAGACAGCATTGTGTACCCGTCGCCGCCCGCAGCGAGAAATTCCAGGGTAACCACAGTATATTTCCGTTCTTTTTCAAGTTCGGAACCATCCGCCGTCATAACGCTTTTTATCCTGCCGCCGGGCTCTGAATCAGGGTTAAACAGTACGGTTAATCCCGAAAACTGTATGAATAGCCCCTCATGTTCAGGGTATAAACTTACGCCATGTTCAAGAGCTTCCAGTATAACCGAACCTTCAAGCTCCATCGTAACCAGCAGATTCGAATACGGCATGACCGTCAGCACATGCCCCATTGTTATATCGCCTGAGGGTATTCCAGCCCGTATGTTTCCTCCGCTTATTATGGCAATATCCGCGCCGGTCGCATAGCGCATTGAATCGGTTATCAGGTTTGACAGGTTGGTATCGTCCGTTCTGACCTCGGCGCGTCCGCCCAGCAAAGGAAACGGAGTATACCCCACAACCTCCTTAGTCATGGATTCCACCGATTTATTAAGCTCTGTAATTTTACCTGTGATTACACCGTCGGCTGCTAAAGCTTCGTTTACTTCAATAAGCCTGGCTGTTTTTGAAACATCCCCGCCGCGGACAGCAATCTCCACAACGCCGATATTCTGCCCGTATTCCCCCGTCTGTACAATTAAGGTGTTGCTGACGGTTCTGCCGTTTTCCAGCTTGGTATGGCTGTGTCCGTCAATAATAACATCAACGCCGGGTATTGCCAGAACGTCGCTTTTATTTTCGGGCAGGGATACCTGATTATCGCCCAAATGCGCCAGGGCGATTATTATTCCGCAATCCTCGTTTTTCAATGCTTCTACCATCAAAGCGGCTGTCTTTGCAGGGTCTTCAAACGTAAGACCCTCCATAATGCGCGGGTCTGACGCTTCCCGGGTTTCGGGCGTGGCTATCCCGAACACTCCGGCTCTTATACCGTTCAGGTCAAAAATCTCATAGGGTTTAAAAACGGCTTTGCCGTCTTTTTTAACATTAGCCGCAAGCATCGGGAAATCCATCATTTCGGAGAGTTCAAGCAACCTGTCAATACCATATGTAAACTCATGGTTGCCGGTAACCATAGCATCATAACCGACTGCGTTCATAAGCTCTGCCATAGACTCACCTTCGGTCAGGTTTGCTGCTATCTGACCGTGCAGGGCGTCGCCGGCGTCTAATAACAGTGTGTTTTTCCCCTCAGCTTTCAAATCCCTGACTATTTGAGATATAAAAGGGTCAGCTTCCATTCTGCCGTGCCTGTCATTGACATGAATAATTGTAAGGGACGCGGTATTGCTTGATTCCTCGGCTGACGTTAAAGGAGCCTGGGTTATTCCCAGTGCGATAAACAATAAAACCGCCGTTATTTTTACTGTATATTTTTTCATATATATGACTATACCTGCCTTTCCGCTATTAAAATCTCTGCTTTAACTGTTATAATTTTTCAGATATTCTCCAGCTTCTTTTTTATTGTCAGTATGTTTTTATTCCCGTCGCGCCGGTATTCCACCGAATCCATGATATTTTTTACTATGAACAAACCCAGCCCGCCGATTTCACGTTCCTCGGCGGACAAAGAAATATCCGGGGTTTCGGAGGAAAGCGGGTTATAAGCGACGCCGCTGTCTTCAAACTCAATGGTGACGTATTCGTCAACGGCAATGCGCACCGCCGCTCCTCCGGTATCGGGGCTGTAAGCATAGCGCGCTATGTTGGAAAAAATCTCATCAACGACAATTCCGATTTGACTTCGGATTTTAACAGGACAGTCCCGGGTTCTGCCGCTGATGAAATCCTGAACGGTATTCGTGTTCTCAAGACTGGCTTCGATAATTAACTCGTTCATGCCGGCGCCTCCTCTTAAGTTTCAGGTTATCCTATAACATCCGGTTGAGAATAACTTCAATGGTTATCGCTGTAAAAGACGCTGAACTCACCGTTATAATCAACGATTACGGAGTTTTGATTAAGGACGGCGCAGGCTTCTTCCATCAGGGGAATTAACTGTCCGTATTCAGCTCCTATAAAAATATATACAAGAGTATTTTCCCTTATATAAACATTCTGTTCGTTAATCCAGCCGCCGTGAGCGTCTAAGACCGTATAACCGTCAACATACTTCTCGCAGATGTCATTGATAATTTCCCTTGCTTCATTTGTCGGAATAATCTGCCTGTTCGCTTTCATATCGGTTGTTCCGATATAAATGGTATACCGGTCGGTTTTTTCGCCGGCTGAGAACGGTACTCCGATAGGAGGGATATTTGATTTTTCCGGCGTAAGTATTTTAACAGCCAAAAATAACGTGCATATCAAATTCAGAATTAACAGGACAGTGATAATTATTGTTTTACTATTTAACTTCTTTTCCATAATTTCCTCACAATACCGCTTTAATTATATTAACCCCGTCGGTATAATCATATTTTATTTCTTTGGCGCTGTTTCTGACCATCATTGCAGATAAGTCGTCCTCCGCATTTTCAAGAGCGTCGGTTTTTTCTCCCGCATATGACACGGACAGCTCATAAGTACCCAGTTTTTCGGAGAAATTCAAATTAACTGAACATTCGCCGAACTGCGGGGTAATAATATTTATTACAAGCTCCTCAGCCAGAAGCTGAAGTTTATTGGCGGTCTTTTTCTCAACGGCATGACGGAAACAGAAATTTTCCAATCCGCCGAGCATTTCCACATAATCGAAATTCCTGTTATTAATTTCATATTTATATGAGCGTATATTATAAATAAACGCCTGTGTTTTCGGCTTTTTGGGGTTATCGAAAATTTCGCCGGGACTGCCCTCCTCATAAATCCCGCCCTCGTCCATATACATTACACGGTTTGAAATATCCCGGGCAAAATCCATTTCATGCGTCACTATGAGCATTGTTATTCCCGATTTGGCAAGATTCCTGATTACTGCAGTTACCTCGCTGACCATAGTCGGGTCAAGCGCGCTGGTCGGTTCGTCAAACAGAATCACATCGGGAGACATGGCAAGGCACCGGGCAATTGCAATTCGCTGCTTCTGACCGCCGGATAGCTGACCCGGCATATAATGCGCGCGTCCCGAAAGCCCCACTGTTTTCAGCAGTTCGGCAGCTTTTTCCTCCGCTGCCTTTTTAGGCGTTTTTAACAGCCTGACAGGTCCCGACGTAAGGTTCCCCATAACATCCAGATGACTGAAAAGCCCGAAGCTCTGAAAAACCATGCCCATTTTCCGCCGGACAGAATCCGTATTCTTTTTTGTGATTATTTCACCGTTAAAATATACCTCGCCCTGAGTGGGAGGGCCAAGAAAGTTAATCGCCCTTAATAATGTGCTTTTTCCTGTGCCGGAGGGACCGATTACTGAGATAATCTCACCTTTTTCAATATCTGCGTTTACACCGCGCAGTATAATGTTGTCTCCGAAACGTTTTTCAAGGTTTTTAACCGAAATAATGCTCATTTTAAATCACCTCCGTTATTTTCACGGCTGTTGTTTTCCGCGGTTCCGGCATTTGAACCGGGGTCGGCATCATATGAATCCCCGTCCGTTGCAGAAAGCGGATTCTGCCTCAGTACCGGCGTCTGTGGTTTTAAGTTTAAGCGGGGATTTATTTTCTGAGCGTTTACCCCGTTTATTCTTCTTATGATAAGCTTGAATACCTGCACGCAAATTGTTGTAACGATTAAATAGATTAACGCAACAAACAGAAGGGGAAAATAAGCGTCGTAGGTACGGCTCCTGATAATATCCCCCGCGCGGGTAAGGTCCTGTATTGCAATATAACCGACAATTGCTGTCGCTTTGACAAGCTCGACAAATCCGTTGGTATACCCCGGAAGCGCCCGGCGTATCGCCTGAGGCAGCGTTACCGCCCTGAATGCTTTAAAGGCGGAAAACCCGATGCTCCGGGCGGCTTCGATTTCAACCGGGTCAACGGTTTCGATAGCTCCCTTCAGGTTTACGGCGACGCCCGCTCCCGTAATCATCGTGAACGCAGCCACCGCTATCAGCACATTCGATATATTTGTATTGCCGAAGATTATATAATAGGTAATCATCAACAGCACAACTATCGGCGTACCGTGGATAAGCCCGCAGTAAAAATTTCCCAGCCACTTTATGAATTTGTTTTTCCGCGTCAGAATAAAACAGACGGCGGATGCCAGAACAGTTCCGAAAACCTGTGAGAGCAATGCGATTGTCATAGTGACGCCCAGACCGCTTACGACCATTTTCCACCGGTTATCGGTAATAAGGTTGCGTTCTATACCGGTTCTGAGCCATTCGGCAAAACCGCCGCTTCTGACTGCATCATCGCCTGACTGCTTTAATACAATCACACCCCATTGGTCGTCATAGACCGAATCGGTGAACAGTACGCTTTGTCTGCGTTCTTCGGTAATGGACATGGCTGATATGGATAAATCAGCTTTTTGTGAAATAATATACGGAATAAGCGCGTTGAAATCCATATCGGTAAATTCAATCTTCATGTTTTCATATGCGCCGAACCGCAGAGCAAGCTCAATGGAGTAGCCTTTAAGCTTGCCGTCAGCCCCGACGTAAGAAAACGGCAGCATCGTCCCGCAGGTCGCAACTTTGATAACGCCGGCTGTTCCGTCATTTTTTATTTCCAGCATCGGCAAATCCGGGTCAGGGATATTATTAAGCCAGCGCTCCTGCATATCCGTTAAGGTTCCGTCGGATTTCACTTCTGACAAAAATTTATTGAAGCGGTCAATAATACTCTGGTCTGATGAAATTGCCCCCATCGGAGCGGAGAAAAACGATTTGGGGATTTCAATATAATCCAAATCATCGTTCATACTTACAACAGCCTTCGCCGCGGACAGGTCATAAATATGCCCGAACAGCCGTCCGGCGCGGACATCCTCAAGACCGTCGGTATCAAGGGTATAATAAACGGGTTCGGCGTCAAGCTTGTTTACCGCGTCCACCCATGCGCCGCCGGTAACTCCGCCTATTTTTTTGCCTGATAAATCCCGGTATGTATGCAGTCCGTTGCCTGCCGATGCCGGAACCGTATTTTTTGCAATAATTCCTATCAGGTCATAATAAAAAGGTTCGGTGAAAAACACGCTCTTTTTCCGCTCTTCCGTTATCGTTACTGCATCAATCCCTATATCCGCCTTTCCCGACTCAACATAAGGAATCAGCGAAGAGAATTCCATTTCCGTAAAATCAACGGTCATTCCCTCATGTGCGGCAAAGCGAAGGATAAGCTCGGCGCAGAAACCTTTGATTTCCCCGTCCGCGCCGATATAGCAAAACGGTATTGAACCGCTGCCTATGGCGGCTTTCAGCTCCCCGTTTTCTCCTGTCAGCGGTATTTCAGGCATCGGAGGGTCGGAACCCGGGTTTTCCTCAATCCAGTAGTTCTGCATTTTTTTCAGGGTTCCGTCGGCTTCTATCCCTGCCAGAAAATCATTGAAACGTTTTATTATATCCCCGTCTGACGAAATCGCGCCCAGCGGTCCCGAAAACAGTTCCTCGGGTACGGCAACTGCCGTAAGGTCGCTGTTTTCCGGCTGATTTACAATAACCCGGGCGATGGAAAGGTCAGTCATAAACCCGGAAATCCTGTCATTGCGGACATCCTCAATTCCGGCGGAGGTTTCGGAATAGTATACGACCGTACCGGATAAATCATCCTCAATCATGGTATCCAAAACATATCCGTTCGGAATCCCCAGCGTAGCTCCTATAAAGTCATTGAATACCGGGCTTGCGCCGGTTACGGCTTCATTGTTTTCTTTTAGGGCAAGTATGCCGTGTCCTTCGTCAAAAAACGGGTCGGTGAACATTACGCTTTGTTTTCGTTCTTCGGTAATAGCCATGTTGGCAAGTCCGATATCGGCTTTTCCGCTGATTATGTACGGAATAAGCCCTCCGAATTCCATATCGGTGAATACTACGGTCTTGCCCTCATATGCGCCGAAACGCAGGGCGAGCTCCGTGCTGAAGCCTGAATATTCCCCGTCTGCGCCGGCGAAAACATACGGAATCGAGTCTGAGCATACTGCCACCTCCAGTGTTCCGTTGACGCCTGAGTTTTCTATTTGCGGAACGGGAGCGTCCAGGTCAAGCTCATCACCGAACCAGCGGTTTTTCATATCTTCAAGCGTCCCGTCCGCTTCGGCGGCGGCAAGAAATGTGTTGAACCGGCTGATAACCTCCTGATTCTGGGAAATTCCGGCTACCTGCGCCGAAAAAATTTCCTTTGGGACGGGGATTACTACAAATCCGTCCATCTGCGCCGCCATTACCTGAACCGCCGTCAGAGCGTGCATATATCCGGCAACCCTGCCGAGGCGCACATCCTCTGCCGCCGACGCGCTGTCAATGTATTCTATTGGATTGCCTCCGATTCTTTCCGTTGTGTTATAGGTCAGAACCCCGGTTATAACCGCTATATCCTCGCCGTTAAAAGCTGAATAATCCCGTACTGGTGCGGTTCCGTCATTTTTATTGACAACAAGGACAGCTTTTGCCTTCATATACGGTTCGCCGAATATTACGCTGTCCGAACGGTCGTCCGTAACGGTGAATGAACAGGCACTCATATCAGCTTTCCCTGAATTTACATAAGGTATAATGGCGTCATATGCCATCATGCTGTATTCTATATCCATACCAAGATGCTCGGCGAACCGGTATACAATTTCTTCATCAAAACCCACCGGTATGTTATTGGAGTCAGAATATGAAAAGGGAGGGAAATTCCCGGTATTGCAGACTTTAAGCGTACCGTTTTCTCCCGTAAGCTCAAATCTCGGGATGTCTTTCTCATCAGGAAGGGAAACCCCTATCCAGCGGTTATAAATTTCATCGAATGTGCCGTCTTCCTGAATTGTTTTAAACCATTCGTTGAATTGATTACGCAGCTCCTCGGTATTGAATACATTGGAAGCCATGTTCACGAATACTTCCTTCGGAACGGGAATATAGTCCATATCGGAATACAGCCCGCTGTCCTGAATCTGCCTTACATAGGCGTCGTCAAGTATTGCGGCGTCAGCCTTGCCCATCCGTACGGCTTCGAGCATATCGGGAGCAAGCGTAAATTCCAGAACATCCTTTGCCTTGAAAATATCGTTTGCGACAGCTCCGTATACATCGCCGATTTGAGCCGCGAATATTTTTCCGCTGTCTATATATCCCGAATATGTATCCGTTCCTTCAGGACCGGGTTCTTCTTTATTCTCTGACGAGCATGATGCCATAACCGATACAGCCGTTATAAACGAAATCAGCAAAGCCGCTTTCTTTTTAAACAAATTTTTCACCTTCTAAATTTATAATAGGGGATTTTACAGTATTTGCAATATGAGTGGAAAAATATAAAATCAAGGACCTTTATACCTGAACGCCAGCATTGTTATATCGTCCGCCTGCTGGGCGCCGTCAGAGAACCGGACTATTTCGTCTTTAACTGATTTTACCTTTTCCCTGGGAGTGAGAACAGGATAACTGTTTACCGTTTCAAGAAGACGCGGATCGCCGAACAGATTGTTTTCTTTGTCTACCGCTTCGGTTACGCCGTCGGTATACAAAAACAGCTCGTCGCCGGGACTTAAAACGATTTCCTGTTGTATATAAAAAGTTTCATCATCGCCTGCCAGTACAAACCCCGACCTAGTTTTAAGCCATTTGAACTGTTCGCCCTCTTTTTTCAGCAGCGGCGGGTTATGACCCGCATTGATAAACGTAAAATTCCCGCTCGGTATGTCAAGATAACCCAGAAATGCTGTGACAAACATACCGGCTTCATTGTTCTCGCAGAGCATTCTGTTCACTATTCCGAACACTACCTCAGGGCGTTTGCCGGAAAGCGCGGTGTTCTGAATCAGCGTTTTTGCTATGACCATAAAAAGCGCGGCAGGCACTCCTTTTCCCGAAACATCAGCTATTACTACGGCAAGGGTGTTTTCATTAATCAGGAAAAAGTCGTAGAAGTCTCCGCCGACTTCCTTTGCCGGCTCCATACTTGCGTATATATCAAATTCGGTGCGGTCGGGAAAAGCCGGAAAGATACAGGGAAGCATGCTTGCCTGTATTTGCGTCGCAACATTAAGTTCCGCCCCGATTCGCTCCTTTTCAAGCCGTTCCCTGGCGCTTTGCTCTATGGATTCCTTAAGGTCAACCGTCATTTTATTGAATACTGCGGCAAGCGAGCCGAACTCGTCTTTAGATTTTACATCTACTTTATTATTCAGATTTCCTCCGCCGAGTTCCGCTACGCTAAGGGTCAGTTTACGGAGAGGACGGTTAATCAGCCGTGAAAGAAGATATGCGGTAAGTATCAGCAGTAAAAGAAAAATACCTGCTATAATGACGGTAAACTGGTTATTGCGCATTTCAATTTCGGAAAAAATTTCAGCTGCGGGGATTTGAACGGAAAAAAGCCAGCCATTGGCAAGAATTCGTGAAAACGATATGTATTCTGCTCCTTTATCTGTGAAACCGGCTATATGTACATTTTCATCCCCGTTAAAACTAAGCTTATCGTACCATAATATTGTCCGTAGTGATTCCCCGGTCTGACTTTTACCGTCGTTATGCGTATTTGATATAATATAATCGTCCTTAGGGGAGGCGAGCAGGACAAAGCTGTTTTCCGTAGGCTTGATTTCAGAAAGCCTGTCTACCATGCTCTGTATTTCCCAGTCAACAGTAGCCATTCCAACAAAACTGCCGCCGGTATCATATATCCCGGCGCCCACGGTGGTCATCAGCGCATTCGTTCCCGTATCGTCATAATAGGGCGGCGTCCATACAGTTGAGTATTCGCCGCTGAGATTCACTGAAATTGCCGTATACCACATCTGTGCGTGGTAATCGTATTCATCCGTTTTAAAATCAGGGTCATGACGCACGGCGTTCACCGACGGGTCGTAAAAAGCATAATAACAAACCCTTTCGGCGCCGGTATCAAGCACATAAGGCTCAAACCATATACCGCCCCCGACAGCGCCGGTGAACGCCTTGAAATTCTCAGTCGAAACAGAAACACCCATTTCTTCCGTATGTTCATCCGACAAATAAAACTGCCGTCCGGAAAGCGAAAGGTCAACGGCGTTGCGTTCCATTTCGGCAATAACGCCGCTCACACGTTCGCTTTCAAAAGCAACCGTTTTAGAAACTTCGTCTAAGCGGAGTTTCCGGTAATTCTCAGTTGTTATTACTGAATAAACGGCAAAAACCGCCGCAATCAGCATAAAAAACCCTAAAACTATAACCAGGATTTTAATTCTGACTGAAATAACCTTCCCCCCTTTTTAAATATTAACCATTAAACTTATCAGAATTCTATGCCGGAAACCTGTTCCGGTCTGAACTTTTTATATACGGTTATCTGGAATCTTGGTCCCTTCTGGCTCCGCTCAATACTTACCTTAATATCGTCGGCGATTCCTCCGATGATTTTCAGCTCGGGTTCCTCCCCGGCTTCCTTTTCAGTTTTTATTTCGGATTCAGTAAAAACCGCAGGCATACTCTGTATAAAAACAGGGTTCCATGAATATCCGCCCATTGCGCTTTCCATCCCGCCGGTGAAAAAGAAATGCTGTCCGGCAAGATTATCGGCGTCAACATCGGTATGTATTAAATATTCCAGAGCTTTGCCGAGAATACCGAAAATACCTTTTTTGTCTTTCACAGTATTAAGCTCCAGCAGCTGACGTTTCTTTTCACTGTCAAGACCGTTAATTCCGGCGTCACAGTCAATTGTAAGGGAAAAAGCCGCTTTATCGGTATTAATCCAGCATCTGCCGTGCGAGAGGGAAAAAGCCGGGTTTAACACTGTAATTATTTCTTCCGCCAGCAGACGGATATGAAGCGTCTCCTTGCCGGAAAACCCGTAACAGCCTGCCATCCGCTCCGCTCTGTCCAATACTGTTCCGGTTTCGCCGGGACGTATAATAAACTTATCTGACTGCATACTTTCTCCTCCTTGTCAAACAATAGTCAGAATGCCGGAAAATCCTGTCATGTCAAGTATATCCATAATTTCGTCCGAGATGTTTCTTATTGTCATGGAACCGCCTTTTTTCTTCGCTTCTTTCTGTCCCATAAGAAGAACCCTAAGCCCCGCCGACGATATGTAGGCAAGACCTGCGAAGTCCAGCATTATTTCTTTTGAATCCTCAAATGACGGTAACAGTGTGTCCTGCAGCTGTTGTGAAGTGGTGGTGTCAAGCCTGCCTTCAAGCATAAGAATGAGTTTTCCGTTTTCCCGGGTTTTACTGATAATCATATTGAATCTCTCCGTTCATAGTTTTATTTTAGTATTATTTACTATTGATGGTCTGACAGAATAATGCATTCGACATAGTATTAAGTCAGGATTTAATAATTGATGAAACAGAAAAGCGGGTAAGCTTGAAATCATAGTTTAAGCTTAACCGCTTTTATATAATATATACTGTAAATGCATACTTTTCTGAATAAAATCAAGGGTATTATCACCTCCGGTTGAATTATTACGCTGTCGCTTAATAATTTGATGTTAAACGCCGAATGCGAACGGGATTTAACCGTTCGCATTCTCTTTTTTTATATATTATATCATATAATAAAAAGAATTGCAATAGAAATTTCTTAAAATGCAGCTTTATGATTTCAATCATGATTTCAAACCGGAATCTGCTTTACATACAGTCATTAATATGTTATAATAACCTCATGTTTATAATGAATTAAATATAAGGATGGTTATGCAACATGAAAGAAATCAGCAAAAACGCTAAAATCGAGACAAAGTGCCTGCATTCGGGCTATACGCCGAAAAACGGAGAACCGAGGGTTCTGCCGATTGTACAGAGCACGACATACTGTTACGATTCAACCGAACATATCGCCGCATTGTTTGATATGCCTATGGAATATATGTACTCACGTTTTGCCAACCCCACATGCGATGCGGTTGAAAAGAAAATAGCCGCTTTGGAGGGCGGTGCCGGGGCAATGCTCACTACAAGCGGACAGGCGGCTTCGCTTCTGTCAATACTGAACATCTGCAGTGCGGGCGACAGCTTTATTGCGGCTTCCGCTATTTACGGGGGGACGATTAACCTTTTCGGAGTTACTCTCAGAAGACTCGGAATTGAATGCATATGGGCGGATGCCGACGGTACTGAAGCTGATATCCAAAAGCTTTTCAAGCCTAATACCAAGGCTGTGTTCGGCGAAACGCTCGCCAACCCCGCTCTTACCGTATTTGATATAGAAAAATGGGCAGGTATAGCTCATAAAAACAATGTTCCGCTGATTGTAGACAATACCTTTGCCACTCCCATACTATGCCGTCCCATTGAATTCGGCGCGGATATTGTCATCCATTCCACGACTAAATATATGGACGGCCATGCTGTGCAGGGCGGAGGGGTTATTGTCGACAGCGGTAATTTCAACTGGGCTGAAAGCGGCAAATTCCCGGAATTCACCGCACCTGACGAGAGTTACCACGGTGTGGTATATTCCAGGGAATTCGGACCCCTGGCATATATTATCAAGGCGAGGATGCAGCTTATGCGCGACCTGGGCTGTTATCCCGCCGCAAACTCCGCATTTCTGCTTAACCTGGGGCTTGAAACGCTTCCGGTGAGGATGAGACAGTACTGCGAAAACGCTTTGGCAGTGGCAAATGCTCTCGAAAGCAATGAAAACGTCATTTCCGTAATGTATCCCGGACTGAAATCAAATAAATATTATGAACTGGGTAAAAAATATCTTCCGTCGGGCGCTAGCGGCGTAATCACATTTTCTATTAAGGGAGGACGCAGCAGCGCTGTTAAGTTTATGGACAGCCTTGAGCTTGCGTCAATTGTTGTTCATGTAGCCGATATACGCACCTGCGTGCTTCATCCCGCTTCTGCCACTCACAGGCAGCTTACCGACGAACAGCTTGCAGCGGCGGGAATTGACGGGGGCATGATACGTCTTTCGGTAGGACTTGAAAACGTTGATGACATTATCAGTGACGTGCTTTCAGCGCTTTAATACTATTTTCAGATGAGCGGTGGTAACCGTATAATTGTAAAAATGCACAAATAATATGTAGGGGACGCCCTGCGTGGCGTCCCGATTTTTTACGGAATAACATATTTAACTGGTTTTTTAGTATTAATAATTTATTATAACGGTCGACCACATAGGGTCGACCCTACGTTTTTGTGTATAATGCTAATTATACGGTTGCCTGTACTTTTTATTAAGTGTACGACAATCCTGTTGCTATCGGTTCAACCCATACGTTAGTTCGTGCGCCTCCTCCTGAGGTGAAGAGATGAACGTCATAAATATCCCATAATCCTGTCGAAGGATTCAGCTGACGTATACGGGTAATATGCTCTTCGTTGGAATGATTATATACCTGAGCGTCAATTGTTACGGGCGATGTCGTAAAAATATTGTTATCCCAGGACGATGAATCTATCCCTGAACTGTCGTACTGCGCAAATTTTTTAACGTCTGCCAGTATGCTTCCGGACAATGAGCTTAACTGTACGCTTACGGCGCCGGAGCTCTGGTAGCTTACGGTATATTTTAAATTGCCCACCGTAACGTTCATTGAGCTTCCCGGTGTTGAAAGGTTTGCGCCGTAAATACCCTGCAGATTCGAACGTAGGTTCGGAGTCTGATAACTGCCGTCTTTATTTGTAATTGTTAAAACATATGACTGCGGGGTATTTTCACTTACCGTTATTACCGGTGAAAAGCCGTCGGCGCCTGCCGGACCCGTTGCGCCGGCAGGTCCTTGTATGCCCTGCGGACCGGTATCCCCTTTGGGACCCGGCAAGCCCTGCTGCCCTGTTTCTCCGGCAGGACCCTGAAGTCCCTGCGCTCCCTGGGGTCCCTGAGGACCTGTTTCGCCTCTCAGACCCTGAAGACCCTGAGGACCGGTCGCTCCGGTATCGCCTTTAACGCCCTGAATACCCTGGGGTCCCATAGGTCCGGCGGCTCCGGTATCTCCGGTATCGCCTTTTATACCCTGTATTCCCTGCGGACCAGCCGGACCTGTGGCGCCAGTGGCTCCGGTATCCCCTTTAAGTCCTTGAATACCCTGTGGTCCTGCCGGTCCTGCTGCACCCGTATCTCCCGTATCGCCTTTAGGTCCCTGCAAGCCTTGCAAGCCTTGCGGACCTGCCGCGCCGGTATCTCCCTTGTCTCCTTTGGAACCCTGAATGCCCTGAGGACCTGCCGGACCGACTGCGCCGGTATCCCCGGTATCGCCTTTAAGTCCCTGAATACCCTGGGGACCTGTCAAGCCGGCTGCGCCTGTGTCACCTTTATCTCCCTTAGGACCCTGTATACCCTGCAAGCCCTGAGGACCTGCCGCACCGGTATCGCCTTTGGGTCCCTGTATACCCTGCGGACCTGCCGGACCGCCTGCACCTGTATCCCCGGTATCACCTTTAGGTCCCTGTAAGCCTTGCAAGCCCTGAGGACCTGCCGCACCCGTATCGCCCTTTGGTCCCTGAATACCCTGAGGACCCGCCGGACCGGCTGCACCTGTATCCCCGGTATCACCTTTAAGTCCCTGTATACCCTGTATACCCTGAGGACCGGATTCACCCGCGTCGCCCTTTGGCCCCTGAATACCCTGAGGACCCGCCGGACCTGCAGCTCCCGTATCGCCGGTATCTCCTTTAAGTCCCTGTATACCCTGTATACCCTGAGGACCGGCT
>QMCD01000653.1_pt1 | contig 31426 bp, 32 predicted proteins | sample 1821841 | NCBI WGS metagenome assembly QMCD01 (sample SAMN01991225, study PRJNA193472) | Termite gut metagenome, whole genome shotgun sequencing project. | isolation source: worker | host: Macrotermes natalensis | reverse complement strand
AATTGGCCCGTTTGCAGGTGTTCAGGTAGATGTCTTCCGGAAGGGTTTTGTCCATTGTGATATCGTCGCTGTCAGAGTCGCGGCAATGCCCGCCCACGACATCGATCCATGCCATCAGCTGCCCGCCGAATGTTGGGCGTGTTGCTTCCAGCAGCCCGTGTTTACTCAGGGTCAAGTCGGTGCAATCCGCGGTAAGCCCTGTGTTCAAGGCTGATGCGATGCGCGGTGCAAGGTCGCGGCCCTGGTTTGTCGCGCCGATAAGCACTATTGACGGTTGGATTTCTTTTATTAAATCCAACGCGGCCGCGGTATACAAGTCGGTGTTGTATTCGGTCAGTTTTTCCACAACAAAAACTTTGTCAAATCCGGTGACAAGTTTTGGTTCGCCAAAAACCATCGCGCAAACCGGCTCTGTGTTTGCGATGCCGTTTGCAGCGCAGGCAAGCTCGGCCAGCATAAATTCTTCCGCGATAACCAAAACGCCGTTTCCTGAGGTTTGCATGCTATTCATCGCGCTCCCCCCGTTTAGCCTCATTTATCGCCTCCGCCAGTTCATCTATCGTTTCAACCATTCGCGCCTCGTGTGAGGTGGTCATCCGAAACGACCTGTTGACGTAAGTTGGTGACCCTTTTATCCCGATTTCGTGTTCACTCAGGCCAAGATCGTCGGCGTTCCGGACAATCACCTGCCCGTTTTGTGCGCGGATAGTGTCGTTAATAAGCGGGCGTTTGGGCTCAAAATCGCCTTCCAGCACGCAAATAAGCGCGGGCAGCTTGGCACGTACGGTTTCTGTGCCGCGGTCAAGCTCGCGCTTGACTGTAATATAGCCGTTTTCAACGTTTAAGACCTCTTTGACATAGGTAACTTGCGGCAGGTCAAGAAAATTCGCCAGATTCGGGCCGGTTTGTGCTGTGTCGCCGTCGGTTGCGTATTGGCCGCAAACGACCAAATCACAATGCCCGAGTTTTTTTAGACCTGCGGCGAGCGTGCGTGCGGTGGCAAGTGTGTCCGCGGCGGCAAATTTTTTATCCGAGAGCAAAACCGCATTTTTACACCCGGCGGCAATCGCGTTGCGGAGCATGTTTTCGGCTTGCGGCGGACCCATCGTTACAGCTGTTGCCATACCGAGTTTTACCCCCGTTTCAATCGCATACACATCGCACGGGTTGGTGATGCTTTCAACACCTTCGCGTACCATTGTGTTATTTTCCGTCCACTTGATGTCACCTGTGTCCGGAACTTGTTTTATACATACAAAGATTTTCATTTTTTCTGACTTGCGCTCGCGCTTAGGATTGCGTTGTAGCCCATGGCGTACACGGCGCATTTTTTTGTGCCCGCAAGATACCAAGCGCATCGTTCCTGAACGCACATCATATCCGTGGTGGCGCCTGCACTCATCAGCGGACATACCGGTAACTTGTTATCTGCCATGATAATCTCCTTTTGTTAATTTTTCTATACTTCAATCGGGCATTTCAGGTTGGCAACCCTATTCATTTGACCCCCTGAGAGAGTAGATTACAGTCCTCTTCGTGTTTTTTGTAGATGCGTGTGCGGTTAATAACTTCATCAAAGTCAATTTTATGGGCGTCAAAATCCGGGCCGTCAACGCAGGCAAACTTCACCTCACCGCCAACGGTAACGCGGCACGCGCCGCACATCCCCGTGCCGTCAACCATAATCGGGTTCATGCTCGCCTCGGTGTAGATTCCCTTGTCGCGGGTAAGATTTGCGACGGCGCGCATCATCGGCATAGGACCCACCGCGATTACGTAGTCAATTTTTTCCTGCTCCATAAGCCGCTGCAAAACCTGCGTCCCAAAGCCTTTTTCGCCGAGCGATCCATCGTCTGTTGTGATAAAAAGTTCTGTTGACGCGTCTTTCATCTTGTCCTGCCAAAAAATCAGGTCTTTTGTACGCGCGCCTGTTATCATGTAAACCTTGTTGCCGGCTTCTTTGAAGGCTTTTGCGATAAGGTAGCAGGGAGCCGCGCCGTAGCCGCCCGCAACGCAGACAACGGTTCCGTATTTTTTGATGTGTGTCGGCGCACCAAGAGGCCCGACGATATCTGCGATTTCGTCACCGACTTCAAGTGCGGCAAGCTTTTTGGTTGAATATCCGACCGCCATATAAACTATCGTCAGCGCGCCGGTTTCTTTGTCAACGTCGGCGATGGTAAGAGGCACGCGCTCGCCGTTCTCGTCCGCGCGGAAAATTATAAACTGCCCGGCTTTTGCGTTGCGCACCACATAAGGCGCGTCAATTACAATCTCAAACTGGTTCGGACAAAGCTCTTTTTTTGATAGAATCTTATAACCCATGCCTAAATTATACTATAAATATATTCAGGCTGCGCATTTAATTTTTCTTCAATCTGTTTGAAGGTCAAAAGCCCTTCTGTTGCGCCGAATTTTGAGACGGCGGCCGCGGAGTTGACCGAGCCATACATCAGCGCTTTGCCGACATCTTTGAATTTGCCCAGCGCCGCGCAAAACGTTGATGCAAAGGCGTCGCCCGCGCCGAGCGTTGAAACAATCGGCCCGTTAAAAATAGGGCATTTGTAAAACTTACCGCCGTCAAACGCGTACGCACCGCGGCCGCCGTCGGTGATGACGATTACCTGCGGGTTGTTTTGGTGCAGCTTTTGCGCCATTAATTTTATATCCGGATGGATTGGTTCAGCCGAATACTTTACCTCGCGCGTGTCCTGGCGGATTTCAATGCCGGTTGCAAGAGATGCTTCTTCCTTGTTCATCACAACGACCTCGGCGGTAGAAAGCACGCGCCGCAACCGCTCAAAGCCCTGCTTAATGCTTGTTGTACCCACATTAATGCAGGTTTGTACGCCGTTACTTTCTGCAAAATCCATAAGCTCGTCAAAAATCAGGCTGCTGTCGCCGTTCAACGGCGCGATGTAGAGGAATTTCGCTGATTTTATTGCGTCAAAATTTATATCTTTTTTTCGGATGTGCGCGTTTGCGCCGCGGTGCGCGAGCACCGTTCTGTCCCCTTCAAAACTTGTCAAGATTATTGAGAACCCTGTGCTGCCTTGCGGGTCACGAATCACATTGGTCAAATCAACGGATTTATCTTCAAGATACCTAAAAACCCCGTCAGAATAGACATCCTCGCCGACCTTAAAAATCGCAGCGGTTTTAAACCCAAGGTTTGCAAAGTTTATTGCGGTGTTCACGCCGCCGCCGCCAACGTTTGAGTCAAAGCGGTCAACTTCCAGTTTTGCGCCGTAGGGATAGCTCATAAACTCGGATTTTTTATTTTGTGTGCACACAGAAACAATGTTCGCGGAATCCGTTTCCACAAAAACATCCATTGTCGCACTGCCGATTGTTATTATGTCGTACATGAAATTTATTATAGCACAATTCTGTTCTTATATTAAGAATGTAAAATTTATTTTGCGCTTAGGGGCAATTTTTTTTAAAAAAAATACTTTATTATTTCATAACACGATTTTATCGTATGGGGATTACTAAAAATTACAAGGAGAAAATTATGGCAGATTTGACTGTAACAACAACACCGGCTGCACAGCCCGTGCCGGCCATTAGACTATATAACCCTGAAACAGGCGCAGGGCTCAGTATTCTAACCGCTGAAGGAAAAATAAAAGAATATAACGCGGGCACCAGAGAATACGATTTTAGAAATGACGGCCGTTCGTCCTACAAAACCAGAGGTGACAACGCAATATTTCAAGTGTTTAAAGACCACAACGTCGGAGAAAATGTTATTACGAATCATAATAAATTAAGTGAAGATGTTTTTACCAAAACTAAGCAAATTGTGCCGAGTGTTGATAAATCCATTGATTATGCGCGGGAACGGGGTCAGTATAATCCATCGCACAGTCTGAATGTGCATGATTTATATAAGAACTTGATAGATACTTTTACGGATAAAAACTCGGATAGCGGAACGGATTTAACTGTCATTGAACAAAGAAAAATGACTCAAGCAATCGCAGACCATATGTTTGAGAAATACCCTGATCGTGACTAGAACTTTTAAAAAAGGCGGGTTTTCACCCGCCTTTTTTTATATTTTACAGGCTACTGGCAGCCGGCCTTTTCTTCGTCGCTGACGCCCTTGATTGTAAGGTTGACGCGGCCTTTTTCGTCTATTTTAACGACTTTTACGACCACTTCATCGCCCATATTCAAGTGCGGCTCAATCGCGTCAATCCGCTCGTTGCAGACTTGCGAGATGTGAACCATACCGTCTTTACCCGGTGCGAGCTCAACAAACGCGCCGATTGGGATGATACGGACAACTTTGCCCTTCATAATCATTCCGGGTTCCGGCTTGAACGTAAGATCTTTAATCATACGCTTGGCGATATCTGCGCCTTCTTGGTCGTTTGATGTGATTGTCACAACACCGCTGTCCTCAATATTGATTTCAGCGCCGGATGCTTCAATAATCGCGCGGATTTGTTTTCCGCCCGGCCCGATAACCGTACCGATATCATCAGTTGCAATCTGCATTGTGAAGATTTGCGGTGCAAACGGTGACAAGGTTTCAGACGGTTTTTGAATAGCCTCGCGCATCTTGCCAAGGATGTGCAGCCTGCCGTCTTTTGCCTGTGCAAGCGCTTTACGCAGGATATCGTTTGTGATACCTTTTGCCTTCATATCCATTTGCAGCGCGGTGATACCGTTGTCGTCACCTGTGACTTTAAAGTCCATATCGCCAAGGAAGTCTTCAATCCCTTGAATATCGGTCAAAACGACGGTCTCTTTGCCGGCCTCTGTAATCATACCCATTGCAACGCCGCCAATCATTGATTTAACAGGCACACCTGCATTCATCAACGCCATTGATGACGCGCATGTTGACGCCATTGAGCTTGAACCGTTTGATTCAAGAACATCTGACGTTACACGGATTGTGTAGCCAAAATCAGCCTGAGCCGGAAGCGATGTGATTACCGCGCGTTCCGCGAGCGCACCGTGGCCGACTTCGCGTCTGCCGGGGCCTCTCATAGGCTTGACCTCACCAACCGAGAATCCGGGGAAGATATATTTGTGCATATAAGTCCGTTCGGTTTGCGGGTCAACGCCGTCAAGCTCTTGTTTCATACCCGGACCTGCAAGCGTCGCGCAAGAAAGCACCTGTGTTTGGCCGCGGGTGAACACCGCAGAACCGTGGGCTCTTGGAATAACGCCGACTTCGCACCAGATTGGGCGCACATCGGTTGATTTTCTGCCGTCAGCACGCACGCCTTCTTCAAGTATCATTGTACGCATAACTTTCTTTTCAAGGGATTTGAACTCCTCTGAAACGAAGTTGATACCGGTTTCTTTCATAACCGTTTTTATGTAATGGTCGTCAGCGAGCGCATCAACTTTTTCCTTGACAGCTTTTTTCGCCGCGTCAAGCGTGTCTTGACGGTATTTTCTGTCAAAGTTGTGGTACGCGTCGTAGATTTGGTTGAACGCTGTATCGTTGATGATTTGTTTAAGCTCGCTCATATCGTACGGGTTAACAAACTCTTGTTTTTCAACGCCGCATTCTTTAGCAAATTTCAATTGGGCTTCGCATTGTTTTTTGATTTCAACCATCGCGAATTCAACCGCCGCCATAATATCGTCTTCGGTGACGAATTTGCAGCCGGCCTCAACCATAATCACGCTGTCAGCTGTACCTGCAACAACGATATCAAGGTCGGAGTCGTCGGCTTCTTTGTGGGTTGGGTTTGCAACAAGACTGCCGTTAACTTTTGAAACGCGAACCGCGCCGATAGGGCCTTCAAACGGTGCACCTGAAACCATCAACGCGTAAGATGCGCCAAGCATCGCAAGCGTATCAGGCTGGTTTTGCTGATCGTAGCTGAAAAGCTGCGCTACGACTTGGATATCGTTGCGGTAGCCATCCGGGAACAGCGGTCTGATTGGTCTATCTATCAAGCGTGAGATGAGCACGGCCTTGTCGCTTGCTTTACCCTCGGAACGGTTGTAACCGCCCGGGATTCTGCCGATTGATGACATTCTTTCTTCATAATCTATTAACAGCGGGAAAAAGTCTATCCCTACGCGCGGCTCTTTGCTGACTGTTGCGTGAACGAACAGCATTGTGTCGCCGCATCTTACCGTAACAGAGCCTGTTGAGGTGCCCGCGTACTTTCCTGTTTCAATGGTGACGGTCTTGCCGCCGATTTCAATGTTTTGTGTTTTTACTTCCGGTGTCATAATTTTTTCCTTTCTGTGCACGTCTCTGACGTACTTTTTGTTATACACTTCTATTTCACAAAAAGATTATATCACAAACATTTTTTGTGGTAACATTAAAAAATGAAAAAGATATGCAAAACCCTGAAAGACACGCGCAGTCTGGCAAAAAACTTTGCCGAACTGGTAAAAGAAGGCGCGTTCGTGAGTCTTTACGGCGAGATTGGCGCGGGCAAAACAGCGTTTGTCAAACTTGTGGCCGATGCGCTCGGCGTTAAAGAAAAAGTCACCAGCCCGAGTTTTGTTATTTTGAACGAATACCACACAGGCAGCCTTCCGGTGTACCATTTTGACCTGTACCGGCTGGGGGTAAACGATGAGGGGTTAAGCACCATTATGGACGAGTTGAGCGAATATTCTCACGGTAAAAAGCTGACTTTTGTTGAATGGGCGCAGTTTGCGGGCGAAGAATCCGGCGATATAAAAATCAACGTGACCTATGATGACGATGACGCGCGGGTTTACGAGTTTGAAGGGGGCGGGTATGATTACTCTTGCCTTTGATACGGCGCTTGATAAGATGTATGTTGTGCTGCGCCGCGGCGGTAAAACATTGTCCTCAAAAATTGTTGAAACGACCGAAAGCCGCTACCACAGCGCAGAACTTATCCCGACAATCGCAGCGGTGCTAAAAGAAAACAATATAAAACCGGCCGAGGTTAATTTGATTGCGACCAATATCGGGCCGGGAAGTTTTACGGGGATAAGAGCGTGTGTGACGGTTGCGCGTACGATGGCGCAGCAAATTGGGTGCAAGGCCGCGGGTGTCTCGTCGCTTGAGATTTTGTCCAAACTGAACCCGACTGACAAACCAACGCTGGTCGTGCTTGATGCGCGCAGGGGGCGCTATTACGTGTGGAAAGACGGCGTGATAAGCCTTGAAAGCGAAAAGCCTGACACGGAAGGTTATTTTGTGATAACGGACGATTATCCGGCGGTTCCGCTTGGCGAAAATGCGCTTTCAGCGCCTGCTTCGCTTGGCGAGATTCTGGCGCAAATCGCAGAACAACAAGGCGGTAGTGATTGGCAAAAGCTCAAACCCTTGTATTTGCAGCCGCCTAGTATCCATGGTAAATAATTATTACGGAACTAGCAAAAAAAATCTTAACCGGTTTTAATATTAAGAATATGAAAGTGGAATTAAGCGATATAAAAGTCTCATTTTGCGGCGCATCCAGTGTGACGTTGCGCAGAAGGGCTCTGTTAGGTCTTGTCAATCAAGAGGAGCTGCCTATTCCGTGTGCGTACTCAAAAACGCCGATGATTGCCGAGCCAAAAATTGACAGGCTTGTTCTGGGCAGCGGGCTTGACGCTTCTTTGGCTGATACCGTAAAACTGGTTGAACCTTTTTCGGCCAACTTGCAGCCGGCCGAAAAAGACTTGTTTGATATTATGAGCCGCAGCGCGCAGGGGTCTTACGGGCAAATGCCGCTAACCGGTTTTATGAAAACAGTAATAAAACCTCCTTTTGAGAAAGAATTAACAAAATCGCAAGAAACGGTGCTGGATGTGATGGACGGAATTGCCGATCGCCTGCCCAAAGGAATAAGAGGCAATTATGATGCGTTGATAGCGCAAACAAGAAATCAAATTAGAGGGGAAGATGTCAGAATTCCTTTTTCCCGTACAGGGTTTAGGATTAAGCTCATAAATGATTTGTCTGTGCTTACGAGAGATAGAAAATTTGTGGAAGATGTCGTTGCTTTAAGCAGGGCCATGCCGCACCACACCGAGCCCGGTGCTGCAGCTAGGCAGATGAAAGTGCTGGATACTATTGAGAATGTTTTACACAAGGCGGCTGCGAGGGGGGAAATCCCTATCTCAGGGGATTTGAGAAGATTGCTGGTTGCGTCGCAAAAACGTATAGCAGGCGAGCATGTGGATGAAGTTTTCCAGAACAAGGCGTTCATTAATGATTTGCGACAGGCGTTGAAAGGGTATAGGGATCCCGCGCGTTTTTATCAACTGGCACAAATGCTGCCAAAAGCGGAAAACAACCCTGATGCAGCGATGGTAAAATATTGCAATTTGTCTCCGCGGCAGCTTGTAAAAAAGATGTTCTTGCACTCAAAAGGGACAATAGAACATATTTATCCTGATTCTTTGGGCGGAAGAAGCAGCTTAGAGAATTTATTACTGGCATCGCACAGATATAACGGGTTCAGAGCGGACACGCCGTTTTTTGAGTATGTAACGAAAACTCCCACTGTTTTAGAAAATATTGACAATTTTATTGAGCTTTTTTCAACCCCGCAGGGCCAAAAACTGCTTAAAGCCAAGGGGGTTTCACTGGAATGGCCGAATATGCTCAAAGATACGATAAAAAATATGACGTCAAGCTTTTACAAGTTCTTCCGATCTGTGTGTTAAATTTTGTAAATATTTATGCCTAATAACTAAACTTTCCTTAATAAACTGCCGATTAACAGTTTAAGAGGAAGATTTATGACTGAAGCAAACATGAATAATAATTTTAACAGACCATACAAACCGTTCGGGTTCAACGTAAAGGTGCCCGAGATTGGCGAGCACACGCTCAAAGCCGTTGGCGGTACGCTTAAAAATATGGCAGGTGCGCCGACCGATCAGCTGTTTAAGTTTTTGGAAGAAAACGAAGAGGTGTTTAGCGGCGATATAGCGTTCAAGATTAATAAACTTTTTGCGGAAAGCTTCACGATTGGTTCTGCAATGCGTCAGGAAGACGAGGCGATAAACGGGATGCCGCCGGCGTTTGATATGCACGGTTAGTTTTTGGTCTGTGAAATTTCATAGGCTTTCCACAAAAACTCGTAGCGATTGGAGTATTCGCAGCCGGATTGGGTGAAGAAGATGCAGTTTTCGCAATTATTTTTTGTGGCAGAGTTTGTCCAGTTGAATGAACCTGTGGTCATTTCCTTGCCGTCAAAGATGGCAAACTTGTCGTGCTGCGCGCCGTAGACAAGCTCTGAGTTCATACGAACGGGGATTCCGGCATCCATAAGCTCGTCAACAAGCGAGGTGCGCCACTTTGATTGTTCAACATCGGTGATTATGCGAACCTTAACCCCGCGCTTGTGCGCTGCAAGGATTGCGTCCGCGATGTTGTTGTTTGTGATTGAAAACACGGCGATATCAACGGTCTTTTTTGCGTTATTCAGGCGCGAGATTATATTGTTCTCGCAATCAGGCCCGGGTGTGAAAAACACCTGCGTCCAGGCCAAAGATGGCAAAATCTCGGTGCCGATGTCCGAAGTCTGCAGCGATGCAAGCAGCCGGTTTTTTATCCGTGAATCCTTCTCGGCAACGATGATGAACAGCCTGTTGTCCCGTGTTTTGGCAACAAAAAGCATGTCGCCCTCGGTCATGGCGTAAGTAACCGGATTTTTTTGATAGTAAAGGCGAAAGTGAGGCTTGCCATTTAAGTATTTGTTGATATACCAAGTTGCATTGCCTTGTACAACTTGGGCTTTTCCCTTATTCAAATATATATAGGTAGTGTGGAGCTTTTGCCTATGTTCACCAAAGGTCCCCTTTAATGCTTGTGTGCCGTAGACCTCGGTTCCATTGGGACGATGCTCGAGAGTTTCACTTTTAACGATTTTTTTAAATGCAACAGATTCAAACTTTGCCGGAACCTCAGTATCACACAAAACCTCTTGAACAATGGCGTTAAAATTTTGTATTTGCGGTTGTTTTGCGGACACGCCGCAAAACAACATGCAAAATACTATTAAGAGTTTTAAAATCTTTTTTGTCATTCTGTGAAAATTATACTTGACTGTGTATTGGAATGCAAGGTTTGTTTTTCTTTTCAAGAACGAAAAAGTAGCTGTGGAATTTACGCGCGTGCTTTTGATATTGGTTGTTATGCCCGATAAGACGGCTTTTTGCCAATAAAACAAAGAGGTCTTTGACGTAATAGCCGGCTTTTTCGGCCTCGTTCACGACATAGACGTGGCTTAAATACTGTTTGCTTTCAGTGAGGTCTTGGCATTTGAAGATCAATATACCATTCGGCTGTAAAACTCTGTAAAGTTCTTTGAGCGCATCGGTGTAAAATTTCCATAACTCCTTCATAGAAGGAAAATACGAAAATCTTTTTCTCATTAGACCCAGATTTTTTGGGTGTTTTGGGTTACCAGTCAAAAACGGGGGGTCAAACATAACGCACTTGAATGAGTTGTCCTCAAAGGGGAGGGCTCTTGCGTCGGCCTTGATAACATCGTCAAAGGCAGGCTCTGTATCGCTTTTGTATGTTGGCTCAGCGTACGGGGCGTTTTTGTAAAAATTGCCCGTTGAGTATGTGCAGTCCAGGTCAATCCCTGACGGGCAATGCAGTTTTAAGATATCTGCAATCATCTCCTTTTGGTCGTAACCGATTGACTTTATTATATTCGGTTGCATTTTTGTATCCTTTCTTTTGAAAGGACAAAATTTAATAGGCGGCAGCAGGACGCGAAACGTCATTTTGCCGGTGGGGCGTATATTCTTATTTTAACTCATGCCAAAAAATCCGCAAGTCAGCGTTTTCATGGACTCATTTTCATGGAATACTAAAAAGAACCCTTTCGGGTTCTTTTCTTTGCCTCATGCTACTCTCCCGGTTCTGAATAGATTATCGTATTTGTCCAACGAACCGCCCGGCAAATCCCAGCTGAAATCTCTTTGCATGGCCGTTTTAGCCATTTCTTTGATTTTTTCAGGTTCGTCATAATACGTCTTCAACGCGCGATTCATTGTTTCTGTGAAGGCCTCTATGTTACCTTTTGGTAAATCTTCAGGTTTAATTTTCTTGTTAACAAACAATTTCTCATCCGGATATTTGAAACCGTAGAATACATCGGTTAAAAATCCGTCTGTGCCGTCTACAATAGTATCGACAAGCCCGCCTGTTGACGTCGCGATTGGCAGCGAACCTTTTGGCATCGCTTCCATCTGTGTTAAACCGCACGGCTCCCACTTGCTCGGGATCAAGAAGAAGTCCGATGCAATCCCCAGCGCGTCGCGCAGCGCACCGCTAAATCCGGTGAATACAAACATGCGTTCTGCAGCTTTCGGGTTGAATTTGGCAACTCTGTCTTTGGCGCCGTTCAATAACCGTTCAACAGTTTTGTCTTCTCCTGCTGCACTGCCAAGTACGGCAAAAACAGGTATCTCTTCACCCGGCGGCAGTTTTTTATACATTTCAACAATACTGTCTGCCATATAGTCAAACCCTTTTTGGTTATCAAACCTTCCGACGCTCACAAGCAGCGGTGTTTTGCTCACATCCACATCAGCCGGGATTGCGCATTTATCATTCTTATATAAAGTTGCACCCGGCACTTTGGCGCCTTTCGCAAACTTATTCAATAACTCAAACACTTTTGCTTTGTTTTGCATTTTAATGTCGTAACCGTTCTCATCATAAGCAACAAGCTTAGTATCCAGCGCACCGTTAATACCTTTAACCATCTGTTCATTCGCTGCGGCAAGCGATTTTGTGTACCCGTTTAAAATCCCGTCCATTGTACCGTGATCTTGACGGAACAAGCTCAATTTTTCCATCCCCGAACCCAAGGACCGGCTGAGCAATTCTCTTTTGTAGTTTGGGGAAACAGCAAGTACCATATCCGCAAGGTTCATATCAATGTACGCTTCATTAAATTTCCAATCTTCCATTGTAAGCGCACAACCGTCTTTGTCGTATCCCGCAAGATATTGGCTGTATAAATCGCAGTCTTTACCCAACAAAGTCTTTGTAATCCTGTGTGCAACATCATTAAATTGTTCATTCCCTTGGAACTCACTATTGTGTGTAATATGTATAACCGGAATATCCTTGATGTATTGCATCATTTCGTCATCAATTTTCTTGGTTTCGTTCTCAACCGGTGCGACATATCTCATTGCACCGGAAATCGCACCTGTATGCCAGTCATTTGCGATGACGGTTGTAGGCTCATTGTCAGTACCTTTCACCAGTTTCATCATCTCATAAACCGCTTTGGACATAAACACCATCCGTTCCACTTCCCCAATTTTTCTTTCGCTGTAAACGTATGGCGTTGGCTTAATTTTACTGGAATCCGGCGTGATATTGAAGTATTTGTCGTTCTTCAAGAACATCATTTTTGTTCCGTTAACTTCGCCGGTTAAAACATCGACTGTTTCTTCATCAAAACGGTTAATCTTATTAAAGGCGTCCATTTTGAAAGAATGAGTTTTTTCAAGAGTAATTTCCTTACCTTTTGTTACTGACCCGTCTTTTTCCTTTTTATCCGGTGTAAATTTGTAAATAAATTTGTTGTCATCAATCTGGCGAAGGCTAAGTTCAACCGCATCGGTCGCTCTGGATAAATAAAGCGGCATAATTACATCAAGCCTGTTGTTTGGATCAGCCGCGTATTTTTTGTTAAACTCATCCGGCAGCTGCTGCGCAACATCTGCCAGCCCGCCTGTCTTGATAATACCTGTGTGCTCGGCAGTCACCATCCAACCTTTGACATTGTCAAGCTGTTTCCAGGGATACGCACCTTCAACGCGCTTGGTGGATTCTGTTGTGAGCTGATTAATTAACTCTTCACTTAGATTAACTTTGCTTGTCTCCGTTTCCTTACTGGTTTTCACTGCCCCGCTAATCACCGCACCCAACGTGCCGCCGATACCTGCGGGCACAAGCGTTTTTAACGTCTCAACCACAGAGTTAGCGGATTTTGATGTTGCTTGTGTTATCTGCTGCCCGTTTTCTTTGATAGCATCTTGTAACACTTTAATCTGTTGTGCGCTGGTTTCTTGCAAGACTTTCAATGTTTTACTCATGTTTCTGTGATTTACAATCCCTACAACAGGCACGGCTACAAGCGCCACAACACCCGCATATTTTAGCGCAACATCAAGTTTTGACGCCGGCGCCGCTGACGGAATTTGAGAAGGTACCGCTACGGGCGCAGCTTGCTGCTGCTCATCTTGCTGCAACGACTGCTCGTTAGGCTGAAGCGCCGAAGGCTCCTCTTGCTGCACATTATTTTGCTGCTGCGCGGCAGACGCATACATTTGATTAAGCAGATTTCCCGAACTAAAACTCACATTGTTAATTTTCATAACAGTATGAAATCATATAAATAATTATTTTGCTAGCGGCTAAATAAAACTTTACGTTCCTTTACAATCAGTGAATATTTGTGTTATAATGGGGTTTATGCAGAATCTAAACACACTGAAAGAACATTTTTTAAGAATAAAGGAGCATCTTTGACCCGAACGGGCTAGTACAGGAGTTGGACAGGCTTGAATCTCAGACGCTTGATTGGAATAATCAGGCTGCTGTTTCGCAGCACGGCGTCCGTGTTAAAGAAATCAAAGAAACCCTTGATACGCTTGCGCGCTGGGCCTCGGTCCTTGATGACGCGCAAGCCGCTATTGAACTTGATGACGAGGATTTGACCGCTGAGAGCACCGCTGCGCTGAACAAGATGGAGCGCGAGCTTGACAGTTTTGACATCAAACAGATGTTGAGCGGCGAATACGACGATGCCGACGCGATTTTGACGGTTAACGCGGGCGCCGGCGGCACAGACGCGCAGGATTGGGCACAAATGCTGCTGCGAATGTACACACGCTGGGCCGAGCACCGCAACTGGAAGGTTGAACTCCTTGACAAGCTTGAAGGCGATGAGGCCGGCATAAAATCAGCCACAATAAAAGTCACCGGCAAATACGCGTTCGGCTACGCCAAGGCAGAACGCGGCGTGCACAGGCTGGTGCGGATTTCACCGTTCAACGCAAACGGCAAACGCCAGACAAGCTTTGCCTCGCTTGAGGTTTCACCAATACTTGCGGATTTTGAGCGTAAAATATCCATCCCCGACGACGAGCTTGAAGTCACCACCATGCGCTCGGGCGGCGCGGGCGGCCAAAACGTCAACAAGGTTGAAACCGCCGTGCGCATACTGCACAAGCCCACCGGTATCGTTGTAAAATGCCAGCAGGAACGCTCCCAGCTTCAAAACAAAGAAAACGCGATGCAAATGCTCGCCTCAAAACTTATCGCAATCAAGCAGGCCGAGCACGAAAAAAAACTGGCCGAGCTAAAAGGCGAGAATTTTGATATAAATTTTGGGTCACAAATCCGCTCCTACGTTTTCCACCCGTACAAAATGGTCAAAGACCACCGCACCGGCTGCGAAGCAGGCGATGTTGACTCTGTTATGGACGGCGAACTGGACGAGTTTGTTGAGGCATATTTACGTGGGGGTTAACGGATTTATTAATTTTAATAAGCCCGCCGGTATGACCTCCCACGATGTTGTGGCGCAAGTCCGCCGTGCGCTCAAAATCAAGCAGGTCGGCCACGCGGGCACGCTTGATCCGTTTGCCCGGGGGGTTTTGCCGCTGGCTGTCGGCAAAGCAACACGCCTGCTTGAATATCTGACCGACGACAAAGAATACATCGCAACCGTGCGATTTGGCGCGGCAACAACAACCTATGATTTGGAGGGTGAAGTGACTTCCATCTCGGATCGCACGGTCAGCGAGGACGAAATCCGCGCCGCGCTGAAAGATTTTGAGGGCGAAATTTTGCAAACCCCGCCGATGTACTCCGCGATAAAAGTCGGCGGCAAAAAGCTCTACGAATACGCGCGAAAAGGCCAAACCGTTGAGGTCGAGCCCCGCCGCGTCACGGTGCACGAGATTGAATTTCTTCCGCCCGACCGAATCCGCATCGCCTGCTCAAAAGGCACCTACATCCGCTCAATCGCGCATGATCTTGGCCAAAAACTCGGCGTCGGCGCGCACTTGACCAACCTTGTGCGCACAAAATCCGGCCCGTTCAAATTAGAAGACACCGGTGAAAAACTAATCAATCCGCTTGATGTACTGACCTTGCAACAGCACGAAATCACTGATGCGGAGCTGGACAAAGTCCGGCACGGCCAGCCGCTGACCCCTTTGTTAAATAATGGTTACAAAGAAGACGAACATGTTATTTTGTCATATAATAATAACGTGGCGGCGATGGCCGCTGCAAAAGAGGATAAGCTATTGGTTAAAAAAGTTCTTTTAAGTCTTATACTGCTGGTGATGCCGGTTTCATTCACCCCTGCTGCCGATTGTGAGTTCGCCTGCGTAAAACCCTACGATATGTGCAACAAAGCAGGCCGCATGGTCACGAGCGCAACGGGCGTTAACCTTGCTACCCAGGCCGTTGCCGGAAAAATTGCCAAAAGACTTGTCAAAGACGCCGCAACATCAGGTGCCGTCAAGGTTAAGCTAAAATCGTTCAGCCCTATGGATTTGGCAGCCGGCAGGTTTAAATCGTTTGAGCTCACCGGCAAAGATTTCAGCGCCGAGGGGATTTACCTGACCGCGTTGAACATAAAAACCCTGTGTAATTTCAACTACGCCGTCCCGACAAGCGATTCCGTCGTTTTTAAAGAAGATTTTCCGCTGGCATTCAATGTCGCACTCTCGGAAGATGACCTCAACAAAACAATGCACTCAAACGGCTACGACAAGCTGATTGAAAGCCTGAACAGCACCGGTGTGTTCAAAATCCTTGACACACAGGTAAAAATCAAAAACGACCGGTTCGTGTTTATCACAAAAACCGTTGTTCCGTTCGTCAAGAGGCCGCAAGAGATGGTGTTCTCGTCCGATTTGACCGTCAAAAACGGCGATATAAAATTTACTGACACCAAGATAATCAACAGCGCGATGACGCTGGATTTGAGCAAGGCAGCCTTCGCGCTTAATCTGCTCAACCCGCTTAATTACTCGCTGCGGATTTTGGAAGATAAAAATGCAAAAATGAAGCTTGAAGAGGTCCACATAGAAGATAACAAAATTTTTGCACAGGGTACAATCGTAATCCAAAAGGGGTAAAAAAAATGAAAGACAGCGAAAAAACATTTTTAGGCATAATAGCGGTACTGATGATATTTGTCTGCGCGGTTGTCGCAGCCAGAATGTTTGGCGAAGGCCCGCGCCAGGTTAACATCAAACCACCCGATCCCGCGCAGGAAGAAATCCAAACCGACCCGACGCAGGATATCTCAATGAAGGTTTACGCCAACATATTCTTTATCGGCCAAAACGAGAGCCGCGAGGAGGTTTACCGCGCGGTGAAACGTGAATATAACGAGGCAACCGACGGCCCTAAAATAAAATTCGCCATCCTCTCACTCGTTGCCGGCCCGAAATCCAACGAAAAATCACGCGGCGTCTATTCCGAAATCCCGTCATCCACAAGAGTAATCGCCGTCACCGAGCAAGATGACCGCGTTATCATTGATTTGAGCCAGAGCTTTGAGGCCGGCGGCGGCACAGACAGCCTCTACAAGCGGCTCTATCAGGTCATAAAAACCGCAACAAATAACACCGATCTGCCCGTCTACCTTTATATTAACGGCAAAAAAGCCGATGTAATCGGCGGCGAGGGTATCATGCTCACGCAGCCGTTAGGCGACAACTCGCTTGGAAACTAGGAGGCGGCAAATGGGACAAGGGGCTCAAGTGAAAGACGTTGACTACTACTTAAATCTAAACTGGACGCTGATTGAAGGCGAGGATGTCGGCTTTGAGGGCAAACCGTACCATTATATTATGATAGAAGAAATTCCGAGCTTTTGTTTTTGCGCGCCGACAATTGAGCGCGCCCGCGAGCGCTACAAGGAACAGCTGCGATTGAATCTCACCGTCATGCTTGAACTCGGCGACGAGATTGTTGAGCCTTGATTTTTTGTGATATAATATAATCAGATGGAACAAGAACAAACAAAATACGATTTCCCCTTTGAACTGGATGATTTTCAAAAAGAAGCTTGCAGCCTGATAGATGAAGGCAAGAGCGTTGTACTGTGCGCGCCAACCGGCGCCGGCAAAACAGTCATCGCACAGCACGCAATCCACCGCGCAATCGAGCAAGGCCACCGGATTTTTTACACAACGCCCTTGAAGGCGCTCTCCAACCAGAAGTTCTACGATTTTGGCGCAAAATACGGCACCGAGCGCGTCGGGCTTTTGACAGGCGATACTAGCGTCAACCGCGGCGCACAAATCGTTGTCATGACAACCGAGGTTTTTCGCAACATGCTCTACGGTACAAACTTTGGCGCGGTCGCCGATAACCTTAAAGATGTCAAATACGTTGTTTTAGACGAAGTTCACTACATGAACGACGAGCAGCGCGGCACTGTTTGGGAAGAAAGTATAATCTATTGTCCGACAAACGTCCAAATCATCGCGCTTTCCGCGACTGTTGCAAACGCGGATGAGCTTACCGACTGGATTAACACGGTCCACTCGCGCACCGAGCTTGTGAATACCGACTTTCGGCCGGTGCCCCTGCGATTCCACTACTACGACAGCTCACAACCTGACAAGCTTCTGCCGCTCTTAACGCCGTCGGGCCAGCTCAACACAAAAATCCGCGCCGAAAAGCATGTCCCCTTCCGCCAGCGTACAAAACAGGTGAGTCCGGTCAAAAACGTTGTCCGAAACCTTGCCGCGGCCGATATGCTGCCTGCAATCTATTTTACTTTTTCACGTAAAAAATGCGACGAAAATATGGAGCGCTGCGCGTCAATGGAGCTTGTGACGCCCGCCGAGCGCGAGCAAATCCGCCAATTTGTGGACGAATTTATCGCCGAAAACTACCACCTCTACGGCAACAAACACATTGAATACCTGCTGCAAGGCGTCGCATCGCACCACGCAGGGCTTTTGCCGGCCTGGAAAAACCTTGTTGAGCAGCTGTTCCAGCGCGGATTGATAAAAGTTATTTTTGCGACCGAAACGCTCGCCGCCGGCATCAATATGCCCGCGCGCTCAACCGTTATAAGCTCCACCAGCAAACGCGGCGACAACGGTCACCGGATGCTGACCGCAAACGAGTTTTTACAAATGTCAGGCCGCGCAGGCCGCCGGGGCATGGACGAAATCGGCTACGTGACGGTCGTCGGGACGAATTTTCAATCACCTGAGGAAGTCGCAGAACTTGTCCTGAGCAGCGCAAACCCGCTTGAAAGCCGCTTCTCACCAAGCTACTCAATGGTCTTGAACCTTTTGCAGCGCTTTTCACTGGACGAAGCGCAAGAACTTATCAAAAAAAGTTTTGGGTATTTTTCAACAGGTTCACGCTTTGCACCGTTTTTAAAAGCGCTTGACGATGAGGAAAAACTCATCCGCGAACGCGAGTTTGTCTGCCAATGGGGATTGGGCGACGATGAAATGCTCAACTACGACAAGCTGCGCAGCCAATATGTCCAAGACCGCCAGACATTCAAAAAAATACTTAAACAAGAACGCGCCAAAAACCGGCCGCTAACCCCTGAAACAATCGCGTTTGGCGAAGAGAACAAAAAAATGCTTGCCAAGATGCAGTCTTGCCCGTGCGATCGGTGCAAGGTTTACAAAAAACACGCACATTCGCTGGAAGTTATTGAGCGCGCAATCGCGCGCAAAAAACGCGTTGAAAAAGAAATCGAGCACCAGCGTGATGTTTTTTGGAACGAGTTTCTCGCACACCGTGCGGTTTTGACCGATGCCGGATATTTAAAAGACGATTACCCGACCGATCGCGGGATAACAACCTCGCAAATCCGAAGCGAAAACGAATTTTTTATCGCGGAAATTATTTTCTCCGGCGTGCTGGAAGATTTGACACCCGCACAGCTTGCGTCCGTCATTTGCGCTGTGACCACGGAGGATTCGCGAATTGAGATGCCGTTTATGCCAATCGGGGAAAAGGTTCGCAAGGCCGTTAACCAAATCCGCAACATCCGCCGCAGGGTTGAAAAACTGCAAAATAGCTACAAACTTGACGATGCGATGTATATAAATCTTTATTTTTCATCACTGATTGAACTTTGGGTTGAGGGCGCCGACTGGGAAACAATCACCGGCGAGCTTGAAATCGGCGAGGGCGATATTGTGCGCTCGTTTAAGCGTGTGGTTGATGTGCTGCGCCAGCTTACAACAATCTCAAATGTGCCCGACGCAATTGTTTTTACCGCACGCGAGGCGATTACAAAAATTCTGCGCGAACCTGTTAACGCCGACTAACCGGCCAAGCCGGATTCTGATTTGGACTCTTTGTGATATGCCGGCTTACCCGCGCAGATTTCATACAAACAGATGAGAACAAGCCCTAAAACCTGATATAAAATATAGTCAGGGAGGGAATTATGTTTTCCAGTTTTATACAAAATTTACTAAACACAGGCGGTCAAGCGCAGGCGATGCAGCGCGCCGTTGAGCTTAATAAAAAGACAATCAAGCAGGCGCCGCAATTACCGCAAAATCCGCTTGATGTGCTATACCCAAACACAGCTGCACAGCAGGCCGCTCAGCAGGTTCCAAAGACCGCTGCAATTCAGCCGTTTGATAAAATTTTGCAATCGCAGGCGCAGTTGAATTTTGGCTCACTGCTTGCCAACCCGCAGAGCATGAAAGTCAACGCGCAAATCGCATCACCGCAAGATGTTGAGGCCGCTGAAAAACTTCAAGACAAGACTTCTTCGCGCCACCAGATTCTGAATTTGATTTCGCAAATGTCTAAAAAACACGGTGTTGATGAAAAACTTGTCAACGCGCTGGTCAAACAAGAATCAGGTTTCAACCCGCAAGCCACCTCAAAAGCAGGCGCTATGGGTTTGATGCAGCTTATGCCGACAACCGCGAAAAGCCTCGGTGTGGCTGACGCATACAACCCTGTCCAAAACGTAGACGGCGGCGTGCGCTACCTGAAATCCATGCTTGAAAAATACAACGGTAACGTGGTTCTGGCGCTCGCCGCCTACAACGCAGGTCCCGGTGCGGTTGACAAATACAACAGCGTACCGCCTTATGCCGAAACACAAAACTACGTTAAAAATATTCTGGCGAATTACCTATAATTATTTATGCGCCGCGGCAAGGTTGCCCCAAAGCTGCATCTCAATAACCTTTTGAGCGATACGCACGGTGTTTAGCGCTGCGCCGATGCGAAGATTGTCTGCCACGCACCACAGCGAAATCCCGTTGTCAAACGCGTTGCATTTTCGGATTCTGCCGGCAAAAACAGGGTCAACCCCCGCCGCATCACGAGTTGTCGGGTACTCAAAATTATCCGGGTTGTCAATCACTTCAACCCCGAAAGCGTTCTTTAGTATTTCTCTTGCAATTTCGGGGGTCATTTCCCCATTTACCCCTTCAAACTCAATATCAACGGCTTCCGAGTGGCCCACGTAAACAGGAACCCTCACCGCAGTGCAAGAAATCGGTGTTGCAGCGTCAAGGTGAAGGATTTTTTTTGTCTCCAAATCAACCTTCATCTCCTCTTTTGTGTAGCCGTTCTCGCAGAACACGTCAATCTGCGGGATTACGTTGAATGAAATCGGTTTTTTGAAACACTGGTTGGTAAACGGTTTGCCCGCCAAATTCGCCGCGGTATCATCGCGCAGCTCGTTTATTGCGGCAATCCCCGCGCCCGAAACCGACTGGTATGTTGACACAATCAGCCGTTTGATTTTTGCTTTCTCGTGCAGCGGTTTTAAAACAAGCATCAATTGCGACGTTGAGCAATTCGGGTTCGCGATAATCCCTTTGTGCCGGCGCAAATCCTCATCATTAACGCCGGCAATAACAAGCGGAACATCCTCATCCATCCGGAACGCGCTGGAATTATCAATAAAAACCGCCCCGCGTTTCACGGCCTCCGGCGCAAATTTAACGCTTGTCCCGCCGCCCGCCGACGCCATAACAATATCCACGCCCTCAAAGGATTCCGGCGTGCATTCTTCCACCGTGTGTTTGTTCCCTTGAAACTCAATCTCCTGCCCGGCACTTCTTGCGCTGGAAAGGAATTTTATATTCTCATACGGCAGTTTCAACTCATCCGTAATCTTTAAAATCTCTCTGCCCACAACTCCTGTTGCGCCAAGTATCGCTATGTTCGGTTTTTTCATATCTTTTTCTCCTTAAGGGCTAATGTAAGCATCGCCATCATAGCACAAAGGGCAATGAAATTCAACGCGTAAAGAGCTAACATGAGCTTGGAGGGAAAAATTATGAAAAAGATTATTTTAGCCATGGTATTTTTTGCCGCGCTGCCGGCTGCAGCATCGTGCAGTCTTGACACAGGCGCGTGCGTTGCAAGCAGCGCAAACTCAGGACACGAGATTAAGCCGCCAACCGAGGCGCGCCAGCCTGAGTTTCTTCAAAATATAAAACAACCGCCCGAAAATATCCCGACCCAGCGTTATGACCTGAGTCCGCCGGCAAATGACAACGCAAACATCAATATCTACAACTACCACCCAAACTACCCGTTCGGCACGATTTTTGGCGGGCGGCCTAAGTGATTGTATAAACTTTTCGCCAGTAAAGCAGCGTCCCTGTCATCGTCAGAACAATATTTGGCATCCACGCGGCCAAAATCGGTGCCAGGGAACCTGTTTCACCAATTGATATTGACAGCGCGCGCACCAGATAGTACGCAAAAATTATCAAAATGCTGAACAAAAACCCGCGGTTGTAGCGCACACGCGGCGGCGTAATCGCCAGCGGAACCCCAATCAGCACAAACGCAATCGTAGTCAGCGGCAGCGCAATCTTGTCGTGCAGCGAGATTTGGATTTCTCTTTGTTTTTTCTCATCAAGCGTGTTTTCCCTGATAAATTTCATCAAGTTCATAAAATTCATCTCTTTTGCGACGTTCTTTTCAAGCTCTCTTGACAAATCCACCCCAAACTTCACATTGGAATCGTCAAACAAAGTCGTGTTAAGGATTTTACCCTCGGTGCCGATTGTGTAAATAACACCTTTTTGAAAATCCCACCCGTCAGGAGATGTTTTGCCCTCCTGCGCTTGCAGCACCTGGATTGAGTTGTCGCTTGAATTGTCAAGTACCGTTATATTGTACAAAACATCGTTGGCAGAAAGCCCGACATAAAAAAGCCGTTTTAACTTGCCCTCGCTTGATGTATCTTTGAACACAAAATTACGTTTGCCGTCAGGGATGTTTTTCTGGCTCAACGCCCACAGTGCAAGGTTTTTAGACTGCGTCGTCATAACAGGCACAACGCTTTCATTGATGATAAAACTGCAAACCGACATCACCGCGGCGAAAATAAATATTGGTCTTGCTATCCGGCTAAGCCCGATACCGCAGGCTTTCAAGACTGTTATCTCAGACGAGAGGCTAAGCCGATTCAGCGTCATTACCGTCGCAAGCAGCACCCCCATCGGGATTGTCATAACAATGACCGACGGCAGGCTCAAAATAACCATAATAAACGCCACCTTGAACGGTATCCCGAACTTTGAAATCTGCTTGATAAGCGTGATGAACGTGTCCGACGCAAAAATTATCGCCGTAAACACGCACACACCCATAATGAACATCTCAATAACCTGTTTCAAGATGTATTTGTCCAAAAGTTTTATGTTTCTTAGTTTTCGTTTTGCCAGCCGTTTGTACTTTTTCATGTTCTTAAATATAACATAAAAATTAGTGTGCGTTTGCCCTTATTTCGTTTTGTAAAATGTGCGCAAAAAAGTGCAGATTTCGGTGAAAAAAACCGTTATAATAGATATAGAGGCCCCCGAGTGTTGAGAACCACCACTCGTTAAAAAAAACGGTATCCCGGACGAGTCTGATGGATACGGTTCTGCAATGGAAGAATTTAACCCTGCCGGAAGCCCTGTTAAAGCTTACGCTGATATGCGTATTTGTGCTTTGCCCGAACGTTCTGGCCGAGGATCTACGGCTTGCGCATCTGGATGTAGCGCCGCAAGTGTCATTTGATGATACTGTGTCGGCAAAATATAGCGGCGCGAACATCGCAAACGTCACACAAGGCGTCAAACACATCAAAATGACAAAATATTACGGCGGAAAACCTGTCCGGATAAACGTTATTGAGGCGGATTTGGGGGCAAACGATTTACAGCTTACACCTGTGCTCGCAGCCGAAAAACTGCCCGCACGGCGCACAATCACAACGATTGCAAAAAATTCCAACGCAATTGTTGCGCTGAACGGCACATATTTCAAACCGCAGACCGGTGTACCGCTCGGTACCTTGATGATTGACGGCAAACTTTTGACAGGACCCGTTTATGACAGGGTTGCGATGGGGATTATGAAAGACGGATTTGATATGGCGCGTGTTCAGCTTGATGCCTCAATAAAATCCGGCGACCAAACAATAAAAGTTGACAACCTCAACCAGCCGCGGATGCTCGCAAACTATGTGCTGGTCTACACACCGGAATGGGGCGCGCAAGCGCCGCAGGCGCCAAAAGGATGCAAATCGCTCGCAATCTCAGACAGTACCGTGACCGAAAGCAGCCAAATCCCATCTGACGGGTTTGTTGTCGTCGGGCCAGCGGCCGAGCTTAACAAGATAAGCAAAAAAGCCCGGTTATCAGTTAAAACCACCCCCGACTGGCAAAATGTCAAACATATCATAAGCGGCGGCCCGTATCTGGTTAAGGACGGTGAGGTTTTTGTTGATACGGCAGCGCAGCGGCTGGGCGCAATCGGCGGGCGCGCAGCGCAATCGGTTACACCGCGCAAGGAACTTTGATTTTGGTCGCGGTTGACGGCCGCGAGGGCAGCTCAGTTGGCATGACATTGACCGAGCTGGGCGATTTTATGCGCTCAATCGGATGCGTGAACGCCATGAACCTTGACGGCGGCGGCTCAACGGTTATGTACGTCAACGGCCAAATCGCAAACCGTCCCGTGCAAACCGGCGGAATCCCCGTCTCTAACGCGATTGTTTTGACAAAAAGCTGAACTATTAAACAATGTAAATTTTGATATATTTACTAGCAAATTTAATTTTTTACATGCCTTAATGCAACCGGCTGGGAAAAATAAGGAATTAAGAATATGAACGTTTCAAGTGTGGGTGCGTCCGGCACCGGTTTTTGCGGGGTTACAAAAGGTGCGTGGAAAGAGCTGCGCCATTACGATGTTTATGAAGAACATCTGCGTATGCTAAGATATAGTTCTACAACGCACGTGGCAACACTTGGGGAGTTAATGGGCCGTAAAAATGTACCGAAAGAAGCCAAAAAAACATTGGTATTTCTATCAACTGCAGACGGTGAAAATTATAAAGAATTGGCCAGATTAGAAAATGACCGTACAGAAGGTGTAATCAGCCGTATGGCAGAGGCTGCACTGAAAAGTGACGCCAGTCTGTCACACAGTGAGCGCGCAGAAGCTTATGTATTAGCTCACCGAAAACTGAAACTTACCGCCTAACCCGCTCACCCGGCAGGCAAACAGTTTATTAACAAATGTAAATATTAAACTTTTGGGTAAGCAAATTCTTTCTTTTCGTGGTTTACAATAATGACATACACAAAAGGGGGATTTAAGATATGAATATTTCAAGCATAGGAGCATCCGGCACCGGTTTTTGCGGAGTTACAAAAAATGCCCTTGCAGAATTGACGAACCGCTGTTATGACGTGAAAGTAGGAGAGTTATCCGGCCTTATTGAAAGTCCGTGTGTGCATTTGGTAACAAGAGAAGATCTTAAAGAGTCGTACCCTTGGGGTGAGGGCTCTGCTCTGGCTATTGTGAAAGTAGGATTTGACAAGTTTGAGCCGGTGGGCAAAGTCCCCGAGTATTGTACTGCTGCCGCAGCGGATTTTATCAATCGGCAATCAACATTGGCCAAAGAAAGTAGTAGCAAAATATCAGATATGAGCCGTGATTACGCCTGCAAATTTTCAAAAGACAAGCTGGACCTCATCGGTTAATCCCGATTCACGCCCGTGAAAATACCTCAACACCGAGGTCACAGGTGGTGTTTGTATCAAAAAACGCACACGCGCCGACCATTGCAGCGTTATCTGTGCAGTATTTCATCGGCGGTGCAAAAACCGCATAACCTTCTGCTTCCAGCGCAAAAACTCTGTGCCGCAGCTCGGAGTTTGCTGCCACACCGCCTGCAATCACAACCTGTTTGTACCCCTTTTCGTCAAGCGCGCGCCGCAGTTTTTTCACCAGCGTCGCCGATACGCAATCTTGAAAACTTGCACAAATATCGTTTACCGGCAGCTCTTTGCCGTCAAAAGATTTCACCAGCCGCGACACCGCCGTCTTTAACCCGCTGAAACTAAAATTGTACCCGTCAACTTTGCCCTCCGGCAGGTGGTAAACGGGATTGCCTTCCTGCGCAAGCTTATCCAGCATCGGCCCGCCCGGATACGGCAGCCCGATTAGCCGCGCGACCTTGTCATAGGCCTCGCCAACCGCATCATCAAGCGTTTCACCGATAATTGTCTGCTTGTCATAGTTTTCAACATCAATAATCTGCGTGTGCCCACCGCTGACCAGCAGCGCCATAAAAGGCGGCTTTAAACCGGTGTCCAAATAATTGGCGCAAAGGTGCGCGTTCAAATGGTTCACCCCGATGAAAGGTTTGTCATACACAAGTGAGAGCGATTTTGCCGCGTTCAACCCCACCAAAAGACACCCCACAAGCCCCGGCCCAACAGTCGCTGCAAACGCGTCAATATCGTCCGGTGTCAGACCTGATTGCGTAAAAGTCTCGTCAATTGCAACATTCACCGCTTCCAGATGCTCGCGCGCCGCGATTTCAGGGATTACCCCGCCGTATTGCGCGTGGGTTTTTATCTGTGATGCCACAACGTTTGCCAGCACCTGCCGCCCGTCTTTCACAACGGCGCAAGCGGTCTCGTCACAGCTGGTTTCTATCGCAAAGATGTTCATGCTATCATTGTACCATGTTCATAGATAAGACCAAAATCAAGATAATCTCAGGCCGCGGCGGAAACGGGATGGTTGCCTGGCGGCGAGAAAAATACGTTGACAAAGGCGGCCCGGCAGGCGGCGACGGCGGCTGCGGCGGCGATATTTATCTTGTTGCGGACGAAAATATGTCAACCCTGATGGATTTTAAGCACAAATCCGTGTTCAAAGCCCAAAACGGCGAAAACGGTTCTTCTAAAAATATGCACGGCAAATGCGCCAAGCCTTTGTACATAAAAGTCCCTGTCGGCACGGTTGTTGCGGACTTAAAAACCGGAAACACAATCGCTGACCTTAACGAGGACGGCAAGCAAGTGCTGCTTGCCAAAGGCGGACGAGGCGGACGCGGCAACGCACGGTTTGCCACCTCGCAAAAACGTGCCCCGCAGTTTTGCGAACCCGGTGAACCCGGTATCGAGCGCGACCTCGGATTGGAATTAAAACTAATCGCCGACGTCGGCCTGCTCGGGATGCCAAACGCCGGAAAATCAACACTTATCAGCCGCATAAGCTCGGCCAAACCGAAAATAGCCGACTACCCTTTCACCACGCTTGTTCCAAACCTCGGTGTGGTCAAAAAACCAAACGGTGACGGTTATGTTGTCGCCGATATCCCCGGACTTATTGAAGGTGCAAGTGAAGGCGTCGGGCTCGGCCACGATTTTCTGCGCCACGTTGAGCGCTGCCGATTCCTTGTCCATCTGGTTGACGCAACAGCCCAAAACCCTTACCAAAACTACCAAACCATCAACCGCGAGCTGGAACTTCATTCGCCGGAGTTGGCGGCACGTTATCAAATCGTCGTCCTGAATAAAATTGACGCGGTGCAAAATCTTGATGAGATTCTGGATTGCTTCGCCGGCGCCGGCAATGACAGTTTGACAGCCATATCGGCCGTAACCGGCGAAGGGCTGGACAAGCTGCTCACCATTATGGCGCAAAAAGTTGACGAAATCCCCGCTCCAACCATTGAAATCACCGTTGAGGACGACCCGGATGCCTACAACAACGACGACAGCGACTACATAATCTACAAGCAAAAGGGCTCCTTTATTGTTGAAGGCGGGAAAATCAGCCGGCTTGCCGGCGTCACCGATACCCGCAACCTTGAACAGGTTCTGCGGCTGCAAAATATTATGAAAAGTATGGGTGTTTTTAATGAGGTGAAAAAGCTCAATATCAAGGACGGCGACACAATTATCGCCGGCGGGCTGGAGTTTGTCTACTACGAAGACGAGATGTACAGCTAAAATGTAACAATTTGTTGACAAATTGACATGACCTTGTTAGAATCTTACACATGGCAGCCAAGAAAGAACTAGATTTTGAAGAGTTATTGAAACAATACGACTACAATTTCCAAAAAGGTGATTTGGTCAAGGGTGTGGTTTGCGGTTATGACTCATACGGCGCAATTGTTGACATCGGTGCGAAAACCGTTGCATCTGTCCCGACCCGTGAGGCCGTTGACAAAGGCGAAAATATTGAAGAAAAACTCAAAAAAGGCGACGAGTTTGAGTTCCTCATCATAAAAGAAGAGGACGACGACGGCAAATTCCTGCTCTCGCGCAAAAAAGTTGACCTTGCATACTCGTGGCAGGAGCTTGAAAAAGCAAAAGCCGCTGACGAAACCATCCTCGGCACAGTCGCGGGCGTTGTTAAAGGCGGTATCCTTGTTGATATCTCGGGCGTGCGCGGGTTTGTACCGTCATCCCAGCTTCGTGCGAAAGAAACCGACCTTGAAGCCGGCACAAAACTTGAGCTGAAAATTCTGACACTTGACGCGCAGCAAAACAATTTCATCCTTTCAAACAAAAAGGTTTACGAGGACTCTGCCGTTGAGGTTCGCAAAAATGTATTCTCACAAATTGAACCGGGCCAGGTCGTCAAAGGCGATGTTGTGCGGATAACGGATTTTGGCGCATTCATTGACCTTGGCGGAATCGACGGCCTGCTGCCGCTTTCGCAGCTTTCATGGCGCTGGATTGACCACCCGACAGATATTCTAAAAGTCGGTGACAAGATTGATGTTGAAGTTATCGCGGTTGACCACGACAAGCAGCGCGTCAGCCTTAGCCTGAAAAATCTTGAGCCTGATCCGTGGCTTGAAGCCGAGAAAAATATTAAAGAAGGCGATAAAGTTGAGGGCACCGTCACCAGAATCAAGCATTTCGGCGCATTTGTTGAAGTGTTCCCGGGCGTTGAGGCGCTCTTGCCGCACGCGGAGGTAACCGAGATGCAAAACGCGTCCGATACTATCTTAAAAGTCGGTGACAAAATTATGACCTACGTGCTGAAATTCAACCCTGCCGATAAACGTATTGCGCTGACCGTCAACGAAGGCGGCGTCGCGGAGGAATAGATGAGAATTAATCCCGTAAATTCACGGCCAAATTTTAACGGTTCATTTTTTGTGAGAGAGTCACAGGTGGGACAAGTTAAAAAATTAGACGCAGTGGTGAGATTGCTAGACAAAAAAGCTGTCGGGGTTGCTGTGCCGGTTGAAGGGACAAACAGGCACACCGAATTTTTTATTGATGACCAAAAAACAGAACAGCGATTGCTTTCAAGATTTAAAAAACGGGGGCTTTTCCCCAAACACGTAAAATATACAGCGGATTAAATCATTTTACTGATTTCAGAAATCGCAGGGTCAAGCAGTCTTCTGCCGACGTCTTGAAAATCAATTGACACAAGCGTTTTGTTGCCGTATTTAATCATCTTTTCAACAACCCCCTGCCCGTATTTCGGGTGCGAAACCGAATCACCTTTTTCAAAATGCGGCACATTTCTGTGGTCAATATCATCTGCCGGATAAATCGGAATGTCGTCAAGTTCTTCCACAAGCGACTCATCCTCAATAATTATATGCTCATCATCAATAATTTCCGCCTCAGCTGCCGGCAACTCTGTCATAGCGTCCAATGGCTGCACCGTTTCGGGTTCTGCGATTGACGCCGGCTCAACATCAAGCGATTCTTCAATCATATCAAGTTCATCAGCGGTAAAGGACGGTACAAGTTCCGGCTCGGCTTGCGGCGCAGCAACCTGAACAATCGGCGCATCGGCAATTTCAACAACAGTCTCAACGACAGGTTCAACAATCGGCGGCAAAGGTTCAACGGTAGAGGCAGCAGCCGGCTCAACCGTAATCTCCTCAAACGACGGCAGCTCAACCTGCTCTTCCAACGGAATCTCATCAATATCTTCCAGCTGCACAATCAACGGAATGTTCTGCGTGTAAGTCCCGAAAATTATGAACTCGTCAATGTTGAGTTTGTGCAGGAACGTGTTGTAATTTGCAAAATCGTGCCCGGTGCTCAACGGCGCGAACAATACCATATTCCCCGCCATCTGCTTTAATTCTTGCAAATATTTGTACTCGTGGGTGCAAATCGGGATTGTGAAAATCGTCGCTTTTTCAACAAAACGTTTCAATAATTTTTTGGTGCTGTTCTCGTTGTTAATTTTCACAAATGAATAGAACGACCCGCCAAGATGATCCATTATTTTGTAAGTATGGAAAATCATCTCACGCTGCACGGTACTTTCAGCTTTTGATATATCAAAAATCGTCGTGTTGGATTCTGTGAGCGCGCGGCTCAAACCGGCAACCTCGTCCTCGTTCTGTGCAAAAACACCTTTGTATTTTATAAGTTTATTTTTAAGCAAAAGCAGCTCCGGAATCCCTGTCTGCACGTGCTGCTGCTCAATCACCTGCAAAAATGTGTCAAACGGGATGAATTTTTCCGGCGTGGTTTTGACGTAATCCTGAAGCTCAATAAAAATCTCCTGAATAACGGCTTTGCTCGCGGCATCAACATCGGTTAAATCGTTGTCAAGAATAAAATCCATTGCGCCGACATCAAGCGGCAGCTTGAAATCCTCGCCAAACGCCACCACACCAGGGTATGCAAAATCACCGTTGGTGTCAAAAACAACCGTTTTTTGCTCCATTTTTTCAAACTGTTTGACAAAATTCAGCAGCAAAAAATCGGTATCTTCGTATTTGTTGGAGCAAATCACAAAATTATCTTCAAAAGCGGCTTTGTCAATTTTTAAAACCGTGCCTTGCTGCGCCAATCTGCCCACAACAACGGGGGTTTTGACAGGAATTATGTCAAGCAGCTCGCCGGCATCCAGCTTGGTGATTTTTGATTTTGACGACGGAATCGAGCCGTCATAATCCTTCAACAAACCGTCCGCGCTGAACGTAAAAAGCAGCTTAACCATCGCATAGTTAGCGTCCGCGCTCGCGCCAAGGCTCATAATCTGCCCCACATAAGGCGCATTCTCGTCTTCAACCAACACAAAACCTGATAGAATAAGGTTCTCTCTTACATCATAATCTATCTTCAATAAATTATTTTTAATTTCCAGAACATTCATTGTTGTATTATATCATAAAAATAATTATACGTCTCTATTGTTTTCTCACGGATGTATAACCCGCGCTGTGCAAGGCTTACAATCGTTGCTTTGTAACATTCAAACAGCGCCTTATCCAAACCATTTTCGTGCTCCAAAATCGCCTCAATTTTTTGCGTAAACTCTTTATCGCGCGTGTTTGGCTCAATCTTGTCCGCTATAAAAATTATTTTCTCAAAGGCTGTCATATCGGGCCTGCCGAGCGTGTGGTGCCTGATTGAATCAAGGATTTCTTCGTCCGTCACGCCGAATTTTTCCCGCGCAAGCTCGGCACTGGCCGGTGCGTGAAGGGTTTTGTCCGCGTGTTTTTGCGCCTTGGCAACATCGTGCAAAAGCCCGGCCAGATAGGCTTTTTCCTCATCCAGTCCGTATTTTTTGGCAAGTTTTTTGGCATAGTCTGCCGTGCCGAGCGAATGAAAAAACTTCTCTCTGCTTAAATTCTGTTTTAGGTATTCAATTATTTGCGTATAGCTCATGTTCTCTAATATAGCACTCAACCTCGTCTGTGACAATCCCTTTTTTGCCGCGGCGGTACGCTGACGACGAAACATCGTCCTCGCGCGGGTAAATAATGAAGTTCAGCATCTGCTTTAATTCGTCGGCCTTGTACCAGGTATCAATTTTTTCGTAAGCGTCCGAACCGATAATAAAGCCTATTTTCTCGCCGTTATAAAGCTGTTTTATGGTGTTGTAAGTGTAAGATATTTCCTCGCTTTGGAACTCAATATCAGAAACCTCAAATCGCGGCTCGTTTTGGGTTGCGATTTTAACCATCTCCAGTCTGTGGCGGCTCATCATATCATTTACCGCGGGGTCAAAGTTCTTGTGCGGCGGCTTGTACGCGGGTATAAAGAGCACCTTGTCGTATTTTTCCAGCGCATCGCAGGCCATCTTCAAATGAGTTTTGTGGATAGGATTAAAAGTACCGGCAAAAACGCAAAGTTTCATAAGTGCATTATATCATGAAAACATGTCCACAGAAACGCCGACTTGCGCGAAAATCAGAATATG